>Ga0209270_1000325_pt1 | contig 117448 bp, 109 predicted proteins | sample MTBAKSrepl1MetaG_FD_187456 | JGI IMG/M metagenome (GOLD analysis project Ga0209270, IMG submission 187456) | Enrichment culture microbial communities from Arthur Kill intertidal strait, New Jersey, USA, that are MTBE-degrading - MTBE-AKS1... | ecosystem: Environmental > Aquatic > Marine >...
TGTATCTCCGCCTGTCAACCACCCTTGGAGAACCTATGGAAAAAAACTGAATGGCAAGCCTACTGCTGTGATCAATTAGGACATTTCTATTTAGCCAGCATTAGGACATTTCTATTTAGCCTTGACAGGAACAATACGGAAACTTATAAAATCTTCATAATTACCAATAAAAAACCATCAATGTACTATAAATGTAATTGAGTTAATGATGAAGGAGCACCAAAAACCAAGCTGGAATTTGACTTGGTTGTTAAAATGTTAGTCGCCTGGGTGAGGGGGGCACCCAAGCGACTAACAATAAAAGTATACACAATTAATCAGTAAATTCAAGACCTTTTTTTAAAACTAGGCCAAAAACCATATAAATCTAACAGAAAACATATAATTGTTAATCTACCGTTAATAAGAATGGATCAGTTCGATGTTTTTATTGCCTGACCTTCCTGGGTACAGTATGGCAAGACGGTATAACCTTGCATCAATAATTCGTGCAGAATCAACTCCAAGGCTTTGACGGTATTACTGCGATCCAGACCACCGTCATGCATCAGGATCACCTTCTGAGGTTCTACTGCCGATTTGAAATGGGTAAATATCTCTTCCGGGCTCAACCCGGACCAATCCTTCGTATCGATATTCCACATAGAAACCTCGTAACCCATCGCTTCAGCATTGGCATACTGCAAATCGCTCTTTTTTCCATATGGCGGACGCATGCAGCGTCCAAATTGCTGGACAAGATCCTGATTTGCCTGAAAGGCTTCCATGATTGCAGCTTCTGTGTCCTGGATCTCGTTGTGAAAAAAGGTGTAACCTGAGGTAGACAGGTCTACGTGATTGAAGCCATGCACGCTGATGGTTTGCCCACGACTGGCAACCTCCCGGACAAGTTCGGGATGGCTGACGACGTTGTAACCGATCATATAGAATGTTGCTCCGGCCTGGTAACGCTCCAATACATCCAGAATCCGGGCAGTCCATTTCGGGTCTGGTCCGTCGTCAAAGGTCAGGTAAACCACGTTTTGCGGGTCTTTCGGAGGTAAAACAGATTGAGTAAGCCCATCCTCTTGCGCTTTCAGCACCGAAAGAGGATCTGTCATGGAATTGGCAGCCGTTCGCTGTGCCTGGGCGTGGACGGCATCCATGGGAAGAAACACCATGGAAGAGAAGATTGCCAGGCAAAGGAGAAAAGCGAAAACTTTTGGGTGTTTCATGCTACCAGCGACCTCGTCTGGAAATATAGCTCTAATTTGAGATTGACTCAATAATCGTCCCTGGCATAGACTGCCAGTCATCGCCGTTGTTGGCGGTCATAAAAATCCTGTTCTGCAGGAGGGTTTCGGGTGATATAGTTGTAGTAAGATAACCAACGTTCTCGTTCATCATGCTCAGCGAAACAGGAGTAAGCCCAATTGGAAGCCCTGAAGTTACGTCTTTCCAGGTCAAACCGCCATCTGAGGTCTGCATCATCTTGCCCTGCCCGTAAGCGAGTCCATTGTTTTTGCTGCCAAAATCCGTGAATTCGACGTTTTCAAGGGTTGATAAGTAGTTGAAACTCGCACCGGCATCGGTTGAGACACAGAAATGGGTACCCATCTGACCGTTTTCGAGGTAAGCCCTGACCGGCACAACCACGTCTGTAGCGCTGATTCGCAGAATTTCCATCGGATCCAGCTCTGAATTCTCTGGATCGGGCAGACCAGTACATTCTACCTGGTTCCAAGAACTACCCCCGTCTGATGAGCGAAATAGATAAAGTGAGCCAGCCATAGGGCGACTCCCGCCAATTAGCGCAGTTTTGCTATCGAGTAGAGCGAAAGAACTCTTGATACCAGAGGATGGTAAGCCGTGATCATCACTGGAAGCGGGATCATGTTTGAACACTTCAGTCCAGGTAGCACCTGCATCTGAGGTGGTATAGATACTGACATATTGCGATCCTGCGCCAACACCCATATCTGCCACGATCATGCCCTCCTGCGCACTGACAAACGCCATATTCCCACAGGGAAAGTCCAACTCGTGGTTCACCCAGGTCTTGCCACTGTCGTTGGTAGCGTATAACAAACCCGGTGATTCAATTCTAGACTGGCAAATCCAGCCCAGGCTGCTATTGGGGAACGCCAAAAAGAGTGAACCTGCGTTATCAGGGCTATCCAGCCCTTCTGGCGTGACATTGAGCCAATGCTCACCAAAATTCCTGGTGTAATAAAGCTTGGTTTGTTCCAGATTTGTCGCCCAGCCCCCTCCACCGACGAACATATAGGTTTTGTAGAGCGGCGAGAGATACATGGGCGTGTTTGTAGGCTGTAGTTCAGGTACACTGGGTACTTGCGTCTCTGAAGGAGGTGTTGGTAAGCAACCTGCGAGAAGGAACAGGATGAGTATCGACAGAATGATCAATTTTCTTTTCATAGTTACTCCGAAGTATATTTGACAATCGTTTAGCTGCAAAATCTGTGCCGAAATACCAGCATTCTTTTTCACCGATTATTATGTTCTCCTTAATTGTAGTTGTGTTGTAAAGACCCCAATAAAGCCATGTTTTGTTCCAATATCTGAAGAATTTCTTTTAAAATGCGATAAATCGTAAGATAAGACTGGCAACCATCCAGTAATCAAGGAAAAATTGTTTCACGTGAAACAAAAACCAAGGAGTAAGCCTAAAAATCGTGTTTCACGTGAAACAAACAGAGTACGAGGAGCGCGATTGATCGAGAAGATTGAAAAGAAACGTCAGGATTTATCTTTTATAGAACGGTTATCTCTGCTGGTCGTGTTTTGACCTACCCTGGGTTGCGAATGCAGAAGGACTTAAAACTGTAGGAAAGCCTAAATTTGCGTTTATGACACTTTTCTGCGAAGCTGACACGAGGCCGCGTCATGTTTGCTGCCTGGAAGAGGAAAAAGACTACAATTAGACCAACAATTAAAATGAGTTGACAATGACCAAGATTCTTTTCTACGCCATGAATGGCGAAAAGATGTGCTTCCAACACGTCTTGTTGAACGCTTTGGATCTCGCCGATGCGGGTTGCCAGGTGAAGATCGTTTTTGAAGGCTCGTCTGTGAAGCTGCCTTCCCAATTAGCCTCTGAAGGTAGCAAACTCTATCAGAAAGCGCTGGATGCAAACCTGATTGCTGGAATCTGCCTGGCTTGCTCGCGCGCACTGGGAGTTTATGAGGCAAATGCTGCCCTGGGACTGCCTTTGCTGGATGACATGAACGGTCATGCCGGTATGCGAAAGTATGTAGCGGATGGATGGCAAATTGTTAGTATGTAAACCTGGTGGGGCGTAAGTACCTGCCAAGCTTGAAGGAGACCCCATTTTCTTTCGTGGTCTCCAGACCATGAAAGGCGTTTGACCTTTAAGCGATTAGTAATAAACTGAGGAGACCTGCGGTCAGAACCCTCGCACGGTCAGGAGACCGGCGAGAACGGAGGTATTTGACGTGTAGGTCTCAAAGACTTAGCCGGTAGTGATTGGTAATATACAAGAGACCTGCGGTCAGAACCCTTGCATGGTCAGAAGACGGCGAGAACGGCTTCGTAAAATCAACTCATGATGACTAGAGTGAGGCGAGTGGGGGGAGGCCTAAGGATTTTCAGTGATTTCGTGGTTGGTAAGTTTAAAAGAAAAAATGTCCTCGGCGCGAGTCGAACGCGCAACCGTCTGCTCCGCAAGCAGGTGCTCTATCCATTAAGCTACGAGGACCTTTTCAGGTTGGACAGATATTCTAACCCTGATTTTGGTTCAGGTCAAGGGAAATGTTAATGCGCATAGGTATAATTAACTTAAGCTCTTTAACAGATAATGTTGCGAGCTTAACTCGAAAATAAATTCAGTGGAACTGGTTTCTATTCATCCTGGTCCCAAGACTGCTTCAATTCATCAATGATGCTGAGTTTCTCGTTTATAGCGCCAAGATTGAAAGATTCCGGGTCGAACTGTCCACCGATCCAATAGAGCAGTTCCTCGTGCATTTCATTCTTTGGGTCGTTGATTGCTTCCAGAAAATCCATATATCCACCAGTTCCGCCCACATCTTCCGGCGGTCCAGATCTTTTGCCTTCCAGGCAAATTGGCAGCTGAACTTCCAGATCCGGCTCGAGCACTTTCTCAAGAACAAGATCAACCTCCCAGCCATCGCCAAAATCGTACTCATAGATGCTGCGCTGTCCGACATTTTTGTACACCTGGTGCAATTCAAAGTGGCTGTCATCAAGCTCAGCATCATCGACATCAGGGTCGGGGAGCCCATAGCAAATACCTTCAATGGTAAACAACCTAAGATGATAGTCAACCCAGCCAAACAAGACCTGTAACACGTCGTGCAATTGGTCCAGCCTGTAGTTGGCTGGAACGATAAACCTGCGCCAGATATCCGGTTTGATGTCTTTGATTGTCGCTTTGAATTGCAGCCTTTTGTCCTTACCAATCGTCATAATGCACCTCTCCTCCTTTGTTTTTTGGGGAATAACCTCAAATGGTCTTCCAAACAGGTATCTTTCAACGGTACGTACAGTGCAAGCCCGCCTTGGTGGCGAAACGAATACAGTTCCCTTCATAGAGTTTACACGAATTTTTCCGATCGTGCCGGTCTCCTGACCGTACACGTAACTTGACCGCCTGGTCTCCATTCCTTGTCGATATTAATTTGAATAGTATCTGGACACCTTCGGTGAAATTGTGTGCGCGGCGGGGACGCCGGCACAATCGGAAGAAACCGTGGACACCGCCACGATCGGATTTCGTTATGAAAATACCGCGCACAGTGCCTTTTCTCGTTTATACTCAAGGGGCAGGCTTTACCGTCACTCACCAAGTCAAAAGACGGAAAAGGAGGAAGCTTTGAAACAACTCATCACAGGCGATGAAGCCATCGCCCGAGGTGCCTGGGAAGCTGGCGTTCGCTTCGCGGCTGCCTATCCCGGCACACCCAGCACAGAAATCCTTGAAAACATCGCAACTTATCCAGAAATCCACTCAGAATGGGCTACCAACGAGAAAACTGCACTCGAATCGGTGATCGGCGCTTCCATTGCCGGCGCGCGTTCGCTGGCGGCTATGAAGCACGTCGGGCTCAATGTGGCGGCTGATCCTTTCTTCACCTTCGCCTACATCGGCGTGAATGGTGGGGCAGTGGTCATCACTGCTGATGAGCCGGGTCAGTTCTCTTCGCAAAACGAGCAGGATAACCGCAATTACGCCAAGGCTGCCATGACACCCATGTTCGAGCCCTCCGATAGCCAGGAATGCAAGGATATGCTGATCGAGGCGTTCGAAATCAGCGAAAAACACGATATCCCCGTGCTGCTGCGCATGACCACGCGTGTCTGCCACTCCAAAGGCATGGTCGAGTTGGGCGAGCGGCTGGATGTTCCCATCAAACCTTATGTAAAAGACATTAAAAAATACGTGGCTGTGCCCGCCAACGCCCGTCCGATGAAGGTTAAGGTCCAGCAAAACCTCAATTTGCTCAAAGAATACAGCAACAATTGCCAGTGGAACCGGGCCGAATACGGTGACACCAAAATCGGCATCATTTGCTCCGGTGATTGCTACCTCTACGCCCGCGAAGTTTTTGGCGAGGGGGCCTCCTACCTCAAATTGGGTTTCACTAATCCGCTTCCGGACCAATTGATCAGAGAATTTGCCGAAAAAGTGGAGAAAATCTACATCATCGAAGAAAACGACCCCTACCTCGAGCAGCACATCCGCGCTTTGGGGGTAGTGTGTGACGGCAAAAACCTCTTCCCCCTCAACGGCGAAATGACCCCCGAGGTCATCCGGCGTGTCGATTTCGGCAAGCAATACCCGCTTGACGAGGAATTGCAGGCTGTTGTGGTCGCCAGACCGCCCACGCTTTGCGCTGGTTGCCCCCACCGCGGCTTTTTCTACGAGCTGGGAAAACGTAAAAAGATCATGGTTTCGGGTGATATCGGCTGCTACACGCTTGCTTCCGGAGCTCCCTATAACGCCATGGAATCCACCGTCTGCATGGGTGCCAGCATCAGCCTGGGGCACGGCGCGCAGCAGGTCTTCGACATGGTCGAAGGCGACAAACCCCGCGTAATCTCCGTGATCGGTGATTCCACCTTCTTCCACACCGGCATCAACTCGCTGCTCGATGCCGCTTACAACCGTAGTAACCTGATCACGGTCGTGCTGGATAACCGCATCACTGCCATGACCGGTCAGCAGGAAAACCCCGGTTCTGGTTACACCATCGCCCGCGAGGTGACCGAAGCGGTCAATATCGAGGCGCTTGTACGCGCCATGGGCATTAAAAACGTGCGTACCATCAACCCCAACCAGCTTGACCAGGTCAACGAAGCCCTGGATTGGGCGCTGGGCATGGAGGAGCCGACCGTGCTCATCACCCGTTGGCCTTGCGCGCTCAAAAAGCAAGCGCCATGGGACCTGGAAGAATTCCAGGGAGCCTTTACCGAAACCTATTTCGTGGACGAAACGGTCTGCATCGGCTGCCGCAAGTGCACACGCACAGGCTGCCCGGCGGTCGTTTTCCAGTTTGACAAGAAAAAATCGTCCATCGACCCGGACAAATGCGTTGGCTGCAGTGTTTGTTTCCAGGTCTGCCCGACAGGCGCGATTCAGAAGGTGGAGGCATAGATGAGCACAAAAAACATCCTGCTTACTGGTGTGGGTGGTCAGGGGACCATCCTGGCGAGCAAACTGTTGACAGTTGGTCTGATCGAAGCCGGCTACGACGTGAAGATGAGCGAAGTGCACGGCATGTCCCAGCGTGAAGGACCCGTCCTGACCCATGTTCGCTATGGCGAAAAGGTATATTCCCCCATCGTCGAGAAGCGCAAAGCCGATCTGATCATGGGTTTTGAAGAACTGGAAGTCTTGCGCAACCTCGATTACCTGCGCGATGATGGTCAGGGTATTGTGATTTTCAACCGGGTGCGGGTTAACCCGATCGGTGTGCAGATGGGCAAGGAAAAATACCCCACCAACGGGGAAGAGTTGATCCGTGCTCGAGCAGGCAAACTGATTGCGCTGGATGGGCAGGCGGAGGCTAGAGTGCTGGGCAACCCCCGCGTGATGAATATTATTTTATTGGGCGTGCTCATCCGCGAATTGGATTTGCAGGAAATCGACTGGAACCGCATCATCGCTGAAAACGTGAAAGAAAAATACGTCCCCCTCAACCAGCAAGCGCTGCAGGTGGGTTTGAATTTGGAATAGTTTTCACTTTTTCTCTCAATTGTCTTTTTGTAGGCCGGATTGTGTAGTTCAATCCGGCTTTTCGAAATCATATCTTGCTGATCCATCAGAAGTTTTCCTGACAATAGGGAGGATAAAGCACTCTACTACAATGGTAGGAAATTTTTGTGTAAATTGTTTCCAATAATCTACCGCCATTTGACATCCCCACCATTCTGCTTATAATTCAAAGACTGAATTATATGGAAAATGAGTTTACTACCGAAGAATCTACGCATGCTCTCGAGATGCTGACGCAAATCGAAGCCAACCCGGATATCAGCCAGCTTACCCTGGCGGATGAGCTGGGCGTGGCGGTGGGCACCATCAACTGGCACCTGAAGCGCATGATCGCCAAGGGCTACGTGAAGGTGAAGCGTGCCCAGCGCAAGAAGCTGCGCTATATCATCACGCCCGAAGGGATCGCCCTGCGCGCTGCCTTGACTGTCGATTATATTAAAAACTCGTTCGATCTCTACCGCCGGGTGCGCGAGCGCACAAACCTGTGCCTGCAGCAACTGGAAAACGCCGGCTACAGCAGTGTAAATGTGCTGGGGGAGGACGAAGTGGCAGAGGTGGTACGTCTGACCTGCCTGGAGCAGGGTGTGGAGATGACGAACGATGCACAGGCACCCAAAATCCGTATCGAAGGTATTAAACTTGCACTAAAATTACCTGAGGCTGCGCAAGACTAATGCAGACCTCTCTGAAAACATAAATCGAGGTGATCATGGATAAGGAATTGGACCTTTCCTCTCAACGTGTCTGCGTTACAGGCGGTGCCGGCTTTTTGGGCACACACCTGATAGAAAAATTGAAAGCGCACGGCGCAAAAGACATTTTCGTGCCCACTTACCCGGAGTATGACCTGGTTAAGGAAGCCGATATCCTGCGCATGCTCAAGGATGCCAAACCGGATGTGATCATTCACCTGGCAGCCAAAGTGGGCGGGATCGGTGCCAACCGTGAAAAACCAGGCGAGTTCTTCTATGACAACCTGATGATGGGCGTGCAGCTCATTCACCATGCCTGGCAGCAGGGTGTTGGCAAGTTTGTTGCCATCGGCACCATCTGCGCCTACCCCAAGTACACCCCCATTCCCTTCAAAGAAGAAGACCTGTGGAACGGCTATCCGGAAGAGACCAACGCGCCTTACGGATTGGCGAAAAAGATGCTGCTGGTGCAATCGCAAGCTTACCGCGAGCAATATGGCTACAATTCGATCTTCCTCCTGCCGGTGAATCTCTATGGTCCCGGTGACAATTTCAACCCCGCCAGTTCGCACGTCATCCCCGCCCTGATCCGTAAATGCCTGGAAGCCAAAGAACAAAACGCTTCCGAGATCGTTGCCTGGGGCGATGGCTCGCCGACGCGTGAATTTATCTACGTGGATGACGCCGCTGAAGGTATTGCCCTCGCCACCCTGCGCTATAACAGTTCCGACCCGGTCAACATCGGTTCGAATTTTGAGATCTCGATCAAAGAGCTGACCGAGCTGATTGCCCGTCTGACTGGCTTTGAGGGCGAGATTCGCTGGGATACCAGCAAACCCAATGGTCAACCCAGGCGTAAGCTGGATACCTCCCGCGCCAGAGAACGCTTTGGCTTTGAAGCCAAAACCAATTTCGAAGCCGGGCTGAGACGCACGATCGAGTGGTACGCCAATGAAAGGGCGCATGGCAGACAGTAAGGCACTCTCCTCTACCCAGGTTGTCAGCATTAAACCAGCCAAAGGCTGGTTGGGCATCGACCTGCAAGAGCTCTGGTACTACCGCGAGTTGATCTATTTCCTCACCTGGAGAGATATCAAGGTGCGCTACAAGCAGGCTGCGCTGGGCATTGTCTGGGCGATTTTGCAGCCCGTTTTGACCACCGCCATCACTTCGATCGTTTTTGGCTACTTGCTCAAGGTCGACAGCGGCAACCTGCCGTACCCGGTTTTTACGCTGGCGGCGTTGTTGCCCTGGCATTTGTTCCAGCTTTCGCTGCAAAAAAGCAGTATCAGCCTGGTGGGCAATGCCAATTTGATCACCAAGATCTACTTCCCGCGTGTGATCATCCCGCTTTCATCGGTTTTGGCCGTGCTGGTTGATTTTGCCATCTCATTGTTCATCCTGTTTATCGCCATGGCTATTTACAGAATCCCGCTGAGCTGGACAGTGCTTTGGCTGATTCCGCTCACCTTGCTGACCGTCCTGGCTGCTTTGGCAGTCGGTTTGTGGCTCTCAGCGCTCAATGTGCAATATCGTGACATTCAGCAGATGGTGCCTTTTTTGCTGCAGATCTGGATGTATGCCACCCCGATCGTTTATTCGATCACGATTATTCCCGAAGGCACCATCCGCTACATTTATAGCCTCAACCCCATGGTTGGGGTGGTGCAAGGTTTCCGCTGGGCGCTTTTTGGCGGCGCACCACCTGATATGACCCTTTTGTTTTCTTCCATTGCCGTGATTGTGCTGCTCGTCAGCGGTCTGTTCTTCTTCCGCCGCATGGAAAAAACCTTTGCGGATGTGGTGTAGCATGGAAAAAGATACCTCTATTATTGTTCGCGGCATCGGCAAGCGCTATAACATTGGCGCCTTCCAGGAACGCCAGGACACCCTGCGCGACCTTATTGTCAACCAGGTTCAAAACCTGGGCAATCTTTTCCGTAAAGGCAGTTTGAAGAGCAAAAAGGAAGAGATTTGGGCACTGCGCGATGTCAGTTTTGATGTCAAGCAGGGTCAGGCAATTGGTATCATCGGGCGCAACGGGGCTGGGAAAAGCACCTTGCTCAAAATTCTCTCGCGTGTAACCGACCCGACCGAAGGTTACGGTGAATTGCGCGGCCGGGTTGGCTCTCTGCTGGAAGTTGGCACCGGCTTTCACCCGGAACTGACCGGACGTGAGAATATCTACCTCAACGGAGCTATTCTGGGGATGCATAAAAAAGAGATCGAAGCCCGTTTTGATGAAATTGTCGATTTCTCCGAAGTGGAAAAATTCATAGACACACCCGTCAAGCGCTACTCGTCCGGTATGTATTTGCGCCTGGCTTTTGCCGTGGCCGCCCACCTGGAACCGGAAATTTTGGTAGTGGATGAGGTTTTGGCAGTCGGTGATGCCGATTTTCAGCGCAAATGCCTTGGCAAAATGGGCGACGTGGCTGATTCCGGGCGAACCGTTTTGTTCGTCAGCCACAATATGTCCGCCATTTTACGCCTCACCCAGGAATCGATCGTGCTGGATAAGGGTAAAGTGCTTATGCGCGCGCCTTCGTCAGAAGCCGTCGATTTTTACCTCAACCGCGGGCTTTCCAAGCTGGGTGAGCGCTTTTGGGAGGAAGACGAAATCCCTGCCAGCAGCGCACCGTTTAAGCCTTTGGCGATCCGCATTGTCGACAAAGACGGACGGGTCTCCGATTCTGTTCGCTCGGTCGACCCGGTCACAATTGAGATTGAATACGAGCTGACAGAGGACATCACTGGCTTGCGCGTAGGTTATTACTTGTTTACCACACGCGGCGAACCGATTTTTACCAGTTTTGACACCGACTCCGAGCAGCTCTTTCGTGAATACACCGCCCGACCCAAAGGCGTCTACGCCAGCCGCTGTGTTATCCCGGCACATACCCTCAACGAAGGGCGTTTTGTGTTGGGTGTGAATGCCAGTTCTTATCGCATCAAACGTTATTTCCAGGACGACCAGGCGCTCAGTTTTTCAGTGGATGCCAGCGGTGCTGCCGGTACCCAGTGGCCTGAACCGCGACCCGGTGCCGTAAGACCTGCCCTGGAGTGGACCATTGACCAGCGAGGTCGCGCATGAGTGATCTCAAAGAACTTTTTGGCAAACTTCCTCTGACTGTGGAAGCTTACTGGGCGCTGCGCGGCAGGAATAAGACCTGGAGTGCTCATTACAAGCTGGAAGGTCTTAAAGAAGTGCTTCCGCAAGCCGTTGACGATGTATTGAAATACCAGCGAAAGACGGAAAACCCACGAAATATTTGCGTGTTTTCCACGCTGCATTATTGGGTTGAGCAATCCATGCTGGTTGCGCTCGGCCTGGCGGGGCAAGGACACCAGGTTGTTTTTACCTGGCTGCCTTACGCGGATTGGGATAAGGAAATCAGCAGTTTTGATTTACGCCGGCAGGACCTCTATACCCAGGATGTTCTCCAACCCGCCGCTCAAGTAATGCGCATAGACAGCTTGCTCAACGCAAGTCTGCAGGCTGGCAATCGACCGCAGTTGACACCTGAATTACAGAAGATTGTCGACCAGGTTTCCGATTACGACACCCAATACACACTGCAAATCGAAGAAACTGACCTCTCAAGCCCGCTTTACCAGCTGCGCCGATTACGCAATGGTCAAGCAGCTCGTGCGATTTTTGATTGGCTTCAGGCTGAAAAACCCGATCTGTTGGTCATCCCCAATGGAACCATCCTCGAAATGGGTGTTGCTTACCAGGTTGCAGCTCTGCTTGGTATCGAAACAGTCACCTTTGAGTTCGCAGACCAGCAGGAACGCATCTGGCTGGCACAAAACGACGAGATCATGCAGCATAATACTGCTGACTTGTGGAACAGCCTGGGCAACCAACCCTTGCCAGAGAAAGCTAAACAGGCTTTGACAGCCTTGTTTGGGGCACGTAAAAACGCAAACCTATGGGGCAACTTTGCCCGCCAATGGCAGCAAAACCCGGTCAAAGGCGGTGCCAGCGTCCGCGAAAGCTTGAAACTAAATGAGCGACCGCTCGCGCTTTTAGCAACTAACGTATTAGGCGATAGTCTTACCCTCGGCAGGCAGCGCATCACGCAAACGATGGCAGAGATGATCGTTAAGACTATTGGCTACTTTGTCCATCATCCAGAAGTACAGTTGGTGGTACGCGTGCATCCCGGTGAACTGAAGACCCATGGCACCTCCATGATCGATGTGATCAACCAGGCTTATCCTGATCTGCCTGAAAATATTCATATCATCCGCCCGGAAGACAAAACCAACACCTATGATCTGATGGAAATTGCTGATTTTGGATTGGTTTACACCACCACGGTGGGCATGGAAATGGCGATGTCGGGATTACCCGTTATCGTTACCGGAAAAACCCACTATGCCGGTAAGGGCTTTACCCTTGACCCGCAAACCTGGCAAGAATATGAACAAATGCTCGACCAGGTCAGCCAAAACCCATCCTCTGCACGGCTCACCACAGATCAGGTTGAAAAAGCCTGGCTGTACGCTTACCTGTTTTTCTTTGAATTTTCGCTGCCTTTCCCGTGGCATATCCTTTGGATGCATGATGACTTCAAGAACCGACCGATGAGTTTTGTGCTTTCCGATGAAGGACAGCAGAAATATGGGCAGACTTTTGCTTATTTGGCAGGTGAGAAACTAGATTGGGCAGCACGTGGACTTGCCCGGCTGGAAACACTTCCTATTAATGAGGAGAATCCCCAATGAGTCCGGATTCGATCAAACACGAGATTGGTCAGTTCTATAACGAGATAGGCTGGCAAATGGAAGCCGATGGCGTCTATCAAAACGCCCGCTATGAAGATCTGCGTCCTGTATCGGCAGATTACATCCACAAATGCCATCTGCGCGTCAAACGCCACCTGGCGCCCACCGGTAAATACTTGCTGGATGGCGGGTCGGGTCCAGTGCAATACGATGAATATTTAACCTATTCAGAGGGGTACCAGTACCGCGTCTGCATGGATCTTTCCTTGGTGGCACTACAGGAAGCCCGAAAACGACTTGGTGAGAAGGGCATTTACGTGAATGCCGATATTGCCAACTTGCCCTTTGCCACAGATATTTTTGATGGCATTGTCTCGTTGCACACCATTCACCATGTTCCTGTTGAGGAAAAGGTGGGCGTTTACAAGGGACTGCATCGCACCCTCAAGCCCGGTCGCACCATGGTCACCGTGGATGGGTGGTCGGAAGTACCCCTGGCGAAGACGATGAACTTCTTAATGCGCATAGCAAACAGATTACGACGCTGGACAGGGAAAGAGGCTTCACTGATGCCCGATGGCACCCCAGCAAGCCAGGCAAACAATAATGAAAAGCAAGCGACGCAAGAGCCTGTCGGCACTTTTGTGCTTAAAACCTCTGCCAAATGGTTTCACAGTGTGATGCAAGGTGTCTTGCCTTATGAAATTCGTGTCTGGCGCAGTGTGTCAGTAAAATTCCTTCGTTCTACCATCCAGCCGGAATGGGCAGGACGGTTTTGGTTGAAGGTTTTGTACCGCCTGGAAGAGTGGTTCCCCCACTATTTCGGTGAAAAAGGACAATATCCCCTCATCGTCATCTCAAAAAATGAGCGCGAATCGCGCTAAGGAGCAAGTATGGATTGGTCAAACAAAGTTGTTTTAGTTACCGGTGGCACAGGGTCTTTCGGAAAAAAGTTCATTCGCATCCTGTTGGATGAATACAATCCAGCCAAAGTGATCGTCTACAGCCGGGATGAGCTCAAGCAGCACGATATGCGCGAAATCCTGGGTTTCAACGACCCACGCATCCGCTATTTCATCGGCGATGTGCGCGATAAGGAACGCCTCAGCCGTGCCATGTATGGTGTCAACATCGTGGTGCACTCCGCCGCGCTCAAACAGGTGCCTGCCTGTGAATACAACCCCATGGAAGCAATCAAGACCAACATTCTTGGCTCTGCGAATGTGATTGACGCTGCCATAGAGAACGGCGTCGAAAAAGTGCTGGCGCTTTCCACTGATAAAGCGGTTAACCCGATCAATCTTTACGGTGCCACCAAACTGGCAGCTGAAAAATTGATGGTGCAGAGCAACGCCTACGCCGGCGGACGCAAGACCCGCATCGCCTGCACCCGTTATGGCAACGTGGTGGGCTCGCGCGGCTCAGTTGTGCCACTCTTTATCAAGCAGCGACCGACTGGTGTGGTGACCATTACCGATGAACGCATGACCCGCTTCTGGATGTCGCTGGAACAAGGCGTACGCTTTGTGATCAATGCTATCGAACAAATGCAGGGCGGCGAGGTCTTTGTTCCCAAGATTCCCAGCATGAAAATGACTGACCTGGCAAAAGCCATGGCACCTGGTGCTGAAATCAAGATCATCGGCATTCGCCCCGGAGAAAAACTGCACGAAAGCCTGATCTCCGAAGACGAAGCCCGTAATACCCTGGAACTGCCCGATATGTACGTGGTCCAGCCCTCTGGTGCCGAACTATGGTTTGGGCACGCCTGGAAGGAAAGAGGTGTTCCAGTGCCAGACGGTTTTGTTTACAACAGCGGTACCAACAGCCAGTGGCTGGATGTGGAAGGCATTATGGCTTTCATCAAACCAATCGAAGAGGAATTGGCAAAAGCCAATTAACCAATGGCACGCTTGCTGATCACCGGTGTGAGTGGGTTGCTGGGCATCAACCTGGCGCTTGAAGCCGTTCAAAATGGCTTCGATGTGGTCGGTTGGACCAACAGCCGAACCCTGAAAAACACGCCATTCCAGCAAGAAACGGTTGCCTTGGAAGCTCTTGAGACCCTGCCTGCAGCACTACGCAATGCCCGCCCTGATGTAGTTATTCACTGCGCTGCCATCGCCAACCTCGACGTGGCAGAGAAAAACCCGAAATTAACCGACCTGGTAAACACCCAGGCTCCTGGAATTTTGGCAGAAACGGCAAAAACGATGGGCATTCCTTTTGTGCAAATTTCCACCGATGCGGTATTTGATGGCAGCAAGGGCAATTACAGCGAAGACGACTTGCTCAACCCTCTTAATACCTACGCGCAATCAAAACTCGCTGGCGAAGAGGCTGTCCGCCAGGCGTATGCAGAGGCCCTGATTGCCCGTGTTGTGTTTTATGGCTGGTCGCTTAATGGCAAGCGCAGCCTGGCAGAGTTTTTCTTTAACAATCTCAGCCAGGGAAAACCTGTCAATGGCTTTACCGATTCACTCTTCAGCCCTTTGTACGTGCGCGACCTGGCAGATCTTCTTTTGGAAGCTCTGTCCAAAAACCTGGCTGGCACCTACCACTTTTTTTCAAAAGAATGTTTCAGCAAGTACGACTTTGGCGTGGCAATCGCCAGGCGGTTCGGCTTGGATGAAAGTCTAATCACACCCGTTCAGACCGCCCAGGGCAACCTGCAGACCATGCGCTCGCTCAATTTGAGCGCTAGCCCCAAAAAACTTCAATTAGCGCTTGGGCATGAACTTCCGGGCGCATATGAGGGAGTGGAGCGTTTGTTTGACGACTATCAAAAAAGCTTGCGCGAACTGCTGGCAGCTTTTTTGGCATAATAGGAGCTACTATGGAACTGAAAATTGGCAAACACCTGATTGGGAATAACCACCCCACCTATTTCATCGCAGACATCGCCGCGAATCACGACGGCAGCCTGGAGCGTGCGGTCGAACTTATTCGCCTGACTGCTGAGGTGGGGGCGAACGCCGCCAAGTTCCAAAACTTCCGCGGACCGGAGATTGTTTCGGATTATGGCTTCAGCCATATGAACGCCCAGGTTTCCCACCAGGCAAGATGGAAAAAAAGCGTCACCCAGGTATACAACGAAGCCTCGGTGCCCTTTGAATGGACCCCGGTTCTCAAAGAAGCTTGTGATGAGGCGGGTATCGATTACTTCTCCTCTCCTTACGACTTTGAAGCCACCGATATGCTGGACCCCTACGTGCCGGCTTATAAAATCGGTTCCGGCGATATCACCTGGCTGGAAGCCTGCCTGCGCATGGCGCAAAAAGGCAAACCGGTGCTGCTGGCGACAGGCGCATCCTCCATTGGCGATGTTCAACGCGCGGTCGATGCCATCCTGGCGGTCAACCCCAGCCTGATCCTGATGCAGTGCAACACCAATTACACTGCTGCCGATGGTAATTTCGACAACATCCATCTGATGGTCCTAAAAACCTATCACCATATGTGGCCTGACCTCATTTTAGGGCTCAGCGACCACACCCACGGTCACGCTACCGTGCTCGGCGCAGTGGCGCTGGGTGCGCACGTGGTGGAAAAACACTTTACTGATGATAACAACCGCGAAGGTCCGGACCACGCATTTGCCATGAACCCGCAGAGTTGGGCGGATATGGTGCAAAATACGCGTCAATTGGAGCGCGCGCTCGGATCTGGCAATAAATTCGTGACCGACAACGAAAAACAAACCGTGATCGTTCAGAGGCGCTGCCTGCGGGCAGCCCGCGACATCCTGGCAGGTGAAACCTTGACCCGAGAGATAATCGCTGTTTTACGACCAGCAACACCCGGCGCAATCGAACCGTACGAGATTGAAAACGTGCTTGGTCTGAAAGCGCTCAGGGATATCCCGCAAGGGCAGGAACTTCGCTGGACCCAACTGGGCGAATAACCTATGCGCATATTGTATATGACCCGCTCCGATTCCGTTCATGACCAGCGTTTTTTACAAACGCTGGCACAGAGCGGGCACGAAGGTTTTGTCTGGCGCTTGAATTCCGGACAATATCCTACCCCTGAAGGCGTGACTGCGCTGGAATGGTCTGGAGTTGAAAATGGACTGCAAGCCTGGAATCTGCCTTTTGCTCAAAAAGAACTCGAAAAAGCAATTAAGACAGTCAAACCCGACCTGATCCATGCCGGTCCGCTGCAAGATTTGGCATTTCTGGCTGCTAAAACCGGTTTCCCGAACCTGTTGGCGATGAGCTGGGGTTTTGATCTGATGAAAGACGTCCGGGTCGATAAGCTGACCGAGCACCGCGCTCGCTTTGCCCTCCAGCGCTCCAACCGCTTGATCACCGATGCACTTTGCTCTGCCGATAAAGCAGTTGAGCTGGGTTTTCCTCGTGAAAAGATCTGCATTTTCCCCTGGGGGGTCGACTTGCAGCATTTTTCTCCTGCCAACGTCCGCCAGCCAGGCTTTTCCTGGCGGGAAGAAATGGGCTGGCAGGATAAACTGGTTTTGCTTTGCCTGCGCAGTTGGGAACCTAACTATGGGGTGGACGTGCTCCTGTCTGCTTTTGAAAAAGCAGTCACACAAAACCCCGATTTGCGCCTTATTTTGTTAAGCGATGGCAGCCTGCATGATCAATTTATGGAGAAATTGGAAGATGAGAGCGTCAAAGACAAGGTTTACGTCGGCGGTCGCGTTCCAAACGAGGATCTCATCCAGTATTTTGGCGCTGCCGATGTCTACGTCACTCCCAGCCACGTGGATGGCTCTTCCGTCTCTCTGATGGAAGCCTTAGCCTGCGGTTTGGCCACCATCGCCTCCGATATTCCGGCTAACCTGGAATGGGTGTACCATAATGATAACGGTTGGATTTTCCCTGATGGCGATATTGACGCGCTGAAGGAAACCATTCTAAACATACCAGGTCATCTCCTGCAAGAGATGGCACAAAAAGCCAGGGCTACCGCTGAGCGCAAAGCCGACTGGCAACGTAACCGGCAGGTTTTGTTGCATTGCTATCAACAAATGCTGCCGAATGAAGGGAATTAGTATGAACAAAAAGATAATTTTGGTTTTAAGTGTCGTGTTGCTGACCGTGGTGTCATGCAATTTGCCTCTTCAAAAAAAGACCGCAACGCCCACGCCGACCCCCACACCAACCCCAGAATTGGGCATGCAATGGTACTATGGCGAAGGCATGCAAATTATGCTTCCGCCCAGCTACATCGCCGAAGACATCAAAACCCAACTGCCATCCATCATCGAGACCATCACCAACCTGGTGGGTTCCTCGGAAGGCTTTGCGTCAGACCTGATCAAAGACCTGGAAGGGAATGTCGCCTGGTATGGTTTTGATGGCGGCACCCCGGCTGTCTACCCAACCCGCCTGATCGTGGTGAAAAACAAATCGCTGGCTGGTTTGCCCGTAAGCGTGCTCATGTTGGGTTTGGAACAGGTGCTGAGTCGCAACAACACCGTGGTGGATCGGGACAACCTGACCCTAGAAGGGCGGGATGTCACCCGCTTTACTTATTCGAAAGACGATCACGCCTGGGCTGCTTACATCTTTAAAGAAGAGAGCCGGCTATGGATCAGCGTCTTCATTACGACGCCGGCCAATATGGCTGTATCCCTGGAAGATTACGATACCAGCGTTGGTTCGATGCAAATAGACCCGATTGCAGAGTAATAAGAAGGATTTCTGTTGAAAAAAGTAGCTATCATTCAAGCCAGGCTTAGTTCCAGCCGCCTTCCAGGAAAGGTGCTCTTACCTGTCGGCGAAGCGCCAATGCTCGCGCGAGTCATTAATCGGGTGCACCAGGCTCAGCTAATAGATGACATAGTGGTTGCTACGACCAGCGATCCGGCTGATGAACCAATTATGCAATTTTGCGTGGAACAGGGCGTTGCCTGCTTCCGCGGAGATCCCTACGACGTCCTGGACCGATACTACCAGGCTGCGCTTTCCGCAGAAGCAGACGTGATCGTACGCATCACAGCCGATTGTCCCATGATTGCACCGGAAGAAATCGACCGCGTTGTCCAGGCTTTTCGGGAGAGCGACGCGGATTTTGCCGCCAACCGCCTGCCCCCGCCTTTTGTTCGCACCACACCGATTGGGATGGATTGCGAAGTCTGTTCCTTCCAGGCACTGCAGCAAGCCTGGCAGCAAGCTGACCAGCCTTACCAACGCGAGCATGTCATGCCTTATCTGTATGATACGCCTGGCAGGTTCAAGGTGCAGGTAGTGGATATGCAGCCAAGCTTGGGGCACTTACGCTTTACAGTCGATACTCCTGAAGATTTGGAACTTGCCAACCAGGTCTACGCTGCCTTTGGTGGACGCGATGACTTTAGCCTGGAAGAGCTGTTGAAAGAAAACGATCGCCATCCAGAGTGGCAGAGACAGGTAGCCCAGGTGCATCATAAGAGCCTTTATGAGGTTGATAAGCGCGCACCGTTGGCAGCCAATTCGACCTCTGAAACGCAGGCAGACGCTCAACCAGTGCAAGAATTGATATTACCTACGCGCAATGAAAAAACCACACTTTCTTGCCCCTTATGTGCCAGTAAACGTGTTAAGGACTTCGAAAAGATAGAATCCTTCGGTTACCCAGTTCAATACTTAATCTGCCAGGATTGCGGGTTTGTTTTTCAAAACCCCCAAACCAGCCAGGCAGCTGACCCGGAGTTCTACCAGCAAACCTATCGCCAGATTTACCAGGAAAGTGCGGAGCCAACCGCCAAAGACCTTTACCAGCAGACTCAGCGTGCCAAAAACCAGGTTGAGTGGCTAAAGAGCCTAAACCGCGATCGATTTTCCAATATCCTTGATATTGGTGCATCGTCCGGTCTGCTGCTTGAAACCATCTCGCGAGAATTTGGAGCAAAAGTGGCAGGAGTGGAGCCGGGCGATGCTTATCGCACGTTGGCTGAAGCCAAAGGCATTCCCATGTATTCCTCGATCGATGCCCTGATTTCAGCTAAGACGAACCGGAGCGACCTGGTCACGCTGATGCATGTTCTGGAGCATCTCGAAAATCCGATCCAGGTGTTGACTCAAATCCGAAAAGACCTGCTCAATGATGGCGGGCTGCTCTTTATTGAAGTGCCCAATTTCTATGCGCATGATTCTTACGAACTTGCCCACCTATCCTGCTTCACCGAACACACCCTACACGAGATGCTTAAGCAAGCAGGTTTTGAGATGGTCGCCTCCCGTAAACACGGCATGCCCCGTTCTGAGATTTTGCCTCTCTACCTGACCGTACTGGCAAAGCCTTTATCTACCAGTGCAAAAATGCCGCCAAAACCGGAAACGGCTGTCCGGTTGAAACGCAACCTGGGCATGCTTAAACGCAAAATCCTGACCCGGCTCAACCCGAGCCGAGCCTGGTTACCTGTGGAGGGCAAGTGATGACGCCCTTCCTCACCCTTTTCACCGCTCCCAAGGCTTTCACAGACCCGCACACCAGCCTGATCCAGCACAACGCTCTGCGCTCCTGGCAGGTATTGGGTGACTCGGTCTCGGTTGTGGTGGTGGGGAATGAAGAGGGCATTGGCGAAGCTGCGAAAGCTTACGGTTTCACTCATCGACCGGATGTGCGCCTGAACAAACTGGGCACACCTCTGATCAGCTCGATATTCGACCTCGGTCGGCAGGAGAACGACAGCCCCTTCCTGGCGTACGTCAACGCCGACATCCTCCTTTTCCCTGAGACCCTGGATGTGATCCGGACCGTTGCCAACCAGGCTGAGCAATTCCTTCTGATCGGTCAGCGTTGGGATCTGGAAGTCCTGCAACCGCTTACCTTTCAGGGCGATTGGGTGCCAGCACTGCAAAGCACGATGCATAAAGATGGAAAACTACATACCCGCACTGGCAGCGACTATTTTATTTTTCCCCGAACCTGCTTCCAGGATATCCCGGATTTTAGCGTTGGCAGAGCCGGCTGGGACAACTGGATGATCTACCAGGCACGGCGACAGGGTTGGCTGGCAGTCGACTGCAGCGCTGGGCTGGATATCATCCACCAGGAGCACGATTATCGCCATTTGCCTGAGGGTAAACCGCATTATCGTTTACCCGAAACTGGAGAAAACATCCGGCTTGCCGGTGGAAGACGCGCCATTTTTGTGCTGGACGATGCTTCCCATCGCATGGTAAACGGCAAACTGCAAAAAATGCCTCTGACCTGGACACGTTTTTGGCGCGAGTTCCAAAACAAACCATTGCTAACAAACGACAACTATGCGCTTACCCAAAAACGCTTCCAGCTGCTCTACCCGCGTAAAGCCAAAATTGAACAGGTAAAACAAGCCGAGATGGACTGTCAATTAGGACAATCGGTATTTAGAGAGGAAAAATAAACCATGCGCGTAGGACAAAATCCCGCCAAACAAATTAACAAAGTCGCCAAACCGCACCGCATCACAGTTGCAGTTCTAAACTACATTCCTTTTCTCAGTGGTTTCTATTCTGAAATGTTTGATGTGCTAAAAACTTGCTTGGAGAGTATTTGGAGTAACACTGACCTTCCATACGATTTGCTTGTCTTTGATAATGCCTCTTGTCCTGAGGTGCGGGAATTTCTGGTTCAGATGCAGAGCCAAAAGAAGATTCAATATCTATTTCTGTCTGACACAAATCTGGGCAAAGGTGGTGCATGGAATATCATTCTTGATGGCGCACCTGGTGAGATAATTGCCTATACCGATAATGATTGTTATTTTTTCCCTGGTTGGCTTTCTGCTTCTCTCAAGGTTCTTGAAAATTTCCCAAATGTTGGTATGGTAACCTCTCGTCCCGTTGCCCTAAACCAAGTTTACAACACAGCAACTATTGATTGGGCTGAACATGAATCTGAAGCCGAAATTACACACGGACGAATACTGGATTGGGAAACTTTTAAGTCATTTGAAATGAGTTTGGGAGTGCCGGAAGCAGAAGTCGCCCAACGATACGAGACGCATGAAGACATTATGATCATGTATAGAGGCCAGCGAGCCTTTGTCGGTGCGCTTCATTACCAATTCCTGGCTTACAAAAGCGTTATGAAAGAGTTTTTACCTTTTGACATGGACAGACCTATGGGTCAAGTTCGTCTGTTAGATATTCGGCTTAACGAATCTGGCTATCTACGGCTAATGACACCAGAACCTTACATGAACAACATGAGTAACCAGCTTCCTGATTGGGTACTAAAAAAGAAAAGAGACAAGCGGTACGCTAAACCTGGAAGGTCAAAATTTGTGAATCTTAAAGTGATAAAATGGCCTCTAATGCATCTATACGACTGGATTTTTAACATTTACTGGAGACAACAATAAAAGCTATGACTGCTGACCAAACTATTTTTATTATTGCTGACCATGGTCTGGCAATTATCTATTTCCTTCAAAGTAATGTTGTGACGAGACTGATTAAAGGTGGAATAAAGGTTGTTTTGTTGACCCAAGATGCTCTGATCGACAGGGTCTGCGAACGCTTTGGTCAGCCAGGTTTAGTTGTTGAAGGTTTGCGCTATGACCAATGCGATCAATATGCACAATCTTATCAACCAAGACGGCAGTGGTGGCTTAATTTTCTGCGCCGCGTAGGCACCTCTGGCCGTATCAACACCGAAGCAATGGATAGTTACATAAGACAGGTTGACTTTGAAATTCGTGGGAAACAACACTTGTTAATGGCTGCAGCAAAACCAATGATCAAGCGCTTGCGCAGATCACAAAAAGCCCGAAAAAAACTGATCGAAAGGCAGATGGATTATGTCCCTGGTATTTACTGTGACCTCTTCGAAAAGTATTCACCAAGCCTTGTGGTCTCCTGTACCTACGGATGGCGCAATGATCGCTATTTACTTCGTGAAGCCAGTCAACGTGGGATTAAGACGGGCGCAGTAATAGTTGGTTGGGATAATCCGTCCAGTTACGGAATTCCCTGTGCACCGCTCGACTTTGTAACCTGTTGGTCTGATATCCAAAAAAGCGAGTTGGTTGATGGATCCGACTGGGAACCCGAGAAAGTAAATATTGGGGGCATTCCATCTTACGACAACTACTTCAATGGATCCTGGCTGATTCCCCGAGAAGAATACTTTGCAAAACACGGACTCGATCCAGACCGTAAGTTAATCAGCTATGCTTGCAGCTTTGTGACTTTTTCACCGAATTACCCCAATGTGGAGGCACTGGCAAAATTGGTAAGCGAGGATTTGTTAAATGAACCTGCTCAATTGCTCGTGCGGCTGCATCCAAACCATTACCTAAATGACTCCTTCTTCTCTGGTGAGCGGGATAAAATTGCAACTTTGATTAAACGAAGCCCGCACCTTCACTTGGTCGAGCCTGCCGCCTTAGCAGGTACTTTGGGAAACTATTCTGGCGAAGATATGGACGAAAAAACTTCTATGATGGCTCACTCTGATGTCTTCACCACAGTGTATTCCACCATGTGTGTCGAATGCGCTATACATGATCGTCCGATTGTTAGTGTAGTTATCGACACCCCGGGTGGTTGGAATCATCCTGATAAATTCTCTTTAGCATTGACGGAGATTGATCGATGGCCGACTCATTCACGCTTCATCATTGCTGGAGCAGGTAAACTTGCAGATAACAAGGAAACTCTTCAGCAGCATATAAACGCCTATTTGAGTGATCCTTCTTTAGATAAACAGGCTCGTCAAAAATTTGTTCAGGAAGAAATTACCTACACTGATGGAAGTGCAGGAAATCGAACAGCTGAATACCTTTTGTCCTTAATTCAAGGAGCATCAAATTGAAAATTCTGATTGCAGGTTTAGGTTCGATTGGGCGCAGGCATCTGCGCAATCTGAAAGCTTTAGGGCAAACAGACTTATTACTCTACCGCACGCACCAGGCAACGCTGCCAGATACCGACCTGAGCGGTTTTCCCACCTTCACCGACCTGCAGCTGGCTCTGGCTGAAAAACCGGATGGTGTCATCGTGGCAAATCCGACATCCCTGCACCTGGAAGTTGCTATAGCGTCCGCCAAGGCTGGCGCTGCTTTACTGATCGAAAAGCCAGTCTCGGATAGCCTGCTTGGCATTCGTGAACTGCAAGCAGCCCTGGACGAAGCCGGCAAACCTGCCCTTGTGGGTTTTCATCTGCGTTATCACCCTGTTCTGCGGCAGATCAAAGAGCTGGTGGATTCCAACCAGCTTGGAAAGGCGCTCCAGGCTCATGCTCACTGGGGTGAATATCTGCCTGGTTGGCATCCCTGGGAGGATTATCGTCAATCTTATGCTGCCCGGGCTGACCTGGGCGGTGGCGTTCTCAATACGCTTTCGCATCCTATTGATTATTTGCGCTGGCTAATGGGAGAGGTGCGTTCAATTTCTGCCAGTCTGAACAATCTCAGCCCATTGGAACTCGATGTTGAAGACAACGCTGAGTTGCTCTTGAAATTCCATTCCGGTTCGCTGGCTACAGTCCACCTGGATTATTACCAGCGTCCGCCTTCTCATTCGCTCGAGATCTCCTTTGAGAAAGGTCGTGTTCGCTGGGATGGTGGCTCGGGGTGTGCGGTGATTGAGAACGTTGAATCGGATACAACCAACACGCTCTGTCCACCTGATGGATTTGAACGAAACGACATGTTCCTGGCTGAAATGGAAGCCTTTGTCCGGCTTTGCCGGGGCGAGGATATCCCCCATTGCACCCTGGCTGACGGTAAACGTGTCCAGAAAATTGTGGAAGTGTCCCGACAAAGTTCATCACAGAGCGGCTGCTCCGTGCAGCTGCCATCATAAAGGGCGCCTGATGGTAAAATCCAAGCCACTGACAGGCTCAATACATAATGACTGAATCAATATTTTCCAAGTTCGACATGACCGGGAAAACCGCCCTTATCACTGGCGCGGCTGGTTTGTTGGGCAAGCAATTCAGCCTCGCGCTGGCTCAAGCCGGCGCCAACGTGGTTCTGGCTGACCTTGATGGTGTTCTTGCTGCAGAAAATGCGAACGAAATCAAGGAAATGGGTCTCAATGCCATGGCTGTGGAGGTCGATATCACCGAGCCAGGCTCAACAAAAGCCATGGTCGAGCAAGCACTCACTGCTTATGGGAGTTTGGATGTGCTGGTCAATAGTGCCGCACTTGATCCAAAGTTCGATTCCACGAATGCTGCTGCTCAGGATGCAAATGCTTTTGAAACATATTCGCTGGACTCGTGGCGGCAAGCCCTGGATGTCAATCTGACCGGTATGTTCCTGGCTTCTCAGGCGGCTGTTGTGCCGATGCTGGAACAGGGGCAGGGCGTGATCGTCAATATCTGTTCCATGTACGGTCTGGTTGGTCCGGACCAGCGTCTTTACGAACGCCCGGATGGCACCCGCCAGTTCAAACCAGTCTATTATTCGGTCACCAAAGCAGGTGTACTTGGTTTCACACGCTACCTGGCAACCTACTGTGCAGGCAAAAATATCCGCGTTAACGCCCTGACACCTGGCGGTGTCTTCAATGATCATGATGAAGTTTTCACTGAGCAATACAGCGCTCGTACCGTGTTGGGGCGCATGGCAAACCTGGATGAAATGAACGCGGCTATGCTCTTTTTATGCAGCGATGCCAGTTCCTATATGACCGGCAGCAACCTGGTGGTCGACGGAGGTTGGACAGCATGGTAACACACCCGGAAGTCTTAGCGCTCATCCCTGCTCGCGGGGGCTCCAAGGGCATCCCGCGAAAAAACGTTCGTGACTTTGCCGGCGCACCGTTGATCGCCTACAGCATTGCGGCAGCCTTGCAGGCTGAGTTGGTCACGCGCGTGATCGTCTCTACCGATGACCCTGAAATTGCCGAGGTTGCTCGAGCCTGGGGGGCTGAAACGCCTTTTGTGCGCCCAGCTCAATTTGCCCAGGACGATACTACTGATCTTCCCGTTTTTGAACACGCCCTACAGTGGATGCGGGAAAACGAAGGCTATCAGCCTGAGATCGTGATCCAATTGCGGCCGACCTCACCGGTCAGACCTATTGGGTTGTTGGATGAAGCTGTCAAAAAGTTGCTCGAGCACCCTGAAGCCGATTGTGTTCGTGGGGTGGTTCCGTCGGGTCAAAACCCCTTCAAGATGTGGCAAATTGACCGCGACGGTCAGCTCGAACCGCTTTTGAAGGTCGCTGGGCTTAGCGAACCCTACAATGCACCTCGCCAAGCGCTCCCCGACACCTACTGGCAGACCGGACATATTGATGCCATTCGCACGAAGACAATTTTGGAGAAGCACAGCCTTACGGGGGATGTGATTTTGCCATTGCTGATCGACCCCCTCTACACGGTCGATATCGACACGATTGAGGATTTTCGGAATTCAGCCAGGATGATGAGTGACCCCCGCATCAAAGCGGTGGATCCGCTAAGAAGCCGTCGAGCCTTCCCAGGCAAAGTAAGTTACCTGATCATGGATTTCGATGGTGTTCTGACGGATGACAAGGTTTATGTAGACCAGGACGGTCGCGAAAGCGTACTCTGCAGCCGTTCCGATGGCTTCGGCATTGATTTGTTAAAGAAAAATTCAGATATTCAAACCATGATCATCTCACGCGAGATCAATCCGGTCGTAACTGCCCGGGCTCGCAAGCTGGATATCGAGGTTTTCCAATCCGTTTTAAAGAAAGACGAAGCCATTCGAAGCCTGATTGCTGAAAGAAACCTGGATCCGAAGGAAATAATCTACATCGGCAATGACCTGAACGACCTGGTAGTCCTGCCGCTGGTTGGCTACTTCGCCTGTCCGTCGGATGCCCATCCGCAGGTACTCAGGCAGGCGGACATGGTGTTAAATCATGCCGGTGGCAAAGGCGCCGTCCGGGAATTAGTAGAAATTATTTTAGATAAGCAGTACACAAATAAATAAAGGAAGCTGAACAACGATGATCGATATCGAATTTTACATGAAGGTTGGCGAACTAAAAAATCGACTCAAGGCTGGGGAACACATTCCGGAAACCGAGCTCAGAGCTTTGCTTGAGAGCTATCGCAGCCCCAACCCGGTGGCATACAACATCGAAACCACCAACGCCTGCAACATGCGCTGCGAGATGTGCCCGCGCACGACCATGATGACCCGACCGGTTGAAACAATGGCTCCTGAACTTTTCAAGAGCGTCATTAACCAACTGAACCCGTTCAGCCAGGAACAATTGGCTCGTTGGGAAGATTTTGCCGAGAGCTACTATGGAGTTCCCCGAAATGGGATGAGCGAAAATCATTACTTCCTTTATGTTATTCCCCGTGTTATCGTTTTGCATGGTTATGGCGACCCGTTGCTGGACAAAAATATCCCCACCTATGTCAAGTGGATGACAGAACGCGGTCTTGAGTCTTATTTCTCCTGCAACCCTGCCAATATCAACATGGACCGCACCATCGAAACCTTCGAGAATGGTTTGGGCTATGTGAAATATTCCATTGAGAGTGTCGATGACCTGCGCCACAAAAGCGTACGCGGTGAAGCTTCCAACTTCACCCAGGCTTATCGCAATATTTTGAAATTACTGGAACTAAAGGCCCAAAGAAACTACAAAACCACGATCGTGATCACCATGATCAACCTGAACAAGCCCTGGCAGCGCGACGAGTATCAGAAACTGGTGGAAGCCTTTGAAGGGCTGGACGTCTATGTTTATCTCAAGAGCCAGGATCAGATGTGGTATGAAGACAACAAGCAGACCACCGAATCCATTCATTGGCAGGAATTTTGTCAATTCCCCTGGTCATCCATGACGATCAAATCGAATGGTGAATGCGCTCAATGCGTGGAGGACTTTAACAACGAAATTATTCTGGGTGATGCCCGCACGCAGAGCCTGTACGATATCTGGAATGGCGAGGCTTACCAAAGCTTCCGCAATGACCATTTCATCTTAAAACCCGGGATCAAGTGTACCGAACAATGCGATATGCACTTGATTGGCAGCTACTTAGCTCAGTAAAGGAACATATGAGAAATTCAGTCAAAATTGGTGAGCGAATTATTGGTGACGACCAACCCGTCTACATCGTTGGCGAGATTGGAATCAACCACAACGGCGATCTGGAAGTTGCCAAGAGCCTGATGCTGGCAGCCAAAAACGCCGGAATCGATGCAGTCAAATTCCAAAAACGAACCCCTGAGATTTGTGTTCCGCTGGAGCAACAAGGGCAGATGCGCGACACCCCCTGGGGCTACATCACCTATCTCGATTACCGTTATAGGGTCGAGTTTGATGAAGCTGCTTACAAAGAGATCGATCGCTATGCCAAAGAATTGGGTCTCGATTGGTTCGCCTCTTCCTGGGATATCCCCTCTCTTGAGTTCATGGAAAAATTCAACCCTGTAACCCACAAGATTGCTTCAGCGTTGCTGACCGATAAGGAATTGTTGCGTGCGCACCGTGCGACGGGCAGACCGATCATCCTTTCGACCGGCATGTCTACCATGGAGCAGATCAAAGAAGCCGTTGAAATCCTGGGAGAAGACAACCTGGTCCTGTGCCATACCACCAGTTCCTACCCCTGCCCACCCGAAGAATTGAACCTGCGCATGATCCAAACTCTGCGCGAAAACTTCAATTGCCCGATTGGCTATTCCGGGCACGAAGTTGGCTTGGTTCCGACCGTGGTGGCTTCTGCCCTGGGCGCCAGCCTGGTGGAACGCCATATCACCCTTGACCGGGCGATGTGGGGTTCTGACCAAAGCGCCTCTGTAGAACCGCAAGGAGTTGCAACTTTGGTCAAATACATCCGTGTGACCGAAAAGTCGCTTGGTGATGGAGTCAAAAAAGTATACGACAGCGAACAATCTTCACTCAAAAAGCTACGGCGGATCAGCCAGTAAGATGAACTCATTCAGTGTTCTCAGCCGGCTGAAAAGCCGGGCAAAGAGGGAAGCAACCCGACGTAGGAGCTATTCAGAGCTGCGTGCGATGTCCCGCGAGGTTCGTGAACATGCGCCTGCTGCGGATCAGCAGCCGGTCATCTTCTTTGATGCTTCCACGCGCCTGAACGGCTTGAGCCTGAATGCTGGTTTTGCTGTTTTGAGTGCCTGGTCCTTGAGCCTGCAGGGTGTGCCGGTTGTCCATTTTGTGTGTTCGGCTGGGTTAAAACCTTGCCTTCTGGGAACCAACCGCAAAGATGCCCATGCCGCTCCGCCCTGTGCCGGCTGCCTGAGGCAGTCTGGAGCGACCTTTTCGAATAGCCAGGTCAGCTATTTTGAGTACATGCCCGATCCCATCCTTGACGAAGAGCTGGCTTCCCTGGATTTACCTCAACTAATGAAGTTTGAATATGAGAACATCCCTTTGGGTGAGCTGGTTTTGCCTTCCATCCGCTGGATCCTGCGTCGGCATCACCTGATTGATGACCAGTACACACGAGAGCTATTCAAAAATTACCTGAAGTCTGCCTGGTCGTTGGTGGGGCAATTTGAACAACTGCTCGACGAAAGCCGCCCTCAGGCCGTGGTTGTGTTCAACGGTATGCAATATCCCGAGGCGACCGCCCGTTGGCTTGCCCGCAGACGCGCCATCCGCGTGATCAGCCATGAGGTCGGCATGCAGCCGCTCAGCGCCTACTTCACTGATGGGGACGCCACGGCTTATGACCTGGATATCCCCAAAGATTTCGAACTTGACCCGGCTCAAAACGAAAAACTGGACGCTTACCTGAGTGCCAGGTTTAAAGGCGATTTCCACATGGCAGGGGTGCAGTTCTGGCCTGAAATGAGTCAACTTGGTCCAGAATTTATCCAGTTTGCCAAAGGATTTAAGCAGGTTGTGCCGGTTTTTACCAACGTTATCTTTGACACCAGCCAGCCGCACGCCAACGTGATCTTTGAGGATATGTTTACCTGGCTTGACGACATTCTTTCAGCAGCCAAAACCCATCCTGAAACACTTTTTGTCATTCGCGCCCATCCCGATGAAGCCCGGGCAGGCAAAGCCAGCGAGGAATCGGTGGCTGAGTGGGCACACAAACGCCAGGTTGAGCTTGTGCCTAACCTGCGCTTTGTACCGCCTAAAGAATTTATCAATTCTTATGACCTGATCCGAATGGCAAAATTCGTTTTGATCTACAACTCCACCATTGGCATGGAAGCCTCCATCCTCGGTGCTGGTGTACTTTCAGCGGGTAAAGCTCGCTATACTGCCTCCGATGTCGTCTGGTTTCCACAAGATAAATCTGCTTACTTTATGCAGCTGGAAGCCTTGCTTCAGGCAGACCTAATTGAGGTTCCGGAACATTTCAGAGCCAACGCCCGCCGCTTCCTGTTTTGGCAACTCTATCGCTCTTCCCTGAGCTTCGAGGAGTTCCTCGACCCGGATGGGGTTTGGGCGGGGTATGTAAAACTGAAGGATTTTAAGTGGCAAAGTTTGCTGCCGACCCATTCGGACACCATGGCAACCGTCACGGACGGCATTCTGCATAATGGAAACTTCATGCTCAAGGAGGATCGAAAATGAAATTGGAAAGAATTGTGGCCCTGGTGCCCATGCGCCATGACTCTAAACGTGTGCCTGGTAAAAATTATCGCCCGATGTGCGGAAAGCCGCTCTATGCTCATATCATTGAGACGCTCTTGAACTGCCCTGAGATCACCGAGGTGGTTGTGGACACCGACTCACCGATCATTATCGACGGTTTGGCAAAGGATTACCCCCAGGTCAAGGTTTTGTTACGACCGGAAGACCTGCGTGCCGATACCACTCCAACCAACGAGATATTGGTGTACGATACTGCTCAATTCCCGGCGGATCTCTATCTGCAGACCCACTCCACCAACCCACTGCTCAAAGCCAGCACGATTTCGCGGGCTATCCAGCAACTGCGCGGGCTCTACCCGGAGTATGACTCCCTTTTCAGCGTCACCCGTCTCCAGACTCGTCTCTGGGACCAACTTGGAAGGGCTGTGAACCATAATCCGGCGGTGCTCTTGCGCACACAGGACCTCCCTCCGATCTACGAAGAGAATTCCTGCCTCTATCTTTTCACCCGCGAAACCCTGCTCACCCGGCGCAACCGACTGGGTGACCGCCCGCTGATGTTCGAAATGGACTCCCGAGAAGCAACCGATATCGACGAAGAACTCGATTTCGTCATCGCTGAAACTTTAATGCAAAAACAAAAATAACCGAGGTATTATGAGAACTGTTCTGATTACTGCACCTTACATGATCCCCTTCATGGATCGTTTCACCCCAATTCTGGAATCTTTTGGTTTAAACGTGGTCATTCCAGACGTAGACGAAAGATTTGAAGCTGACGAATTGCTCCAATTTGCCGGTCAATATGAGGGCACAATTTGCGGTGATGACCGCTATACCCCCGAAGTGATTGCTGCCAATGCGGGCACCCTCAGGGTGATTTCAAAATGGGGTACCGGAGTGGATGCAATCGATGCAGAAGCGGCTGAAAAGTATGGCATTATGATTGGTCGTACCCCCAACGCCTTCACTGTGCCTGTCTCTGAAAGCGTCATGGGCTGTATGCTCAGCTTTGCTCGTAATATCCCCTGGATGGATGACGCTATGAAGGCGGGTGAATGGAAGAAAATTTCTGGTCACACGCTGATGGAATCAACTTTGGGGGTGATTGGCGTTGGCAATATTGGCAAGGCTGTTATCCGCCGTGCCCGCGCCTTTGGCATGAACATTTTAGCAAACGATATCATCGAAATTGAACCAGATTTCATTATTGAGCAAGGAATTGAGATGACCAGTTTGGAAGATTTACTGGAGCGAGCAGATTACATCAGTCTGAACGTCTCGCTCAACCCTACTTCTTACCATCTGATCAACGCCAAAACGCTGGCGCATGTGAAACCATCCGCTGTCCTGATCAACAGCTGCCGCGGTCCGGTTGTGCATGAAGAAGCTTTGATCGCTGCTTTGCAAGAAGGGCGTTTGCGCGGTGCAGCGTTGGACGTTTTTGAAGACGAACCACTACCGGCTGACAGCCCGCTAAAAAAGATGGACAACGTATTGCTCTCCCCCCATAACACCAATAGCAGTCCCTTCTTCTGGGAACGCATCCACTGGAACTCCCTCCGCAACCTCCTGATTGGTCTGGATATACCGGTGGGTGACATCAACAGCCTGAAGGCGCTGGAAAAGAAAGCTTAGTTCAGTTAAGTTAGGCAAAATATTAGTCGAGAAACAGGAAGTAAGGGAAAAATATGGTTGAGAAAACGAAAACAGTCGTAATCACTGGTGCCGCCGGCGGCGTTGGTCGGGCAACCGTTGCCTATTTCGATCAACGCGGTTTTCGGGTGATAGGGGTGGACCGTTTGCCCCAGTATGATGAATTCCCTGAGGATGGGCTTTACATCCAGGCAGATATTGCTGTACCAGAGAATCTTGAAATGATCTATGCCAAAGCCAAGGCTTTCTCACCTACCCTCGACGTGCTGGTCAACAATGCCGCCTTCCAGGTCACCAAACCTCTGATCGAGACAACAGTGGAGGAATGGGACGCCGTTATGGGCTCGAACCTGCGCTCTGTCTTCCTGGGAGTAAAACTGGCATACCCACTGCTTAAAGCAGAGGGTGGGGGTGCCATTGTGAACGTCTCTTCCGTGCACGCTGTCGCGACCTCCGCCAATATTGCCGCCTATGCCGCCAGCAAGGGCGGACTGCTCGCCCTTACCCGTGCCATGGCCATTGAATTTGCGCCGGATAACATCCGCGTGAACGCTGTTCTTCCTGGAGCGGTTGACACCCCCATGCTGCGGGCTGGTTTTCACCGCGGGCGCGCTGGCGAGGCTTCTGAGGAAGCCCAATTAGCTGCTCTGGCTGCCAAAACTGTAAACGGTCGGGTTGCCGACCCCGGGGAAATCGCTTCGGTTATCTATTTCATGGGCGACCCCTCTGCTTCCAGCTTTATCACCGGGCAGGGTCTGCTGGTAGACGGCGGCGCAACCTGCCGCTTGAGTACAGAGTAGGACTCCCAATGACCAGTACTTTTCAGGAGCGTTTCATGGATATTGCCCGGCGAGGGTATGACGGTTTGCGCCGATTGCCGGAGCTGCCAGCAGCGAACTGGCATCCCTGGCGTCGAGAATCAAAACGCCGCCTGGCTGCCCTCAAGGATACTCACAAAGGTGAGCGCTGTTTTGTGGTGGGCAATGGCCCTTCCCTGAAAAACACCGACCTCTCCAAGCTGAAGAACGACTTCTGCATCGGCATGAACCGTATTTTCCTCGCCGCCGACGAACTTGGTTTTTGCCCGGACATTTTGGTGTGTGTCAATGACCTGGTGGTGGAACAATCGGTAGAGGAATTCAACAACCTGCAAATGCCCAAGTTCTTCGCCTGGCGCGCACGCAAATGGCTGACGATGGATCCCTGGATGCATTTTATCTACACCTCCTACACCTCCCCCAAATTCTCGAAAGACGTCACCGGTCGGGTGTGGGAAGGCGCAACAGTCACGAACGTCTGCCTGCAATTGGCATATCACCTGGGCTTCAGCGAAGTCATCTTGATTGGCGTCGACCACAGTTTCGCCACCAAGGGCAAACCCAACACCACCATCCAGTCTCAGGGTGATGACCCCAACCACTTCTCGGCGGCTTATTTTGGCAAGGGCTTCCGCTGGCAATTACCAGACCTGGAGACCTCGGAATTGGGGTACCGCATGGCTCGCAAAGCTTACGAGGAAAGTGGACGCAAAATTCTTGATGCCACTGTGGGCGGCAAGCTCGAAATATTTGAGAAGGTCGATTACAACAGCTTGTTTTAAAGCTGTCACCCTGAGCTTTTATTGCGACACAACACGAAGTGTACCTTGTAGGTGTGCTGCGCAAGAATCTCACCTTCGGACCTCATGCACATTCGCCAACGGAAAGATCCTTCGCGAACGAAGCTCAGGATGACAACCTAAAAACGGATTCTACCGTGCGTCCATGGAATTTTCACACACAAACATAAACTATAATTCAACCATGCTCTCTCAACCACTGGTCTCCATCATCACGCCCTCCTTTAACCAAGGCGCTTTCCTCGAACAGACGCTCCTATCCGTGTTGAATCAGGACTACCCAAACCTCGAATATTGGGTCATCGATGGCGGCTCAACCGATAACAGCCTCGAAATCATCAAGAAATACGAGTCCAAACTGGCAGGATGGGTTTCCGAAAAAGACCGAGGGCAGGCTGATGGTGTTAACAAAGGCTTTGCCAAAGCCACAGGAGAGATCATTGGCTGGCTGAACTCCGACGACCTTTACTACCCGAGTGCAATTGCGGCTGCCGTAGATGCATTCCAACAAAATCCTGATGCCAGTTTCGTCTTCAGTGATGTTGAATCCGTCGACGAGCACGGCAACGCCTTCAACCTGATGCGCTATGGCGACTGGAAACTGAAAGACCTGATGACCTTCAAGATCATCGGTCAGCCGGGTGTCTTTTTACGCCGCGAAGTGTTGGAGCAAGCCGGTTACCTCGACCTGAGCTATAACTACCTGCTGGACGTGCAGCTCTGGCTGCGCATGGCTGCCATTGCGGAACCCCACTACATTCCCGGTAAGGTCTGGGCGGCAGCGCGCATCCATTCCGATGCAAAAAATGTCGCACACGCTGAAAAATTTGGCGAAGAAGCTTTTCGTCTTGCACGATGGCTTGGCGAAGACCAGCGTTTTTATCCGCTGAGTGCGAAGATATTCAAGAAAATCTGGGCAGGAGCGCACCGTTTAAATGCCTTCTACCTGGTGGAAGCCGGCAAACACAAGGAAGCGCTGAAATCTTATGGTCAAATGCTGCGTTACCAGCCGATCCCGGAAGTTAAAACCCTAAAAAGGATGAGCTACGCTCTGCTTTCAGCGCTTGGAATCCTTCGCTCACGAGAATGGTATGATCGAAAGCGCAAAGATCGCTACTCAAATCTAAAAAAATGATGTAAAGTCCGTAGTCGTAGGTCGGAATGAGGTGGTTGAGAAAGTTGTTCCTGGTAAACCCCCAAACCACCTCACTCCGACGAAAAGATGCCAAAGCTCACGACGTCTAAGTGAAACCACGCCAGGTTTTCTTACATCAGCTGTTACACGCCGGTTTCATTCCGACCTACGCCAACTTTCCTGGGGATAACCAGGAGACGGTGACAGGTCTCCCCTACATACCATTCACTCAATTATCCCACTTCATCTATAATAAATACATGTCCACGCAACCACTCGTCTCCATCATTACCCCCTCCTTCAACCAGGCTCGCTTTCTTGAAGAAACCATGCGGAGCGTGCTCGAGCAGGATTACCCCTATATCGAGTATATTGTGATAGATGGCGGCTCGAGCGATGGCAGCCTGGAAATCATTCAAAATTACGCCGACCGCCTGGCATACTGGCAGAGCCAGAAAGATAAAGGGCAGACTGATGCCATCAACCAGGGCTTCGCGCGAGCCAACGGTGAGATCCTGGCATGGCTGAACTCGGACGACATCCTCTATCCAGGTGCGGTCAGTGCCGCCGTACACCAGTTGCAGGCGCACCCTGAGGTGGGCATGGTCTACGCTGACTGTCACTGGATCAACGCCGAAGGTAAGATCATTGGCGATTTCCCTGCCGCCCAAACTGACCTGAAAAAACTGCGCCGCGGATACGTCCACATTCCCCAGCAAACCGCCTTCTTCCGCGCAGACCTGTGGCGTAAGGTCGGACCGCTGGATGATAGCTTCTACTTCGCCATGGATTACGACCTCTGGACCCGCCTGGCAGCCCAAGCGCCGCTGCTCTATGTTCCTGAGCTGTGGGCAGCTTTCCGCTTACACGAAGGCGCCAAATCAATTGCCGAGGACGACCGCTGCTGGCCTGAAATGTTACGCGTGCATTATCGTGATGGCGGGAAAAAACTTTCAGCGATGACGCTCAAGTACACCATTCGCAAACTGGTGCAACCGCTCTGGATCCGCTTACGCAGGTACCGCATCAAGAATTGATCAATCAAAATCAGAGATTACTGCTCTTTGATGACAGGCTTGAGGTTGACCAGGATCGTTCCAATGCTGGCAATAGCTAATCCCAGCACCCCAATCCAGGTAATTTTTTCTCCCAAAAACAGCCAGGCGAGCAGGCTTATCTGAATGAGCATGGTGTTGTTGATGATGCTGGATTCCATTGCGGTCAGCACCTGCAGGCTCTTGTTCCATAGCCAAAAAGCCAATGCTGTATTAATGACGGCTAATTCCATCAGTATCAACCATGATTTCCCGCTCAAAGGGGGCAAACCCTGAAAAGCAACTCCGCTCACCAACATTAGAATTGCTCCAAATCCCATGCTGATACCGGTGACAATAATCGGGTCCAGTTTTTTTTGCCGGTTGATTCCGCGCCCCATCACTGCCGCAATCGCGTTTGAGAGTACGGTAAAGCCCCCTAACAACAACCCAAGCTTACTTCCTGGCAGGCTGGTTTGAGGGGAAAAATAGACCATCACACCCACCAAAAAGACTGCCAGACCACCCCACTGCAGTTTGCTGACAGGCTCGCGCAAAACAACCAGCCCAATGATTGCCACCAGGGGGGCTGAAAAATTGAGCATCAAACTGAGGGTGATCGCGTCAAGATACTTCAGGGATAAAAACTGCCCACCCTGGGTGAAGGCGTAATAAACCAACCCAAGCAGCAGCAATAGTCGCCACTCTTTTTTGGTTAATTGTTGAATCGATTCTCGCTTTCTGACCAAACCCGGTAAAAGGACAAGAAAGGCAATGAAATAGCGCAGCCCCGCAAACGTGAGCGGTGGGATTTCTTCAATTGATAATTTGATTAAGACCCATGAACTTGACCATAACAATGTTACAAACAAGGCTTGAATGATAGCTTTGCTTCGTTGGGAACCTAACATACCAGCACTCCTTTTCTCGACACGATGAAAGAATGCCTACCTAACCCCTCCCGGCTTTTATCCGATCCGGTGCTACGCTTTCGCTTTTGCATCGCTTGGTCCAGACCTGCGACATAGGAGCGCAGCGGAACCCTAGATGCTCAGGGCGGCAAGGAAATTGTATCATTTTCTGCACCATTCTCAATCAGCTTCCATGAATGCGATTGGTGTAAAATTTGCCTATGGACGTTCAGTCTGTTCGCCAGCCAAATAAATCTGCACGGTTTAGCTTTCTTACCCGGGGGCTTCTTTCGATTATCTTGTCGCTTACTGTCCTTTGGCCTACCAGCCCCTGGTATTACCCCTTTCCTACTCGGGATTCAGGTGTGTTTCTTTACACCGGTTGGCGCATCCTCAACGGCGATATTCCCTACCTTCAAATCTGGGATCATAAACCACCCCTGGTATACTTTGTAAATGCCATCGGGCTGGGTCTGAGCGGTGAATCTTTCTGGGGCGTGTGGCTGGTTCGCCTTTTCTGCTTGTCTTTTTCAGTTTACATCACCTGGCTACTGCTCGAGAAGTATTTCGGCTCTCTTGTTGCGATGTTGACCAGCATCATCTGGGTTACCAATCTCCCACCCATCCTTGGTCAGGGGAATTTCACAACTGAATACACCATCCCATTGCAAGCCCTTGCGTTATACCTGGCAGCTCTTGCTTTTGAAAGGCGCGATAAATCCTTCCTGCGATATTTTCTGATCGGTGTCTTGGGAGGATTAGCCTTCACGACCAAGCAAACCAGCATTGGGCTTTGGCTCGCGATCGGTCTTTTCCTGCTCATCGATGGATTCACTAATAAGCAGCTCAAATCGAACCTCCTGCGCTTTTCCGGGCTGACTGCAGGCAGCCTGCTGGTAATCGCCCTGACCCTTGTTGGTTTCAAATTATCAAATACACTCTCTGATTTTTGGGACCAGGCATTCTTGTTTAATTTCGCCTATATCGCGCCTGGGGAAGCCAACTTTTTTAGTCGACTTTTTCAATTGGTAAACCCTGCCGAGCTGGGGGGTGTCGCATTGTATTACCTGGGTGGTTTAGGTGCAATGGCTGGCATCTTCATATACCTGAACCGATCCAAACACAGCAAGCTTACCCCGCTCTATGGAATGATCCTGGTTGGGCTTCTTGATCTACTGATTGAGACAGTTTTTACGAATTTACCAGGAAAAACTTTCAATCATTACTATTTGACGTTTTTCCCGGTGTTGACATTTTTCTGTGGGCTGCTTTTCTCACAGCTATCCGGCTTGAAAATCTGGGATTCCAAGAATAAAAGATCCCATCAGCGCGCTTTTCTTATCCTGATCACTCTTTTTTCTATTTTTCCCCTAATCAAGACCTGGGAAACAAGCCTCACCAAACCCGATTATCGTGTGAATGAAATGCTGATCAAGCATATTTTGGATCAAACCGAACCAGACGATCCTATCCTGATCTGGGGCGCGGAAAGCATGATCAACTTTTACACAAAACGAGCCGCCCCTACGCGTTATGTTTACCAATATGCACTGGTCACACCCGGCTACACTACCGAAGAAAAAGTTCTGGAATTTCTGGATAACCTGCTCGAAAATCCACCACTCTTACTGGTGGATTCCATGCGAGAGGATATGCCCTTCTTTAAATTTGCCGTTACCAGCGAATTAATAGAAGAAAAGTCAGAAGAAGTTCTTGGTCTTTACACCAACCCAACCGAAATAGACAGCTGGACTGTTTACCAGCTAAATGGTTCCAACCCCTGACCAAATATTATTGGCTTCAGCCCGGTAATCCAGCGCTTTCATCCGGTTGGTGGATACCGAAAACGTTACCTTCGGTGTCCAGGTAATATCCTTGCCATGCCATTCCGGTCAGAGCCATCTTCGGTAAGGCTACTTGCCCACCAGCATTGAGAATTTTCTGCTCAAACAGGTCGTAATCATCAACCCCCATGGTAAGTGTGGCAGCATTGGTGCCCATCTCCTGACCGGGGCGAGCGGTTGGGCGAAGCTGGATGCCGCCATTGATGCCTGGTGCGCCTTCTTCTCCGGTGATGATGCCATAGTAAGGGCTGTTTAAAAAGGTCGAGTAATCTTCAAACTTCCAGTCAAAAACATCGGCATAAAACTTCATAGCACGCTCAAGGTCGTCAGCTTGCAATTCAAAATGGATCGGTCGATTGTTCATTTTAAGACTCCATTCTTGTACCAACAATTTAAGTATAAAAAGGGATTTGCTAAAAAACAAATCCCTGTCAATCGATTTTTTCAATTGCGAAAAAGGCCCGGTTAACTGCCTCTGCCCAATTGCTTACCCACCCGCTCAAATGCATCCAGAGCTTGTTCAAGGTGATCCTGGCTGTGGGCGGCAGAGATCATCACGCGTATGCGGGCTTTGCCCTTGGGAACCGTTGGGAAGCCAAGTGCGCCGGCAAAGATGCCCTCTTCAAATAACTTTCGACTGAATTCGCGTGCCAGCTGTACATCGCCAAGCATCACCGGAGTGATAGGGGTTTGGGTGTGCCCGGTGTCAAAGCCAAGCTTGCGCATCTCTTCCTGGAAGAAGCGCGCGTTCGCCCACAGACGATCCACCAGCTCAGTAGATTCTTCCAGCAGATCGACCGAAGCCAAACAGGCAGCCACATCGGGGACAGTCACCGCAGAAGAGAACAAGAAGGGGCGCCCGCGTTGGCGCAGCCATTCAACGATTTTCGCATTCCCGGCAACCACGCCGCCAACAACGCCAAAGGCTTTACTGAAGGTGCCGACTTCTACATCTACCTGACCGTGCAGTTTGAAGTGATCCACAATACCGCGACCGCCTTCACCCAAAACACCTTCGCCGTGGGCATCATCGACCATGGTCATCAGGTCATACTTCCTGGAAACCTCCACCAGTTTATCCAGCGGAGCGTAATCGCCATCCATCGAAAAAACACCATCGGTAATCATCAAGCCGCGTCGGTAGGTGCCCTGTGCTTCCACGACCACCCGTTCAAAATCTTCCACATCAGCATGTTTAAAGCGGATGATCTTTGCACCAGAGAGACGTGAACCATCGATAATTGAAGCGTGGTTCAATTCGTCCGAGAAAATTACATCTTCTTTGCCTACCAAGGCGGGAATGGTCGCGCCATTGGCAGTAAACCCGGATTGAAACGTGATTGCATCTTCCACCCGCTTGAATACTGCCATGCGCTTTTCTAACTCAACATGCAGGCTCAATGTTCCGGCGATAGAACGTACAGCGCCAGGTCCCACTCCAAATTTTTGCATCGCTTCGGTTGCGGCTTGAACCAGGCGGGGGTGGTTTGCCAAACCAAGATAGTTATTGGCGCAAAAATTGAGCACTTGTTTTCCATTTATGATCACGGAAGGACCTTGGGGAGAATCCATTGTGGGGATGTTGTTGTAGAATCCAGTTTCTTTGAGGGTCTTCAGTTCTTCATCAATCCAGGCTAATTTCTCGGTCATAATCTCCTCTTTATCTAATCAGGTGAGTTATCAAATAAATTATACTCTGCTGTTTTCATAATTTCTTAAGGATGGCTATCCTCATTTTTTTTCGATGCAGTATAATCCCATCGATGAGATCCCCAATCAAGGAGAGAGAAATGATCATTATTCAAGCAAAAGACTATGATGAAATGAGCCGGAAAGCGGCGCTTTTTATCGCTGGCCAGGTTTTGCTTAAGCCAACCAGCGTCCTTGGTCTGGCAACTGGTTCAACCCCTGTCGGCACTTATAAGGAGTTGATTCGTTTTCACAAGGAAGATGGGGTCTGTTTTCAGCAGGTACGCTCGGTAAATCTGGATGAATATTATGGCTTGCCCGCCTCCCATGAGCAAAGTTACCGCCACTTCATGCAGGTGAACCTGTTTGATCATATCGATATCCTCCCAGGCAACACCCACGTGCCGGATGGTCTGACCCGGGATCCCCAGGCATATGGAAAAGAGTATGATGAGATGATTGCGTCTTTAGGCGGAATCGACCTGCAGTTGCTTGGTATCGGCAGCAATGGACATATTGCCTTTAATGAGCCTGGCAGGTATTTTACAGCACCGACCCGCCTGGTGGATCTGAATAAAAACACCATCGGAGACAACGCCCGCTTTTTTGAGTCAGAAGATGAGGTTCCCCGGCAGGCAATCTCGATGGGCATGAAATCGATCCTTGGAGCCAAGCGAATTTTGATCCTTGCCAGTAGCGCTAATAAGGCGGAGGCTGTGAGAGACATGCTGGAAGGTCCGATCGACCCCATGGTTCCTGCTTCGATCCTTCAGTTGCACCCCAACGTAACCCTGGTTGCAGATTACGCTGCTCTGTCGCTGATTTCTTAATTATTTGTAGTACGGTTGCGTGGTTCAACCCGGCAAGATCGGTTAACGCTGATTTACTTAGCTGGAGCAGTTTACAGTCTAGAGGGAAGACCAGCCACTGTTTCCCGATAACACAGGATGCGCTGCTAAACATTAAAAAAACCGGTATTTTAACACCGGCTTTTGTTACTCTTTAATATGACTTATTCGTAATAGCCGCTAATTGCCACAGCACCCGGTCCTGCATGCGCCCCAAGCACTGGTCCGGTGCTGGTTACGATCAATTCTACAGGCTCCAGTTCCTGTTGAATTCGCTCTTTCAACAATAACGCTTCTTGTGGAGCGGAACCATGCATTACTGCCGCGTGTAGTTTCACACCGTTACCAAGCTTTTGTTTAAAGTGATTGTAAACCCTGTCCAACATCGACTTTTTTGTCCGTGCCAGCCCCACTGGTTCGATTTTTCCATTCTCAGAATTAACTGCAACCAGGGGATGCACCGCGATAACGCAATTACCAATCAATTTGAAGGCTGGTCCAAGCCTTCCGGAACGAGCGAGAAAGGCAAGCGAAGGCAGACCCACAGAAAAAACCACCTTTTGACGCACGGCTTCAATGGCATCCAAAATTTGCTGAAGCGATGCCCCCAACCGCTCTGCGTGAGCAGCAGCCAGAACTTGCCAACCTTGCTGCATGGAGATAGAGCGGGTGTCCACCACGTGCACAGGTACTTTGCATTCCCTGGCCGCATTGCTGGCAGATTCAAAAGTGCCGCTCAGTTTACTGCTGACAGTGAGACAGACAATTTCCTGGGCACCTTGGGCTTCGGCTTCTTCGAACGCCTGGCGGAATTCCCCCAAACTGGGTTGGGATGTGGTTGGAATTGATGGGGTGGTGGGTAGGCGTCGGTAAAATTCTTCCGCCGTCATTGTGACGCTGTCGAGAAATTGCTCCCCATCCCAGATGATATGGGTGGGCACTTTGATGATACCGAATTCTTGGGTAAGGTCTTGAGGAATATCGCAGGCACTATCGGTAACGATCTTGATCATATTCCACTCCTGGTGTCATTAGCAGCCATGGTAGGCTACTATGTAAATCTTAACCCAAAAAGATCAAAATAGGTATCTTTGTGCAAAGCTAACCCATTTTTAACTATCGTCGTCGCGAGTTTCTTTTGATAAGCGATCTCAGGATGCAGTCCCAGCGAGCTTCAGTTGCGAACAGCTCTCACAACGCCTTAGACTTTGTTGGCTCCCCACCTGCTGCCTGGCAAAGCTTCCAGTCGCCTGAAACCTGCTCTGGCAAAAAAGCTGGCAAAACCAATCTCGCCCAAATCGTACCGTTCTGGAAGTGCTGGTCGAGGTTGAGAGATATCATCCAGCGGTAGTGCTTCGACCCGGTTTGCCCCTGCCCGCCAGGCTGACACTAAAGCTCCCCGCAGAAGAGCCATAAACAGTGAGGATTGGTCAGCCTGTTTTAGCAAGGAAATCTGGCGGATATCCCATTTTTGGACTCCCATTTCACTGGTGTTCTCATCAGGATCAAAGACCAGTTCACATGCTCCGATTGCTCGTTGTTCCTCAAAAAAAACCACCCCCGACCGCAAACCTGCATGGTAATAATTCTCCAGGTTAACATCCTTTGGGTCTTCACATCGCTCCAGAAGCTCCAGGATGTTTGCCTGTAATTCAGAGGTCATGTTCTCGCGCTGGTTTTTATCAAGAATGTTGGTGAGTTGCAAGTAGTCCCCCGGGCTTTGTGGCACACGCAAGCTGAAACGCTCTGGCAAGCGCCAAACTCCGGGTTCGTTACCCTCATAGAGGCTGGCGGCATACTCCCGGTACTCTGCTGGCAGTGGCAGTTTGAAAAGATTGCAGATGTAGGTAACATCCTGGTAATCCTGGTGGTCAAAGTTATAACCCAGGTGAAAATCGACCAGCCATTCCGGTTGAATACAGGCTACGTTCATTCTGGAAATCCGACCTTGCCCGGTCAATGAATCGCCCGGATATTCCACACCGCCCACGATCTGCCCTTTGCTGTTGCGCACGAAGCTGTGCAGGTCAATTCGGTGACCGGCGCCGTTCTCCAGGACGAAGTTGTGCAGCCATTCATCGCCCCTGGGTAAATATTGATAATCCAGGCGCCGCAAAATGTTGAGCAGGCGCGGCAGGTATTGCTGATTGATTGCCAGGTCCAGGTCAGAATGATCGCGGGTTTGCCAACCAAGAATCGCGTCCACCGACCATCCGCCATCCACTACCACGGGTATGCCGGCAATTTCAGCCAACTGAAGCACCCGCGCTACTTCTTCTTCGTCCATCAGCGATGTTTCACATGGTTGGATACGTGTCGGAAAGTCGGCGAGCAGTTCTGCCAGTTCCGGGTCGGATGGTCGCATTGGATTCAGACCGTTCATCCCGCCTCCTCAGTTAATGGGTCGGTATAAGATGGCTTTAAAATGGGTTCAAATTTACCGGAGCTGAGTGCCAATATGAGCGAGATTAGGCAAAGCCCAGCTCCCATCAGGTAGATCTCGCGGTTGCCATAACGGTCGTAGATAAAACCGCTCAAGGCGTTGCTGAGCATATAGCCCACGCCAAACATTGTCACTCCGATCAGCGCGTTTGCCGTGCTGGTCACATTTTTGGGCAAAATCATATTGATCAAGGTCACCGAACAAACCAGGCGGAAAGTGAAGCTGGCTGAAGTCATCACGCTGGTGATAAAAACTACTCCAGCGGATGGGAAAAACCAGACCGTCAGCCGCCGCACAATGTCAAACACAAAGATAATAGTTATGATCTGCTTGATCCCGACTTTATGGATCACTCTGTCTGCAAAGATCATGAACGGCACTTCGCCCAAAGCGCTCAGGCTGTTTGCCAGACCGATCATTCCGGCTTCCAAGCCCAGGTGCTGCATGAAAATTGGTTCGAAGGCGCGGATGCCATCCTGAACGGGGTCCGAGATTGCCAATGCCAACGCCATCAACCACAGGAAGCGATGATCAACAATTAATTTAAGTACCGCAGACAGACTCAGTTGCTCTTGCTTGGTCTCTCCGCTGATATCAAAAATTGACTCCGGCATCAGCAGCAAAACCACGATGCTCAGGGCAACCATCACCAGGAAAACAATCGTGTTGTAGGTGAAGCCATAGTTCTGATAAATCCAGCCGGCGATCAAGGTTGAAATGGCATAACCGATCGAACCCCACAAACGGATCGACCCAAAGCTCGATGTGCCCTTTTCCGTCGATTTCGAAGCCACTGAATACGACAAATTCTCCGACGTGGAATAAAAAGGACCTTGAACAGCCCGGTAGATCGTCCAAAACAACACCACAGGTACAAACGCCTTCAGCCACGCGATCGAACCCAAAGAAATTGCCATGACCGAGAGGGAACCGATCAGCACAAAACGCTTATTCGATGCCCGGTCAAACACCAAACCATACCTGGGGGCAAGCAAAATCACTGCAGCTGAGCCCACGATGACGATCGTACTGATTTGAATTCCACTGAAGCCAAGCTGATCGTAATGCAGCGACATAAAAGCCATTAGCATGCCCATTGAGCCGAAGATCAGCAAAAAATACAGGCGAAAAAACAATTTAACAGATCGGTTAGGGTTGGTTAAATGCATTGTGTCCAGACGTCGCAAGGATTTTGATGATTATATCATTCCCGCCTCTATCGTTCTGTTTCTGGATAAAACGGGCTCTTAACGGTATACTTAACCAATACAAAATGCCATAATTCTTGGAGGTTCCATGAAAGCCGTCGTCCAACAACAGCAACTCGCCCACGGTGTCAGCACCGTTTCGCGCGCGGTCACTTCCCGCAGCACCCTCGCTGTCTTATCCAATATCCTGATCAAAACCGACGATGGTCGCCTGCGCCTTTCCGCTACCAACCTTGAACTGGGCATCAGCGCCTGGATCGGTGCCAAAGTTGAGCAAGAGGGCGGCCTGACCGTTCCTGCTCGCACCTTTGTTGATATGGTCAGCAACCTGCCGAACGAAGACGTCACCCTCTCCGTCGACGAGCGCACCCAGAGCCTCAACGTCAAATGCGGTACGCTCAATACCGACATCAAAGGCATCAGCGCCGAAGAATTTCCGCCTATGCCTACCCCAAACCTGGAAGAAGCCATTGCGCTCAATATCCAAAACTTCAAAGATCAAATCCAGCAGGTTGTTTTTGCCGCCTCCACCGACGATGCCCGCCCCAATCTCACCGGCGTGCACATGACCTTCAACGGTTTCACACTCGAAATGGCTGCTACCGATGGTTATCGCATCTCTATCGCCAAGTCTGAGATGGCGCAAAAAGTTCCTCAGAATTTTGAAGCCCTGGTTCCCGCCCGCGCCCTGTCAGAGCTTAGCCGCATTGCCACGGATGGCGACGAAACCCTCCTGATGTCGTTCCCCCAGGGTCGCGGTCAGGTCATCTTCCAGATGAAAAGCGCTCAACTGGTTTCTCAGTTGATTGAAGGCAGCTTCCCCAATTACAGCGCCATCATCCCGCCTTCTTTCAAGACCCGCACCGTGCTCTCAACCGCGCAGTTGCTCAAAGCCTGCAAGCAGACCGAGATTATTGCTCGTGAGGGCAGCTACATTGCCAAGCTCGACATTCAGCCTGAAATCGAAGGACAAAAGACTTCTCTGCTCGAGATTTCGGCTCGCTCTGAGCAAACCGGCTCGTCCGAAGTCATGGTCGACGCCTCGGTCGATGGTGTGCCACTCTTGATCTCGTTCAATATCCGCTACCTGCGTGAAGCCCTGGAGGTCATCAAGACCCCCAATGTGGTACTCGAAACCAACGCTGTGCACACCCCCGGTCTGCTTCGCCCGGTTGGCGACGAAAACTTCACCCACATCATCATGCCCATCAACACCGCGCGCTAAGATTTTCTTAATCGCAATAAAAGACCAAGGACAGCCAATGGCTGTCCTTTTTTCTCGTTTTTTACCCTACGTGCTATTGACCCCCCGGGGGAAAAACAATCTCATTCCAAAAATCATCCCAAAGTCACCTGTCGATTGCTCGTTATCTGCATTAAAATAGCTCTCATGCAAAGAATCAAAAAATCCTTGTTTCTCAGCCTGCCTGACGGGAGTGATATTTCACTCTACACTTTAACCAACGCCAACGGAATGACCGCCGGTATCCTCGATCTGGGCGGTGTCATTTTCAGCCTGCGCACCCCCGACCGTTTCGGCAACCTGGACGATGTAGTGCTTGCCTACCAGGACCCCGCCCTCTATCTGACCAGCCCCATGTACTTCGGAGGGTTGATTGGCAGAGTGGCAAACCGTATCCAGGGCGCCTGCTTCACGCTCGATGGCCAAAAATATGCTCTCGTACAGAACGATCGCGGTAACAATCTCCATTCCGGACCGAATGGCTTTGAGACCAGGCTTTGGCAGGCGTCAACGCTGCTCTCTTCCGATTCTGCCAGTCTGATTCTCACCCTCCTAAGCCCGGAAGGCGACCAGGGTTACCCGGGAGAGGTGCATCTCAAGGTCACCTATACCCTGGATGATGCCAACCGGCTTGCCATTAGCTATCAAGCCAGCACCACCTCAGCCACCCCCCTCAACCTCACCAATCACGCCTACTTCAACCTCGGCGGACCCACCTGCGCGAATATACTCAACCACACCCTATCTATCGACGCCGATTACTTCACAGCTGCCAACGAACAGCTCATTCCCATTTCTAATGTTCCTGTTGCCGGTACGCCCTTCGATTTTCGTGAGCCCAAGGTCATCGGTGAGTCGATTTTCATGGAAGATATTCAGCTCAGGCATGGCAGTGGGTTTGACCATAATTGGGTTTTTGATGACGCTGGTCGGTTGTCCAAAAAGATAATTGTCTCTGAGCCCAACAGCGGCAGGGTGATGTCGGTCTGGACGGACATGCCCGGGGTGCAATTTTACTCCGGAAATATGATCGATGAGTCCATCCCTGGCAGATCGGGTTCGCCTTACACCCGCTTTGGCGGACTGTGCCTCGAGACTCAATTCCCCCCGGACGCCGTCAACCGTCCCGATTTTCCCAGCCCGATCCTGCGAGCCGGGGAAAAATATGATCACCAAACCGTTTTCGAGTTTGGCGTCGCGGGCTAAACCCACCAACCCGCTTCATCATATAGATCTCTCTTTATGGCGCTCGCCAACCGTTGCAGAAACGCTTGCGAACAGCCCTTTCCGGGGTGACATATTTGGGTTTCTTAAATGAAAGTGCTATAATATTTTTCAAGTTATCCCACAACTATATTTCATCAGCTTAACTTAACACTCATCGTTTTCAAGTTCAAAAAGGCAGGATCATTATGGGAACACCACGACCGTTTAAGACTTTTCTTTCAGCCTTAATGGCAATATTGATCATCATCGCTTCTGTTGGCAGTGCCGGGGCGGCCAGCCTGGCACAAGACCCACCGCCCGGAAACACTATTTCGCAAATTGAAGTTATCTCCCCCTATTATTCTATCGAGCACCTTACAACAGCTGACGGCACCCAACTGACGGGCTCGCTCATCAACGGTCCTTCCCATCCGCTCCCGGAATACGAGGCCGAACGCCAGGCTTCGATTACCACCATCGCGCCTCAGGGCACGCTCGCCAACTTCCCCTCCTATGACTGGGTATTCGGTTGTTCGGCTGTTTCGAGCGCCATGATCGCCGCCTGGTACGACCGCGGCTCTTACCCCAACCTCTACACCGGTCCAACCAACGGAGGTACGATGCCCCTCACGGATACCGGTTGGTCCACCTGGACGGATGGCATTGGTGTTACCTACCCCAACAACCCCCTGATCGCCTCCCACAACGGGCTCGATGGGCGCACCATTAAGGGCTCTATTGACGATTACTGGGTCAGCTATGGCAGCGATTACCCGGACCCATACATTGGCAACTGGACTCAACATACCTGGGGCGATGCCATCGGCGATTATATGAAAACCAGTCAATACGCCTATAACAACTCCGACGGATCTACCTGGTTCTATACCTGGACTACCTCCCCTAATAAACTGACCTGTGCCGATATGGTCAGCAATAATATTGACCACCTGGATGGCACCTATGGGCGCAAGCTCTTCTACGAAGCGCGCGGCTACACCGTCACCGACTGCTACAACCAGAAAACCGATAACAATTCCGGCGGCTACACCCTGGCGAACTTCCAGGCCGAGATCGACGCCGGTCATCCCGTGCTGCTCAACCTGCAAGGTCATTCCATCGTCGGCTACGGCTACAACGGCTCCACCATCTACATCCGCGACACCTGGGATAGCAATCCGGGCAATACCTATACCATGCCCTGGGGCGGCAGCTATGAGGGCATGAATTTGCTTTCGGTCAGCGTTGTGAAACTAGCCTCCAATACAGTGGTCCCTTCCAAGGTTTTCCTGCCCCTGGTAACAGCCCCGAACACGCCACCCCCTCCGCCAACTGGTGTATCAGCCAGTGACGGTACATTTACGGATAAGGTACAGGTATCATGGTCAGCTTCAACTGGGGCAACCTACTACCAGATTTTTAGAAATACCAGTAATGATTCTTCCACCGCAACCTCACTCAGCTCTAATCATTCTTCCAGCCCATACAATGACACCTCAGCTGTGGCTGGAACAACTTACTATTACTGGATCAAAGCCTGTAATTCTGGTGGTTGCTCAAGTTTTTCAGCATCCGATTCCGGGTATCGCCAAGTCACAACGCCGCCAACCAACCCCTTCCTCAACCCCGGTTTTGAAGAGGGAGCAGTTAGCTGGAGCCAAAGTTCCTCCAACGGTTGGGCTCTAATAGTAACCGATGCAGATGTTGGTGCTCCGGCACATAGCGGTTCGTGGTTTGCCTGGCTGGGTGGGGATTACAATGAAACCTCGCTGCTCTCGCAGACAATCACAATTTCTGCTTCTGCTCCTTACCTGCATTATTGGTATTGGGCAGCTTCTCAAGATGATTGCGGATTTGACTACTTCTATGTCTATGTCAACGGCATTAATGTTCAGATGATGGACCTTTGTAATTGGACAAATACTGATGGTTGGGTTCAGACGGTTTTGAATCTGTCTGCTTACGCCGGTACCGGAAAGACGGTGCAGTTTAAAGTTACCACGGATGATATTCTTATCAGCAACCTGTTCCTGGATGATGTCTCCATGACTGCGTCTGCAACTATGTCAGACAGCCAGCCAGTTGGGACAGAGCTCTACCCCGGGGCAGCACTGCTGGGCAAATAGAGCCAATATTTTGTTAATTAAGCCCTCCCCCGTATTCGGGGGAGGGTCCGCGACCCGTGCTGGCCGTGAAACGGACGGGTAAGCGGGGGTGAGGGTCCTTTGTAAAATTATTTTCCCATCGGTTCCTTGCTTCCTGCCTGCCCTGTGTAAGGGTTGCCTGCTATTTGCAGCATTTGCACTGTTTGCACTGTTTTTTGATAGTGCAAGATCGTCGTTTGACTGCAAATGGATTTTGTTAATGTGAGAGGTGGTGATTTGCGGGGATATTATAGCACAAAAGTTCTAAATTAGAAATCGTTTGATAGGCAAGGTCCAGCCGAAGGTGGGGGAAAGCGCAGCCTTTTCATTTAAGCCCTCCCCTTTTTGGGGGAGGGTCCGCGACCCATGCCCGCCGTGAAATGGACGGGTAAGCGGGGGTGAGGGCTCTTTCGTAGGGAATTGGCCTGCCAACCTGCCCTGTTAAGGGTTCCTCCTGAAGTGGGCGAGGCAGGCCATCGCCCCTACGTGTGTGAAACGCACCGAAATTTTTTCGTAGGCTGGTTTCCGCGGCAGTCATGTCCTTAAGCCCTCCTCCAAATGGGGGAGGGTCCGCATAGCGGGGGTGAGGGTCTTTTCGTAGTCCGGCCTGTCCAGCACACTTTTCGCTGGTTTCCGTCATTGAACCCGGCATTTTATCTTGAGCCGTAGTCTTTTCGTAGGCCGGCCTGTCCAGCACTCTTTTCGCTGGTTTCCGCGGCAGTCATTTTCTTAAGCCCTCCTCCAGATGGGGGAGGGTCCGCGACCCGTGCCGGCCGTGAAATGGACGGGTAAGCGGGGTGAGGGCTCTTTTCCCTAGTATAATTGTAGTAACTAATAAAACTTCAGTACAATACATTTCACGAGATGAGGGGATGAACAAGTTTTTCATTCTGATAACGGTCCTTTTGCTGCTCAGCGCCTGCTCAGGCTCCAAAGAAATAGCCCCGCAGGATATTGAAGCCACCATCTCCGCCGGGATTCAGCAAACCCAACGTGCCAACCCAACCAGCACCAACCCCAGCACGCCCACAGAACCACCTGCCGCAACCCCCACTTTCAATCCAACAAACACCCCACTGCCAACAGAAACTCCCAGTCCCACCTCCACTTCCACCCCCACAGCAACCTCCACGCCTACCCAAACCCAGACCCCAACCATTACTCTCCAGGCAATCATCAACGGCGAGTGCATCCCGACGGACACAAAAAGGGAAATTGGCGTGGTGACCAAGGTCATTGATGGCGATACCATTGCTGTCCAGATCAACGGCACCAATTATGTGGTCCGCTACATTGGCATTGATTCGCCCGAAGCCACTTCCGACGTCCTTGCCGGCCAGGCTACCCAAAAAAATGAAGACCTGGTCCTTGGAAAAACAGTCACTCTGATCATGGACACATCCGAAGTGGACCGTTTCGACCGCTTGCTGCGCTATGTGATCGTCGATGACGTATTTGTCAATGAAGCCCTGGTGCGGGTTGGTATGGCTGTGGCGGTCTCGTATCCTCCCGACACTGCCTGCTCCAGCACCTTCCAGGAAGCTCAGGGCATAGCAGAGATGGGATTATTGGGCATGTGGGCCTCAACTTTGGTTGATCCTGGATCTCGCGGTGATTCTTCGTTCCCCACAGTCACAGCACCGCCAGGGGGAAACAGTTTGTGCAATTGCTCCATTGATTACGATTGTGGCGATTTTTCAACCCATGCTTCGGCGCAAGCTTGTTTCAGCTCCTGCGGCGGCTCCCCCACCTATAACTGGTCCGGGATGGATGGAGATGGCGATGGCGAGCCCTGCGAAAGCCTGCCGTGATTAATCAAAAGTCCGTTAGTTCTCAACAGTTTACAGGTATAATCACAGTAATTATTCATATTTCAGAACAATACGTTTCATGAGGTGAGGGAATGAAAAAGATTGTCGCACTGATAAGTGTCCTATTTTTGATAAGTGGATGTGGCGCTAAACAAATTAGCCAGGAAGACATTCAAGCCACTATCTCTGCAGGAATAGAACAAACCCAACAAGCCAACCCAACCAGCACGAATACGAGCACTCCGACAGACACGCCCACCTTTACTGCCACATTTACAAACACCCCAACCGTCACGCTCACTCCTACCATTACCGACACACCAACCATCACGCTTACTCCAACAGTAACAGATACTCCCACCCCCAGCCTTACACCGACACGGACCAACACCCTCACGCCCACCAAAGCGCCATACCAATTCACACAAACAGCGTACGCAAAAACCCAGGATTACATGGCAAAGTTTACACAAGTAGACTGGAGAGACTTTAATACTTATCCTGAAAAGTACGAAGATGAATTTATCAAGCTTACTTGTCGGGTGTTCAATGTTATCAGTAACGAACAATTCCAGTGTTACTATCCCGGCACATATGATGCTTATTTTGTTGTCAGTGTTGAAGAATTTGATGATATTTACGAAAACTCTTATCTAACTATTTATGGTGTCGGAGCTGGAGAGCACTGTGGCACAAATGCATATGGTGCAGAAATTTGCCAACCATTAGTTTTTGCAGATTTCTTTGTAAAGTAATGGATTTAAATACCGATAAAACACTGACCAAGATATCAAAAACACTTGATTATCTTGCGGTGACTTCTAAACTCCAGTCACCTTCAGCATTAATCGTTAATACGATAGTGGAGGAATCAAGCATCGCTGTTCCTGAGTACGGAGCAATTTCGTTAAATATTAGATCTCTACCGTTTAATGAATAAGACCAAACTATAAAATTGCTCTCTCCAGTTGATGTGGCCTTCAGCAAATCGGGTTTTTCTCCGGTAAGAATAACAACATCATCCGAATTACCGCTGATTACTCCTGGAACCGTGCCAGTGCGCGCAGAACTTAGAGGCAAAATCTGGACCTCCCATGACCCGCTGGATTTTATCTCTAACCTTGACGTTTGTTCATCCGAAGAAAAATCAAGGGGGACAGTTCCTTGATAAGAGCCAATTGTATTGATGAGCAAATCCACATACTCACCCTCGTCATCAAAAGACCTGACGATGAAATTGGAAGACCCGGAATTGGTGAATATTCCGATAGCAGCACCTTCCCATTTAACAAAGTCAACAATGTCATCACCACTTCCTGATAAAGTTATTGGTACTGGAGCGAGTGTCTCAGTGGGTGCTGTAGTGCTGGTATTCGTAGGGCGAGGTGTGTTTGTAGGACGCGGTGTGTTTGATGACTTAGGAGTCCTGGTTGCAGATGGAACTGGTGTAGAAGTCGGATCTTCTTTTTCAGGTTGACTTAAATCAGCAGATTGAGTTTGCTCAATAGCTTTTTGTATTTGCTCGGTTGTTGGCACACAAGCGTAGAGAAGGCAGACTGTTAAACAAAAAACAAGTATTTTTTTCATAAACCCTCCTGATGTTTTTAATCGATAGTATTAAATGGTTATTAGTCGATACACTCCAGACCACCCGTTGATCTCAGGTATGCCCAACGTGAATTAGGTAAACGATGTAGAACCCGAATGGAGAGTTCTTTTAATGATTTTATAGAATTTCCTCTGCAAAGTGACACAAAAGAAAAAATAGCGCTAAGGCGATCGTAAACCGGGTTACGCTGTTCTAGCAGATACTCAAGGCAATCATTAATTAGTAAATATCTCACATTCTCTAAGCCATTCCACCTCAGTTGTGATTTCTTCATTCATAATCTTTAGGAACGTACCATAAGAAGTCTCAGATAGCAATTCACCTTGTGTAAATTTACCTTGGGAAATAATTGTAATTACAGTCTCTTCATTCATCGCGTAAAAGTAACGTTTATATAAAGGTTTTTCGAGTAATTTTGCTAGCGATTGAAGCACAGCATAATGTAAGTAGCTGTGTTCCTTAGGGTCTGAAGGTTCAATAAAAAAATTGGACAAAACACCCTTAAACGTTAAGCTTTCACCTTCCCATTTGATAGAATCAAATTGAAGATTATTGTCTTCAACATCGAATGCATCGGCAAACGATTGTTCTGCAGAACGTTTGGTTAAACTGTTATCTGGAGTAGATGTCGCGGTTGGGGGATTGGTGGCTGAAGGTTCTGATGTGTAGGTAGGTGTAAGTTCTTCCTTAAGCTCTTCTGTTGTTGGAACTGCTGATTGGGATTGACAAGCTGAAAAGAAGAACGAAAATAAAATAATCAGAATAACTATATTTTTATACATATTTCCCTCTCTCCCTTATCTACTTACAATGCAATGCAGTTATCAAATTGAGGATCAAATATGATTATAACAGGGACCGAGGAGTAGGAATCTCTTGTTTTTTCATGGTCTCCTGAGTGCGAAACCTGCTCTAAGCACCATGAAAATCACCAGACCTAAATGTTTCGGAAAAAAATGGATCCGACAATTTACAACTACTCATTGATATTTATAACATGGAGACCTGCGGTCAAACTCCTCGCTCAGTCTGGAGACCGGCAAGAACAAAGGTTACACGATTTGGAGTTCATTTCGTAGAACTTCATATTTGTTCGGAATTGGGATTGAATCCTCAAAATACTTGATAAAATCTAAAGAAGCGTTTATTGCCCATTGCCCAAAGCCTGATGACATACATCTGTTTGGAAAAAAAGGAGCAGTGGGTGGAAAAAATTGACTATAGATGATAGGCGAAGAGATTTGAGAAATGCATTTTTCAATTTCATCTGATGGTGTTTTCTCATAGTCCCATTGAGGTACATAATGTACCAAAGCATTTCTAACCTTCACAAGAATTTCAATATCTTTATATTGTGGCTTATTTTTGTCCAATGTCGTTCCTGAAATTTTAGCAAACGATTCATATTTACTCAATATATTTGAGCGTTTCTTAATATTTTGCCAAACATTGTTAAACATAACAATGTTAAAATTGTTAATAGACAAATTGTTGTCTTTAACATCCTGAAATCTTTCGTAAATATTGGCATCAAGCATAGATCCTGTCAAAATCAGTAGCGTAGAAAAATATGACCTAATATCTGTGAAGTGTTCACCAAAAGGTTCATTTAAGTGCGATTGTTCAATTTGGTATCCTGCCGTCAATAATAATTTCATTGCTTTTAGATATTGATACGTCATGTTATATCTCTGATTTAGAGTAGGGCTAGAAATAGTTGGTTTAATCACTATGTTTGCTTGCCCCTCGTGTTCAGTTGTCTCATTTATGTTACTCATAATGTCGTTTGCAGCTCTTGATTCTGTATCCATTACTTATATTCCTTTTAAATAGGTAAATTGACTGGATTATTGACTGTTATAAAGCCTCGTATTTTTTTAATATGCTGGCAAACTAATCAGTTCACTTCTGTATAAAGAATCATTGCCAATTTCTCGATTTCCGAGTGAAGAAAAGCATAAACGCGTTTTTGATTTTCCATTTCTCGAGGTGTGGTTGGCTTTTGTTTGAGTAGTTCTGTGATCTGTTTTGAATAATTTACGATTTGGTCGTGTAAAGCCACTTCTTCAGTAATTGAAAAGTCGATTCTCTTTATTGGCATCTTGGAGACACTATTCCAGACATATTCAAATATTCCACCACCTTTCAATTTTCCAATACTCTTATACCTATTAGTCAGTAATTCAGTATTCAGTAAACCCAGGATGTAATACAGATCTTCTTCCTGCCCTGAATCAAATATCACTGTTGTATCTGTTAAAGATAAAAATTCATCATTGGTGTCTATGGCAAACCTGTTTGATTTTGCCATGTACGGTGAAAGGATCCTCGTGTTTCGGTACAAAGACCAATTCAATGGCCAAGTATATTGCCACCATTGGCAATTACCTCTTTTATAGGCAGCCCTACCTTTTAGTTTGGCTGAGTTAGCCTGAAAATAACTCTGTAATTCAGGATGCAGTTGTTTGACTGAATCGAATGCGTTTGTAAATATGATGTATTCCTGTCTGTCAATAATGTTAAATGGTTGTATATCTGAATTTGCTGCTCGCTTAAAGTACTGTTTCGGCACTAATTTCCATGCCTGAATTTCTTCAAAAGTTTTATTACCGAATACACCATTTGCTCCAGTTTGCATACCTGATCCGATTTGCATAAAACTGCCAATTGGTTGCGAGTTTTCATCAATTTTGGCGAACAAAGAACGGTTCTTGTCTCTTATAAAAACCCATGCCTTATCCGTTATTTGGTCCTGAGTGATTTCCAGTGATTCAAAAACTGAATTATCTTGAAGTAGATGTTCCAAATTTGACAAGTCCTGCTTTGGGACTAACAATCGGTAATGACAGCCTTTACAAGATGCAGGCTTTTTCTGCATCACTAAGATCAGTGTACTGATACCAATTCCTTCAAAGATTGGTTTATTTTGAAAATCAATGATTTCACAAATCTGCATGTTCTGAGTAATGTACGATCTCAGCTTATCAGCTTTGTAGGCTTCCATGAATGCTCTTGAAACAATAAATCCTAAACACCCTTTGACGATACGAATTCCTAGGGCAATAAAGTAAAACAATACATCGGTTTTGTCTCTATAAACCTCAGGGTATTGTCTTTTGAGGGCTTCGAGTCTGGGATCCTTTTTCCCCCAGGTACTATCAATATTGAAGTACGGCGGATTGCCGATGACGGCGTCGAAGCCGCCTTCAGCAAACACGTGGGGGAAGGCGCGCTGCCAGTCGAAGGGGTTGACGCGCTGGATCTCTTCTTCGTCCGGGAACATTTGCCCCTGGAAGTAATCCCACCCGATCAGCGAATTTCCGCAGCGGATGTTTTGACCCAGGTCAGGTAAGACGCGTTCGAAACCGAGCGTGAGCTGACCGGTTTCGCCTTCCAGCAGCTTCAGCAGCAGCGAGAGCTTGGTGACCTCCACCGCCTGGGCGTCGATGTCGACCCCGTAAATATTGGAGGTGAGGATGCGCTTTTTGGTTTCGGTGGTGAGGCGATATTCCCCGCCATCGGTGGCGACCAGGGGCGGGTTTTTGCCTTGCGTGTGGGATTGCGGATCGTGGGTGAGATAGTAGTTGAGGTGCCAGTCGAGCAGGTATTGGTAGGCACCCAGTAGGAAGGATCCGGACCCACAGGCGGGGTCCACCACGCGCAGGTTGAGAGCCTGGGCGGGGGTCATGATCGTGCCGGTCTCCTGACCGAGCACAGGATTTGACCGGATGGTCTCCATTTTTTCTGTAGACAATGATGCCGCTACAGAATTTAATGACCCACACCCACCTTCGGCGGGACTTCGCCCTTCATCCCCCTCCTCACGCCCAAGAGAAGGGCTGGAGGGGGTTAGAGAATCGCTGTTCGTGCCGGTCTCCTGACCGAGCACGGGATTTGACCGGATGGTCTCCTCTGCGTCCCCCTCACCCCCGTTCGCTGCGCTCATGGACCCTCCCCCAGTGGAGGAGGGCTTAACTACATCGTTCGTGCCGGTCTCCTGACCGAGCACGGAATTTGACCGAATGGTCTCCATTTTTTCTGTAGACAATGATGCCGGTACAGAATTTAATGACCCACCCCCTTCATCCCCCTCACCCCCGTTCGCTACGCTCACGGACCCTCCCCCAGTGGAGGAGGGCTTAACTACATCGTTCGTGCCGGTATTCGCGCCGAGCACGGGATTTGACCTACCGATCGTGCCGGTGTCCCCACCGAGCACGGGATTTGACCGAATGGTCTCCAATTTTTCTGTAGTCGATTCGGGAGATTGCTTCGCTTCGCTTGCCGGGAGACCGTGGACCCTCACCAGGGCAGGGGTCTCCCCTACGGTGCTATCACCCAGCAACCTTCCAATCGTGTTCTGGACAATATAATCCACAATATAGCGGGGGGTGTAGTAGACACCGCCGGCTTTACGGACCTCGGGCTTTTCTTCCACCTTGGCTTGCCCCCCGGGTGTCAGGCGGATGACGCTGCCCAGGAACTGCTCGTAGACCTGCCCCAGGATCTCGACCGGGATCTCATTGAACATGTAGGGGCAGGGATAGTAGGTGCTTTTGATGACCTGGCGCAAAACTTTGTCATCGATCTGCAGGGTGGGCGTGAAGGTGTCGGGCTCGCTGGTCTGCCCTTTTTCTTTGTTGAAGTGGAAGAGACCGGAATTGTACTTTTGGTCCGCTTTTTGGAAGAGAAGCAGCAGTTGGGTGTAGATATCGCTGCCCTCAGCGATCTGGAGCAGCTGATCGGTCGGTTCGATCTGGCGATCCTCGCAGATACGTAAGAAGAGGATGCGGTCGATGGTGGTCTGGACTGCGTAATTGAGCTGCCGTTCCGCGCGGTGGAGGTTGGGAGGTTGCTTACGCAGTCCATCTTGTGAAAGAGTAGAAGACCCACCCCCTTCATCCCCCTCCCCGGAGGGAGCGATAGAATCAGCCCTCTCCTTGGAGAGGGTCCGCGAAGCGGGGGTGAGGTGTGCGTTGGCAGGGATGGAGCCCTGGCGGTCAGCTATCGTGCTCGGAGAGGACTCCGGCACGATCGGTTTCTCACTAGAAGACCCACCCCCTTCATCCCCACTCCCACCTGCAGTGGGACGCAAGCAGTCCTCGGAGGGGGTGGTAAGGCGGTCTGCGACCTTCTTTTCGGGCACGATCGATGAGGTTGGTGGATCCGTGTTTTTCACCCTCTCCAGCCCTCTTTTGGCGGTGGGAGGGGGGGTGGGGGGTGGGTCTTTTTCACTCGCAATAACAGAACCCCGGAAGTTGCGTAAAGCAATATTGCGGGCAAGCAGGAGGCGCCACTGCTCGATCTCCTTAAGGAATTCCGCGTCCACCTCGGTGGTGCCGCGTTTGCCCTTGCTGCCCTCGGCGTAGCGGTCGAACGAGCCGTTCCAGACGGCATCTTTGGAGAAAATTTGCGCCAGCTCGTCCCAACGGGTCAGGTAGTCTTCAAAGGTGAAGAGCATCACGCGACCGGTGGCGGCGGAATCTTTGGGGTCGGGGCGGGTGCGGCAATCGTAGACCGCCAGCTCTTCGAAATCCGTCAGGATCGAGAGCGGTAGATGGGCGTTCCAGGCGTAACGGCGAAGCTGGTAGGCGGGGTGGATGGCGTAGCGGATGTCGACGGCCGGCTTTTTGGCTTCGACAAAGAACTTGCGGGTGGTGCCGATGCGGAAAGCATAGTCCGGGGCTTTGAGCGAGCCCTCGTCCTCGAGGGAGTCTTCGTGGATCACCTCGCGGTATTGGGGGGCAAAATTCGAGCGGTTGTACATGTCCCAACCGAGGGTTTCGAAGAGCGGGTTGAGGAATTCCTGGCGGAGTTGGGCTTCGTTGTAGCGACCAGAGCGGTAGAGCTCGCGCGAGTCGCGGAAGCGGTTGACGAGGTCATGGATGATGGCAGGCGCGGTCATTTACCTCCAGGGGAATGAGGGGTCGACGGTTAGGGATGATTATAGCGCATAACTATTTGTTGATAGAAAAAACAGCTGATAGCTGATAGCTGATAGCTGAAAGCAAAAGATAGCTTACCACCCCCTCTTTAGACTGCCTGCGTCCCGTTTACGGGAGTGGGGACGGCGCAGCCGGGGGGTGACTGCTTGCGTCCCGCTTGTGGGAGAGGGGAAATAAAAGGGGGTGATAAGAGATAGCTGATAGGGAAAAGAAGCTGATAGCTGATAGGAAAACACTTGACAAACAGAAAAGGAAATTACAAACTTCTTTAGCTATGAGCTATGAGCTATGAGCTATGAGCTATGAGCTATGAGCTATGAGCTATGAGCTATGAGCTATGAGCTATGAGCTATGAACCTTCCCTTCCCAAAACAGAACATATGTGCTATTATTACCCCGATCACCCGTACTTTAACAACACGCCACTTTTTACACTCAAACCACCCGTTTGCACTATCAAAAAACAGTGTAAATAGTGTAAAAAGTGTAAAAAGGGGACAGCTGATAGGTGATAGGTGATAGGAAAAGACATAACCTACACTAAAGAATACAATCTTTTCTATGAGCTATGAGCTATGAGCTATGAGCTATGAGCTATGAGCTATGAGCTATGAGCTATGAGCTATGAGCTATGAGCTAAGTGCTAATCAGTAATGATGTCTTTTGCCCAGGAGCGGTTGGAGAGGTACCAGGAAACCAGGTTTTGCACGCCTTCCTGCAGCCCGACGCGGGGCTGCCAGCCGAGCATGGTGCGGGCTTTGCTGACGTCAGCGACGTTGCTGAAGACATCCGCGGGATGGACGGGGGCGTAGACGCTGTTGGCTTTTTTGCCGAGCAGCTGCTCGATCAACTCTATGACGGCGTTGATGCTCATCACTTCGTGTCCACCCAGGTTGAAGACTTCGTAACCGACATTGTTCAACGCCAGCAGGGTGCCGGCGGCAATATCGTCCACATAGGTGAACCCGCGCGACTGCTCGCCACTGCCATTGATGCGCACGGGTCTGCCCTCCGCGATCCACTGGCAAAAGCGGAACATGGACATATCCGGTCGACCGGCGGGACCGTAGACGGTGAAATAGCGCACGATGCTGGTATCGATGCCGTAGAGGTGATGATAGGAATAGGCGAAGGCTTCGGCGCCCTTTTTGCTGGCGGCGTAGGGAGCCAGGGGACGATCGGTGGGATCGAGCTCGGAGTGCGACGAGGTGCCATCGGCTCCGTAGAGGCTGGAGGTGGAGGCGAGGATGAACTTGGGCACTTCCTGCCGGCGGGTGTATTCCAGCATGTTGAGCGTGCCGAGCGTGTTGGTGTAGAGATAGCTCCAGGGGTCGGACATGCTCTGGCGCACGCCAGCCATGGCAGCCAGGTTGATGACTGCCTGGGCATGCGGAACGGCTTGGGTGAGATGGTCGATGATCGCCTGGTCGGTGATATCGGCTTTCAGGAAGGTGAAGGCGGGCTGAGGAAGCAGCGTTTGAAGGCGATGTTCCTTCATACGTACGTCGTAGGCAGCCGAGAGGTTATCGACGCCAAAAACCTGGTGCCCTTGCGAGAGAAGGGCATCGGCAACTTTGGAACCGATGAAACCAGCCGCGCCGGTGACGATATAGGTGCTCATCAGAGCTTGATCACCTTCAAGCCGGCTTTGGGCACGTCTTTGGTGGCGTTGCGGGCGTCGAAGACCAGCAGGGCTTTGTCGACCACCATTTGGTAATCGATCTTGGCGTGATTGGTGATGATGGCGACCAGGTCGGCGTTTTCGATGCTGGCAATGAGGTCTTTTTCTGAGCTCATCTGGATGTTTTCGAAGTCCAGTTCGGGCACGTAGGGGTCGTAGTAGGTGACGGCAGCGCCTTTTTCCCGGAGGAGGTGGATGATATCCAGGGCAGGGGATTCGCGCATGTCGTTGATATTGGGCTTGTAGGCGACGCCGAGAACGAGCACTTTGCTGCCGTTGAGCGGTTTTTTGTAGCGATTGAGAGCGTCCTGAATGCGGTTGACGACGTAGCGGGGCATGCCGGTGTTGATCTCGGAGGCGAGCTCGATGAAGCGCGCGGTGTAGTTGAGGGTTTTCATCTTCCAGGAGAGGTAAAGTGGGTCGATCGGGATACAATGCCCGCCCAGACCTGGACCGGGGGTGAACTTCATGAAACCGAAGGGCTTGGTGGCGGCGGCGTCGATCACTTCCCAGACATCCACGTCCAGGCGCTCGCACATTTGGGCAAGTTCGTTGACCATGGAGATGTTGATCATGCGGAAGGTATTCTCGAGCAGTTTTGCCATTTCAGCAACTTCGGCCGTCGAAACGGGAACGACGGTTTCAATGGCTTGCTCGTACCAGGCTTTGGCAACCTCGGTACAAGCGGGGGTGATGCCGCCCAGCACCTTGGGGGTGTTGAAGGTAGTGAAATCTTTGCGACCGGGATCCACTCGCTCAGGCGAGAAAGCCAGGAAGAAATCTTCACCTACCTTGAGTTTATTATGAGCGGTCAGTTTGGGAAGAACGAATTCGCGGGTGGTGCCAGGGTAGGTGCTGGACTCGAGCACGATGACCATGCTGCGGTGCAGGTAAGGAGCGATTTGCTCGCTGGCACTGGCGATGAAAGACATGTCGGGATCGCCGGTTTTGCGCAAAGGGGTGGGCACGCAGATGGAGACGGCGTCGATTTCGGCCAGCACGGAATAATCAGTGGTGGCACGCAGGCGACCGGAGTCGATATGTTTGCGCAACTGGGCGTTGGTGATATCCGAGATGTAGCTCTCCCCACGGTTGATCATGTCGACTTTTTCTTCAACAGGATCAATGCCAGTCACGTTGAAGCCAGCGTTGGCGAAAGTGATTGCCAGGGGCAGTCCGACATAACCGAGACCGAGTATAGAGATGTTAGCACGTTTTTTTTGAATATCTTGAATCAAATCTTCTTTTACCATTTTTTCCTCATAGATGCTGACCTTTCTTAGAACAAACTGAGTTGTTCGGGCGGCTTCTGTTCTTCTGATACGGGTGGAATTATTTTTTCTTCGTGTTTTATGCTTGCGTGGACGGTTACTGGTGGTGTGATTTCAGGGGCTGGGGGCAGAACAACGGGTTCCGGCTCCTGTTGAGCAGGAAGCGGAGCGGTTCTGTCGCTAATGAATTTCTTTAAGCGACTAAAATCTTCGATCAGTGTCTGACGAAGGGCGGGTTGATGTAAAGCGGCGGCTGGGTGGTACATGGTGACCACTTTTCGACCGTTAACATTATGGGTGCGTCCATGGATGGCGCTGATGCGGCCGTCGGTGATAAATTTTGCCATCGAAATCCGACCGAGAGTGACGATGACCTGTGGATCCAGCAGAGCAATTTGCTCATCCAGATAATTTTGACAGGCTTTGAGCTCTTCGGGCAGCGGATCACGGTTGTTGGGTGGGCGGCATTTGACCACGTTGGTGATGAAGACCTGGTCGCGGTCCACACCGGCAGCCTGGAGCAGTTCGTCTAAAAATTGACCGGCCTGACCAACAAAGGGCTTACCCTGGCGGTTTTCGTGGAAACCGGGAGCTTCGCCGATGAACATGATATCAACCCTGGAAGGACCTTCTCCAGGCACGGCATTCAACCGTTCCCTTGCCAGTTGGCAAAGTTGACATGTGGTTATTTCCTGGCGAATTTCTTGTAATCTCTGTTTAGCAGGCATAGAAACACTCAGTAACGATTTTACCGCAACCTATCTCTCTTAGACGCAATTTGGTGGGAAGAAGTTCCCTAATTGGTCCTTATCCAGGTTGGAAAGAGTGAGTAAAAGAGCATCTTCCTGGTTATCCTGGTAATAATTTTTGCGAACGCCATCCACCTGGTAACCAAAACGCTCATAAAGCTTGATCGCCGGCAAATTGCTTACCCGAACTTCCAAGAGCGAGGTGAGGGCGCCGCGGTACGAGGCAATCAGGAGGGCATTAGCTAAAAGGGCAGCACCAATGCCTTTTTGACGGTGGTCTGGATGGACAGCGATAGTGGCGACATGGGCTTCATCGACAACCAGCCAGACGACGATCGCGCCTAGCACATTGCCAGTCAAGTCAACTGCTACCTGGCAGATGCTGTAGCTGGTGGTTAATTCGTAAGCAAAGGTGTTTTTGGGCCAGGGCTCAGTGAAACTGAGCTGGTCCAGCAGGCTGACCGCTGCCAAATCCTCCCGCTGCATGGGTCGGATCGTAAAGAGATCGCTCATAGACCTGGCTTAATCGGGAACGTTGCTGAGAGTGTGTACGTAAATAGGCGAAAGGCTGACAATGTCGTCTGCATGTCCGTCCTGCAGCTTTTGCCAGGCGAGTTCCGCCAAAACCGAGGCTCTACGTACGCAGAGAGAGGCGGGGGCGAGCTGAGAGGTCTTCCATTTGCGACCCATGACCTGGCGTTCTTCAGCGCTCATTTCGCCAACGACGTAAACGGGTGATGTGATGTCGGCGGCGATGGTTTTTATGTCATCCACTTTGGTTTCAGTGATCTGACCCCAACTTGGTCTGGTATAGCGAAAGCGTGCCCAGGCAAAACGACCACGCCCAACTTTGAGCATGGCGATCATGGGACGGCGCAGCCCTGGCTGCGAGGCGACCAGGACTTCCAAGGAAGGCACACCGGCAATGGGGAGGTTTTGCCCAAGGGCAAGCCCTTTTGCTGCACTGAGACCGATGCGAAGACCGGTGAACGAGCCTGGACCAAGCGCGACGCCAACCCCGGTCAGTTGGGATGGCTTGACCTGGCATTTCGCCAGCATGTCTGCAATGGCTGGGACCAGTTCGACCGTGTGGTAATTTTGGCTACGCCAGTTATGCTCTGCTAAGATTTGGACGCCATCATAAAGCGCTATGCCGATCCATTGGGTAGAAGTATCGATTGCTACTAACATTTCAGGCTCCAAACAAAGCTTTCTGCAGCTTTTTCAGCAATTGTTCGTATCGTTTGCCATTGGGGGTAAAGATGAGATGACGTTGTTCCGTATTGATCCAACTCATCTCAATCCACAGGTTCTCCTGAGGCAAGGTGGATTTCATTCGTTCTGCCCATTCCATCACCAAGACACCGTTGGAAAGCGCCTGGTCCACTTCCAGGATGGCGCTGTCGAGCGGTTGATCCTGGGTGAGGCGGTAGGCATCGGAGTGATAAAAGGTCGCTCCGGTAGGATGACGATATTCGTTCATAATGACATAGGTGGGGCTGGTAACGCGGTCGGCAGAGCCCCAACCCTGGACGATGCCACGCACCAAGGTGGTCTTGCCAGAGCCAAGGTCGCCTTCCAGGCAAATAACATCGCCAGTTTGCAGGAAATTGCCCAAGCGTACGCCGACCCGCAGGGTTTGCTCGGCACTGTGGCTAAAAAATTCGAAGGCATGAGGCTTGAGAATAGGCATGATTTCGTGTATTTATCCCTACAAATAATTATACCTTAAGGCACAACAAAAAAACCGAAAGTTTAGACGATCCCAGGAGGTTAGGTCTCTTTTCGTTTGTTGGCAATCTGAACCAACTATATTTTTACGATTGGCACCCAGAGTTCCATTTTGTAATCCGGGCTGTTTAGATCGCCTTCCAAATAATTTTCGAAATCGGGGGTTCCTGCGTGACGATAACCATTTTCAGGCAACCAGGTGCCTGTGGCATACTCCCAACCTTGATGGATGCAGGCAGGAACCGGACCGTGTATCTCAAAAATGGCATATTCAGCCTCGGGAACGTCCAGGATATCCAAGCTGAGTTTGGCAGCGCGGTCTGGGTCGGCAAGGTCGAACCCTGCCATGTAGGAAAAGGACAATGGATCTTCAACATAATCATAACAAGAGCCAAAGCTCATGCCGTTGCCCAGCGCCAGTAGCTGCGGCATGGAAAACTTGGAAAACAAGCGATCCCATAATGCGGGCAGGTTTTCGTTCTGGGCTTGTTTTACAGCAAGCCCAGCCACCTTGAAGGCGTGTCTGGTTTCAATTCTTACATTCATCATTCCTCCAATTCTGACTGAATATCAAAAAAGCTCGCCTGGAAGATTACGCCAGAGCGTGAGAAAGGCTGGTACGAGGTTAAAAAGAACCTTTAAATTGTGACGTTTTCGTGAGGGGTAACCATACCCTCAAGAATGAATTCCATTCCCATCGTATGGGCACACATACCGCGAGCCTGGAAGTAATTACAGGTACAGCTCCATTGACCGTCTTTGTAAGCAACGGTATGATCGTTATTTTCACCTTTAAACTTAGCTTCAAAATTGTTGAATTGGATGCGGTCGCGTTCTTCCGCATAGCGTCTAGCCTTCTCGATTTTTCCGATTAATCCACTGTCCATAGTGTAGAGGCTCCGTTTCTGGTCTTATAAACAAAAACACGCGCCAAGAATAAGCGGCGAGTGTCTTGTTGAGGACTCCGTTTGTGCACAGGTGATGCGTATCAAGCTAACTCCTGCATAGTAACTATATTATAGGATGTTTTAGACCTTGAGTCAATCGAAATTGGCAGGTTTGATGGTGTCATCCTGAAAGAAGTGAAGGATCTACGGATTTGGGCAGATTGCGCTCTGAACGTGACGGCGGAGTGAGGTGGGTTGGAGGTGTTCACCTGACCAGTAAATCACCCACCTCATTCCGCCCTACAATTTTTTTTCGAAAAGGGGCGGGTTAAGATCCTTCGCTTTGCTCAGGATGACAAGTGAAGCTCAGGATGACAAGAGAAGCTCAGGATGACAAGGGAAGCTCAGGATGGCAAGAAAAGCTCAGGATGGCAAGAAAAGCTCAGGATGACAAGAATTCCACTGGAGACCTGCGGTCACTTCTCGTGCTCGGCGATGACGCCGGCACGATCAAGGTTCAGGAGGTCACAAAAAAAGGATGATAAAAAATTATGAAAGAGCAGAGTGAGAGTCGTCCTCGTGCAATGTTTCGGCGAGGGTTTCCCATTCCACCAGCAGCTCCTCAAGACGCAGGCTGACGGATTGGTAAGCATCGGTGATTTTCTGCAACTTGCGCGGGTCTGCCGGCGGGGAGGCGAGCTGGGCTTCCCAGGTAGCTTTTTCTGTTTCTGCTGCGTGCACTTTGGCTTCAACCGCAGCAATTTTCTTCTGCAATTGCTGGCGTTGGTTGCGGCTGAGAGCTTTTCGGATTGGTTTTACCTCTTCAGGGTTAGGCTTGTCTGCAACCGCAGTATCTACTGGCAAATCTGGCTTGTTACGATTGTTGAGGAACTCTTTATATTCCGAATAGCTGCCTTTAAAGTCCCGCAGGCGTTCTTCTATTGGCAATAACTCCCAAATCTGGGTTGCCAGGGCGTCGATGAGGTAGCGGTCATGCGAAACCAGCAGGATCGTGCCGGGGTAGTCTGAGAGGACATTCTGTAAGACTTCCTGGGTAGGCAGGTCAAGGTGGTTGGTGGGTTCGTCCAGCAAGAGCAGGTTGGCATCCGAGAGGGCTAATTTTGCCAAAGCCAAGCGACCGCGCTCGCCCCCGGAGAGCGTGGCAACCCGATCAAAAACCTGCTCACCCTGAAAACCATAACGTGCCAGGTAATTACGCACCTGGGCAGGCAGCATGTTAGGAGCGACCGTGTTGATCTCCTGGATCAGGTCGTTGGCTGCGTCAAGGTCTTCATGTGCCTGGGCGAAGTAACCCACTTTCAGGCTGGCACCCAGGAGGGTGCTGCCGCTATAAGTCGGGATCTGCCCCAGGATGGTTTTGAGGAAGGTGGTTTTGCCGGCACCGTTGGGACCAATGAGGGCGACGCATTCGCCGCGCTCAAGAACAAGATCGGGGCTGGTGAAGAGCGGGCGACCCTCATCTGCGTAACCGACCTGCAGATTGTAGGTGCGCAACACCAAATCTCCGGAGCGACCGATGGTTTTGAGGCGTAAATGCATGGGGCGGGTGTGGCTCTTGGGAACTGTCAGGCGGCTGTCTTGCAGCAGACGTTCCAGCCGGCGTTGGCGACCACGTGCCTGGTTGTTGTTTTGGGTGCCCAGGTTCTTGCGGATGTAATCTTCCTGCTTTTCGATGAATTCGGTTTGAGCTTCATACTCAGCCAGGCGGCGGGTGTAGCGTTCTTCTCGTTGATGCAGGTAAGCGGTGTAGTTTCCGCGGTAGACCTCCAGCGAAGGGGTCATTTCCCAGATGACGCGGGCAGTTTGATCCAGGAAGTAGCGGTCATGCGAGACGATTACGACCGCGCCGCTCCAATCACGCAGGTAGGCTTCCAGCCATTCGACGGCGTTGATGTCGAGATGGTTGCTGGGTTCGTCCAGGAAGAGGATATCGGGGTCTTCCAGCAGGATGCGAGCCAGGCGGGCACGCGTGCGCTGACCGCCGGAAAGCTGCTGGAGCGGGCGTTGGTAATCGGATTCGTCAAAACCAAGACCGGTAAGTGTTTGCTGGATGCGGTTACTATAGGTGTAACCACCTTTGAGGTCAAATTGGTGCTGCAGCTTGCCATAACGCGTCAGGACCTCAGGCTCACAAGCCGGGTCCTGCATTTGGATCTCGAGCTGGCGCAATTCGTCAGCAAGGTCAATCAGCTCTTCAAAGGCGACCAGGCAGCTACCCCACAAGGTGCCTTCAGTTTCAACCACCGCTTCCTGGGGCAGATAGCCAACGCGCAGCCCACGGGAGCGGAAGACTGAGCCTTCAGTCGGATCGTCTTCGCCTGCCAGAATGCGCAGCAGGGTGGTTTTGCCCACGCCATTGCTGCCAACAATGGCAATGCGGGCATTATGGGGGATCGAAATGCTGATCCCCTCAAAGATATCGACAGGGCCAAACGAGCGGCCAAGATTCTGCGAAGTTAGTAGTGACATTGCAGTGAAAGTATACCAGCGAGGACAAAAAATATATCAAAACATATGTTGGTCGGGTAGAGTTACGATTATGAAGAATTGCCTGTTGCCTAGGCCACCGGCCGGACATGAGACCGGCACAATCGGAGTTAAGTCCAGTTTTCGGTCGGGAGACCTAAGCAAGCAATCTACTTATACCTACTGAAATTCAACAAGTGAAATCGAACCATCTTCGCCACTCATTGTTAAATAAAAATGCCTTGTTGTACCATCTCCATCTTCAAATGAAATTCCTCTATGCGGTATTGCACCTTGCTCCGTCCAGGTTACAACAAACGGCTTTTCTGGTAATAATTCATCCATCGAATATAATACCTTGTTTTCAACAAATTTAATATTCGGATCTTCTTCTATGTAACTGAGTTCTACAAACTTAAAATTCTTTACAGCAATATTTGTTGTAAAAACAATCTTTTGATCGCCTTCATCTTCGAATTCTTCCACAGTGTCATATTTGCTTATAAGATCATCTGTCGCATAATCGACACTTATTCCTTCCAATGAGTAAGAGGAAAGGTCTTTGAGTGGCAACTCGCAGATGTAGCTCGAATAATTATCGACTGTGGTAAAGGAAGTAAAAGTCCATATAACATTCTCATTATCGACATAGGCATCATTCAGCCTAATATCGTTTGTGCCCATTTGAATTTCATAGATATCATCATTATCTATGGAATACAAGATGACAGAATTTCCTGTTTGATCCCTGCCTGATAGAGCATCCGTGATCACAAATCGGTTTGAGATGGATATGTTTACTGAATATGAGTTGGTAATTTCATGGACAGACGTAATGCCAGTTTCAATATTGTAGACAGTGAAGCTTTCCGGTTGGTCGAATCGCTTGTTATTTTTCCATACCACATAAGGATATTCAATGTCAGGCATACTGGCAGGAAATGTTTGCGGCAAATCGATAAAGCTTTTTTTGTCAACATCATATAGACTTAAATAGAAGCCAACATCACTTTTAGGCTCGTCGTGTTCTAAAACCAGGTACCCATTAGAAGCAGAAATAATCGACATATATGTATCTGCATCCGGATTTTCAATGATCAATGTCGTTTCTTTGTTGCCCAAATCGATCGAATAGACTTGGCTGGATAAGACTTTCGAACCATCGAACGTAGAGGAAACCAAATAAAGGTTGCCTTGATCGAAGGAAATGTCATTATGCAGCGAGTAAGAACCAAATTGCTCCCTTTGTGCGATTATGGTGTTGGTTCCATCTTCAACATTTACCAAATGAAGATTCCAATCCCCAAAACCCTGGGGCGAGTCGGTTACCGAGTAGGTGTACCAGGGGTATTCAAACTCTACTAATCCGTCAAGATGCCCGTTAGGGAATTCTGAAACATATAAAGGGATTATTGTGCCATCCTCAATCGAAATGGAGGATAAGCTATCTTGTTCTAATACATACGAAATGTAATAATCGTCAAAATTAAGCGGGGTAAAGATTTGAAGCTGAGGGAATCTGAGACAAAATTGGTCCATTCTGTCCTGGTCCAAATAAAAAGTAAACTTTCTACCTTCTCCCTGAGTTTCAGTGGTGGGGATTACGAGTGTTGCTGTGCTTGCTTCAGTTCTTATTGGATAAGGGGTCTCGAGAAGAGTTGGAACTTCTGTGGGTTGGGTGGTTTCCTTATAATCCACCTTCGTTGGGAGGTTCTCTGTCATTGTAGGCTGGGGTGCACATCCTGTCAGAAACAACAACAGAGTTAGGACGAGGATAAAACGGTGTTTGTTGATCATTTGCTATTCCTTTCTTTTTGACCTCTCAATTAGAGAAATCAACCGAATGTCCACCTGCTCCCATTGTAAACCATTTTAACTTATGTGGCAAACAAAACAATAGTTAAATACAAACACATCTGTAGATGGCAACCTCATTAAATTAAACAACGGACATGGTTTGTCCGTTGTTTGCGTTTTGCTTTGAAAATTAAGTAAGCGTCTACTTAAGCATTGACTCGATAAACCAGATTTTCTTGGTTTGGGAGGCGACTTCGCCTTCCATCAGGGCGACCAGGGTGAACTCACCTTTTTCGTCGGCTTCGTTACGGATTTCGGTAGCGAGCTTGCGAAGTGATTTTTGATCGTCGAGGGCGATCTTGAGGACATCATCAATGGAATGGTCCTTGCTTTCAAGTTCTTTGATGGTAGCCAGCTCAAGATATTCTTTGAGTGAGGCTTTGGGGAATTCGCCCGACATTTTTTGGTGTTCAGCAACAGCATCGAGGCTCTCAGTGGTCTCGTCATACAATTGCTCGAGATACTCATGGACTTGTTTGAAAGCCTTACCGACCACATTCCAATGCAGGTTGTGGAGCTTGATGTAATTGACTGCCAGGTTTGCTACGTAGATATCTAATTTTTTACTCATTATTTTTTTTGTTCCCTTTCGATTAATGTTTGTATTTTATATGTTTATTATATCGAAAAGGAGGCAGGTCTCAATTTTTTGTAGACGTTTTCTTGCTGGTACTGTCATTAGCAGTGGTTGTTATTGCTTAACCAGCTGATAATCAACGGATATTTCGCTGGAAGTGTCGATGGTAACTCTCAGTTGATTAGAGCCGGATGTGACGGTTAATTCTGTTTGTTGCCCGTCAGCTGACGCTGAAACAACTTGCCAGTTAGCTTCGCTAAGCCACGGGTTTGCCTCCCGATAATCAGAGAGCTGACGAAGGAGACGAGCGGTTTTTGGCATGGATGCGGTTTCCCAGGGTATGGCAAGACGGGCTTCATCGAATCCTGAAGCACCCCGATCGTGGATGGAGCAGTGCTGGCTGAGGTCAAATTCGGTGCCATAGTAGACGATGGGCGGCTGCGGAAGCAGGTAGAGCAGCGTCAGGGCGGCATGTACGGCAGCCAGGTTGCCTTCTGCAGTGAAGACAAAGCGATTCATATCATGATTGTCGATAAAGGCAGGACGGCTGAAGTCGGGCGGAAAGGCATTTTGCGAGGACTGCAGGTAGGCAGCCAGGCGGGCGGCATCCCAATTGCGGGTAGCGAAGGTCTCCCGCAGAGCCTGGCAGGTGAGAAAATCGAGTGTGCCGTGCATGCTGCCATTGAATTGAACTTGCTCCTCAGCCGAAGCAACTACTTCGCCAAAGGTCCAGCAATCAGGATTGATGTCGAGGCAGGCGCGCTGGAAGTCGACCCAAAAATCGCGTCCTGGTCCGAGAGCATAATCGAGCCGGTAGCCATCCATGCCCAGCCTGAGCCATTTTTGAGCAGCTTCAAGCAGATAGGCACGGGCTGGAGAGCCAAGGCGCAGGTTGAATTCGGGCATGGTGCTGACGTTGTAATAACTCAGATAACGCTTTGGCCATTTTGTCCAGTTGAACCAACCTTCGTCAGCAAAACGTTGATCTGCAAGAGCATTTTGAAAAGCAGGGTGCTGGTCTGAACAGTGGTTGGCGACAAAATCGAGCAGCACTCTCATCCCTTTTTGATGGGCAAGATTCAAAAGTTCAGCCAGATCTTCCTCGCTTCCGATGCGGGGTTCGATTTGGGTGTAATCGCAGATGTCATAGCCATGGTGAGTTGGGCTGCTGAAAATTGGGGTAAGCCAGACTGTATTGAAGCCAAGATCGTGAATATGACCGAGTTTTTCGATGACACCCCGAAGCGTACCGCCGAAAGGTTTGAGCAAGTTGTCGGTCTGGAGCCAGTTGCGGTCTGAACCGGGGTTAAAGCGGTCGACAAATACCTGGTAAATGCGGGCTGTTTTGGACCAGGCAGGAGCGATATTGTGCGGATTCAGCCACTGCGCGAATTGGGTGGCCTCCTCTTCTGATGATGCTTGATTGTCGGCGTAGAGGCAGGAGCCATCCAGGAGGGTGGCACGGACGTAATAGCGCAAAATTGTGCCTTCTTTTGCTTGCAGCTGAACCTTCCAGGTCTGCAGCCATCCCCAGGTGAGGGTATCCCAACGAAGGTCGGTTTTTTCGAATTCCAATTCCTGGCGGGTAGACCAATCGTCGAGTGTGAAAACCAATTGGAGGGAACGGACAGCCTGATTGCTGTGGCTGCTGGCTGTGATGGTAAGGAAGGCGCTACCATCGGAATACATGGTTTGGACTCTATCCCAGTGGTGAATACCCAACAGGCGCTGGCTTTGGTAACTGGCTCTGCGTGAATTAATTCCAAGCGGTCCAAAGAGGGTGTCCGGGTATGTAGGTTGTTGTTTTTTTGATGGCATTTGTGTCTCCTGCTGAGGGAATTTTACCCGAGTTGAAGGAATAGCTGCGCTACCGTAATATAATCCTGACGATGAAGAAAAATCAGGGTTGGTTAGATAAGTTTCCCGGCGAAGCTTTGTTGCTTCTGACGGCGATCATATGGGGTACGGGTTTTGTCGCCCAGCGCAAAGCGATGGAAGGCATGCAGCCTTTTGCATTCGTTGCGCTGCGCTTTTTTCTCGGGTGTCTAGTTTTGCTGCCGGCTTTGATTGTGAGTAGGGTCAAAGCACCTGTTGATACGAAAATATCATTTAAAGAGCAGGTTTTACCTGGCTTAGTTTGCGGCTTATTCCTGTTTGCTGGTACAAGCATGCAGCAGTTGGGGATCATGACAACCAGTGCCTCAAAAGCCGGTTTCCTGACCTCGTTGTACCTGGTGCTGGTACCGGTGCTCGGGTTGCTTTTTGGAAAGAAAGCCAACCGTTGGGTGTGGCTGGGAGTGGCGCTTGCTTTGCTGGGCGTTTACTTTTTATCGGTGGACCTGCAAATGACCATTCAACGAGGTGATATCTACCTGATCATTGGGGCACTATTTTGGGCAATGCAAATTTTGGCGTTGGACCATTATGGTGACAGGACTAACTCACTGGAGTTGGCTTTTGGTCAATTCTTGGTTGCGGCGGTGTTGGGATTGATTGTGAGCCTTGTTCGGGAGCCTGGTGCGATGGTCCCGGACCCAGCTGCCTGGGCACCTTTGCTATATTCAGGGGTTGTGGCGGTAGGGATTGGCTTCACCCTGCAAGTTTTTGGGCAAAGCAAGGTCGACCCGGCATTGGCATCCCTGATTATGAGCCTTGAAGCGGTGTTCGCCCTGATGGGCGGCATGCTATTTTTGGGGGAAAGATTGAGCGGTAGAGAATGGTGGGGCTGCCTCATCATGTTGGCGGCTGTGATATTGGTACAGTTGAAAGGTCAACAGAGGAAGACGGAGTAGACCGGAATTCCCGGGGCTAATTCACCTATCGACATCTTTGAACTCACACCCTCTCACTCCGCCCAAAGGATGGGCTGGAGGAGGTGATATTGAACGGAGGGAATGATTTGCTGGTCCAAACCCCGGCAATTTTTCCAGTATTGACTTTAGACGTTTATCTAATAGAATAGATTGATATCTTTTGGAGGTGAACATGACCGCAATGATCAAAACCAGAATTCGTTGGGATATTGGCACAGCCTATGACTTGTTTATTAGCCTGAGGATTTTACATGACCCGGAGCGCTATGGTGTTCGCGCTTCCTGGGCTGCTGGAGTACGATCCCGCGTTCCAGTTGAACACCGTGAGATTTTGGATCGAGCCGCACTTCTGCGGCTGGTTCCATTGGCTTTTGTTAATTCTCTTAATGAACCTAAAAATGCTACCCAATTGATGGCTAAGTTGAGGAGTATTCCTGCCAGCGAAATTCTGGAGACCCTAACGATCCAACCAGACATCCCAGAGGAAATAAAAGAGCTGTTTCTCTCAACCACCCCAGGCAAAAAATGGAGTCACGAGTCTACACAAATATTTGTTCAACGCTTTGGTTTGGAAGAAAACAAGCAGACAAGGCAGATCATAGCGACATTGAATGAAGTATGGGCGAATCGCAAAGAGTTCGGTGATAAGTTGATACTGGGGTTGCAGGCATATATTGACACTTTCTTCGCAGAAGAAGAACAACGAATTTTACCTGTTTTGCAGCAAGAACTTTCTTATGCCCGTATGCGCGCAGGAAGCCGTCCGCTGCCGGCGATGTTGGAAGAATTGACGGCTGGCGTGCGCTATGGGGACTTTGAGCATCTTACTGATATTGTGCTGGCACCGACCTTCTGGGGGTCGCCCTTCATGTTTTCGGAACACCTGACTGAAACAAAAATGATCGTTCTTTTTGGCGCACGCCCCGGGACGATGTCGATCATTCCCGGTGATATTGTTCCAGATGGGCTGCTGCGAGGGATGAAAGCCATGGCAGACCCCACCCGTTTGAGAATTTTACGTTACCTTGCCCAGGAACCCCAGACAGCGTCTGAGCTATCGAGAGTTTTGCGTTTGAGACCACCCACAGTCACTCACCATTTAACCCAACTTCGCCTGGCAGGGATGGTCCAGGTTTACCTGGATCCCGGTGGAGAACGCAAGTACGCTGCCAGGTATGAGGGCTTTGAGGATACCCAGGATTTACTGAATCGTTTTGTGCGCGGTGAATAGGATTGGAAACCGACCCGTTGACTCCAGGGGATGATAAAAGCTCGGTTTTGGCAACTTATCTTAGCCGAATCCGGGCTTTCAGTAAAAATGCCAGGTTGTACCTGGTCAGTGAAGCCATTTACGGCACAGCTACAGGCATTTTCCAGCTGCTTTTCAATTTCTATGCCCTCAGCCTGGGCTATAACGAGGCTGTTTTGGGTAATATGGTCGCAGCGAGGAGCATGACCACCCTGATCATGGCAATTCCTTGCGGTTTTCTGACCGACAGGATCGGAAGACGAAATTCGATCATCATAAGCATCGCAGGCTATTCTACTTCGGTGGCTGTGATGCTTCTTTTTCCCTCCAGCCTGATGTTTCTGGCAATGAACATCATCCAGGGTTTGGCCCAGGCGCTGTCCGGTGTGTCGATGGGTCCTTTCCTGATGGAAAACAGCAACGATACCGAGCGCACCTACCTTTTCAGCCTTTCGTCGGGTCTGCGAATGACCGCAGTGTCGGTTGGGCAGTGGGTTGGTGGGTTTCTGCCAACCTGGTTTGCACTACGATTGGCAATTAATGCCATGGATACGAAGGCGTACTCCTTGTCATTGTGGGCGGTGGCATTGGGCAGCTTCTTAGCAGTACTGCCTATGTTGTTTGTGGCGAGTCGAATTTCGAAAACATCCGATCGCCCTACCTTTGCTCCCTTGAGTTTTATCCGCAAGAATCCGGGAAAATTTGAGAAACTAATCCTGCCAACTTTAATCACTTCAATCGGTGCAGGTCTGATCATGCCATTTATGAACGTCTTTTTCCGCAATGTTCATCAGCAGAGTGACACCTCGATTGGGATGATATTTGCCTGGGGCAGCCTGGCGATGGGGGTGGGGCTGATCATTGCGCCAGCGCTGGCAGAACGCTTTGGCAAGATCCAGATCGTGGTAGTCAGCCAGGCGCTGTCCGTGCCGTTTTTAATTATGCTGGGCTTTGCGCCCTGGTTCGGCATCGTCCTGGTGGCGTATTATGTGCGTACGATGTTGATGAACATGAGCAGTCCAATTTATTCGACTTACGTGATGGAACAAGTGGAGCCGGAATCGCGCGGAATGCTTGCAAGCCTGACCAGTATGGCCACCAATTTTGGCTGGGCTTTGAGCCCAACCATCAGCGGTTATTTGCAGATCAGGTATGGTTTTGGACCACCCTTCTTTTTGACTATTGTGCTCTATACAATCGCGATTGGGATGTATTACCTCTGGTTTTGGCGACCAGACCTGAAGAAGAAAGCATTAATCAGCGAGTGATCCAGGTGTATTCTTCGGAACTGGGACCCACCAGAACTTGTTGACCATTTTTTATCAGCAAACCAGCATAATTCCCGGGTCTGGCAATTGCCTGCCAACCGTCAAGAATAAGGGGTAAGGGACCCTCTGCTGGAAGCCATTCGCCATTGTATTTACGGGCAATATGAAGATGTGTCCCAGTGGAGACCCCGCCCTCACATGATGGATGACCAACGCGATCGTTTTGATTTAGCCAGGTGCCTACCCCTGCCCGTCCATCAGGCGTCATGTGCATGTAGAGTAAAACCCAACCCGTTCCTTCGTTGCCATCCCCATCCAGATCGATGGCGACGGCACCACGCTGGCTGCGAACCACCAGCCCAGGAGCTGCGGCAACAACCCAGTTGGGTGAGATCATACAGCCGGGTAGATCGTCCAGGGGAGCAAAGTCGATAGCGCCGCGTGGTGTGCCGTATTGCCAGGTGATGTGTGGACCCGAGGTGAGTGCCCAGGTTTCGCCGATGGGGAAGGGCAGGCTTAGGGTGGGCTGACTGATGCTTGCGGGGTATAACGTGCCTGCGGAAACAGCCCGTGCCCAGGGGTCGCCAAACATGCCGGCATGAAAAGCGAGGAAGCCGTCAGGTCCGTAAAGTTTGCTATAGAAATTGCCTTCGTCGTAAAGACCAGCAAATAAATTCTGGACGGCAACGCTGCCCACGTTAAGCTTCGGAGCAATATCCGCGGTCTGCTTATCCCGGAAAGTGAGGGTTTGCAGGGTGCCTTCGCGCCAGCCATAGTAGCCGCGGCTGAGTTCCCTGGCAGCCACCTGCAATTCTGAATAAAGTCCCTCAACACCCACTGCTTCGTAGTTCAAGGGTGAGAGGTCATCAGCGGCATTGGCGGGATGACCGAAGAGCCAGTTGGATTGGTACTCAACCAGGGAGAGCAGCAGACGAGGGTTGGTGGAAGTCTCCACGGCAACCAGCGCGACAATCTCCGGACCGGTGTGCCAGCCATCGTAGAGATATTGCCTGTATTGCGATAAAAACCCACCAGCATTCTGGGCGTAGGAAACGATATCCGAGGAGGCTGAATCGGGTCCGTAGATGATGGCATTATCCGGCAAAGCGGGCTGGTTAAAGGGGGTTGTGAAAGTCGGATTGGGCAAGCCCAAGGGAGTATTGACTGGCAAGATAGCATTGGGGTCCAGCCCTTCAACGCCTTGAATTTGAGAAGCGTTAACGCGGAAACGGCGGGCAATGGCATCCAGGCGGTCGCCCGATTGTGTGCAATAGAGCTGTTTTCCCGGCTCAAGAGCCAGTTCACAAACCTTTACTGGTGTGGGGGGAACAGGTGGAATGGTTTCAATGGGTTGGGGGGTGGGACGGTCTTCTTCAAAGGGCTGGGTTGGCAAAAGGGTTTGGATGGGCTGAACCAGGTTTAAAGGAGGAGTGGCAAGTGATTCCGCCACCTGGGTCTGTTGAAAATAGAGATAGGCAGCTGTGGCAGCGATGTTGTCCCTGGGAAAGTTACAAGCAGAGAGAAACATAAGGCTGGCTGCTGATAAACCAAGCAGAAAGCGTGAAACTTTGAGCCGGTTGTTTTTGGTGCAGTTGTTATTCCGGGTGGATGCGGAACTCATAAATCCCCTGAGAATATTGCCATTCATGAGAACATCCAGGGCAGATCTGGGTCGCCTTTGCTTCGGGTAAGGCGGTTGAACAGATGGGGCAGGAGAAAAAACTGCCCTGTACGGGTTTCTCAGAGGAACCAGCGGCACGATTGAGCGTGAAGATGCTGGGAGTCAGCCCTGTAAAGGGCTTTTTATCCTGAAAACGCGCATCCCAATTGACCAGGCGCTCATGTTTGACATGGTTCTTGAACCAATTTGATCGGAAAAGGGAGACACCCAGGTTTTTCTCGTTTTCAAAGCCGCTTTGCCTGAGGGTTTCAAGGATGGTCCTGGGATGGAAGTTGTAATTTAGTTCAACGAATTCAACCTGCTCCGGAGAAAACGGACTCCAGGCCTGCTTTCTGAGAAGCCAGCGAAAAATGGATTTCAGGTTGCGCTTGTTGGCAAACTCGAGCAAGAAAAGGCTGTCTTGCGCCATAACACGCCGGATGGATTGGAGGGTTTGCGGGGCATCCGCCATGTGATGCAGCGTGCGGATCATGGTGGCACCATCGAAAAGCCCGTTCACAAAGGGGAGCTTGTAGATATCAGCGGCGACGTAGACAAACTTGTCGCTATCACCCAGACGCTGGCGGGCTTGCAGCAACTGCGTGCGTGAATAGTCCAGCAGGACGATGCGCTCCCAGCCCTTATAGCGTTGGGTCAGCCTGCCAGCGCCGGCACCCAATTCGAGTAAAAGTTTACCCCCCTGATCAAACAAGCGGTCAATTGCCACCGTTTCAACCGCGTCTTCGTAACGACGGTTGGCGTTATCCCAAAATTGGGACTGGTAATCCGAGCCCTCATAGGAGCAGACTGGTGGGGTGATGCCTGGTTTGGTAGTCATAGTTAATCAATGCATTCGGGCAGGTTTACCGGTAACACCCGAAGAAACCTCCTTACCGCTGCTTCCTCTCGGACCTGACGGGGTTCGAAGGGCTCCGCCGCACCGGTCCCGCCCGAATGCGGAATTAAGGATAACGGATAGAAGGGTGGCTGTCAAATGGTTTGATCGAAGTACTGATTAGCGTCTTCGACCAATTTTTGGAGCCGCGCGAGGTTATTTGTCAGGGCTGGTGGTGCGTTTTCGAGGTCACCGATAGCCTGAGATAAATTTTCCTGGTGGATTTTGAGCGATTCAAAGCCCATCAGGGGTCTGGAGGACTTGCGCAATTTCGTGGAAAGACTGTTCCAGATAATTTGGACAGTGATAGCGAGAGGCGGAGCCAAAATAAGCCAACGCAAACCCATGGTTTCACCAATGATCAAAAGAAATAGCAAGCGCAGAATGGGTGCGTCCCATTTGTCCTGGTACAGTTTGGGCCAGACAAAAATGTTAAGCATGGTTAGTACAAGCAGGACAAACCCTAACAGCCATGGATAGAAGAGGATGCTGGAGAGAAGCCCGATAACCAGTGTAAAGAGCAATGCTACAACTACACCGATAACCGGCAACAGATTGGCTAAAGCCACACCCAGCCCAAACAGAACAGGATAAGGTGAACGAAGGTAATAGACTGCTATGGAGACGATAGCCCAGGTGAGAAAAAACTTGACAACCAGGAAGCGTCCGTAATCTCCCAGGCTGGCATCAATCTGGCGCCAGATGATACGGGCTTTTTGGCGGCGTTCCACTGAAAGCAAGGAGAGCCAAAGGCGTTCGAAACGGTCCTGGGAACCAGTCCAATAAATACTGAGGAAGAGGATCACTACAAATCCACTCAGGATTGATACAAGGTTCGTGGAAATATTCTGGAGCACAGGCACGAGAATTTTTCCGCCATCGTTTGTGGCAATCTCGAAAATTTCTCCTGGAGGAGGAAGCAGCTCGAGCAATGTGCGGGCAAACCCCAGCCGCTCCAGCCAGACAGGCAAGAACCATCGCTTGAGGTTAGAGATGGTGTTGACCAAGAGATTGACCTCTTTGGAAAGACGCATGATGCTGAAGTAGATGAGGTAGCCAAAACCAGCCAGAATGAGCAGTAAGCCAACAACTAAAAGGACCGTCTGTACCCGAGATTTACCTTTGAGATAGTCTGCAAAAGGTCGGATAATCGCGCCTAAAATCAGTGAGAGTAAGAAGTAAATCACAACTTCATTCACTTGCCATAGGATGAAAACGGTCAGAGCGACCACCGAGAAAGCTGTTGCGAAGGTGAGGAAGCGTTTATTGAGCATTCTTCTCCTCCGCTGTCTGGGCTAACAGGGTGTCCAGGTCGCGCGCAACCATTTCCATTTCTTCCATCGCGGTATCGATCCTGGTTCTGTTGTTGGTGTCTCCGGGTTGAGCCTGGCGTGCCTGGTTCCGGATCCCGCTGAGAAATTCCTGAGTTTCGTAGCGAAGCAAGTTGAGCTTATCGCGCCCAGCGATCAGTCCTTCCACTTCTGGTTCTTTTTGCAGCAGAGTGCGGTCCAAAATCAGTTGAATTACTGCAGCAAGAGGAATCGCCATCAGAGCTCCTCCGATGCCATAGAGCGAGGTAAAGGCACTGATGGAAAGGATGGAAATGAAGGGGTTTACGCCAACCACCTTGTTCATAATGCGGGGAACCAGTAGATTGTTCTCAATTTGTTGGATGATCAATGTCGAGATAATCACCCAAATTACTGTCGTCGGTGACATAGACAGGGCTACCAGCACAGCCGGAATGGCACCTAAAATCGGACCGACCATCGGCACGGCTTCGAAGAGACCTGCAATCACTGCAAGCAGAAAAGCATTTGGTAAGCGCAAGATCAGGAAGACGACCAGGGATAATCCGGCAATTGAAAGGCTGAGCACGCCCTGCCCAACCAGGTATCGGGTGAGTTTTAATTCAATTTGCTGAACGATTTCCAAAACGTTCTGGCGTTTTTCCTGGTTGACAAAAAAGAGGCTGGAAGCGATGATCTGAGGTCCGGAAACCATCCAGTAATAAGAAAGCAGTAAGAGAACGAAAGAGAAAAAAATACTGTTTAAGCCAGATGCCAGAAATCGTATGGCACCATTCAAGGTAGTTATGGCATCCTGGCTGGAACCCGGAAGCTGTTCTCCCAGGCTTAGCTTAACCGGCAGAGATTCGCTAAGCCGGACAACCAGTTCGTTCTTGCTGCTGGCAATCCAATCTCTAAGGATGCTGTAATAGCGAGGAACGGCAGAAAAGAGGGTCTGGTACTGACTGGTCAACACGGGCAGCAGTAAGAGCACGAATCCAACGATGAGGGCCAGCAAGCCAACCAGCATGATCACGCTGACTAGTTTTTTGTGCACTCGCCGATTGACCAACCACTGATAGATTGGTCTTGCCATCGTGCCAAAGATGATCGCTACAAAAAGTGAGAAGATGATGTGGTGGAAGCGATAAATGCCATAAAAGCCTGCCAGAACCAGAAGGAAAAGAAGCACTGCTGTGAGCGCATCTTTGAATGATGGTTGTGGGTCGGGCTGCTTCATTTATCCTCCTTCAGATGTTAAGTGAATTGTACATAAAGAAGAAAAGAAAAACAGGTTTGGGGTTATATATCGGTTAACTCAGGTTAAACTCTGGTCACAAATTTGAGCATAACCACAACCACGACAGCGAGCAGGCTGGTTGTGGGAGCGGTGCGCTGATTGGGCGCGTTCGACCAGGCGCATTTCGTTGATGACAGTACGCAAGCGGGTTTCCAATTCATCCGTGTAAGGAACGGTGAAGGACTTGTTTTGATAACGGATGATGCCATAAGGTGGTTGCTGCCCGAAATGGCGTTCAACCAGGTAGCAATAGGCAGCCAATTGCATGATATGTGAATCCCAGGGGTAAGCGGGTGCGTTTCCACTTTTGAGTTCGACAGGAACTACCCGGCCCTTCTCGTCCTTGACAACATAGTCGGGCTTACCCACTAATTCAAGTTCGGAATCGTAAAGTGGTTTGGGCAGGGTTTGCCAATAGGAACTGTCTGTGTAGAGCAATTCACCATCAGGCAACCCAGAGCTTTTTCGTTGACGATGGCTGAGCAGCCAGAGCAAGAGCCCCAGAAACAGCAGCAGAATTGCCCAATAGAACTCTTTCATGAAAGCAGGCTCCAAATAAGCAGAACAACACCGGCCAGCAAAAGCGCCAGCCCCAACCACTGGAATAACCGGGCATGCTTCACATTGCGGGCATGAGAATGATGGACCTGGCTGCCCAGGTCCATTTCAGGTTGATTTTCGGATTTTTCGCCTTGGCGGGCGTACCACCAGGAGCGCTGGCAGTACTGGAATGCCCCAAGCTCCGAGGCGCTGATCTTGCGCATCAGTTGTTATGGTCTGCAAGTTGCCCGGAGAGCTGATCCAGTTTGTGCGCCAGTTGGTTTTCACGGTAGGCCACGGTGATGTCGGCGCGAGTACGCTCGATGATCCCGCGGGCTAAATCGGTGCGACGGCGCAAACCTTCAGTGATGGCATCCGGATAATCCATTGTGACCAGCTGGGTGTAGACCTCATCCATCAGGTCCAGCAGGCGTTCCACTTCGCTGTTATAGCCTGGACGCAAAAGGTCAAGGCTGCGTCGGCGGAGTTCACCAAGAGTTTCGGTAAGACCGTTCAGGTAAGCCGGGTTTTCGGCGTGCAGGTCTTCAGGGGTGGGCAAGGGCTGCCCCAGGATCATGGCAACGGTCAGCTCAGCTTCGCAATATTCTTTGACTGCATCCTGCGTGTAGCCGGCAAAGTAAAGATCGGGATGAGATTCCTTCAGGCTCAAGCGCAGTTGATCGACCAGTTCACGTCCCTGGCTCAGTTCCGCGCGTGCTTCCGCTTCTTCGTTGCGATGAATAGCGCGGATTGCCAGAGAGGCATGTTTGATGCATTGACGTGCATTTCGCAATGCCTCGTCCCGCAACGCGGTCTTATTCTCAAAATCAGTGCGGATATCTTCACAAATTTTATCCAGTGCTTGCATCACTTATCGCTTTCCGGTTGATCGGGATTATTGTTGGCGCGAAAAAGTTCATCTGCCAGTGTAGAGCCATGGGGGACTTTGATTTCGCCAAAGTTGTCTTCATAGCGTTTGATGTTCTCGTTGAGAGCACGCTGTAACATTTTCATAGCCAACGGCGAAAGAATCAGGCGGGTGTTGACCTTGGGGTTGGTGACACCAGGCAGCATGGTCACGAAATCCATCAGGAATTCCGGGGCAGTGTGACTGATGTAAGCCACATTCACATAGCGGGCTTCAAGATCCTCAGGGATTTGGACCTGGATACGTTTGATATCAGCCATGAGTCCCTCCTTAGAAGGGAATGTCCTCGTCGTCGTCCATCGGACCAAAATTCTGATTGCTGTCTTCGCCCTTGGGGGTCAGGAAGCGCACAGTATCTGCAGTTATTTCGTAGCTGGCGCCCCAGGTACCATCTTTACGTTGGAAAACGGTGGGATTACCGTTGGAATCCGGGCGCAAACGACCTTCGACCAACACTTTTGAGCCTTTGTGCAGGTATTGATTGCAGGATTCAGCTTGCTTGTTCCAAACAGTGACGCGGAACCAGGTGGTTTCGTCTTTTTCGCCAAAGCGGCGGCTGGTTGCTACGCTGAAGCTGGTGACGGGGCTGCCATCGGGGGTGTAACGCATTTCGGGGTCGCGTCCCAGATTGCCTATGATGATTATTTTCTGATACATGGAATTTCCTTTCGAGTGTTGTGAAGTGTGTGTGAAATTTTATCGTTTAATGTACTCATTTAATTTTACATCATTATCGGCAAAATTAAGTAAATGATGTATGAACGTTGGTGACAGAGCAAGTTCAAGCGAATCTTGACGCATTCGGCAAAAATACGATATACTTCACCTTCGCCGGGGTGTAGCGCAGTCGGCTAGCGCGCTGCGTTTGGGACGCAGAGGTCGACGGTTCGAGTCCGCCCACCCCGACCTTTTTTTCTAAGGCTTAGCAAAGCGACCGACGTGTGAGCACCCCTTTTCTCTCCCTCATCCTCCCCGCCCATAATGAAGCTAAGCGCCTGCCCCAATCTCTAAAACAAGTCCATGAATTCGTTAAACAACAGCCCTACGAGTGCGAGGTGTTGGTTATTGAAAATGCCAGTACTGATGACACCGCTAATATCGCCGAAGATTTTCAGGCGGGGTTTCCGCAACTAAAACTGATCAGGTTGGAACAGGGCGGCAAAGGCAATGCCATCCGGGCCGGGATGCTGGCTGCGCAGGGAGAATATCGCTTCATGGCAGATGTCGATTTCTCCATGCCAGTAGATCAGATCAACAGCTTCTTACCCCCAAACTTGCTTCAAGCCCAGGTTGCAATCGCATCTCGCGAGCAACCTGGTTCAAAACGCATTGACGAACCTTTTTACCGCCACCTGATTGGACGCGTTTTCAACTTGTTGGTACGCTTGCTGGTATTACCCGGCTTGCAGGATACCCAATGCGGCTTTAAGTGTTTCAGTGCTGAGGCGGCTGAGCAAATTTTTCCAAAACAAACTCTGGAGGGCTGGAGTTTTGATGTGGAAGTGCTCGCGATAGCCCGCGAGTTGGGGTACAAGGTGGTGGAAGTGCCCATCACCTGGACTTACCAGGCGGGTTCGCGCATGAGCATCCTGAGCGACAGCTGGAAGATGTTCAAGGACCTGCTGCTGATCCGCTCCAACAAACGCAAAGGCTTGTATCGTGGTAAAGCGCTTTGACCCCGAGCTGATCCCACCTTTCCCTACTCTTGATTTTGAAAAAGACCAATGGCAGCGAGGCTGCTACATCGTTGCCGGACTGGATGAAGCTGGCAGAGGCGCGTTGGCAGGGCCGCTTTATGCGGCTGCGGTAGTTTTACCGTTTGATGATCCTGATTTGGAAAAAGAACTGCTGGGCGTGCGGGATTCGAAGCAAATGACGCCCTTCGAACGCGAGCAGATGGCACCAATCATCAAGGCTGTGGCGGTTGATTTTGCCGTAGACTGGGTGGAAGCAGGTGAAATTGACAACCTGGGGATGGCGAAAGCGGGTAGACTGGTCTTTCAAAGAGCGATCAAGGGACTGAAACAGCCCCCTGAACATTTGCTCATTGATTACTTCAGGCTGCCTGAAGTTGCAATTCCGCAAACCAGCCTGGTCAAGGGAGATCAGCGAAGTTTATCGATTGCCTGTGCTTCGGTACTAGCCAAGCAAACCCGCGACCAATATATGCTTGAAGTGTCGGATGAATTCCCTGCCTATCACTTTGCACAAAACAAAGGCTATGGAAGCCCGGAGCACTTGCAGGCGATTGATGAGATGGGCTTGTGCCTCCTGCATCGACATAGTTTTTGCGATCATTTGCTGCAGGGAAGATTGTTTGATTGAAGGTGGAAAAGCACGATCATTGTTTTATAACTTCCCTATTGGGATTAATTACGGCGGAGTGAGGTGGGTCCGAAATTTCCGTCAAAACGGCTATCTAACCCACCTCATTCCGCCCTACGGCTCTGAGCAAAGCAGAAAATGAAGCATGAATCGGTTTCCGTAGGAAGATTGTCTGCAGGGAAGATTGTTTGATTGAAGGTGGAAAAGCACGATCATTGTTTTATAACTTCCCTATTGGGATTAATTACGGCGGAGTAAGGTGGATCCGAAATTTCCGTCAAAACGGCTATCTACCCCACCTCATTCCGCCCTACGGCTCTGAGCAAAGCAGAAAATGAAGCATGGATCGGTTTCCGTAGGAAGATTGTCTGCAGGGAAGATTGTTTGATTGAAGGTGGAAAAGCACGATCATCGTTTTATATCTTCCCTATTGGGATTAAATACGGCGGAGTGAGGTGGGTCCGAAATTTCCGTCAGAACGGCTATGTAACCCACCTCATTCCGCCCTACGAAAAGAACTTCATGAACCCACAGGAGGCGTGATAAAATCAAATCATCACAAAAAGGAGCCGCTATGACCCCACACATCGAACCCAACTTCAGCAAAGAGGAACAGATCGCCGGGCTGATTGACCAAATCAGTGCTTACATTGAGCAATTCCACCACGGTTCAGTCGAGTTGATTGAAATCGAAGGGGCTGTCATCAAGGTGCGCCTGGGTGGAGCCTGCGCTGAGTGCGAACTTTCCACGCAGACATTGCAAGGCTGGGTAGCTGGCACTATCCGCCAGTTCTTTCCAGATGCAGTAGTCGTTGCGATAGAGTAAAGTTTCTTAGCCCAACTCCCGGTAAGTGGGGGCGGAGGGGGTTTGGATTTCTTTTTGGACGGTCTCGTAAAGCGTATCTCCGCGCAAGTCTTCGATTGTATAGCAAACGGCATCCATGTCTTCTGCCAGGCGCTGAGCCAAGCCGCTGTCAAAGATCTTCTGCTCCATGTTGATAACGACACTGTGGATCTTTTCGTTGGCAAACATTTTCGCCAATTCCGTCATTTCTTCCGCGACAACCCGCCCAGGGGTCAACGGGACGTTGCCGGCACCATCGGTCAGGACGATCAGCAAGGGTTGAACATCCGGGTGTAATATTTTCTCGCGCTGCAGGACTTCAAATGCCATCTGTAATCCTGCAGAAAGGGGTGTTTTTCCGCCGACAGGGATGTTGGTGAGCGCACGCTGAGCCAAAAGCACAGAGTTGGTGGGGGCGAGTACCAGGGTGGCGCGGTCTTTCTGAAACACCACCAGCCCGACCCGGTCGCGCCGCTGATAGGCATCGGTCAGGAGCGAAAGAATGGCTGACTTGGTGGCTTTCATGCGCTCGGCAACAGCCATCGACCAGGAACCATCCACCAAAAACAAGATCAGGTTGGCAGTTTTACGAACCCGAACTTTTTTCTGAAAATCCTCCCTGCGTACAGCAAAGGCAACCTTGTGGATTTCTTTTAAGTCTTTGCGCTGGCGTTGGTAGGGTGCAGCGGCACGCAGCGTGGCGTCCAGGGCAACATCGCTGCTGTCCCGAGGGGAGGGACGTGACTGGATGTAACGCCCGCGTTTGGTTTTAGATTTAGTTTGGGAGCGACGTCCACCTTGTTTGCGCACCATTTCATCCAAAGGTGTGTCGAGCTGGCGCGGTTCAAAGGTTTCGCCGGGTTTGATGATTTTACCGCCCTCCCACCACTGGGTGTTGAGCTGCACAAACACATCCTGACCGGATTCACCAACGATCGGGATATCTTCGTCAAAACCAGAATCACCTTCTTCTGGAAGGGGTTCAGTTAGGGATTCGCTTTTTTTTTTGCTTCTTCGTCTGGCTGTTCTTGTTCAGCTTGCTCTTCTTCGGCAGGGGTAAGCACGGTTTGCATCTTCAGGTCAGCGATTTTGGCGTTGAGCTGTTCAGCTCCGGCTTCACTCTTGCGGAAGGGGCCCGCCTTGACGCGGTGAGGGAGTGCCAGTTCGGCAGCCAGGGCGATATCGCGGGGGGTGATGCGGGTGCGACCTTCAAAGGCAGCCTGGGCGCGAGCGGCTTTCAGGATCACCAGGTCAGAACGGTGACCATCCACTTCCATTGAAGAGGTCAGGTCAGCAATGATCAGCAGGTCGCGTTGGGTAAAGGTAACATCCTCAACCAGTTGGCGGGCTTGCTCGATCCGGTTTGAGAGTTCCAGCTCCTGCGCCAAAAAATGCTTGCGAAAAGCTTCCGGATCGCTCTCAAAAGCGATGTTACGGCGCATGATCTCGACGCGTTGGGCTTTGTCGAGGATGCCGCGGATCTCAACTGAGAATGCGAAGCGATCCAGCAATTGCGGGCGCAGGTCGCCCTCTTCGGGGTTCATCGTGCCCACCAGGATAAAGCGGGCAGGATGGCTGAAAGAAATGCCTTCGCGCTCCACCACGTTGACACCCATGGCGGCAGAGTCGAGCAGGATATCGACCACGTGGTCGTCGAGCAGGTTGACTTCATCGATATAGAGCAAGCCGCGGTTGGCTGCCGCAAGCACGCCAGGTTCAAAATGGCGTTCGCCTTTTTGAATGGCGCGTTCGATGTCAAGGGTGCCCACAACGCGGTCTTCAGTCGCGGAGACGGGCAGGTTTACAAAGGGGGTGACATGATGATCGTGAGGGAGGGGGTCTTCACCCTGGATGAAGCGTTCCTGGCATTCAGTGCACCAGGTGGTTGGTTTGTGGGGATCGCAATTGAAGCGGCAATCATCCACAACCTCGATGGGAGGTAACAAAGCCGCCAACGCGCGTGCAGCGGTTGATTTGGCGGTTCCACGTTCTCCACGGATGAGGACACCGCCGATACGCGGGTCAACCGCGTTGAGAATCAGGGCACGAGCCATGCGCTCCTGCCCGACAATGGCGGTGAAGGGGAAGATTACTTTTTGGTTCATCAGGTATTCCTTTGCGAGAGAAATTATAGCACGTTGAGGGTTGCGTGAGGGCTACCTGCCAAGTCCATGCAGAACGAAGACAAGTATTCACAAAAACAGAGCCGGAAGAAATCCGGCTCTGTTTTGATCTCATCGAAAATTAAAGAATAGGTTCTGCTGTGAGGGTCACCTGGTAACGCTCGATGAGTTCCACAAAGGCATCAATAATGGTTTGGAGGAACTCCATGGTACCTTCATTGGTGATTTTGCCATATTCATCGATCAGTTTGTTTGTATGGGCGATGTAGGCTTCCGGCTGTTGCAGCGTGGGCATGTTCAAAAAGGTCAGGACTTGGCGGAGGTGGTGATTCGCACCAAAACCGGAGAGATTACCGGGAGACTGGCTGACAACAAGGGCAGGCTTACCATTCCAGACGGACTGACCATAAGGGCGGGAGCCGATATCCAAGGCGTTTTTGAGGGCAGCAGGATAAGAGCGGTTGTGTTCTGGTGTTACAAAAATGACTGCGTCAGTATCTCTGACCTGATCGCGGAATTGCTTGTATTGTTCGGGAGCATCTCCAGCGTCATAATCCTGGTTATAAAGCGGCAAGTTGTCTATTCTGATAAATTCAGGTTCATAACCTTCAGGCAGAAGGGTAACCATATTGTTGGCTAAACTCTGGCTTAAAGAATCCTTGCGAGTGGAGCCAACGATTATTGCGATTTTTTTATTCATATTTTTCCTCATAAAGTTGTAATGTATTATTTTTAATATAAATATCCATCATTTTCGACCGAAGAGCAATCATTTGTCAAAGCTTCGATGTTAAGGATTTGTTAGAAACGGTGAATTGTAGGGTGAGGATTGAAAAAGAGGGATTGCTTCGCTTCGCTCGCAATGACGGGATGGCACAATGAAGATTGCTTCGCTTCGCTCGCACTTACGATTAAACCGAACGTCATCGCGAGCTTCTTTTGCGTAGCGATCTCACTCTTCAGGAACAATTGTGAAGAACCGCAGAATGGCTCCTCGTTTTCTTGAAATGACAGACCAGGGAGATTGCTCCGCTATGCTCGCAATGACAAAAATTGAGAAGGGTTGCAACGACGATCAGTCATTGTCCTTGTGGAGACGATCCTTCAGGCGCTTGAGAGCGGAAGAAACCTGGTCGGAAAGACTTTGTGCTTTTTTCTCAACTGAATCGGCAGCTGGGTTTTGGCTGTCCTGAGCTTTCTGGGCGTCCTGCTCTTCGCGAAATTTTTTACGCAGGCGGTTTTCCTGGAGGGGGCGGTGGGTACCGTCACAGAGGGGTTTGATCCGCGAATAGCCGCAAGAACAGAGCGTGACGCGATTACGGGGTGTAAAGGCTTCGCCGTCGGCTCGCTCGATCGGAATATACCCCATCACCCATAGTGGTCCGCGGATCTCGCCATACTGGGTGCACTCATAGGTATCGGCAATTTGCATGGGAAGTTCGGGCTCAACATCAGGACCGTCCTTCTCCAATTTGTAGGTCAGAGAACCGGATGGGCAGTCCTCAACCATCTTGATCGTGCGGGCTTTTTTCTCAGGATCGTCTGATTCATAGGTCAGTTCAACGAAATCGGTGTCCTTGAGCACACAAAAGCCGGAATTCATGCACAGGCGGGTATGTTTCGTAACCGTGAAGCCATCCGAACCGGAATAGTTAAAATCGCGTCCGAAAGGTCTATCGGTAACAGCAAATTCATCACCTGCGAAACCTGAATCGATGTGAGAGTTATCGCAGAAAGGCATGGTTTTGCTTTTGCCACAGCGACAGAGCAGATAGGAGCCTTCTTTGTGCTCCAGTTCGCCGCCATCGATCCATTCCAACGGCTCGCCATAGGCAGAGCAATACTGCGATTTTTTCACAAGGGGAATATCGCCAATGACACGGTAAGGCCCGTCTTTGATGATTTTGATTTTGAAGGATGGATCTGGATCGGTCATGATATTTGCCTGGGATTGAATTTGATTATAACAAAGAAAGGCGAATAAGGAGGGAATAAGATTTGGCACTGAAGGACGGTTGAATATTGGCGTTCTGTGCTTTTAGATGGCTGTTAAGATTATTGCTGTTGAACTCATCCACCGCAGGCGGTCCACTTCCACTCGCTGCGCTCGCGGGATCTACGACCTTATCCAAGGAGAAGGTAAAACCAAGGGTAAGGTAATATCGGTGGAATAAAAATCTATTTCAGTTAAACCGAAAGAATTTGCGTGGCGGCAGCGGAGGCTGTGGCAGCGAGCGATTGGGTCATACCATAGCGAGCATGCGAGATCTGATTAGCACCAGCTTCTCCCCGCAACTGCTGGCAGGCTTCTACTACCTGGTAGACACCCGAAGCACCCAGCGGGAAGCCCCGCGCCTTGTGACCACCCATAGTCGCTACCGGTAGCGAGCCTTGGAGAGTGAGTGAGCCATCGCTAGCGAGCTTCCAACCCTGACCGCGGCGGGCAAAACCAGCGGCTTCGAGGGATAACAAGGCGTGCAAAGTGGTGTTATCCGAATACTCAAAAAAATCCAAATCAGAGAGTGTGATACCGCTCTTTAAGAGGGCATGCTGGACTGAGACGGCCGCCGCTTCAAAAAAGAGCGGATCAGGGCGGTCATGAAGGGCAAGTCGGTCGGTGATGAGAGCCGAACCAAGCAGCCTGACAGGAGCGTGGGCTGGATTTGGAGCAAGGAATTCTTGACGGGTCAGGATAAGCGCAGCAGCGCCATCTGCATTGGGGGCAATATCGAACTGATTGAAAGCGCCGGTATCTTCGCGGGCACTGCAATAGGCGTTCGAATCGATTGCACGTCGATACATAGCATGAGGGTTATTAACGGCGTTACTGTGCGCGATGATCGGGAATTGAGCCAGTGCCTCACGAGGGAACTGATTTTCATGCAGGTAGCGCTGCAGCAAAAGGGAGGCTTGCCCCACCAGCGTAAGCCCTTCGGAAGCTTCAAAATCGGAATCCAGACCAGTGGAAAGCAGGCGGTTTTCAATACCAGCCCCCACGACGTCGGTCACTTTTTCCACGCCTACCACCGCAGCAACATCGACCATACCAGAACGAATGGCATTATGGGCCAGGTAGAGGGCAGCCCCGCCAGAGGCTTCGGCAGCCTCAGCGGTGAAGCCTTCGGCTTTGCCAGCCAAACCGGCAAATTCCGCAATCAAGGCTCCCAGGTTAGCCTGGCGGGAGGCATTGGCAGCCAGCATATTGCCGACAAAAATCGCCTGGGGCTGCAAACCGCTGGCATCTTCGCGGGCAGCCTTAAGCGCCCGGACTGCCAGGCTGCGTAAAGAAACATCCCAAAGCTCCCCGACTTCGGTTTGACCGATTCCGACAATGAAAACGTCGTTGGTGGTCTGCATATCAGCGGGTCACAATCTCACCGCGGAAACGAAGGTAGGTGGCGTAGTCAATTTCAGTTCGGCGGTCAATGTATTCCTGGGTGGAAAGGGCGTTGCCGCGCCGCTGTGACAGTTCGCGGCGAACTTTAATAATGAAAGAGTCAGAGCCAGCGCCAGAACCATAGGAAGTCATTAAGATCAGGTCGCCAGCCTTGGCAACATCCAGAATAGCGGTCAACCCGATAATAGCAGCACCAGAGTAAGTATTGCCGATCACAGGGGAGAGTAGACCGGGAGCTATCTGTTCGGGAGTAAAGCCCAGCGATTTTCCAGCTCGCTGAGGGAACTTGGTGTTGGGTTGATGGAAGACGGCGTAGGCAAAATCGGTTGGCTGTAAACCAGTCTCAGCCAGGATCGTGCGGGCAGAGCCCAGAACATGCTCAAAATAAGCCGGGTCACCAGTGAAGCGCTGACCGTGCTCCGGGTAGGTCTGATTTTCACGCCGCCAAAAATCGGGCGTATCAGAGACGTAGCTATAGGCGGCTTCGATGGTAGCCAGCGAACCTTTTTGGGGACCGATGATATAGGCGGCACCGCCACTGGCGGCTGTATATTCCAGAGCATCGCCTGGTTTGCCCTGGGCGGTATCCATGCCGATGGAGAGGGCGTAATCGCCCATGCCAGAGCCGACCAGACCCATTGCCGCCACCATGGCTTCGGTGCCGGCTTTACAGGCGAACTCCCAGTCCCCAGCCTGGATGTCATTGGAAGCGCCAATAGCTTCGGCTACCACGGTTCCGCTGGGTTTGACAGCATAAGGGTGTGACTCTGAGCCAACCCAGACGGCACGCAATTGCTGGGCGCTGATTTCGGAGCGTTTAAGTGCATTTCGGGCAGCTTCGATGGACATGGTGATGACGTCTTCATCCAAGCCGGCAACCGCCTTTTCCTTGACAGGATAGCCGCCAGTGCTGCCCCAGATGCGCCCGATTTCTTTGGCGGGCAGACGGTAACGAGGCACGTAAGCGCCATAGCCCTGGATGCCAACCTTGATTTTGGGTACCAGGAGTTTGCTTTTTTCCGGTGTAGAGATATGTTGGTGTTCAGTCATATTTACTTCCATTTAATTGCGCTACGATTTCCAGCGCACGAGTGAGTTTTATGTGTTTTTCTGCTACGAGCTGGGCGGCAACAGCGTCAGCCTGCTCTGGTTTGGCTCCGGCAGACAAGGCAACCTGGCGGGCATGCAGGCTCATGTGACCTTTTTGGATGCCTTCGGTTGCCAAAGCGCGCAAGGCAGCCAGGTTTTGAGCCAGACCGACGGCTGCAACAATTCCGCCTAATTCTGCTACCGATTTTACCCCCATCAATTTGAGGTTCGCTTTGGCTGTAGGATGTACTTTGGTAGCTCCGCCAACAATGCCTAAGGCCATCGGCAGCTCGATGCGACCAAGCAAATCGCCGTTTTCTGCCTTGTTCCAATAAGTGAGGCTGCGGTATCGCCCGGAGCGGGCAGCATAGGCATGAGCGCCGGCTTCAACTGCCCGCCAGTCGTTGGCGGTAGCAAGGACAACGGCGTCAACGCCATTCATAACGCCCTTGTTGTGAGTAGCGGCTCGATATGGGTCGGCTTCGGCAAACGCCCAGGCTTCAAGAATGCCATCGCGCACTTTTTCACCGCTGTAATCATCAAATGCCAGGTCAGAGCAGGCAATTCGGACGCGTGCCCATGCCAGGCGCCGGTCAGCCAGGTTAGAAAGAATGCGCAGGTGAACGCGCCCACCCGTGAGATCTTCGATTTTTGGAGCCAGGAATTCGAGCATGGCGTTGATGATGTTGGCACCCATGGCATCCTGCACATCCACGACCAGATGGATGATCAGCATCGACCCAACCTCAGTTTCAGGCAGGATGCGGGTTTGCAGGTCGCGCGGACCGCCGCCATATTTTTGGATACTTGGGTGGAAATTGGCAACAACTTGAAGCAATTCATCTTTGTGGGAAAGCACAATCTCAGACGCAGCCTGGGGGTCGGGCAGATCGAGCACTTGCAGCTGACCAATCATTTCCTGAGAAGTCATACCTGCTTCGAAGCCACCGCTGGCTTTGGCAAGTTTTGCCATAAACGAGACGCCTGCAATCACGGACGGCTCTTCGATGACCATGGGAACAAGCACTTCACGTCCGTTGACAACGAAATTTTGGGCGATACCCAGAGGCAGGCTGTAGAGCCCCACCACGTTTTCAACCATGGCATTGGCTGTTTCTGCGTTTAGCCCGCCGTCCTTTTGGAAGGCGTACAAATCCTCTGGGGTGAGGTTGGAGTTTGCGGCAAGGGTATCCAGCCGTTCGGGAAGACTTTGTTGATAAAATTTTTTGGTCATATTTGTTTCCAAAGACAATACGTAAGGCTATTTATAGCAAGAACCTGCTCTAAAAAACTATCAAATACTGTTTTGCAGAAGCTTAGCCTAAAGAAAATGCTGCTTCTGGTTATACTACCACTGAAGAAAAGATGAGGTAGAGATGACAGAGAGTATCAACCAGGTTTACGATGTGATCATCATTGGCGGTGGTCCGGCAGGAGCTACGTCAGCAATGTATGCAGCCCGGGCGGGTTTGAAAGTTGGCGTTTTGGACAAAGGGCTGACCACCGGCGCCTTGGGCACGACCAGTAAGATCGCAAATTTCCCGGGGATTGAGGGCGAGATAGCTGGAGCGGAGCTGCTGCAGACTATGCGCAAACAAGCACTTGAGTTTGGAGCAGAATTTATCAACGATAAGGCTATCGGGACTGACCTAAGCGGAGAAATCAGGGCGGTCTTTGGCAATCTGGGGGTTTATGAGGCGCGTTCTATCATCATCGCGACTGGATCGATGGGGCGCAGCAACCTGATCAAAGGAGAGGCGGAATTATTAGGCAGAGGGGTTTCCTATTGCGCGGTCTGTGATGCTGCTTTCTTTAAAGGAAAGGACGTAACCGTAATTGGCAAGAGCGATGAGGCCGTGGATGAAGCCCTTTACCTGGCACGTTTTGCCCAAACCGTACACTTTTTTGCGCCCAGCAAGGAGATCAACGTCAATGTTGATGAGTTGGATTCGTTGAGAGGGACCGCGAACGTGGTTTTGCATTTGGGCAGCGTTGTAAAGGAAATCTATGGAACGGAGAAAGTGGAAGGGGTGAAGTTCCTGGAGCGGGAAGCAGATGGCGGTGAACAAAGCCTGCCTGTAGCGGGTGCGTTTGTATACTTACAAGGCGGCAAGCCGATCACAGACTTCTTGCAGGGGCAACTCGAAATCTCAGAGCAAGGATGTCTGCAGGTGGATCGTGAGAACCAAACCAATATCCCCGGGGTATATGCGATTGGGGATGTCATCTGTACCCATGTGAAACAGGCAGTGATAGCGGCAGGTGATGGTGCTATTGCGGCGATTGCAGCCGAGAAATGGTTAAGAGGCAAGAGCAAAGCGAGAGTTGATTGGGGGAATTGATAACATACGTGTCTACGAATTTCTATTTAACCTCCTGAGCGTTAGTTGCAGCAAGAAGTGACGATAACTTGCCCCGACCTGAGTGCGTAGTTTCACACCCTCTCCCAGGAGAGGGTTGGGGTGTGGGTCTTTGAGAGGAATGGCGCAGCCTTCTATGGTAATTGAGACCATTCCCCACAAAAGGACGGCTTCGCACAAAACACCCACACACCCACCTTCGGCGGGACTTCGCCCACAATCCCCCTACTCCCCTACGGGGATCTTCGACTGACGCTTCGCTGGAGGGGGTGACACCAGCGTCATGCCCTTCAAGGGCCTTGCGCATTACACATCACGTTTCCATGCTCAAGATGCCAGAACCATTCAGCCTGCACCCTCTCCCGGGAGAGGGCTGGGGTGTGGGTTATTAAGAGACATGGCACACCTTCACAAGGTAATTGAGACCATTTCTTATAAAACGATGGCTTTGCACAAAACACCCACCCCCATAACCCCCTCCCATCGCTGCGCTGGAGGGGGTGACGGTTGGCTATGCCGTCGTAAGGAACGGGCACTGACCATTCCGGAATGGCGCGCCCTTACAGGGCAATAAAAACCATTCCCTACAACAATATCATCCTGAAGAGCATTGGCGGATTGGAAGCGGGCAAGGCTCTTATTGGCAGACATAGAGCTGCTTCCAATCCCGCCCTACGCAAGAATTACTCTAACTGCAACTGTGCCACAGCTTGCTTTAGCGTGTAAAATAGGGCTATGTCAAAAGTGATCCCTCAAGATTTGGATAAAGCCGCGCAGCGTGGAGAGCCATCGCACGTATGGCGGGCAGGGCAAGAGCGCCGCTTCAGCATGCTGCGTGAGGCGGCCGGAGAGCGTTTGCAAGGTAAGGTGCTGGTGGATGGCTGCGGGATAGGAACCTATCTTTCCAAGTTGGTGCCTCTTTCAGGCATGGCGGTAGGGCTGGATATTGAGCTTCCGCGTGTGCAGGAAAGCCATGAATTCACACCCAATGTTTTTTGTGCCGCTGGCGAATACGTGCCAGTGGCTTCTGATAGTTTCGACCTGGTCTTCAGCCATGAGGTACTGGAACATGTTCAGGATGATCAGAAGGCGATCAGAGAGATGGTCAGAGTGTTGAAGCCTGGCGGCAGGATCGTTTTGTTTTGCCCCAACCGCGGTTATCCCTTCGAGACCCATGGGCATTATTGGAAAGGCAAGTATCACTTCGGCAATACTCCCCTGATCAACTGGCTGCCGCGCACCTGGCGCGATAAGCTGGCACCGCATGTTGAGGTTTACACCCGGCGGGATTTGGCAAAATTATTTGAAGGTTTAACAGTCAAATTCGTGGAAAGACGCACAATTTTTGGCGCGTATGACAATATCATCGAGCGCCGACCTCGAATTGGCAAAATTTTAAGGTCAGTACTGCAGGCATTGGAAAAAACACCGTTGCAGCGACTGGGTCTGTCGCATTTCTGGGTGGTTGAAAAGGTTTAGAACGATCGCAACGGTGTCCTCGCCGATTGCGAGATTTAGCCGAAGGCTTCTTTTAATTGAGACCTACGGTCAGATCACGTGCTCGGTCAGGAGACCGGCACGATCGGAGGTCACGTGCTCGGTCCCACAGGGAGGCTTCGCACTCAGGAGACCGGCACGATCGAATGATGATCGCAACGGCGTCCTCGTCCATTGCGAGATTTAGCCGAAGGCTTCTTTTACTGGAGACCTACGGTCAGATCACGTGCTCGGTCAGGAGACCGGCACGATCGAGGGAGCAGGTCACGTGCCCGGTCCCACAGGGAGGCTTTGCACTCAGGAGACCAGTGCGATCGAATGATGATCGCAACGGCGTCCTCGCCGATTGCGAGATTTTGCCGAAGGCTTCTTTTACTGGAGACCTACGGTCAGATCACGTGCTCGGTCAGGAGACCGGCACGATCGGAGGTCACGTGCCCGGTCCCACAGGGGGGCTTCGCACTCAGGAGACCGGCACGATCGGAGAGGAGACCTACGGTCAGATCACGTGCCCGGTCGCACAGGGAGGCTTCGCACTCAGGAGACCGGCACGATCGGAGAGGAGACCGGCACGATCGGAGCTCTACGTAAGACCAGCGCGATCAAGCGCCCCCTCCTACAGACAATTGAATCGTCTCATTACTTTTTGTATAATGAACAACAAAAATACAACATCGGGAAAGAGAAATGCTAAAAGTAAACACCTCATACAAACCTCAAGGATACACACTGGAAACTGATAGAGCGATTGTCAAAATTGGCGCTAAAGAAGGCGAAGTATTTCCCTATGACATGCTCTTAGGCGCCTTGAGCTCTTGTTTTTACTACACCTTACTGGAAATATATGAAAAACGCAAAGAGGAAGTCCCTCCTATAGAAATCGTAGTCACTGGTCAAAAACGTGAAAAAGTTCCTACCACACTGGAATGGGTTAACATGGATATCACCGTTTTTGGAAAGGTGGACGAAAAACAATTCCTACGCTTTGTAGATATCGCCGCCAGGTATTGCTCCATCCATGAAACCATCAGCAAAGTCGCCACCATGACCCACGAAGTTCATTTCAGAGCTGTTGAATCCGAGGAGGATTAAAAATCCGGAATATCCAGTATAATTTTGTTACATAAGTACTTTTCAACGTCCCTGCATACTGTGGCTGTTAGAAATAACCAGTTTTGTGGGGGTTTATTCTCAATCATTTCCGTTCTTTTCTACTTCGAGCTCAATCGAAGGCGGAGCTTATGGCAAACAATCGAGTACCAATCCAACCAATCCCCATATTGACGGATTCGGAGTATGAGGAAAACTACCGCAGCTTGTTTACGAGCATGTCGGAAGGTTTTGGGCTGCATGAATTGATCTATGGCGCAGATGGCACCCCCGTTGATTATAAGTATCTGGACGTTAACCCAGCATTTGAGAAATTAACCGGGCTTTCACGGCAGACAGTGGTTGGAAGGACGCACAATGAAATTGTGCCAGAGGACAACCCCATTTGGCTGGAACGGTTCAGCAAGGTAGTTCAAAGTGGAGTCCCAGAGAAATTTGAAGCACATTCCGCCCTGGATCGATACTACCAAGTATTTGCCTATAAATTTGCAGACCACAAATTTGGTGTTATTTTTACCGACGTTACCGAAGACAAACGTACTGCTTCACACAAGGAATGGTTGGCATCTTTCCCGGAAGAAAATCCCCGACCTATTTTAGAGATCGATTCAAAGGGTCAGATAATTTATCAAAACAAACCCGCACAGCAGTTTTGTCTATTCTCGGGGAAGAAGGATTGCTCAAATTCGTTGTTACAAGATATCAGCCCCTTTCTTTCCGATCTTGTCAATGGTTGTAATGAGCGCAAAACCCGCGATATTCAGATTGATAACTCCTGGTTCAGACAGTCCTTCCTCTACCTACCCGATATCCAGCATTTACGTATTTATTCAATCGATATCACGGACCAGGTTGAGGCGAAACAAGCGCTTCAATCGATCAATGCCCAGCTTGAAGATCTTGTAACTGAGCGGACAAAAGAACTTAATACGGCTAACCGAATCGCTCAACAGAATATTGAGCTGAGATTGGCTTCCGAACAAGCTTCGATGGCAAGAGAACGGGAACAATTTGAAACCTTGGTGGATTTGCTTCCGGCTTACCTGGTAGTGTTATCGCAGAATTATGATATTGTTCGTACGAACCACTATTTCCGTGAGCATTTTGGTGATCCTGTAGGAAAGAGTTGCTATCAGAGTTTGTTTAATCGAAACGAACCCTGTGAAACTTGCGAGTCATTCAAGCCATTGGAGACCAAAACCTCCCATCATTGGGAGTGGGAAGGTCCCGATGGCAAGATCTATGACGTCTATGACTACCCTTACCACATGGATGGCACCACGATGATCCTTGAAGTTGGGATCGACATCACCAAGATCAAACAAGCGCAAAATGATCTTGTCCGGATGAATCGATACAATCGTGGGTTGATTGAAATCAACATGGATGCATTGATGACTGTCAAGAAATCAGGCAAGATTTCGGACGTTAATGAGACCGCAATTTCCGTCACCAACCTTAAACGCGATGAACTGATCGGCACAGATTTTCTGGATTTATTCACTGACAAGGAAAAAGCCTCGAAAGGATTCACAACCGTATTTGAGGAAGGCAGTGTACGGGACTTTGAACTGGAACTGGTTAATCGTTTGGGACATGTTACCCCAGTAACCTTTAATGCCATTGTTTTTAAGAATGAAAAGGGAGAATTCACTGAATTTTTTGCCAGCGTACGAGACCAAACTGAATTCAAACGAAAAGAAGAAGAGTTGAAACGTCTCAATCGAGACCTGGAAAACCTGATTGCAGAAGGTCTGATAATGCATGATCAGCTTGTCCAATCTGAAAAGCTGGCTGCTTTAGGTCGGATGCTGGCATCGATCACCCATGAGATCAATAATCCGCTTCAGACGATTAAGAACAGCCTTTATCTCATCCAGGCTGATATTGACCCACACGAACAAGTTTATGAATATCTGGAAATTGCCTCTGCTGAAACCAAACGTATAGCCAACCTGGTAGGTCAACTCAGGGAGATTTATCGTCCCTCCACATCCGGGACAGAGGTTAGTTTTAACTTGATCTCGGTAGTGACTGAGGTCCAGGGTCTTTTACACGGTCAACTGGAAATGGGAAAAGTAGAATGGGTTATGAATCCACCTGCAGATGGACAATGGAATGTTAAGGGTAATAAAGATCAGATCAAACAGGTATTTCTTAATATCTGTACCAATGGTATTGAAGCAATGCAGCCCGAAGGTGGTCGATTAGAGCTTGTTTTCGTGGAAGGAAACCCTGATAGCAATGAAGTGGGAGTGCTGGTGCGCGATACCGGTCCGGGAATTTCAGAAACATACTTGAAACGAATGTTTGAACCATTCCAAACCACCAAACCAAAGGGGGCAGGGCTTGGCCTGGCGATCAGTTATGAAATCATTAAAAGACACCAAGGACGGCTGAGTGTCCGAAATTATGATCAAGGCGCGGAGTTTGGCGTCTGGCTGCCCTTGATATCGTCACAAAAGTGAACAAGAGGAATCAGGATGGAAAAAATATTGATCATCGATGACGAACCAGCCTTACGGCATACGCTTGGCGCGATCCTTAAAAGGTCAGGGTATGTGCCCTTTTTGGCAGGAACAGGACAAGAAGGGATGCAAAAACTGCGGGAAGACACCTATGCACTGCTCTTCCTCGACATCAAACTTCCGGATGGAATGGGAGTGGATCTGCTTCCTGAAATTCACCAAATAGACTCCGAACTGCCGGTGATTATCCTGACCGCTCATGCTACATTAGATGCAGCCATGCAGGCAGTACGTGGAGGTGCACGTGATTTTCTGTTAAAACCGATTGATCCGCCAGCCATTCTCGAACGCGTTCGCCAGGTATTGGAAGAAAACAAAGAGCCGCAAAGACAGAAAGAAATCATTTCCCAAGTGCAGGGTTTGTTAGCCGAGTTGGGCTCGAATTCTCCTCAAGGTTCGCTGCCTGCAACGATAGTGACAGAGATGGTCGACCCAAACGCAGGACGATTTATCCATTGCGGAGCCATCAAGGCGGACCTGCACACGCGTCATATCATGATTGATGACAAGGCCATCTCTTTACCGTCCTCTTCTTTTGATTACCTGGTGACGCTTATGCGCCATTCACCCGAGCCCGTTACCTTTGTAGACCTGGTTAAAGAATCCCAAGGTTACAATTGCACAAGAATTGAAGCCCGGGATATTACGCGCTGGCAAATTCACAAAATTCGGAAAGCGATTGAAAAAGATAGCTCAGACCCACAGCATCTGATCACTGTGCGTGATGTTGGCTATCGATTGATAGGTTAAGAGCTGAAAAGATCAATTGCTCATTGCCAGCGGCAACGCGTTGGAAATTAGTGCAGCGCTCGTAATCGCGTGAATGCTTTGTAAGAGAAAACCGGGCTCGAAAGGCTTTCGGATGATCATCCAGGCTTTTTCTTCTTCAAAACACGGAATGGGGTCAGTTTCGGGGTTGTGTGAGAGTAAGATAATTGGCAAGAGTGGATAATTCTTCTTGATCTTAAAGAACATAGTTAAACTGCTATCATAGGTTTGATTTATATCCAAAACAATTAAATCAAAAGAATATTTTGCCAGAATCCCCAGAACATTAAGGTTTAGGGCAGTGCTGATGGCTGTGTAACCTACTTGACGGAACACCAGGGCAAGGGATTGTTGCAGCGGAGGATCATCTCCGATTATCAGAATGGATACTTTACTTTTCATAGCAACTCCTATCACTAATTCCATTCTACGTAATATGAAGTCCTTGTGACGTTGAAGAAAGTTTATAATTATTTGCATTCATTACAGTTTTTAAGCCAAATCCCCTTGTTTTCCTTAGAACTGAAGACTGCTGAGGCACTGGATGTACCTTGTTCCACCGTCGTGTTTGAATCAGGCTCACTTTTCACTGGATTGATCGTCCTTTTTCGGTCTTTCTGGTACTGGTCCTGACTGTATTCGGTTTGCCAATGGCCAGATCTTAAATTATTGGCAAAAAATTGCGCACATCACTAAAAATTGACAAATTTCTGGCGACAAGCCTCTTATTCCAGGCGGATCTGCTAATTCTTTCCTATTAAGACAAAACATTTCTCACGGCAGCGAGGGATTTATTTTCTATACTTTTTTATGGAGGTTATTTTCAATGCATCGTTCATTTCTACATTCCTTTTTAAAAACAACCTATAAGAAATGGCAATGAGTATGTCTGCACATTCTTCCTCAAACAACAGTTTACGTAAGATCGTATCGATCAACTTTTCTTCCCAAGCAGTCAGATTAACTCCTGGCTGTTATACCCAAAAAAATCAAACAAAGGAGTAAATCATGCCTAAGCACAAATTTCTCAGCACAACAGTCCTTTTACTGTTGGTGTTCTCCTTACTTTCAGGAGGCATTACCGTTAAGGTCGACGCGACCCCAGTAGTCCTTCCAGCTTCGCCTGTGGATGAAAGCGTCGTCCCACACTATTTTGGTCCATACCCCAACTGGGGTCTTAGCGCGTTGACCATGCCAGATGTGGCGGTCACAATCAATGGCGATGGCGCTGGAGCGACGGCTACTGCCACCGTTGGCGCTAATGGAGCAATCACCGCTATCACCCTTACCAACCCCGGCAGCAATTACACGGCTGCCACTGTCAGCTTTACTGGTGCTGGAGCTGGTGCGGCCGCCAATGCAGTGGTCACCTCCACCAATACCGTGGTTGCCATCAATGTCACCAGTACCGGTATGGATTATGTTCAACCCTCTGTAGCAATCACTGGCGGTGGGGCGACCACTCCTGCGACTGCAACAGCGTATGGCGGCGTCTACAGCCTCAATCTCACCTATGGCGGCAGTGGATATACCCTGCCCACGGTAGACTTTGATTATCCCGACGGGGTTGGTGGCGTTCAGGCTAAAGGTCACGTGACCTGGGATACAGTTACTGGTGCGATCACGGGTGTGGTTATTGACAACCCCGGATCAGGCTATTCGCGGGCACCCAATGTGGTCATCCGGGAAGGCACCCTGTTTAACCCCCTGAATCGCCGGCAATTTAATGCAGCCCAGGAAGCCAGGCAAGAGGGATTCCTTAACCCCCAGGAAGGACAACTTCAAAACCTTCCTCGTGTAAATGTTTTGGATAATGCTATTGTGACCTCCACGATTGATGTGCAGTCAATTGTATTGAATACCTACGGAGCGGGTTACACCAGTATCCCAACCGTCACCATTACCGATACTCTGGGCGGTGGCACACTGGCAACCGCAGATGCGGTTATCGATGTTGGTGCCGTCACAGCCATCAATCTCACAAGTGGAGGCTCGGGATATGTAACCGGCACAGGAATCAAGAAATTCCAGGACGGACTGCCCATGATGTGTGACCCTTCAGTTGCCGGCAGCTGTGCTGCGGCGGCAAATAACCTTGGTCAATACGTTCCTCTGGCAGTTGCCGACACAAACACCTTCCCCGGTGCTGATTATTACGTGATTGCACTTGTGCAGCATCGTGAGCAGTTGAACTCCTCCCTGCCAGCCCAGGGAACGCTTCTTCGCGAATACGTTCAGCTCGAAACTGAAGCAAACGCTAGTTGGAGCAAACATGTACCTCTCGTAAATCACCTGCTCGACGGGACGACTACATCCGCCTTGATGCCTGATGGGTCGCAAGCCTATGCGGTTGATGATCCGCACTACCTTGGTCCGATTATCCAGGCGAATAAAGACCGCCCTGTACGAATCGTTTTCTATAACCTCTTACCAACCGGCGTTGATGGCGACCTCTTCCTGCCGGTCGATACCACCTTTATGGGCTCCGGTATGGGTCCTATGACGATGACAGACCCCGTTGATGAGGGTTCTGTACTCGATGGGGTCCGCAATCCGATCTGTGGTGAGGCGAATAAAACCCCGATGGAACGCTTGAATTGCTTTGCAGAGACCCGGGCAACGCTGCATCTGCATGGCGGTATTTCACCCTGGATCTCTGATGGTACCCCCCACCAGTGGATCACACCTGCCAATGAAACGACCAACTGGCCTGAGGGTGTCATCGTTCGCCAGGTTCCGGATATGGTCGGTCTTGACCCTGCTACCGGAGTTCCCGATTGTTCTGCTCCTGATGATGGGTGTATGACTTTCTATTACACCAACCAGCAAAGTTCCCGCTTCATGTTCTATCACGATCACTCCTGGGGTATCACCCGCCTGAATGTCTACGCCGGTGAAGCCGCAGGATATGTCATCCGTGATGAGACCGAAACAGCCTTGATCAACTCTGGCTTGCTGCCCAGCGGACAGCACGAAATTCCGTTGGTTGTTCAAGATAAAACCTTTGTTTCTTCGCCAGCTCAAATGGCTGAGCTTGACCCCACCTGGGATTACAGCCGTTGGGGTTCTGAGGGTGACCTCTGGTATGAGCATGTCTACATGCCAGCGGAAAACCCGGCGGACCCATCCGGTATGAGTTCCTATGGACGCTGGTTCTACGGTCCCTGGTTCTGGCCACCTGCCACCCCGAAGTTTCCACCTATTGCTAACCCCTATTTCAATATGGATCCAAAAGGGACTGATGGCGTCAGGGGTACTGGAGACGATTGGGACATTCCACTGGCAACGCCTTGTGACCTGAATGACCCTGCCACCTGGCAGTATGATACTGATCCCTTCTGCGAACCGCAGGTTATCCCAGGCACGCCTAACAACTCTGCCGGTATGGAAGAGTTCAACGATACTCCACTGGTCAATGGTACGGCTTATCCGACCCTGACTGTTGACCCAACCGCCTATCGTTTCCGCATTCTTAATGCAGCTAACGACCGCTTCTGGAATCTGCAGTGGTATGTAGGCGACCCCACAACCGCTGATCCAGTGCTTGGCCCTACGGAAGTAGCGCTGAATCCACTGGAAGTGGCAGCTGCGCAGCTTGATCCGGTTGTGTTCCCCACTCCCGATCTATCTCTCAGCCCAGCTGGTCCTGACTGTATTCATATCGGTTCTGAAGGCGGCTTCCTGCCCGAACCAGTGGTTTTACCCAACCAGCATATCACCTGGATCACTGATCCGACCCGCTTTGACGTTGGCAACGTAGACCTGCATACAGTCCTGCTTGGACCCGCAGAGCGCGCTGATGTTATTGTGGACTTTTCGCAATTTGCTGGTCAGACATTGATTCTCTACAATGATGCCCCGGCTGCATTCCCAGCCCGTATCGCAACCTATGACTATTACACCGGAATGCCGGATATGTACCCCAACTCAGCCGCTCTGGTTATGCCAGGTTATGGCCCCAATACCCGCACAATCATGCAGGTCAAGGTCAATGCCACTGGTGCGACCCCTGCGTACAACTTCAACGCTCTGCGATCCGCCTTCTTGCATAAAGCAGACGGCTCAGGTGTATTTGAATCCGGTCAGAACCCTACCATTGTTGGTCAGGCACCTTACAACTCTGCATACGGCACCAATTTTACGACCGGCGGCTGGTGCAACAGTCCGACCAATCCGACCCCTAGCTGCGATGGCTATGCACGTATCTCAGAACAAGGTGGTGACACCTTCAAGTTCGACACCCTGGTAGGCACCCAAGTGGGTGTGAAAATTGAACCAAAGGCCCTTCATGATGAAATGAATGCGACCAATACCGAACCATTCGGAAGAATGCAGGGAAACATTGGTCTTGAAGTTGTTCCAGCCACCCCCGCATTACAAAACGTGGTCCTGTATCCTTTCGTGAACCCGCCAACGGAGATTTTCAATGGAACCAATCTGCCCACTACGGCAAGTCTCACTCCCATCTCCACGGGTACGGATGGCACACAGATTTGGAAAATTACACATAACGGCGTGGATACACACCCGATCCACTTCCATCTTTATGATGTACAGGTGTTGAATCGGGTAACCTGGGATAACATCATTATCCCACCTCACCCAACTGAACTGGGTTGGAAGGACACGGTACGAGTAAGCCCGTTGGAAGACACGTATTTCGCGATCCGACCGATCATCCCGATCTTCCCGTTCGAGATTCCTAACTCGATCCGGCCACTGAACCCGATGATGCCTTTAGGCGACACGTCGATGTTCGTTCCGATAGACCCGAACGGCATTCCGACAGTGCCAATCGTGAACAGCCTGGTCAATTTTGGATGGGAATACATGCTGCATTGTCACATCCTGTCTCATGAAGAGATGGACATGATGCGACCTAACATAGTGGCTATGCCACCAATCGCACCTGATGGTCTGACAGCGGTTATTACAGGTCAAGGTAGAAACGCGATCCTAACACTGACGTGGAATGACAACTCCATCACAGAGACCGAATTCGTCCTCCAGGCTACCATAGATAATGTCAATTGGGTCAACATCGGTACCGTACCGTCACCTTTGGACCAACCGAATACTCACGGAATCCGCACCTTCGTTACCAGTGCCTTTAGGCTACCGCCGTATATAGCTTATCGGGTTGTTGCAAGGAACACAGTCGGCTACACAGGATTCCCAACCGCTCCGGCAGCGATTAATGAGAATCCATACGATACAGTATTCCCAACATTGAGTGTGGAATCGGTTTCTGACCTAGTATATTTGACACAAGTGTACTTCCAATACATGCCGGGAATATTCCACTAACCGGTACATAAATATGGTGGATTGCAGGTGTTCCCAAAAATCACTTCCTCTGCCTGCAATCCACAAATGACTCAAAAGAGGCTGTCCTTGGAAACAAGGACAGCCTCACCATTTAATGTAAGAAAACCAGCGTCAGAGAGTGACTTTAATGCCTGTTGGCTTGTGCGGTTTCGTATATGCGAATATAGTCTTCGACCGATGTTTTGGCAATTAGACGAGCGATTGTTTCCAGTGGAAGCTGCTCCAGCTTAGTAAAGCGGACGCAAGATTTACCCATATCGGGTTTGATGCCCATGGCAGTGAAAGCGTCCATAAGTTCCTGGTAATCCGCCGGATTTTGGTAGATTGCCATCAGATAAAGCGAGTTGTAATTCTTTTGAGCAGCCAGACCAACATTGCTGAGGGGGTTTTTGTTATACGTATTGGGATACCTCTCCAAAGGAATTTCATAACTGAGCATGCCCCAGTTGATGGTTTCCTGGTAACCTTCGGGCAGGTTTTGCAGGATCAGATCGCGGACAGCGGAGATTATCTCGCGCCGTTCTTCTGGCAAGCTGGCGAGGTAGGCAGTGGGTGTGGTAGTTGAGCTTGAGACCATAAGGATCCTTTTCTACTTAGTTAGATCAATTGTAGTCTTTCAAAGCCAGGAGGCAAGGAAAGGTGAAGGGAGACGGGGATATTGAATGTTCCTGGCTAAAAAAATCAGGAAGGTTTTAAGATTCCCTTTTCAATTTCAGGGAGAGAATCGATCAGTTCTTTTGCCTCTTGTTTGATTTCCGGGTCGGTACTGGGTGAGTGCTGGATCAGTTTGACCAGTTCGAAGGCTTTTTTGAGTTTATCCTTCACCTGGGCGGTGTAGCTAAAAAACTCCCAGCCTACTGAAGACGGACGCGGAATATCGCGGGCTTCTTCAATCAGTTTGCGGGCGTGATGGATGCGCTGTTCGGGGGTGAGTGCTTTTGACATAACCCGATTATAGTAGAAAAACCAGTATCTTGAAAGTCCAGTTGGGTACATAACTTGCACAGATTAATGTGTAAAACGCGTTCAGTCGCGATTGAACGAGTTAATCGGAAGGATGTGGCATTGATGAACGAAGAAAAAGATGGAAAAAAGCTAGCTTTTTGGCTGGTCTTGTTCTTTTTGCTTATCATTTTTCTAGGCGGGTTTGTAGGCAAACGGCTTGTCCAGATCGTCAGAGCCTCGAGATCCCAGGAAGCAAGCATTGAAACACCTGTGCTTCCTGGTAAAAACGGAGAAGAAAAAGATTCTTTTGCTTCTGAAACACTCGATTCAGTTACACCTTTAGGAATAAAAGGAGGGTATTCTTTTCCAACCCCTACCCCAACTCAGCTGCCAACGAAAACTAATACTCCCAGTCCAATGATAACTGAAACCACAGTTCCAACTGAGGCTGAAACAACTGTTCCAACGATAACTGAAACCATAGTTCCAACGGAGACCGAAACCACTGTTCCAACGATAACTGAAACCATAGTTCCAACTGAGGCTGAAACCACTGTCCCCACGAAAACTGAAACCTCCGTTCCGACAGAAACTCCAACCCGGACAGTAATTATTTTTGTAGAAGGGACAGAAACCCCCACGAGCACGGCGACGGAATTCCCAACGAGCACTGCGACGGAATTCCCAACAAGCACTGCGACGGAGACTCCAACAAATTCAGTAACAGAATCAGCCACGAGTACGGCAACCGCAAGCCCTACTTCGACTGTCACAAAGGCTCCTTCGCAACCACCAACTGTCGGTCCAGGGGGAGATCCTGGCAACTATGTAGGTGCCGGGATGGTTTTTGGTCTTGTGGCGTTGGTTTGTTTCTGTCTCTATTTCTGGAACCTGGTACAAGTCAGGCGAGAGAGATAGGTGCTTTGCCAAAGCTGCTATGAATAAACGACCAAAACCAATTTTCCTGATCCTGGGGCTGGTATTCAGCCTTCTGGCAGGTATTGTGATCGGGAGAGCGTTACGATACAAACATCCCACCGTTCTGGCAAATCTCTACAATTCACCTGCGCAGAAGATCTCCAGTTCGAGTCAACCTGAACCGACTGAAGCAGCTGCTTTGCCAGAGCAGGAAGCTTTGCCTGAAGAAGTTATCCTGATTGTACCGGAGTCGGGAGAAGAACCAGAGTGGATGAAATTTGGAGCGCTGGATTTGCTTAACGATGAGGTTGGTTTTAGCTTTGAAACAAACTGTGATGGAGGGAAAAGGATTGTTATCCCGCCCATCAAGATTATCCCCTGGCATCCAGAAGTTTTTGAGGGCGACGAATTTGGGATTGGAAAGAACGTTGCTGTAGCCTGGGAACACCTGGGTTATGAAGGCTTGTGGATCCACTCAGGATGGGATTTTTGGTCAGAGCGTTCGCCAGCCACCGATCTGCAATATTTTATCGAGACAGATGCGGTGAACGAGGTGCAGCCATTAACGAGGATTGAAACTCGTTTGAATGAGTGCCTGCGCGGTAACCAGGTGAATCTGGAGCAGCAAGGACAGTCCTATGGAGGGGAAGTGGTGGCGGCAGTACGAGTGCCGGCAGTGGGAGTCGAAGAGCTTTCGAAGCATACCATGGACCTGGTGCCATACCTAGCGCAAACTTATCCGGAGAGTGGGTTCGCCGACCTGGATGAGGACGCCTTGTTGATTTATTTTTGTGGCAGGGCAGCTTTGGACGAACGCACTGACCCCGAAGCCGGTTACTGGACGCAGACCCGATACGTAATTGCGCTTTCGCCTGAAAAATAACCAGATTCTCCTCTGTACAACTCTCGAAAAAGCTCTTGACCTCTACCGTTTTTAGCCTATAATTGGAACAATCGATCTTTGAAAGACGTTGACGAGGACTAGTAGGCGTAAAGCCGGTGGTACAGAGAGCAGGAGAGGCTGAGAACCTGCCCACACGAGTGCGTTGAATGGACCTCTGAGTTGCAGGGTGAACGCTAATTGGCAAGTAACCTGTGCCGGAGTTGCCACCGTTATCTGGGTAAAGGGTATCGCGATTTTTCGCCGTACTCAATAAGAGTGAAGCTGGCTTTTTCCCTGTGTGCATCACCAGGGAAATTTTGATTAAAGGGCTGGTTTAACCGGGGTGGCACCGCGGATTGCTGACACATTCGTCCCCAGTAGACGGATGTGTTTGATTTAAGACAAAAAACCGAGGAGAATTGCCATGAAAGACCAAGATCAGACCCGATTCAAATTGCACGAAAGTGATATCCCGCGCTTCTGGTACAACATGAACGCCGACAGTCCTGTTGCTCCAACCCCTGTATTCAACCCAATTACCAAAGAACTGATCACCAAGGAGGCTCTGGAAACCCTGTTTCCGCTTCCTCTGATCGAACAGGAAGCCACCATGGAGCGCTTTGTACCCATCCCGGAAGAAGTGCGTGAGATTTACAAGCTCTATCGCCCAACCTCTTTAATTCGGGCACGCCGGCTTGAAAAAGCATTGAACACCCCTGCTCATATCTACTTCAAGTATGAAGGAGAGTCGCCAGCAGGCTCTCATAAACTGAATTCTGCGATTCCGCAGGCATTTTTCAACAAAATCAGCGGTACACATGCCATGACCACCGAAACCGGTGCAGGTCAGTGGGGCAGTGCTTTGGCAATGGCTTGCAAGATGTTTGATATGGACCTGGAAGTGTTCATGGTCAACGCTTCGTACCTGGGTAAGCCTTACCGCCGCGTCATCATGGAAACCTACGGTGCTCAAATTTTCGCCAGCCCGTCTTCGCGTACCAAAACCGGGAGAAGTTACCTGGAGAACAACCCCAATCACCCTGGCTCGCTTGGCATCGCCATATCGGAAGCGGTGGAAGTGGCAGCAGAATCGGGTGGGAAAAAGAAATACGGGCTGGGGTCGGTACTCAACCATGTCATGCTGCACCAGACGGTCATCGGCGAAGAAGCCCTGAAGCAGATGGATTTGGCAGGCGAATATCCGGATGTTGTCATCGGCTGTGTGGGCGGGGGCTCAAACTTTTCTGGTCTGGTGTTCCCATTTATACGGGAAAAACTGAAAGGGGATCAGCGAACCCGCTTTGTGGCTGTGGAACCGACCGCCACACCCAGCCTCACCAAGGGCACCTACGGATTCGACTACGGCGACAGCGCCGGCATCGTACCGATTCTAAAAATGTACACCCTGGGCAGCGATTTTATTCCTGACCCGATCCATGCCGGTGGGCTCAGGTATCATGGTATGTCGCCAATTTTGAGCGGGCTATATAATGCCGGGTTGATCGACGCAGTGGCACTAGAGCAGCGGGCTGTCTTTGAGGCAGCCATTCAGTTTACCCAGGCTGAAGGAATTTTGCCGGCACCTGAATCTGCACATGCCATCCGAACCGCCATCGATGAAGCCCTGGACGCAAAAGAAAAGGGCGAAAAACGCGTGATCCTCTTCAACCTCTCCGGACACGGCTTCTTGGACCTTTCCGCCTATGATCAGTATCTGCACAACGGTATGATCAACGGATATATGCCGGAAGAGCAACTGGCGGGAATCAGCGATCGCCTTCCGAAGGTAAAAATGTAAATTAGGATTTAGTCATAGAAAGTCTTATTAATGCAAAGCCCGGTGCTGAGCCGGGTTTTGCAGAAATTGCTCTGATCATTACAGGGATTTCAAAACGGCTGGGAATAGGGTATAGTTAATCAGGCTGAAGTCAGAAAATTGCTTGACAAAATTGCCAAATTATTGATATACTCATTCTCCGCGTCTCAAGAAGTTGGAGACGCTTAATTACGTGAGTTGGAAGGGTAGTGCCATGAATCATACAGAATTATTGAAATCTGTGCAAGCTGAAAAGAACGTCAACATTCCTGATCTTTTCCCTGGCGACAACGTCAGTGTTCATATGAAGATCAAGGAAGGCGATCGCGAACGTATCCAGGAATTTAAGGGTGTGGTTTTGTATGTCCGTGGAAGCGGCAACGATGCCAGCTTCACCGTCCGCCGTGTTGCCAGCAATGGTATCGGCGTGGAACGCACCTTCCTGTTCAATTCCCCCCGCATTGCCAAAGTTGTGGTGGAACGCCACAACAGAGTTCGCCGCGCACGGCTGTATTTCCTGCGCGAACGCACTGGCAAGAGCGCACGCTTGAAGCAGCGTTTTTAATCTCAAACACGAGAACGTTATTCTCCTAACCCGAAAAGCCTGTTCCAGATCAATGAGGAAAGGCTTTTTATTTTAACCCGAAGGAATAGGATGAGCAGACCAATTATTGGCATACCAGCTGGACGAATTGAAGGAAAAACGGGTTCACCGACCTACCAGAATCGGGAGGTGGACGTCAAAGCAATTTTAGCAGCGGGAGGATTGCCGGTGTTGCTGCCAACTGCCATCCCGTTAGAGGAAGTACCAGCGCTTGTGGCGCAGTTTGATGGCTTTTACTTAACCGGTGGAGGCGACCTTGACCCGGCATTATATGGGGAGCAAGGACACGAACGCGTCTATGGCGTCAACCCGGAGCGGGATGCTTTTGAACTGACTTTGGTACGGCAGGTGGTTGAACAGAACAAGCCTTTGTTGACAGTTTGCCGGGGGACGCAAGTTTTGAATGTGGCTTGTGGAGGGACGCTGTATGTTGATATTGCCAGCCAGTTGCCTTCAGCACAAAAGCACGATTGGTGGCCAACTTACCGACGCAATAAATTGGTGCACAATGTTTCGGTTACTCCAGGATCGTTATTGGCAGACATCCTGGGCGAGGTAGAACTGCGCACCAACAGCCTGCATCACCAGTCGGTCAGACAGGTGGCTGGTGAGCTGAGGGGTGTCGCTTTTGCTAAAGATGGCGTGATTGAGGCAATAGAATACCCTGGCAAAAGTTTTGTGATCGGTGTACAGTGGCACCCGGAATGGCTGCAAGACCAGGAGGCAATGCAAAATCTTTATAGAGACTTCATCAATGCGTGTAAAAACAAATAAGGAGTCACTCCTTGCATGCCCCTTCTGCAAGGGGGCTCAAGGGTTGGGTGTGAATATTAAAACCTACTCACTCCAAGCAAGACTATAATTGACCCATGAGTAATTCAGCCTCCCCAATTGGCGTCTACGATTCCGGTGTTGGTGGTTTGACCGTCTGGCGAGCTCTGCGGGAATTGCTGCCGCAGGAAGACCTGTTGTATTTTGCAGATCAAGCCAAGGTGCCTTACGGCAATCGCCCTTTAGAAGAAGTGCGCTCATTGGCAGAAGGTGTTTCCAGCTATTTCATGGACCAGGGAGCCAAGTTGATCGTGATAGCCTGCAACACGGCTTCGGCAGCATCTTTGAAGCATTTGCGTGCTCTCTACCCTGAATTTCCGTTCGTTGGCATGGAGCCGGCAGTCAAACCCGCGGCTGAGCAGACCCTGAGCGGCAAGGTGGGCGTTTTGGCGACCCCTTCCACGTTCCAAGGCGAATTGTACGCTTCGGTGGTGGAGCGATTTGCTCACGATGTGCAGCTTTTCCAGAATACTTGCCCGGGTCTGGTGCAGCAGATCGAAAAAGGCTACCTGGATACCCCCAAAACCCGCCGAATTTTGGAAGAGGCGCTGGAGCCCATGCTGAAAGAAGGCGTGGATACTTTGGTGATGGGTTGTACGCACTTCCCGTTTGTGATCCCGCTGATCAAACAAATCGCTGGTGAGGACGTCAGGGTGATTGATCCTGCGACAGCGGTTGGCAGGCAAGTAAAGCGCGTGCTGGAAGGGCGTGGGCTGCTGACCACACGGAAAATCGCTGGAAAGTCTGTCTTTCTGACCAGTGGGGATAAAGGGAAATTGGAAGCTTTGCTGCCAAAACTCATCGGGGTAAACACGGAAGTGGGGCAACTGCATTGGGATTCAGACTCTCTTGGCTTGTCCGTCTGACCCTTGTTCACAGGGCACCAAAGATGATTGGCTGGCAGTTATTTATATCTATATCGAAAAACACCAAATAATTATTGATAAACGATAAAATATCGGTTATACTGTGTGCATATCAATTATCAGTCGGTAAAAAACCGGCGGGAGGTTTGGATATGAAATTACGTGTACTGACGATTTTTGTGCAAGTTGGGGTTTTCCTGGCTGGGCTGCTTACCCTGGGGGTGGGTGCCTACCTGGTACCCCTTTCTCATGAAGTTGCGCGCGCGAACCCAACCATCACATATATGCGTATTCCAGTGCTACTCATAGCCTGGGGTTTCCTCGCTTGCGTTCTGGCAGCATTGGCGATGGCTTTCTTGCTCCTGGAGCGAATTCGTAAAGACATAGCTTTCGAAACGAAATCAGTACGCTTGTTGAAAGGTATTGGCATCTGCGCATTGGCAACCATCATCCCTTTGGTGATTTTATTCTTCTACACCCAAGCCAACGTGGATGGTTCGATCACCAATCTTTACGTGATCCTGGGCATCTTTGCGGTGATCATTATGGCTATTTTCTTTTTCCTGATCGCAGCAGTGTTTCAAAAAGCCGTGGAATATAAAGAAGAAGTTGACCTGACGGTTTGAGGCAACTATGACAATTATTATTAACCTCGATGTACAAATGGCAAAACAAAAAATGAGCCTGACTGAACTCTCAGAAAAAGTCGGCATTTCCATCAGCAACTTGTCGAATTTGAAGACTGGCAAGGCAAGGGCGATTCGCTTCTCAACACTTGAAGCGATTTGTGAGGTCCTGCAATGTCAACCAGGGGATATTTTGGAATTCAGACCTTAGGGATTGGTGGTGACCCATCCACAAGGGGCGAGGAAGGCCATCGCCCCTACGACTGGGCGAGGCTGACGTCCACCTCTACGAATTGGCACGACATTAATTTTAGAGACTAAACTTAATCCCGAAAGGCAGGTGAGAATGATAGAAGCAATTAAACACCGCAGAAGTGTTCGCAAGTTTCAGGCAAAACCGATCGAAGACGAAAAGTTGAATGAGATTCTAGAAGCTGCCAGGCTGGCACCTTCGGGTAATAACAAACAACCCTGGTTCTTCATTGTCATCAAAAATGAATTGAGCAAACAAGAAGTGGCGGTTGCGACCAACAACCAGTCCTGGATCGCCAGCGCACCGGTGGTGATTGTTGCTGTCGCGGATATGTGCGCCAGAAGCCAGGATTATGCCGGCTTGTTTGTGGATGAGGAAACCAGTAGTTTTGACGTCAAACGTATTATTCGAGATACCACGATCGCTGTCACGCATATCCTCCTGGAGGTTGACAACCAGGGCCTGGGAGCATGCTGGTGTGGGGCGTTTACCCAGGAAGGGATCCGACCGGTCTTAGGGATTCCGGAGGACAAGTTTGTTGTGGCGGTGATCCCGGTGGGTTACGCTGCTGAAGAGCTGAAAGCCAAGCCGCGTAAGGCTTTGGAAGAAATTATTAAGTACGAGCGCTGGTGAGATATTGATTTGTAACGGAGACCTGCCATGGTCTCCCGTTTGAGACTGCCAACGTTAAGATCCTTCGCAACAGAGGCTCAGGAAGACAGACAAAACTCCGATCGTGCCGGGTTTTGGACCGAGCACGAGTATCTGACCGGAGGGCTTTCGTAAGTGGACACCTGCGGTGAAATCATGTGCTCGGTCCTTCCAGGAGGCTTCGCACTGAGGACACCGGCAAAATCGAAAACCTGAAAGACCCACCCCCTCAATCCCCCTCCCCTCGTCCCAAAAATAAGGGACTGGAGGGGGTTATTACGAAAATTCACCGGCAGTGATATTGGAAAAGTATAGCAAGAAGTGATTAATCAGCAAAACTCAAACCCAGATCAGATGGGGTCACATCAAGCTCAGCAAAGTTTTCAAAGCTCAGATCGCGAAAGGTATGACCGGTTTTCTGGTTAAAGAGGCTCAGTAAAGCGCTGTAACTCAGGTTAATGCGGGCTTCCCAATCGAAGCCCAACCTCCCGGCTGCCTGGCGGACCTGGGCAGGGCTTTCGCCTTCCAGCTCAACAAACAGACCCAAGGGGGTTTCATCCACCGACATGACCAGGTTATCCATCAAGTAATTGGCGCGATATTTCTCATACATCATGACCACCTGGTAGCCCAGGGCTTCCAGCAGGCGCCTGGTGGTATCAAAATCAGAAACTTCGACTTCTACTTCTTTGCGCGAGAGCACTTCCTCATCCATCACACCGGGACCTTTGAAGGTGAGGCGAGCCTGGGTGTCTTTCCGCAGGCGCAATACCTGCTTCCGGGCGACCAGGCTGCCATCTGGCAGGTCATAGCGCAAGTTAAATTCGTGGATGCGTTCCTGGCTGCAGGGCAGCTGCAGCGCTGCAATTTTTTGCATCAGGGCTGAATAGTCGTTAAGCAAAAATTTAACTTCAATTTCCTGGTCCATCGGCGGGCTCCTTTTTTCCGGCTTTAACTGTGTAGAAAATGATCATGAGCAGCCAAACCAGGTGTAGAACAATAGTGAAGGTGTGATTTGTGGGGCGTTGGTCCGGAACCCACAGGAAAAGCCGTTCACCCCAGGTGGAGACGATCATGAGCAGAGCGGTGATCCAGAGAAAAGGTAAATGCCAGCTGCGCTTCTCTTTAAGCGCGATATAGGCAACCATGCCAAAGACGAGCTGTAGAAATCCGGTGACAATCAGGTAAGTTGGCAGCCAGGATGGGAAGTCGAGTTCAAAGAGGATACCGCGCCTGAGGAGGGTGTTGAGGAAGCGGCTAAAACCGATCGCTGCGACGACAGCCAGCGTCCACATCAGTGCGTAACGCAGGGCATACGCCCAAAAACCGGGGTCTTTCATTTTAGGTGGTTGTTCAAGCATTCTTGCTCTCGCTTTCGTTGTAGTCGCTCAAATAGCCCAAACCTGAGAGCGCTTGTAAAATGGCTTTCTCTCCGGCGGGTTTAATAATAACCGTGGTGGGACCAAGACTCTCGCCCAACCAGTGTGCCGCCGGGCTCTCACGCAGGGCTTGCAAAATTTCCGGCGAGCCCAACCTCAAGATGGTCTGGGTCTGGATGCTTGCCTGGGTGCCTTCTGCTTCCCAGCGCTTGATGGCTTCATAAAGAATGGGTGGTAAGCCGCCTTCTGCGTGTTTCCGCAACAGTTGGATCAGGTGCCTGGGCAACAGCCCTTGCTCTTTAGCTTTTGATAAGGATCGTGGGGTGATCTGGTAGGTACCGCTGGAAGGTGAAACCTGCTGCCACTCCACAAAACGGGAAATCTGATAGCGCACCAGTCTGGGTGACCGATCGGTCATAACGATTTTCCCCGTTGAAGTCAGGTTTATAGGGCCATCTTCAGGTTCTTCCTGCAGGTCTGCGCTTGAGCTGTCCAGGCTAAAGAAATTTTGCTTCAGTCGAAAAAGTTTCTGCGAAGGCAAATCCTTTTGGGTGGCGGTATCGGCTAACGCCAGGCCGGGCAGCATCTGAAGCACAATAAAAGCAACCAGGGCGCCTTCCACCTGGAGCCAGCTTTCATAGCCACTTAAGAGCTCCTGAAGGTTGCCATCCTTTAGAATGGTCCAGCTAAAATACTCTTCCTGTTCACGCAGAAAATCCGGCTCGGTCGATTTGAGCAGATCTATGAAGTCATCCAGGCTATACCAACATTCAGCCTGAAGTTGGCTCAGCAAGTCGACGATCGTTTGGCGAGCTGCCTGCGAGCGTATAGGTGAGGTGGCTTCAATTTGCAGATCGGGTAAGAAATGGATCTCGTGAAACGAGGATGATTTCAGCCACTGGCTGGTAAGCCACTTCAGAGCCAGAGCCCTGGGGAGTTCCAGAAATTTTCGCGCCAGGTCGGTGGGCAGCTTTTGATGATCTAAAACGCCGGTGCCCAGCAACAGGGCTTCGAGCAGATTCCACTTTAAAGGAAGGACGGTAGTTTTTGCCAGGTAGTCCTGGGGCTTTTCGAATCGCAAGGCGGCCAACAACAAGCAGGCTTCATCCAATATTTCGGAACCAGCTTGGTTTATGCCAACAACCAAATCCGGGGATAGGGCTGTGAGGGTCAATTTAGCTGGCTGGTCCGGCAGCAAAGGCACGAGCGGGATGAGTTCGTCCGGGAGGTAAGCCATCTCATTCAGGTCATCCTCGACGCGCAAAAAGTCTCGTCCGAGCAAGCCGTGATACCATAGCGTTTCACTGATGGTAGCTGGAAACGCCCAGGGCTGTTCCTTTTTACGAAGGCTCTTGCCGAGCGCGCGTATTTCGCCGAAACGCTGGGCAAAAGTAGACCAGGGCAGCTTACCGTCATTGTTTTTTAGAGCGGACAGCGCCTGCTGGGCGGATTCTGAGAGCTGGTCAAAAGCAGAGGAAAAATGTTCCGCTTGGGGAATATGCAGTTCGAGGGTAAGCAGCAGGCTGGGTTTGTCCTCTTGCGTCGGCTCCAGACCCCATAGAATGGCGATCTGCTGTAACTGATCGGGTTCAAAGGCGCGTAGACTGGTGGCGAGGTTTGGCATACTTGTTTGGAGTATACATCAAAAAAAGGGGTGACTTCAATTGGTAGCGAGACAAATGAGGAGGTCGGTGAGAAAATTGTGGAGAGGTTGGCGGTTGACCGCTTTACTCGATTTTAAAGGCTTTTACACCTTCGATCTCCGAAATCTGTTCCACCATGTTCTCAATTTTTTCACTGCGGTTGAAGCGAGCCACAATTACAAGGCGAAGGGCTTTACTTTTAAGACTTTTTTGGATAGAGAAGGTGATCACCTGGTCGGCGATGCGTGCCATGGTTTTACGCACATCACGAACGATTCCTTTGCGATCATGTACATCCACAGTAATATTACGAATCACATTGACCCGGACGAAGCGTTTTTCAACAATATCGATAACTGAGAGAACGATCACGAGCACCACCGTCGTGATGGCTGCCACTGCATAATAACCGACCCCAATAGCCAACCCGACGATCGCCATCGTCCAGAGGGTGGTGGCGGTTGTGAGACCTTTGACGGTGAAACCTGAGCGCAAAATTGCGCCGGCACCCAGGAAGCCGATGCCAGAAACGACTTGCGCTGCCAGGCGGGTGGGGTCAGAGCCGGCTTTTGAGGCGATATTGACCGAAAGCATCATCGCCAGGCAGGCGCCAACCACCAGGATCATGTGAGTGCGCAGACCAGCAGGCTGACTATCCCGCTCGCGTTCGAAACCAATGACTCCACCAAGGACCAGGGCAAGCCCTATCCTGAGCAACATATCAACGATTTTAATTTCTTCCATAAAATTGCCTTTGGTCTCTAATTCCCTAAGTAGTATTAAAACAAGTAACGTATTATAAGCGTTAATCAGTTGTTAATCAATACACCGGGCTTGATTGTGTAGTGGCAACATGATAATGTCCTAAAGTAGCAAATTAGAAATGTCCTAAAAAGGCATGAAAATTAACTACATGAAATGGACAATTCAAATGACCCAAGAAGAACTGAAACGCAAGACCTATTTGGACAAAGCCATCGATCGGCGAATGACACAAAAAGCAG
>Ga0209270_1000328_pt1 | contig 115509 bp, 115 predicted proteins | sample MTBAKSrepl1MetaG_FD_187456 | JGI IMG/M metagenome (GOLD analysis project Ga0209270, IMG submission 187456) | Enrichment culture microbial communities from Arthur Kill intertidal strait, New Jersey, USA, that are MTBE-degrading - MTBE-AKS1... | ecosystem: Environmental > Aquatic > Marine >...
ACTGAGAGGGTGGCCGCCTTACACTGGAATCAGTGGCCGGATTGGCCTGGAATGGGTGGCCGCCTTGCAATGGAATGGGTGGCCGGAATGGAATGGAATGAGTGGCCGCCTTGGACCGGAATACACAGGCTGGTGGGATCGAATGCTTGCTTATGCGAGGAAGAACGGATTCCCTGAAAACGAACTGCATAAGGCCCTTCAGTCTCATCCGGGGCTTGAGTTCGGTTCCGAGTGAGTACCGGCGTTGAACATCTTACAGGATGGAGATCGGATAACTGTCGGGAATTACGGCTTTCAGTGCGTTTCCACGCCGGGGTATAGCATGGGGGCACACATGTTTATATGACCAGGATAAGAAAATTCTGGTGGCAGGTCATCATATTTTGATTGATATTACCCCCAACATCCAATGCCGGACAGATGTTGACCACCCAAGACTCCTTCAAACACGCAGGTAAATAGGCCTCAATATCCCATTTCAGGGGAGAGAGCCCTTGCGAACTATCAAAGAGGGCCAAATCTCGAGATCCCCTGCAGCTTTCCGCAGGGGACCTCCAAGTCGTGTTTTCGAACCTATGCCTCAAGAATTAGAGTATTTCATTTAAACTCATGCCCTTTCGATGAGTGTCGCCTGACCATGGCCGCTGCCGCCACACAAGGCCGCCACTCCGAGTTTTAGGTCCCGCTTTTCCATCTCGTGGATCAAGCTGACGACCAACCTACACCCGGTGTTCCCTATTGGATGACCGAGGGAGATTCCGCCACCGTTGACGTTTACTATATCTCTGCTCAATCCTAGCTCGCGCTCAACAGCGACAGATGGCGCTGCGAAGGCTTCATTTATTTCAAAGAGCTGAACGTCTTCGAGCCGGTATCCCGTTTGGTCCATAAGCTTTCTGATCGCCGGAATGGGCCCGATTCCCATAATGCGCGGGTCCACACCGACGGAGACGGATCCCACAATTCTCCACCTTCTGCTCATATTTAACTCGTCTGCCAGCTCCCTTGAGAGGACCAGCACCGCCGATGCGCCGTCGTTGAGTCCGGACGAGTTACCCGCAGTCACGGTCCCCTCGTCTTTAAAGGCAGGCGGGAGTTTACGTAGCATTTCCATTGTGGTTTCAGGCCGAGGATGCTCATCGGTGTCCACGATAACATCCTTTTTGCCTCTCTTACCGGGGATCACCACCGGCACGATTTCATCTTTGAAACGCCCCTCTCTTAAGGACTTCGCTGCACGTAACTGACTAGTGTACGCAAATTGATCCTGATCTTCCCTGGTGATCTTGTATTTCTCAGCCACATTCTCAGCGGTCATTCCCATTATGAGACCGGTACACTGGTCGAAGAGACCGTCCCAAACACCGTCGGATAGTTCCTGATGGCGAAGTCGCAATCCCCATCGGGCGTTCTTGATCGAATAGGCAACATTGCTCATGCTTTCTCCGCCGCCTGCCAGAATCGCACGTCCTTCACCCAAACGGATTCTCATTGACGCAATACGTATCGCTTCCATAGAGGAGCAACAAGCCCGGTTCACGTGGACGGCCGAAGCGTGCATAGGTATCCCCGCCTTCAAGGAAGCGGCCCGGGCGAGGCCGTTCTCGTCGCTTCGAACCATCACAACACCCCAGTATACATCTTCAATCATTTCCTTTGGAAAGCTTGCCCTCTTGCAAACCTCATCCATGACAGTAACAGCGAGTTGCTCATGTAGCACGTTTCTCAACGAACTCCCGAAATCTCCAATGGGTGTTCGCACTGCAGATACGATAATAGGGTCTCTATTACTCATCTGACAACTTTTCCTCCTAATTAAATCTAAGTTAAGAGCAAACCATTTTAAAACTGGAAACTAAAAGATCTTCTCGCTCTCTTACTTCCCTTTGAATTTAGGTAGCCGCTTTTCCATAAAAGCCTTAAGTCCTTCCTTCTGGTCTTCAGTGCTGTAGAGCAAAGAAAATCCGAGTTTTTCGAATTCAAGGGCATCCTTAAGGCTCATATTATACCCCGTTTCGATAAGCTCCTTCCCGATCTCGACACTAAACGAAGGAAGTGTCCAGAATAGTTTTGCAAAAGCCTCGGCCTCATCCATAAGCCTATCCTTGGGAACGACCTTGTTCAGAAGTCCAAAAAGATAAGCTTCCTCAGCCAAAATAGGTTCCCCTGTTAACACCATCTCCTTAGCTTTTGTTAATCCGACAATCCTAGCCAAACGTTGTGTACCGCCGGCTCCGGGCAAAATTCCCAACTTGATCTCCGGGGTTCCAATCTTTGCGTTTGTCGTAGCAATCCTAAAATCGCAGCACAAAGCAAGTTCTAATCCTCCTCCATATACAAATCCAGCAATTGCAGCAATCGTAGGCTTTCGCATTGTTTCCAAGCACCGATAAACCGACTGCGTAGGAAAATGCAATTGATACATTCGTTGCGCTGTCAATTCCTGTCCGCTGCCCAAAAGAAACTCAATGTCCGCTCCAGAAATAAAAAACTCCTCGCCTCCAGTTAAAATTATTGCTTTGACATCTGAATCCCCATCCGCAACCCTAAGAGCTTGTTCAATTTCGTCCGTCATCTCCTGATTTAAAGCATTGCGCTTTTTAGGCCTATTAAAGGTAATAATAACACTTCCATGCTCTTTTCTAAAAAGTATCGTCTCATAATCCATAAATCTCTCCTCAATATCAATACTAGACCAAGGGAGGGTCAATTATGTAGCATACAGTTCTCTGATAGAACCTCGAATGACCGGTGCCTGTTCTTATAAGGCATAACTTAGACCATATGGATGGGCGTTGCTGAGGCTGGTCCTTCTTCCGCAAAGGATACCGCCATCGTCTAGTTCGGATTGTTTACCGATGATCAGGTGTTGCTCTTCAATCCATGGGCAGAAATTCACTAAATTTGCGCCCCGCCCCAAAACAGTCTAGGTCGTGTCAATTTCTAACACTGCAAACCAAATTGTACGTAAAAAAGCACTCATAGACGTAATCCAACTTCCTTATGTCAGAGCAAAACTACAAGTACCTTTTTACACTCAATCACATTCCCATCAGCATATGAGGTAGCCAAGTCGCGATCTCAGGGAAAATCAGAAGAAGGGCCCCCACCGCAACAAAACTAAGTAGGAATGGGACAACTCCAGAGTATATAGTGGCAAAGGATTCTCCGGTAATGCTCTTAACTATGAAAACGGAGGCTGCAATAGGCGGGATAATGCTACCCACCATTATAGTAATTCCAATCATAACACCAAACCAGATTGGGTCATAACCCAACCCCAAAATCGCAGGAAACACAATGGGTGTAGCAAGGATCATGAATGCCAGATCATCAATAAAAGAGCCCCCAATTAAGTAAAACAGACAGATTATTACTATTATTGCAGTTTTTGGAAGAGGCAACTCGCAAAGCCAACTTCCGGCAAGCCTGGTAATCTCCGTAATAGCAAGAAAATGAGCAAAAATTGCAGAGGTAGCAATCAGCATGAGAACCATAATTCCACCTCGCAAGGATTCATCGACCGCCCTACAAAAATTGCTAAAGCTGATACTTCGTCGTAAAAGAGCCAACATCAAAACTGCGAACACACCAATAGATCCAGCTTCAGTCGGTACAAATATGCCGGACATAAGTCCTCCTACGACAAGGAGGAAAATCGCCACAACAGAAAGAAATTCCGGCAAGTTGTTCAGTTTCTGTTTCAACGAGTAGGTCACTTCGCTCTTCGGTCCAAGACTAGGATTTAATTTGCACCGAACATATATAACCGCGATGAAGATGACAGAAAGCAAAATTCCAGGAACAATCCCAGCAAGGAATAGTTCGCCGATCGACTGTTGAGTCATAATTCCATATATTATCATGAAAATGCTGGGTGGGATGAGGATCCCAATGGTCCCCACACTTGCAACGACACCAGAGGACAGCTTTTTACTGTAATTGTATTTGCTCATAAGAGGGACGGCTACGCTGGAGAAGGTCGCGGCAGTCGCAAAAGTTGATCCGCACATCGCTTTAAAAAGCGTAGCGGCAACAACTGTGGCCATGGCAAGTCCCCCTGGTATATGACCAATCAATTTATAAGTCGCATCGTATACCCTTTGAGCTATACCAGCATAAAATGCTATATACCCCATAAGCATAAATAAGGGAATAACCGTCAATCCGTAGGATGAAAAGGTATCAAACAAGTCTTGAGCGAATAGATTAAAAGCCGCACTTGGCCCGGAGATAATTGTGTAGCCAACGAGTCCAATTATCCCAATTCCAAAAGCTATTTCTATGCCAGTGAGAAAAACTGGGATCAGCAAAGCGCAGGCAAAGATACCTAACCCTAATTCATCCATTTGATCCTCCGCTGCTCCCCCATTCAATGACAATTTCCCGGAATATGACAACACACTGAATGGCACATCCAGCGGCCATACAAAACACAACCGGGTAGAATGGAATTCTAAGGGACATTGTAACAGTATTGGAAACAATAAAATTGCGCGACATTAATAAAAGATAATATGTGCCTACAGCAAACATGCTAAGTACTGCAAGTCTTGTCAGAATATGTATTACCTTCTTTACGTTCGGCGGAGCCATGAAAAGAAGGAGATCAACACTAACGTGAGCTTTTATTGAGTATGCCCTAGGAAAATATAGGCCGCCTGCGGCCGCACCGAGGAACGCAACTACCTCATATATGCCGACAATCGGAGTAGCAATATACCTAAAAACTACATCGAGTAAGGTTAATGCCGCCATAACTAGTATGATTAGTCCAGCTCCTATTGCCATGTAATTGCTCGTTCCGGCAATAAATGGGTGCATTTTACCACTCCTCAAGTTGTATCACCCGACGGCTGTAATCATGACTTAGGAAAAGTAATTCAGTTATCATAACTACAGCCTATCAGGTAGGTTGCGGTCAATGTGAAGCAATAAAATCTTGGCAGAACGTCAACGCCTGCTTTCCTGGCAACCCCTTCTTATCCATTTCCTGCACATAGTTGTCAAGAATCGGTTTCATTTTTGCGACAGCAGTCTCCACCTCTTTGGGCGTGGCCTCAAATACTTTCATGCCTTTGGAGCGGCCGTAATCGATACCTTCGTTCGCGATTTTGTCAAAAACAGCGCCGACTTTATCTATCCATTCTTCGCTTACTTCTTCGATGACTTTTTGAATATCTGGAGGCAGAGAGTTCCACTTTTGCTTATTCATGACAATAACTCCTCCACCGGTAAACTTCATTCCGCGATTATCCTGCATTCCTCTTATCAGATCAGCAAATTTCCATCCTTTGAGGGATTCCGGATAAAAGAGCATTCCCTGGATGACTCCTCTATGTAAGCCCTCGTAAATATCCGACATCGGAATCGACACAGGTGTTGCACCAATAGCTAAAGCTACTTTTGTTTGGTTGCCACCCGCTCTGAGTTTCAAACCAGCCAATCCCTCCAGAGACGGTACGGGTTTGACCGTCATCACATATCCCGGTCCAGGGCTCCAGAAATACAAGACTTTAACGTCATCGAATTCTTTTGGCTTAAACTTTTTATAGAAGGCATTAGCAACCCTTGTCCCTTGGACGCAACTGCTATATCCTAATGGAAGTTCAAGAACTTCAGTGAGTGGAAATCTCCCCGGTGACCATGATTGAGACGCAAGAGATATATCCGCAATCTGGTTAACTGCCGCATCGTATGCCTGCGGAGCCGGAACTAAGGTACCTCCTGGCAGATAAACAATTTTCACCTTACCCTTTGTTCTTGTTTCGACTTCTTTGCACCACTGTTCTGTGTTAATGCTAACATCATGTGTGGGAGGGAAGTAATTTGCAAACTTGAGCTTTATTATCTTTTCTTGCGCACAAACCGGAACCGATATTGTGACCAAGTTAACGATGCTTACAAAACATATCCCAGTTATCCACCCATAAATTCTCATAAAGAACTCCCTCCTTCTCGTATTTGAATCGCATACAATTGAATCGGTTTATACGCCTCCAATTTGGAGCATAATGCCTATTTAGGTTGATTTATTGAAATCTTAAGGCAAGCCAAACTGAAACAAACCTCTTATGGCTAAGTCTCCGGATGAAAGTGCCGGGGAAATTTCAGCTGCTGTATATCAGGCGGCGCGCCAAGGCGGTGAACGAGATTGCTGACAATTCAGATTACCCATACAAAACACCATGACTAAGAAAACCGAATTGTTCCTTTCGTCAGAGGAACTGAAAGAAGGTCGATAAAAGAAGAGCAAACTGCAAAGTCATTAAAGGTGTTCGCATTTCGATCCTGACTATCTCCCTTTAAACTGTGGTTTTCTCTTCTCAATAAACGCAGTTAATCCTTCGTTAAAATCTTCAGTATCCTGCGCCAAGGACTGCACATCGTCCTCAAGTCGCAATGCCTCTGCGAGTGGCAGTTCACTTCCTCTGACCATCAACTCCTTTGTATATCTCACAGCTAGGGGAGCGGCATTGCATATCGACAAAGCCATTTTTCTTGCTTCCTCCATTAATGATTTCGATGAATGCACCACCTTATTGACGAGACCAATTCGGTAGGCCTCCTCGGCATCTATTGTCCTGCCAGTGAAGAGAAGCTCAGCAGCAACCCGCCTTGGAATGGTCCTGGGGAGCCTCTGTGTGCCTCCACCGCCAGGAGGAATGCCGATCTTTACTTCAGGAAGACCGAAGGTCGCATTTTCCGATGCGATCATGATATCGCAGGCCAGTGCTATCTCAAGGCCGCCTCCTAGTGTTAATCCATTGCAGGCAGCAATAAGGGGCTTCCATATATCGAGACCTCTCATTATTCCTGTTGGCCTTTGCCATTTCTCATGTCGTTTTGTCTTCAAGAAAGGGAGGGTTTGCTTTACATCCAATCCTGTGCTGAAAACCTTGTCTCCCGTACCAGTAATTATACCTACCCACAGCTCGTCATTGTCTCGAAAATCGATAAGACTTAGCTCTAGGCTTCGTAAATCGTCCACCGTTAGCGCTCCCATGGCTTCTGGGCGGTTGATCCTAAAAATTGCAATTCGCTCTTCCTTAGTATATTCAATCATCGCCGTAATGACCCCTTTGGAACCCTACTAAACCCCTCGGTTTCATAGTCCGTTGCCTCCTCAGTTCATTACTTGCCCGCCGTCAATGTTGATAGCTTGACCGGTAATCCCCCCGGATTCATCGCAGGCAAGATAAAGCACAAGACTCGCGATCTCATTGGGATCAAGCATCCGTTTTTGAACATTCATTCCTATGAGTTGCTTTCTTGCCTCCTCTTTGGTAATCCCTCGAGTACCAAGGAATTCAAAAAGCCCCTGCTCACCTTCTAGCATATCAGTTTTGGTAGCACCGGGGCATATTGCGTTAATCGTTATTCCGGGGGCGCCGATCATTGCGACTTCCAGCGCCGCTGTTTTTGTTAAGCCCAGAATCCCGTGTTTAGAAGCAGAGTAGGCACTGCCAAAAGGTTGAGGAGATTTACCTGCTACGGATGCAATGTTTATAATCCTGCCGGTCTTTCTCACGAGCATTTCTTTAAGAAAGTATTTTGTCATTAGGTACGTGCCGATAAGATTGATGCTCACAACCCTTTTCCAGATCTCGTCGTCGTAATCAACCATAAAAGCCCTACCAATCGATACACTTGCATTGTTAACCAAAATATCTGGTACACCGAAGCGTTGAACCGTTTTACTGACAAACTTTTCAACGTCATCTTTTTGGGAAATATCACCCGGTATCGCCATTACTTCTGTAGATAAGCCGGCAGCTTCCTTGCATACAATTTCCAGTTGGCTTTTCGTTCTTGCTATAAGTACCAGCTTTGCCCCCTTCCGTGCAAAGGCGAGGGTGATAGCCCTGCCGATTCCTCTTCCTGCCCCTGTAACAACAGCAACCTTATTCTCAAAGTTCATAACAGTTCCCTTCTTGCCAACTCATAAAAGTCAGTCGTTTTCACCTATTAACTACGTCAAAAGCCTTTTGAGTATTTTTCCGGCTGCACTTTTAGGTAATTCCTTGCAGAATTGAATTATCCGAGGCCTCTTGTAAGCAGCAATGTTTTCCTTACACCACTTCAACAATTCTTCCTCAGATATCTTTCTTATGTACTCTGATTTCAGGACAATAAACGCCTTTGGAGTTTCTCCTCTGTAGGGATCGCTAATTCCAATGACTGCCGCCTCCTTAACAGCCGGATGCCGGTAAAGCAACCCTTCTACTTCAGGTGGAAAAACGCTATATCCAGAGCATTTGATCAATTCCTTTTTGCGGCCTAGAAGTTTAATATAACCTTCTTCGTCCATTGAACCAATGTCTCCAGTATAAAGCCAGCCCCCTTTTAGTGCTTTGTAAGTATCTTCAGGCCTATTCCAATACCCCTTCATTATAGCAGGGCCACTGAAAATGATCTCTCCCTCTTGGTTAGGATCCATCTCACGGGCCCCGTTTTCGAGATCGACGATTTTTGCATCATTAAGCTGAGGAATGCCAACGAATCCAGCCCGATACCTGTATATGGGAGTAATTGCACCGCCTTGGGGTAGCGTTTCCGTCATCCCATAGCCTTCTGCTATAAATGTACCTGGAAGTACTTCAGCGAGCTTTTTTTGAAGCTCTGCTGATACTGGCGCACCTCCGGTATTGAGCCACCTGAGAGAATGCAGATTATATTTTTGTAAATCTGATATAGACAGGAGAGCGATAATCATAGTGGTAGCGGCCACCCATCTTGTGCATCCATAGTGTTCGATAGCTTGTGCTACAACTTCAGGAATGAACCGCGACAGAATTACTATTTTCCCACCGCCAACGAGAGGCGTACACATCGATTGCTGTTGTCCCATGGTATGGAAGAAAGGTGCAACTGCGAGATGAACATCGTCATCGCGATCGCGATACCAGTATGCCGTACCAAGAGTAACGTAGGAAAGCGCGTAATGCGTGATCATCGCACCTTTTGGGATACCGGTTGTTCCGCCAGTGTATTGCAGGATGGAGAGATCTTCCGCCATATCATTTACAAGGCATATCGGACTATTTTGTGATTTCTCAATTAAATCAGTAAAACGAAGTGTTTCCGCGAGATCGGGAGTATGGTCATTCACCTCAGAAGGAATCGGCAAAATAGGAGTCGCAGGCATGTAGTCGCGGAGTGATGTAAGGATGACGTTTTTAAGAGGTGTGGTGCTTCTTGCCTTCCTTACTTCTTCATAAAGGGAGATCATTCCAATAAGAGTTTCAGCACCCGAATCATTGAGTTCATATTCGATTTCGGCCTGCTTAAACATGGGGTTGACGGGAACCACAACACCGCCCGCTCTTTGTACGCCAAAATAGGCGATGACAAATTGTGGGCAGTTTTCCATGTGAATGGCCACGCGGTCTCCCTTTTTAATTCCTAAACCGACGAGTCCCCACGCCGCCCGATCGATCGCAGCGTTTAGTTCACTGTACGTGATGTCGCGTCCATAGAAGCAAAGGGCAATTTTATTTGGCTGCAGAATTGCCCAATCCCTGATGTATTCAGAGACGGGTTTCTCGACATCGAAATGTTTTGGAACCAGCAAAGGCCAGGATTTATGCCATCTTTTCGTCATTCATTACTCCTATGTCATTGATATTCAAAAAATCCTCTGCCGCTCTTTTTACCTATGTATCCTGCAGAAACGTATTTTTTAAGCAGCGGATGTGGCCAAAAGCGATGACCGAGCGTGTCTTTAAAATGGTCAAGTTTATCGACTACCCAGTCCAATCCCTTTTCATCGGCCCAGTGAAGTGGGCCACCAATCTCTTTGTCCCTGGAGGGAAATCCTGTTCCAAATACCATCGCCAGATCAATTTCTTCCGCAGTCGCAATTTTTTCCTGCAAGCAATAAACAGCTTCATTGACTTGCCTTAAAATCAAACGCTCAGCCGAAAATTCAGTTGATTTGACACCAGTTTCGCTCTGAATCTCATTAATAATCGAATAGAAATCATCGTCCACTTTTCCTACGACATAAATTCCCTTTCCTGATTTGGTCCCGAGTCGCCCGGCGTCAACCAGTTTCTTAAAAAGTTGTGGAACCGGAAATCTTTCGCCATAGGCTTCATAGAGAATTGGAAATGTGTGGACACCTACATCGAGTCCCACCATGTCATTTAAGGTAAGAGGACCAATGGGAAAGCCGCATCCTATAATTGTTTGATCAATCTCATTTGGTTTTGCAGCCCCTTCCTGAGCAGCCAGCATTGCTTCCCCGGCGTAAGTCATAAATATCCGATTGACTAAAAATCCCGGGCAATCTTGCACCATTATCGGAAATTTATTGAGGTTTTTTATGAACTCCTTGCACGTATCAACGGTTTTCTGTGATGTTTGGAGACCAGGAATAATTTCGACTAGTCGTAATACAGGCACGGGATTAAAAAAATGAAGCCCAATAAACCGATCAGGTTTGGACAGATGAGCCGCCATGTGGGTAATTGAAAGTGTAGACGTATTCGAGGCAAAAATAGTTGCATCGGGACATAAGACTTCCATCTTCTTAAAAAGATCGATTTTGCTAGGCAAGTCCTCGATTACGGCCTCTATGATAAGTTGAGCGTCGGCAAAATCCGTTACGCTCGTTGTTGGATACAACTTTGTCATAAAATTTGCAGCTTCACTTGCTGAAAGACTTCCCTTCTGTACTTTACTTTGGAGCCGTTTGTTTATACTGTCGACAGATTGCGTTATCAGAGTGTCTGAGACATCCATCAAAGAAACCTCATAGCCTGCTTGGACCAACACCTGAGCTATGCCCTGTCCCATAGTTCCAGCACCCAAGACACCAATCTTACTAAAATTCATTTTTACCCCCGATTATCTAAGTAACTATTCGACTTGCTAAAAACAGCGTAAATTATGCTCTTCAGCATTTTTAGAAAAGGTGGTTTGCAAGACCTGTCCCACAGGAGATTGGCCTTGAAGTCATTTTCATCTTGAGATAGTAAGGTGTGGGCAGCGTGCCTTGCCCATTTCGCTGGCGCAAATCTTACGGCTTGTAAGCCTGCCTGCGTTCAGGAATTGTCCCGGCGATTCTGCCAGTCATGCGTATCACGCTTAAAGGAAAAACTACATTTTGCTTACTGCTAAAGACAAAGGACGTTTATTCTTTTATGAATTCTTCAGGTTGCACCTATCCAGAGTTAAGTATTTGATTTTGTGAACTTAACGGTAAGACCCAGCCCCTTTAGTATAAAGCCTACCACAAAATCCGTGATCTCTTTCAGTGTCCGGTCTTTCAGGTGCCACCCCCGCAACGCTGTGAAAACTGTTATAAAAGTGATGAATTTTGCCGCAAGGTCAATGTCACATTCAACATTATGGCTCTTGCTTACCTCTGTTAGAAGTTTCTTGAAGAATCCCGTTACATTCTTGTCGTCCATCTTCAAAATAACTTCTAGGTGCTCTTGTCCCAAATATTTGGATTCGGTGTAGATAAACTGGAGAAGTTTCTTGTGTTTTGCAGGAAATTCAATTGAAAACTGAAGCCCTCTGATTAACCTGCTTAGGGCGTCTTCTGTTTCTTCAAAACCTAACTTCAAAAGATAGTCATACCAAAGTTCCTGCATGTGCTTCGCAACTAGAAAAAGGATGTCGTCTTTGCAGGAGATATAATGATAGAGTTGACCCATGGACATGCCGCTTTCAGCTGCGATTTCGCGCATCCCTGTTCCATGAAAACCGTTTTTGAAAAACAGCTTGCAAGCCGCTTCCACTATCACGCTTTGTTTCTGCTCAGTGAGTTTTAAATCCTTGGCAGAAGATGGCACCAAATCTTTGGAAATTCTGGGTCGGTAAGATTTGAAATAGTCGCCTTTTTCTTTTTTTTCTTTTGACATATAGAAGCACTTATTGTAGGTGTAGAACGAACGTTCGATTTAAGACGGCTTTTACCATGCAGATAACCACCTGTCAAGGACTTTTTGATCTCTTTTTGAAAGATCCAGAAAACAACAAGCAATATGTTTGTTGCGTGACAAGACATTTCAAGTGGTTGTTGACCTCTGCAGGATCTATCATGCAGCTTTATGACTAGAAGTAAATAACCGGCGAGGAGGAGTAAAAATGGATTTTGAATTTTCAAAAGAGCAGAAAGATATTGTAAAGGCTGCGAGAGAGTTCGCAGAAGGAGAGTTTACCGATAGGGCTCAAGAATTTGATAGGGCGGAGACTTTCGATGAACAAATTTTCAAAAAGGCAGCTGCTTTAGGCTTCGTGGGAATCTTTATAAATGAGGAGTACGGAGGGGGTGGATTAGGAATTACAGAGCAATGCATACTACAGGAAGAATTCTCTGCAGTTGATCTTGGGACCGGCGCGGGAGTTCTATCTTGTTGTTTCGGGTCTGAAATCATTCAAGAGTTTGGGACTGAGGAACAGAGGAAAAAGTACTTGCCTCCTCTCACGAAGGGCGACACGATCATGGGAAGCGCTCTTACGGAACCCAATGCCGGGTCTGATTTGGCGGCTGCTGTAACGAGTGCTGCTCGTGACGGAAATGATTACGTTATCAATGGCTCAAAAATGTTTATCACGAATGGGACCAGAGCGAACTATCTGATCTGCTTTGTCCTAACGGATCCTGATAACCCAAACAACCATCGCCGTCACAGCATGGTAATCGTTGAGACTGATAGAAATGGCTTTGAAGCAAACAAGCTTCGAGGTAAGCTTGGCATCCGTGCCTCCGATACGGCTGAGATCTCCTTCAATAATGTGCGAGTGCCGTGCTCAAACCTCGTAGGCGAGCCTGGTAAGGGTTTCGCACAGGCAATGTATCTTTTTAACTTGAACAGGATTGGTATGGCGGCTCAAGCTGTTGGAATGGCACGTTCTGCACTGGAGGAAAGCATTAAGCACGTGAAAAAACGTGTCGTTTTCGGCGCTCCGTTAGCGACGTACCAGGCCATCCAATTCAAACTTGCTGATATGTATACTCTTATGCATGCAGGGAGAAACCTCGTTTATGAAGCAGCTTGGCGGATTGATCAAGCAAAAATCGATCATAAACTCATCGCTGCCGCTAAGGCCTTTTGCGGTCAAATGGTGGTGCGATGCACAGATATGGCTCTTCAGATGCATGGTGGGTATGGATACCTTGATGAATATAAAGTTCAAAGGTTATACAGGGATGCCAAGATCATAGAAATTTATGAAGGGACCACCGAGATCGAAAAAATGATAGTTGCAAGAAGGCTACTCATTTGAAGGGTAAATCAGTGAAGTTAGGAATGTTAAGGTGAGCCTTTCTCTCATCTCTCTGGGATATCCTTCTTGCTGGCTTAGAGTCATGCAAGAACAACAGATTGCTTTGATGACGCGAACGAGATGCACCCTGAGGGCATGCCCCCAAGATCTTGAAAAGTAGTGATCGAATTCCTAGGACGTTCAACGGGTTGCCAGAGGAAACTAAAAGTATGGTGGACGCAGTTGTCCTCAATCGCTATGGAGAAAAAGAATGACAAAAGAAGAGATAGTCAAGTTCATTAACGAAAATCCGATATGTTATCTTGGTACTGTCGAGGGTGATACGCCCCATGTCAGAGCCGTGAGTGTGTATAAGGCTGACAAAAGGGGTATCCTGATTCAAGTGAGTACGCTTAAGGGCATGTATCAGGAGCTTGTCCGGAATCAGAAAGTTGAACTCTGCTTCAATGGTGGTGGTAAAATGGTACGGGTGAGCGGAACGGCTGATTTCGTCGAAGATCAAGCTCTCAAAGAGGAGGTTGTCAAGGCACGCCCTTTTCTTAAGTCAATGGTGGACAGGTATGACTTGGAGGTTATCAAGATTTTTCGCGTAACCAATCCTATGGCTACCGTGTGGACTATGGCTACAAACCTTGACCCCAAAGAATATATTAGAATATAAAATCTAAACAAGAGGCGGTAGTGATGCTTTAATATATTTTAAAGTTGGAGCGGAGAAACGAAGAACTGCAGAATTTCACCTGTTGCCGATTCGCGCGCTTCATCATGGACTATGGTTGAGATACCGCAAGAATTCTATTGGCAAACATTGGTTTTGGCTGCAGTTGCTTTGCGAGGTATTCTTCTTGGCGTTACATTGGCAGGGTTCTTAGGAGGCAAATGGGCAGGTATCTAACTCAAACGACAAGAGGAATGCAAACAAAAAATGGAGGGGTCGTTTGTGGTGTCGTGAAAAGAGGGCTCATATCTATCTCCCAATGCCCTGGGTTCCCTGCCTCATCACAGGAATTCCATGTCGAGGTGGAAAACCCCGGCGTCCATTCTCCGGTTGATTTTGAACTCCTTTCCCTCGAGTGAACGGAACAAGTGGAGCATGCGGCGGTTATCCACTATCACCTGGGCGGTGAACCCTTTGAGACCCTGCTTCCTCGCAACCGCGATGAGATAGGAGAGGAGCTCTCTCCCTATACCGAGGTTCTGGTGATCATCCCGAACAGCGAAGTACACCTCTGCCCTGCCCTCGTCCTCGTTGAGGATGTAGCGGCCCATCCCGAGTATCTTCTTTTCAGCCCCTTCTCCTTCAAAAGCAAGGATCGTCATCCGATGGACGTAATCCACATCCACCTGCCTTTCCACGAAATCGTCGGTAGGCTGGATGCTCCTGAAAAACTTGAGATAGACACTCTGATCCGACAGGGACTGCAGGAAATCCTTATAACCCGGCTCGTCGCCGGAGCGGATGGGTCTCAGGAAGATCTCGACGCCGGTTTTTGTAGTTTGCCTCGCTTCCAGATCTTTTGGGTATTCCGGTAAAGGATCGCTCACGCCGTCTCCTCCTTCCCGAAATTATTGATCACACTTTACCCATGAAAGCATTTTCTACGGCTGCTCTGCAGGCAGGGTCACGATGAAGGTCGCTCCTTTTCCAGGAGAGCTCCTTGCTGTGATGGCACCGCCATGGCGCACCACTATCTTCTTGCATATGGCAAGTCCCATCCCGACACCTTCGTACTCGTCTCTCCCATGGAGACGTTGAAAGGGCAAAAAGACCTTATCGAGGTACTTCTCGTCAAACCCGATCCCATTGTCCTCAATGAGGATCTCATATACCCCTGCCCCCGAACGACTGTCTTGTATGTGCTTGGAGTAGACCTTCACACGGGGCGATTCGTCCTCCCTGTGAAACTTGAGCGCGTTCCAGAAGAGGTTCTGGAACAGTTGCACCAGTTGGGTATCATCCCCCTCCAGGAAAGGCAAGTCGCCGATTTCCACCAGGGCCCCGGTTTCTTTGATCCGGATTTCCAGGTTCGAGGCTGCGTTGCGGGCCACCTCGTTCAAATCGACCCGTGAAAAAACCTTGAGTTTCGTGGTTAGCCGAGAGTAGGACAAAAGGGATTGGAGAAGTTCCTGCATTCTTGCCGCTGCATCCTGCATACGATAGAGATAATCGAGGCTCTCTCTTTTGAGGGAGCCTCCGTCTTTTGTGACGACCAGATCCCCGAATGCCTGAATCTTCCGAAGCGGCTCCTTCAGATCATGCGATGCAATGAAGGCAAAGTCCTGCAGTTCCTTGTTCATCAATTCCAGTTCAGCCGTCCTTTCCCGCACTCGAACTTCGAGTTCTTCCTTCGATTTTCGCAACTCCTCCTCATCACGCTTGCGGGCGGTGATGTCGCGCACTGTGACGACCACGAGGTCGACCGCTCCGTCGGCATTCAATACCGGGGTTGCGCTGTAAAGGGCTATATAGTTCTTTCCTGTGTCAAAACGGTGAACCTTGTATTCAAGATCCCGCATGCTCTCGCCCCTCAGCGCCCTGGAAACAGGCCACTGTTCCGGAGGAAGGAGTCGCCCGGAGAGTTCACGCATTTCAATGCGTTCCATATATTCAGTCCAGGTCCCTCCGGGGGCCTCATGCCATCCGGCCAACTGGATCATGGCGGGATTTACGAGGAGAAGCCTGCCTTCGCCGTCTAGAATGAGAACCCCTTCCGACATGATGTTCAGCACACTGCGCATCTGAGCAAGGCTACGCCTGGCCGCTTCCTCATTGTCATGCAGGATTTGCTCCGCCCTTTTTCGCTCGGTTATATCACGCACCACACTTATCAGAATACGATCGCCACCGATGGTTACACCGCGGGAGTTCACCTCCACAGGAAAGGTGCTGGCATCTTTTCGACGGTGAAGTGTTTCGAAAAGGATCCCTTCCCCATCGGCTCTGGCCATCATATCTTCGGTGAACAGGTGTGTCTCGGGAGTGCGCAGGTCGTTTATAGTGAGGCACAGCATCTCCTGGTGGGTATATCCGTATGCGTTCATTGCCGAGATGTTGGCTTCCAGGATTCGCCCATCCACGCGACGGATGAACATGATGATGTCACGACTGTGTTCAAATCCCAACCTAAACAGGAGAGGATCCAGGCCTGTGTCTATGCCGAAAGTTTCCTTTGTCGGGCTCATCTCAGGAAACCTCAAATTCGGTGTTGAATCGAAGGGATAGATGCAGTTGGGACTTTCCCTACTTATACCGCTATTGAAAGATGGTGTAAATGAAGAAGGAGGCTCCAAAGGAAATCACCCACCTTCTACAGCATAACCCGGGGCTCCGCTTCATTTCACTTCACAGAGGTCCTTTGTTTTGCTATGGTCATATTACCACACTTTTCCAACTCTCCCTCGAGGTACAAAAGCACCCGATAGCATCAAGAGAGGTATGGTGAAGTATGACGTTGAATTTCACCCCCTGTCTCAGCGAGTGTTCGATGCACTCAGGCTGGGAGATAAGCCTTGACATAAGCGGCGGATGATCTTATACTTAAGGCACTTTAGACTGGTTTTGGCTGATTACCCAGGGCCTGTTGACAAAGGCTGCTGGTTTTTTTTTATAAGGGAATGATCATCTCTCGGAAGAAGTTGCTTGCCGCAGCATGACCCTTCCGAATCGTACAGGAGGATTATGGGAAGGCAAAATCAAAACAAACTGAAAAAAAGACAAAAAGAAATGGAGCGCATGCGAAAGGCGAGAGAGAAGATGGCCAAGCGGCAGGGCAAGGAACAGAAGAGGGAACAAACGGAGATGAATGAACCGACCGATCAGCCCGGTACGAACGAGACACCCGAGCAGACTGATGCGATCAAGACGCCCGATCAGCCCTAGCAGGCTTCAGGGTGCTGCCCCAGGAAGAAAACCTCACCATGTCATTTTTATTCAAACCCATTCAAAATGATCATCCTCCGTCCGGCCAAGGACTTCCGGACCGGAAGGCAACAAGGTCCACATAGAACAGGAGCATATGAACTTCGAGTCATTCCACTTTCACCCTCATATCGAATCCGGCATTAAGGCCCTCGGCTTCACGGTGCCCACCTCGATTCAACTTCAATCCATTCCAAAGATTCTCCAGCAAAAGGATGTCATGGGCCTCGCTCAGACCGGCACCGGAAAAACAGCCGCATTCGTGCTTCCCATTCTGCAGAGACTGACGACAGGTGTCCGCAAACGCGTCCGCGCGCTGATCATAGCCCCGACAAGGGAGCTGGCCGAACAGATCAACAAAGATATCAATGACCTCGGGAGGTACACGAAAATCAGAAGCGTCACCATATATGGAGGCGTAAGCAAATATTCCCAAGTCAAAGAGCTTCACAGGGGACCGGAAATCGCCGTCGCCTGCCCGGGTCGGTTGATCGATCTGATGGATCAGGGAGAGATAGACTTGTCCGGCGTGGAGGTGCTCGTCCTGGACGAAGCGGACCGCATGTTCGACATGGGCTTCCTGCCTGACATTCGGAAGATCTTAAGACGAATCCCCCGAGATCGGCAGACCTTGCTCTTTTCAGCCACCATGCCTGATGATGTCCGGCACCTGGCCCGGGAAACCCTGCGCGATCCGCACACCGTCAAGATCGGCGAGACCGGTCCCGTTTCGACGGTTTCTCATGCGATTTACCCGGTCGAGCACCACCTGAAAACCGCTCTTTTGATGAAGCTTTTGACTCGCACGGAAACGGAATCCGTTCTCGTGTTCACGCGCACGAAGCATCGCGCCACACGGGTGGCAAGCCAGATGAAGAAAGCCGGTTTTCTCGTGACTTCGCTTCAGGGGGACATGTCTCAGCAAAACCGTGAAAAGGCGATCAACGGTTTCCGGAACGGCAGATACCGGATTCTCGTGGCCACCGACATAGCAGCTCGAGGAATAGACGTCTCCCGGATTTCGCACGTGATCAATTATGACATGCCCGACACGGTCGACGCGTACACACACCGTATTGGACGAACAGGTCGCGCAGACAAAACGGGAGATGCCTTCTCCTTTGCGACACGCGATGACCGGGCTACGGTGTGGGACATCGAAAAGGTGCTGGGGCAGAATCTGGAACACCGCATTCTGAAAGAATTTGATTATTCCGCTCCCCCCCCTGTGCGAGAACCGCGATCCGGTGGGTCACGAAATGGCTCGGGGGGCAGACCGCCCCTCAATTCCAGACAACCCTCCCTCCGGCGTTCCGGAGTTTCGGCTGTTGAAGAGGTGTCGGTTTCAAGCAAGAGCGGACCAAGTGATTTTTTTAGGGGAACCCTGCCCTTCAGCTCGCCCCGGCCGAAATCGCGCCGGAAGCTCAGCATGGGTTGATGTTAGAGAACCGGGTTCACCGTGAACCCGGTCAGATGCGTTGAACAGACTTAAGGAGAGGATGAGATGAACATTTACGTGGGCAATCTATCTTACACTATTACGGAAGACGACCTGCGGCAGGCCTTTGAGGCCTTCGGGCAGGTGACGTCCGCTTCGATCATCAAAGACAAGTTCAGCGGCCAGTCCAAAGGGTTCGGTTTCGTGGAAATGCCGTCCAAAGAGGAGGCTACGGCTGCGATCACCGCTCTGAACGGAAAGGAAATGAAAGGTCGCAATTTGAGCGTGAACGAAGCCCGTCCACGAACAGACGACCGGCGCCAGGGGGGCGGCGGTGGAGGGGGCGGAAGGCGTCCAGGGGGAAGATCGTCACGATACTAGGAGAGCAGTCTATCCCACCGACATGAAATAACCATCCCTGGTTCAAAGGTAAAAGTGCGGACTCCAGCCGCAGGGGGAAGGATGTTTTTGTGCTCACTCTTCCTTCCCGCAATGGCAGAACAGGACTGCAGTTCATCCGATACCACACCGGGTCTGTAATCGCAGTGATACGAGAAAAGCCCCCTTCCGCAAGGTTGGGGGCTTTTTTTCTGGAAAAGCCGCCCCGGGAATGGTCTTCGAGGGCCGGCGCTCAAAACACGGTGCCCACCCCTATACCGAAGTGAAACCTGGGGTAGGATTCCTTTTCAACATCCCATTTCCATATTTTCTCCGGGCTTATTACAGGATAAACATAGGAAAACCCGCCGATCGGGCGGGTCTCCTTGCCGAGGACTTTTCCGGCAACACTGATGAAGCTTCCGGGACCGTATACTGCAGGATCGAGTAACGATTCGGATTTCACCAGAAATCGTCCTTCCGATGGATCGTTCGTTCGGGGTTTGTGATTGGCGTCAAGCGGGAACTGCAGCACGATCATGTTTGAGAAGGGAGGGTCATTGGCAACTTCAATGATCCTGCCCCCGAGGATAACGAATTCGCCCTTGAATTGTTCGGGGGATTTCTGCAACTGAGAGAATTCGCCATAGTAAGTCACCTTGGAAACGATTTCCTTCGGAACGGTGGTTGCACAGCCGGGGAACAGGAAGAACAGGGCAAGTACAGGGAGAAATCGGACTTTTTCTTTTATCACGTACACCTTTGTCCTCCTTCGGGCATCGCCCTTTCGACTCCAGGAACATACAAGGCCTGGGAATCCATCCTTCCCAGCGGTTGATTACCGGTTATCGACGCCTTAACCAGGGCCGCCGCAGGTAGTAGGGATCTCTGTAGGGACCGGGCCAGGGGTAGAAAGGGTCGTAAAAAAATGGATCGTAAAAAGGGCTAGGGAAGAAGGGAACCGTTTGTCTCCTTTCTTTCACCCACAGATGAATATCAACAGGCTTGACCGCGATCGTAGGGTAGGAATACCCGTCGACAATCAAGGTCTCCCTGCCGAGTACCGGGCCGCCAACCGTGATCATGCGGTCCTTTGCGTAAATCTCCGGATCGAGGAAGCCGTCATACATCACGATGAACCTCCCCTGAGATTCATCCCTTTCCTTGGGACGGTCCTGGAAATCAAGGGGAGTCTGCAGCACGACGATTTGCGTTTTCCGGGGCAGATTCCGCACCTCCAGAATATAGCCGCCCAGGATCACCGTCTTCCCGACGTATTCTTCCGTGTTCCGCTTCAATTCGTCGAAAGAAATGGAAGGGTCGGCTTCCTTGCGGACATTCTGGGACATTGCCGAGCAAGAGGAAAGCGCAAGGGCAAGGAAAAATGCAGAGAGCCATTTCAGTTTTCTCATGGGTCCACCTCATGCCTAATAATAGATCCTTTTCTGTAATAAGAAATCTTGAATAATGGAAATCTCGTTTGATTCTCTACCGCCAGTAAGCTATGTTCTCCCCACTTTTCAGGCAAAATGGAGTTGTCGATGTCCCAAGACCGCTATCTTATGGAAAGTGAAGAAGAGTCTATTCGGCTGGAACTCAAGACCGATCCCCGGGCAATGCGAAAGCAAGCCCGATGGGCCGGCATCGAAAAGGGGATGCGGGTGGGAGATCTGGGATGCGGTTCGGGAAAAACCACTTACAACCTGAACCGTTTGATCCAACCCGGTGGATTCAGCTTGGGTATCGACATCTCGCCTCGAAGGATCGGGTATGCGCAAGATCATTATAAGGCGCCGGGGCTCGATTTTGCCATTGGGGATATACGGACGCCGCTTGAGCCGCACGGCTCTTTTGACTTCATCTGGATCCGTTTTGTTCTGGAGTATTATCGTTCCGCAGCTTTCGACATCGTACAAAACGTCTGCTCTGTTCTCAGGCCGGGCGGGATTCTCTGCCTCGTGGATCTCGATTACAACTGTCTGACCCATTTCGGTATGAGCCCCGCACTTGAAAAAGCCATGAAAGGAGTTATGAACCACCTAGAGGAGAATGCCGATTTCGACCCCTACATCGGCAGAAAACTCTATTCCTACCTCTACGATCTGGGATTCAGCGAAGTCCGGGCGCATCTTTCAGCTCATCATCTCATCTACGGCCCTGTCAAGAGAAATGACCTTTTCAACTGGGTCAAGAAGATCGAGATCGCCGGCAGGCAATCGGGCTACGAGTTCAAGGAGTTTCAGAACGGATTTGAAGGGTTCTATGCCGAGTTCAAAGCGTTCTTCTGCGATCCCCGCCGTTTTACTTACACGCCGCTCATCATCTGCCGAGGTAAAAAGTCTTACTAGCCCGTGTCAGGCGGCCCTCCCCTGCCCCTCCCACCAAAGCTGAGCCTTTCACACAATTGACCCGGTGTGGCACACGTGTGGGAAAGGTCCGCCTGCCATAGAGCAAATTTTTGCGGCCAATGTAACATTTGACTAATCCGTCGTTCTTCCCCTATAGTTTCTTCTGAGGCGTTTAACATGGAGAGACGTACCATTTCGAGAATATTTGTCGCCACCCTTCTTGGCGCCCTGTTCCTGCTGCTGACTCTTTTCTGGGCCTATTTCACATCCATCATCCTGGCTTTGATCATTGCCAGCACCTTTTATCCCGTCTTTGTTCGCGTCTGCAGGATCCTCGGAGGAAGAGCACGCATTTCCGCTTTGCTCGTGGTGCTGCTCATTCTTCTGGTTCTGATCATCCCCGCAGGGAGCCTCCTGGGAAGCCTTTCCAATCAGGCTCTTGAGTTCTACGATAAGGCGAAGCATTCCGTCTCGCTCAAAAAGGTGCAGGACGCTCTGCGCAGCGATTCCGCGTGGGCCGTTCACCTGAGGAAGGCACAGAGCGTGTTCGGGGTAGAGATCAACCCCGAAAACCTGGAGAGGTTGGCCACCTCTCTGGCCAGCAATGTGGGATTCTATCTATCGAGACAGCTCAGCTCCGTCGGATCCAATCTGTTGAGCTTCCTGGTCCACTTCTTTCTCATGATGCTTACGATATATTACATGTTCAGGGATGGGCCTCGTCTGAAGAGCTATATCTCCGAACTCCTCCCCTTTCCTTTAGAACAGCAGGACCTGGTCATGGCAAGATTCCGATCAACCGCCAGGGCGGTCATATTCGGCAATGGAATCAATGGGGCCGTCCAGGGAATTCTGGGAGGTTTCGGATTTCTGTTCTTCAACCTGGGATCGCCCGTGCTGTGGGGAACTTTTATCGGGTTTGCCGCTCTTTTGCCGGTTTTGGGCTCCTCCATCGTGTTTATTCCGGCTACGGCCGTTCTGGTTATTCAGGGGAAGCATGGGATGGCGGCCGGCTTTCTCCTTTATAATGCGTGTTACAGTCTCATCATGGAGAATGTGGTGAGACCGCGGCTCATCGGCAAAGAGATGCAGATGAATTCCCTTCTCGTTTTCATCGGCATTCTCGGCGGTCTGAAGATATTCGGGATTCTAGGGATCATTTACGGTCCCCTGATCATGACCATATTCTTTACACTCGCCGATATCTATCGGCTCGAATACAGAGACACGCTTGTTTAACCACTGCTTGACCCAACCTGAACTCCCGGTTTGCAGCCAGGAGGACCGTTCATGAGGAGGTGATCTATGAGTAAGAGAGTAGGCATTACCATTACAGAGCATATCCTGAGTCGGCAGCGTGAGAATCCGGAGGCGACAGGGGCATTCACGAACCTGCTCCACGAACTCATCGTAGCGGCAAAGGTAATATCCAGGGAGGTCAATAAGGCCGGACTCGTGGATATCCTGGGTGGAACAGGACAGATCAATGTCCAGGAAGAGGCGGTTCAAAAGCTGGACCTCTTTGCAAATCGGGTGATCATCGAAAGAATGCGCCACGTCGGTCAGCTCTGCTGCATGGGCTCCGAAGAGCTTGCCGATCCCATTGAGATCCCGGCCGCGTACCCCAAAGGGAATTACATCCTTCTTTTCGATCCCCTGGATGGATCCTCCAACATTGATGTGAACGTGAGCATCGGGACAATTTTCGGCATCTACAAGAAGATCAGTGAAGACAAGGCAAAGGATTACCTGCTCTGCGATCTCCTGCAGCCCGGCCACAAACAGGTGGCGGCGGGATACTTTATTTACGGCTCGAGCACCATTATGGTGTATACCACGGGAGACGGGGTCCACGGCTTCACCCTTTATCCCAGTGTGGGTGAATTTCTCCTGTCGCACGACAACATCCGTATCCCCTCCAAAGGAAAGATTTACAGCGTTAATGAAGGAAACTACCCGTACTGGGACGAAAAAACCAGAGCCCTCGTGGATTATTTCAAGGGAGTGGGGAAGGAATCGACCAAGCCTTATACATCGAGGTACGTGGGCAGCCTGGTGGCGGATTTTCACAGGAATCTTCTGAAAGGCGGCATCTTCATGTATCCGGCCGATCGGAAAGACCCCAAGAAGCCCTCAGGCAAACTCAGGTTGATGGTTGAGGCGAATCCTCTGGCCATGGTTGTTCAACAGGCAGGCGGATATGCAAGCGACGGAAAGGGTCCGATTTTGAAAATCGATCCCAAGAATCTTCATCAAAGGGTGCCGCTTTACATCGGAAGCAAAGAGGATGTGGAGCTTGCCGAGTCTTTCCTCAGCGGCAGGGTATCCTCTCTCTCACCATCTCGATAAAGGTCTCGACCCGGGTGGCGGTCCGTCCGTCGATCACCCCCGGTCGATCCCCTTCGAGTGTCAGGATGGGAAGGTCCAGGCGCTGCTTCATCAGAATGTCCTGGATCTGCCTGAAACAGAACATTTGCGTGTAGTGAACGAGGCCGTGCAGAGCCCTGGTTTGTACGGCCTCTTGTATGTCCTGGATCCTTCCCAGCACATGGTAAGGATATGTGTACCTCAAGTACTGGGAAGTGATGTCGCTTTCTCCGAAAGGCATACTGAACTGCCTCTGCACCTCGTTGAAGACCACCCTGGCGCCAAGGGATTCGATAAACCTGTAAAAGTCGCTGTAAATCGGGGGGACGCCGATAAAACCCAGCCTTACGTCCTGATTCAGGGGCTCCCTTTTCCTTGCCTCTGAGAGAAAGGAGTCCAGCTTTTTCTCATAAGAATCCGGGTCAGAACCGAAATCGGAACTGCCGACCAGAAAGAGATGGTTCTCCTCTCCTGTAACCACATTCCCCTTGTAGGTGAGTTCGTCCATTTCGACCAGCTTGCTGCGGATCGGACCCAACCTCCGTCTTACCCGTTCCACCGCATCCCAGGAGGCGGAGAGCCTTTCTCTCAGCGCTTCCATCTCTTCCATCAGGAGCAAATGGCTCCGCACCCAGGGATAACGAAAAGGGATCACTTCAATGTCTTTGCACCCCAGCACTTCGCTAAGGGCAACCGTATTGCTGCAATCGCCCCCCGTCACGGCAATGATCCTTCTGACGCCGTAGTGAAGAATGGAGCTGTAAATACCTTTTATCCAGCAACACAGGTTGTGCGGGAACCCTTCGGACTCGGCCCGTTGAACAAGATCTTCCGGAATCTCCGATGTGATGAAAAGATTGTTCAGGTCGACCGGCGTGAGCCCTGCTGCCAGTACGATCTCGACGGGAATGGTGGATGTGAGTCCAATGAGCGATGTTGCGTCACGAGACAAATCAAGCCTCTACATGGTGAAACCGAAAGGCAGGGAGCTCCAGGCAGGTCAGCCGATTACCGTACACCGCCCCCGTGTCCAATCCGACCTTGTTGTCCATGATCAGGGGTTCGGAGTATGGCGTATGGCCGAAGATCACCCGTTTTCCGAAATCATAATCGGAAAGGATGAAAGGATCACGAATCCACACCAGGTCCTCCAGGCTTTGCTTCTGCAGGGCTACACCCGGCCGCAAGCCGGCATGCACCACATAGTAATCTTCGAGCTCCACCCATGGCTTTAAGTTCTTCAGGAAATCCAAGTGCTCCTGAGGAATCCGGCTGCTCCAGTCAGTGCTTTTTCCTGTGCCGTACTTGAAGCCGTAGCTGTAAAGGGTCGATCCTCCTCCATTGGCGAGGAATGTCCTCGTATCGACACCGGAAAGGAAATCCAGGAACACCGCCTCATGATTACCCATCAGGTAATCGACGTTCTTGGCCGTTTCGGATAGAGCCACGAGGTATTCGATCACGCCCCTGGAGTCTTCGCCCCTGTCGATATAGTCCCCGAGATAAATCAACCTGTCCTGGTCCGGGTCCCAGTCAATTCTTTTCATGAGCCTGATCAGTACGTCCAGGCAGCCATGAATGTCTCCAAAGATAAAGGTTCGTTGCCGTTTCTTCATAAGCGAAAAAAGACCCTGGCGCGCTCTCTGGAGTCCAGCCGCTTGAGGCCGACTCCTGCTGCGCAGGATAAAGCGGTCCGGTATTCTTCGGCAGTCAGCCGCCGACCGAGGTATGCATCCCGGATGGCGTCACCGCACGGCCTGTACTGGTCCATGATATTGACATAGGTATCGGGAGAGATTTCCTCGGCGAGGAACTTCATGATCTCCCCGGTTCCCCCTATTCCGCCCGGCATGACCAGGTGCCTCAGAAGCAAGCCTCTTTCGGCGATTCCCTCACTGTCCAGAACGAGATCCCCGACCTGCCTGTGCATCTCACGAACCGCTTCCGCTGCAAATCCGGGATAATCCGCTGCCCCGCAGTATCGTTCCGCCCATTTTCCATCCCAGAACTTAAAATCGGGCATGTAGATATCAAAGATGCCTTCAAGCAACTTCAGTGTTTCCTTCTTATCATACCCGCTCGAATTGTACACGAGAGGCACATCCAGTCCTTGAGGAATTGCAGGGGCCAGGGCTTCCAGCAATTGCGGCACAACGTGCGAAGGCGTGACGAAGTTGATGTTATGGCATCCGCTCCTGGCCAGACGGATCATCATGGAGGCTATCTGCTCCGGCCCTGCTTCATGACCCTCGTTCCCGTGGCTGATCTCCTTGTTCTGGCAGAAGCTGCAGAGAAGATTGCAGGAGCTGATAAAAATCGTGCCCGACCCGTTGCGGCCGACCAAGGGGGATTCTTCGCCGAAATGCGCATTGAAGCTTGCTATACGCGCAAACCTCCCGGTCCTGCAAAAGCCCTTCTCGTCCCTCAGCCGATTCACCCCGCACTCTCTTGGGCAGAGGCTGCAGGAATTCAGGAGCCGAAGGGCCTGTTCCCATCTCTTCCGGAACTCACCGTTCTCATGGAGCTTTAAATATGAAGGTTTAGCCATCTCTTTTCGTGAAAAGGATACCCCCTGAAAGTGCGTGCGCGCAAGCAGGGGGCTCCCATTGGGTGCGGCTGAATAGACCTCCGGCCTATTCCCGACTCTGGCCGAAGATCCTGAGGAGCAGCAGAAAAAGATTGATGAAGTCCAGGTAAAGGGCAAGGGCGCCGAGAATCGCCCCTTTCCGAACGACCCCTCCATCCAGTCCTGCAGGCTGGGTCAGGGCCATGTTCTTCAGTTTCTGCGTGTCATAAGCAGTCAAGCCCACGAAAACAATCACCCCAATGTAGGTGACCACGGCGCTGACCGCGCTGCTCGCAATGAAGATATTCACCACTGAGGCCAGAATGATTCCTATCAGCCCCATCATCAGGAACCCGCCCAACGAGGTGAGATCCCTTTTTGTGCTCCAGCCATAGATGCTGCATGCCAGAAAAACCGCCGAGCACACGAAAAACGTGCTGACAATGGATGCACGGGCATAGACAAGGAATATGAAGGAAAGCGTCACCCCATTGAGGGCCGAGTAAAGCACGAAAAGGGCGGTCGCAGTGGAACCGCTCATTTTCTGGATCAACCCGCTCAAGGAAAAGACCATTGCGAGTTGGACAATGATGAGGCCGAAGAACAGGAAGGTGTTGCCGAAGATAAGGTTCATCATACCTTCGGAGGTGGAAACGTAATACGAAACCACCCCTGTCAGGGCAAGACCGACACACATCCAGTTGTAAACGGACCTTACGAATTCATTGACAACAACCTCTGCGCGCTCGCGCGGTATGGGAATGCCCCTCATCTCAACCTCCTTTCGGGTTCAGCAACTCTGTTTAAATGTCGTTTGGATATTATATTCACCGAATCAGGAACTTCAATGCAATTATCACTTGAAACAAGGTGGAAAGCCGGGAGAGCGGGAAGCGAGAAAGATCAGCTATCGCCGAACCCTGCACCTCCGGTGAGCCCGGATAGGTTCGCACTGCCCTTGAGTCTCCAGGCTCCCCAGCCTGCGAGGACAAACGAAGCGAGCACGAGAAACAGATTGAACCTCCCCCCACAGTTCCTCTATGATGAGGTGACAAGGGCTGCAAAAGCAGGAAAGCCGGGAGGCCGCAAGACAAAGTGTTTGCCTTGCAGGCCTTCTATCGCGAAGAGAGCTCATCCCATGAAAAAGCTATACATAGTGATGGTAGGGCTGCCTGCCAGGGGTAAAACCACCATTGCGGCCAAGCTCAGACAGAGCTTGAGTCGCGACTCCATAAGGAGCCGCATCTTCAACAACGGCGACCTCAGAAGAAGGATGATCCCGGAGAATACCTCCTATTCGGGCTTCTTCGATCCCATGAACAAGGAGGGAGTTGCCCTGAGGAAGAAGATCGGGCTCATCAATACCGAGCGGGCCCGAAAATACCTGCAAGGCGCGGGGAATGTGGCTATCCTGGACGCAACGCACGCGAGCGCCGCGAGGAGGAATCAAATCAGATCCATGCTCTCGGATCACCCCCTTCTCTTTCTTGAATGCATCAATCAGGACCAGGAAATCCTCGAAGCAAGCATTCTGAGGAAAATCGATCTTCCGGAATTCGGACACCTCAACCAGGATGAGGCTATCGACAGCTTCAAACAGCGCATCGCCTATTACGAATCCATCTACAGTCCTCTCTCAGGCGAAGGGAATTTCATCAAGCTGGATTCCCTCAATAACAAGATCATTGAGGAAGAGATCTTTGATGATGTTCCTTACCTCGATCAGATCAGAGATCTTCTTCTGACGGACATGGTCAGGAATCTTTTTCTTATTCGCCACGGAGAAACCCATTTCAACCTGGAAAACCGGATCGGAGGTGATTCGGTACTGACAGAGAACGGCCAGGCTCAGGCCGATAAGCTGGCATCCTACTTTCGAGGTAAGAGTATACCGCTGATCTTCACGAGTGAGAAAAAGAGGACCATCCAGACAGCCGACCCAATTTGCAGGATGCAGCAGGAGTGCAGCATCATTCCCCTTTCGGAGTTCGATGAAATCAACAGCGGCATCTGCGAGTGCATGAGCTACGAGGAGATCAAGAAAGGCATGCCCGAGGTTTACTATGCGAGGAAAATGGACAAATACAACTACACCTATCCTGAGGGCGAAGGGTATGCCAGCATGGAGAAGCGGATCGAAAGAGGAATCAAGAAAGCGCTTTATCTGAGCAGGCCCATGGACAACATCATGATTGTCGGACACAGGGCCGCCAACAGAATGATCCTCTCCCACTTTCTCTTCAGGAGAAGGGAGGACGTGCCCTATATCTACATTCCGCAGAACAAGTTCTACTATCTTTCGGCGACGCAGAACAGGAAGGTGTTCCAACTGATGCCGTATTGTTGAGTGTCGTTCAAAATTTGACGTTCAGCTGTTCCCTGCGGATAGCATCGTCTGCACCTTGCCCCACACTTCTTCAATCTCGATCATTTCCATACAGGTTCTTTCAGGGCGGATGCATTCCTCCTGCCGGCAGCCGCAGCACTCGACATTCTTGAACACCACCTCTCCCCGATCGGTCAAGGGGCGCCACATCTGCGGAAAGGTAGGTCCGAACAGGGTGAGGGTTGAACAGCCTGCGGCCGCAGCGAGATGAGCAGGAGCCGAATCATTCCCCACAAAGATCCTGCAGCGGGAGAAGAGCGAAGCCATCTCAAGCAGGCTCAGGTCGGTCGACTTGAACAGCGCAGGAAACCCCAGGTGTTGCTCAACCGATTCCACCAGCCCCGCTTCCGAGGGGCCGCCCACGAGGAGGATATCGGCGCCGTACTCGGAGTGAAGACGCCGACCGATTTCCGCAAAGCGCTCGGGCGGCCACTGCCTCAATCTTCCTCTCGCACCGGGATGAATTGCGGCCCTCATCCCCGGTTGGATACCCTGACCATTGATCAGACGATCGATCTTCTGGCCTACTGCGTCGGGAATGTGCACCTCGATTTTTCGCCTGAATTGACTCATGCCGAAAAGTTTCAGCGCCTCAAGCTGGTAATCCACAATGTGCATTTTCGAAGCTTCCACTGAGATAAAGTAATTCATTAAAATTTTAGTTAATACGCTTGAATTTAAATAGCTTATTCTGCAAGGCGATCCTGTAAGGAAGCATAGAAAAGAGGCCCTGTCACCATGGGTGAAATCGATCACGACATGGTAGTGCATTGCCCTCAATTCACGTATAAGACGCAAGTGATATACGAGAGAACGGAGCGAGTTGTTCTTTACAGCACGCCGATCGTAGGCCCACACCCGGCGGATACCGGGGTGATGGACAAGGACCTCCTCAGTGCCTTTGTTGACCATCACGTCGATTTCGGCGCCGGAACTGTTCTGTCTCAGATTATCGATCACCGGAATGATGCTCAAGGTATCTCCGATGTATCGGAGTTTGACAATGAGCAGCCTTTTCCCGTCTATTTGTATCGGATCCCGGTACCCTGCTCTTTTCCTGAGTAAATCCACTTCTCCCTCAACTTGGCATATTTCAAAAAAGACCCGCCTGCATTCATCAGCGAAATGACAAGGCCGTCAAATCCTTCGAGCAGTCCTAATTCCAGAACATAGGTCCGAAAGAACATCCATAAGCCATGTGACACAGGGGTAAATCCGCTCGCTTTGACGTTTCGCGAATACAGCTCTCCTGAAGCCAGGCAGGAATAACGTTCCATCTTTTCCACGAGTTCTGAATAGTTTCTGAAGCTGATGTGCTCGATACAACCATCGAGTCGCGCGACCTTTCCATCCGTAACCCATTGCTCATGGACCGGCCTGCCGTCGAAACGCCCCCTCCGTCTATCCACGAGCCGGAGCACGCGGTCCGGCCACCAGCCGCAACGTTTCACCCATCTCCCGTGCAGTAAGTTCTTACGCCGAAAACTGAAAGCTGATGTTGAAGGGTCGGCGCCGGCGAGCGCTTCCATGAGGATTTCAGCGGTCTCAACAGGAATCCTTTCATCCGCATCGAGGATGAGGACCCAGGAGTTGCGGCAGCAATCAACCGCATACTGCTTCTGAGCGGAGTACCCCCTCCATTTTTCGATCAGAACTCTTGCGCCAAAATTCCGCGCCACATCCACTGTGCGGTCCGCGCTCTCCGAGTCAACGACCACCACCTCATCGGCGAAGCCTACACTATCGAGACAACCAGGCAGCCTCTCCTCCTCGTTTTTCGAAACAATGGCGACGGACAGACCGCCCTTTTCTCTTCCCATACTTTTGATCCTGCTTACAGATGGACGATATTGCAATACGCAAGTCAGTCGTATAATATTGAACCCGCTCGGGTCTTGCAAAGCAAATCTCGGGAGTTGAACCGAAACGCCACTTGAGGTCGATCTTCTGATTCCGCCCTGCGAGGGATAAAAGATGGAAAAAAAGAACGCCTTATCAGACAAAGGCGGCAAAGCGGTCATTGATTTTCTCATCAACATTCCCATGTTCGACAGCCTTTCTCCCGATGAATTGCGGATGGTCGCCAAGCACATGAATTTCATGGATTTGAAGGCGGGGGAGATTCTCTTCAGGGAAGGAGAAAAAGGCGACTACGTCTGCTTTGTCGCCGAGGGATCGTTGGATGTTGTCAAGAGATCCGGAAAAGGTCATTTCGCGACTCTTGCCACACTGACCAGGGGCCGCTCCATAGGAGAAATGGCGGTGATTGACGAGTTCCCCCGCTCGGCCACAGTCCGAGCCTGCACGTCTGCAGCTCTCGTGATCCTCACCCGCAAGGGATTTGATGTTATCCTGGAGCAGCATCCGGGCATAGGAGTGAAGATCCTGAAGGGCATTTCGCGCCTCCTAAGCCAGAACCTTCGCAAGACATCCAGCAGGTTGGCCGATTACCTGCTTCCCCTCAGTTGATCGGATCCTTGACAAATAAAGGCTAAGAGTTCATATTGTCTTCTATTGGGAGCACAAATCCTGTGGCGGTTTTTCCACTTCCGAGGTGATCAATGGCCGGTTTGATGTGGGAAGAAGAGCGAGAAAAGAGACAAAGTGAATCCCTGAAGAATCACGAAAGACTTTCAAGGTTGTTCAGGGAAGACAGACTTTCGTTCGAGAGAGAGAGAAGAGACGCCATCAGGGAACTGATCGACAGCGCCTCGGATGAAGAGCAGAAGAAGAGGCTTTGGGATCTGCAGAATTCCTGGGATAAAAAGATGAAGGGCGCAGGCTCGGCCCACAACCGGATCGTGCTGGCAAAGGTTATTTTCTGGGACCATTTCCACAATGTGTGGAATCCGGAAATCCAGAGACTCAACCGCATTCTCAACGAGTCAGGCTGAATCTGAAGACTCTGTCTCGACCCCGACAGTCCTCATCTCCTCAAACTGGCTGAACATCCTTGAGAACTCCCGGTCGGAGTTGCCCGCCCTTGCCGATTCGAATGCAAAATTCAATTCAGCCAGCTTCAACGCCATCTGATCGAACTCGCCGTCTTTTTCCATTTACGCGTCCTCGTTATCTGCTCTTTGGTTTCAACTCTTCAGGGAGTCGCCCTCATGTGTTCTGCACAATTCATACCAACCCCCTTTGTGCGATTTTCCCATGGAAATTCTGCTGCAAAGTCCCTCTTCCCATGATCCGGCGCCAATTCCCTGACGTTTACTCCTCTTTGTTTATCGGTAATGATCACAAAAAGGTGAGAGCATCATGAATCATCAGCAAAAGACCATTGCCCGCATCCTGCTCCTTTTCCTCGCGATAGCTTGCCACCCCGCCTCGACTCTGAATGCGAAGCCCAAGGTCTCCTGCGATGTGAAGGTCGTGGCAACCCACCCTGCCCTGGTCACCTTCACATGGGATGTGAGAGTGGAATCGGATCGCTCCTGGGATGCTTGTGACCTGATCATCTCCTTTGAAGATGAGAGAGGGCGCGAGATTCACTCCTTGCGGGAGACGCTCGCCATCAAGACAGGATCTTCGCACTTTTCCGGTTATGATGTCTGCGATGCCGAAGTCTGGAAGAGGATTAGAAAGTATGTGACTACCTTTGATTGTGTTTTCTGAAGAGGTCGAAGATTAATCCCGCTAGCGGGGCTGCAGGGAGATTCAGTCATGCTGTTCTTCGGTTGGATTGGCTCCGGCCGGCATCAGCGGTCCTGTTCTGAATGGTCCATACCCTTCTGGTCGTCGCAAGTATGATATCGGCAGTGCATTGAACGAAGCCTTTGAAAGTTCTGGACAGAAGCCCCATCTCGGCCGGGAATGAGTCGACTTGAAATCTCCCCTTCTCGCACCCTGTCCGGATGATTGACCCTAGAGGAGATTCCGGTTCATGATCACGAGAAAAGAGATCGGAGGAGCCGATGCGGACCGGCGTAGCTTGTGGGCCGGTGTCGGATTTCGTGAGCAACAGGAGCAGATCATCCGTTGCCTTCTTCACCTCTGTCGACATGTTCAGGAGAGATTTTCGAAAATCCGAAGAAAGGCTCATGAGTTCTGTAGACAATCTATGTGTGTCAATGAGGGCTGCCTTGACTTCTCCGACAGCGGCAACTGTCGCCGCCCTGACGTGATCGCCGAAAACAAGGACCTCCAGCCCACCTATGAAACTCCCCTCTCCGAGACAGACGATGGGAATCTCCTCCCCCTCTTTCTCCCGTGAGACAATGGCCCTGCCTTCCAGGATCACCCAGATCCAGTTTCCATACGAACCTTCTGAAACGATCCTCCTTCGATCTTCAAAACTCTCTTCTGCGAGGATAAGACTATAATCAATAAGGGAGCCCCTGATAACGGCCAGATCAGTTCCGTAACTGCCGGATGAGCCGCCGGATCGATACGGGATCACCCGGCGTGGAACGCCCACTTTTTTTATCAGCCCGTCATCAAGCATGCGAAGCGCATCCAGAACGATCTCCATGCGCCCCTTCTTAATCGTGCGTCTACCCGAAAACTCCTGCGGTCGAAATTCAAATCGCCCCTCCTGCCAACCGAAAAACGAGTGAAGTGCATCCATCCCGAAACAGGCGCCGCATCTTGCATCAACGGGTTCTCCGGAGACGAAGTGGATTTCTCCATGAATTTTCGAAGAGTCGCTTGAGAGGCGCAGAATACCGGTGTAATTGCCTCCACCCAGTAACTGGAAGAGATCCGCAAGGGAGACAAACTCCAGATCGCCAGCCAGATCTGCTCTTCTATTCACGTCGGCACCCTGCTGCAGGATCACCCTGTCTGATCGAATGATATGTCAAAGAGATAATCCCCCTTTTTCGGCCCGTGTTTGATCAGCGTCTTGCCTGTAACTCTTCCTGTGCCTCTGAAGAAGGCTATTGGGGAATAGAACCCCATCCTGAGGAACTTTGCCCCGGGTTGAAGGATCCTGATCAAGTCCTTTCTGGAACACGGAGCGACAACACTCACCACGTCCCCGAATTGAAAGGTCACCGTTAACTCTTCAGTTCTTCCCTTGAGTTCACCTTCCTCAAATTCGAACGTCACCGACGTGATTTCCGGATCGCCTTCCTCGATCGGCTTTCCTGGGCGGTTCACTCCTGCAGGAGCGATTTCAGAACCAGGCAACTCCGCCTCTATCCCTCTCTCGATAAGGGATGTGTGGAGAAAATCCCGGAGATGCAATAGCTCCTGATTGGTGAGAAGACTTCTAGCGTTCCATTGCCCCAATCGATCGATGGCGGATTCGGGTTGATCGAGAAAGAGAGAGCAGGCGAGCATGTTCTTGGCCGATGCCAGAGGGCGGATCCCTTCGGCGAGAAGAGTCTCAAACTCTTCGCGCGCTCTCTTGTACTGTCCAAATTTCATCAAGGCTACGGCGCCTTCGAACGCCGTGTCTTCTCGCGTGCCGGAGAAGGAAAAGAGATCCTTGATGAGATTCTGCGTCTCCTCCGTGAGTTCAGGGGTTTCATCCGAACCCTCGACCTCGGCAATGTCCGCATCCACCATGTGGATCCTTTTCTCGACGAGTTCCTTGATCAGAGTCCCGTCAGGGAGGTCGCTGTGCGCACAAACGTAAGACAGCGCTTCGAGGTATTTTTCCTTGGCCTCCTCGTATAGCCCCTGTTTCCTGTAGAGGTCAGCCCCTTTTACCAGCGACTTGATGTATTCCCGTTCAGACACTTTTCTTCCCTCCCGAACTTGAGGCTCCCTGCTATTGCAGGTGAAGCAATGTGCGTGCCCAGAAAAGACTCTCTTGGAGGTTATCATTAAGCATTCGGTTTTACAAGATTTTTAATATGGATCTCCCTAGGGCAACCATGATTTCACACGAAGTGTATGCGATGGAATACAGTGGGACTGTCTAAAAAAATGCCTATGGGAGGACCCTTGACCTTGTTCCTCGGGATGAGCTCAGAAATATTTACAATCAAATATCCTGCTTAGGCCACTTATATGATGTGGATTATCTAAAACCAAAGACAGTATTTCATAAATCCCTATGAAAGAAAGTATACTTTCTCTTTGATTCCTGCTAGTGTGCGTCACTTCCATGAAACACTTTTTTGATGCGGAGGGAACAATGAAGGACAAACCGCAGCCTAATGAATTGATGATCGATCGCTTGAGGGAGATATCCTCCTGGGTTTCATCCGTACTGGATCTGGATAATCTACTGGAGCTGATCATCGACAGCGTCACAAGGCTGATGGAGGCGAAGGCCAGTTCGTTACTGCTTTTGGATCAGAAAACAGGGAAGCTTTACTTTAAGGTGACATTGGGAGAGAAAAAGGAAGAAGTCAGAAAATTCGAAATCAGTCTCGGTCAGGGAATTGCCGGAATCGTTGCGGAAACGGGAGAGCCTCTTCTCATCAACGATGTGACAAAAGACCCGCGATGGGATAAGGAGATCAGTGAAACCATCGGCTTCCAGACCCGTTCCATTGCCTGCGTGCCCATGAAAATTGAAGGTCACACGATTGGAGTCGTGGAGATCATCGATAAGGAAGACGGAAGTCCGATTCAAAAAGAAGATATGAAGATTTTGAGCGTCTTCGCTGAGCTTGCATCCATGGCCATTCACAATGCTCGTATGATAAGCCAGGTGAAAAAAGAGAACCTGGATTTAAGGGAGGAACTCGGAAGAAAATATCGAATTATCGGTGAGAGTCCGGGCCTGAAAAAGGTCATCACCGACGCCATGAAAGTGGCCAACTCCAGGACCAGCACTCTTCTTCTAGGCGAAAGCGGAACCGGCAAAGAATTGCTGGCCCGATTGATCCATCATGCAGGCCCTCGCAAAGACAAGCCCATGATTGTTCTTAATTGCGCCGCCCTTCCAGAAACATTGCTGGAAGCGGAGCTTTTCGGATATGAAAAAGGCGCCTTTACAGGCGCGACAACCCGAAATATCGGCAAGTTCGAACTTGCCGACGGCGGATCCATCTTCCTCGATGAAATCGGAGAGATGGCGCCCGGCATGCAGGCAAAGTTATTGGGTGTACTCCAGGAGGGGGTCTTTTATCGGATTGGCGGAAGCATCCCTATTTCCGTTGATGTCAGAGTGATCTCAGCCACGAATCGAGACGTGGTAAAAGACGTTCAGGACGGCAGGTTTCGAGAAGACCTCTATTACCGTCTCAATGTGGTTCAAATCCACATGCCTGCATTGAGAGAAAGAAAGTCGGACATTCCCCTTATCTGCGCGCATTTCTTGAATCTTTTCAAAGAAGAGATGGGATTGCCCAACTTGAAGATCTCCCAGACCGCTATGGACAAGATGCTCAACTACGACTGGCCGGGAAACGTCCGGGAGCTCAGGAACGCCATCGAACGGGCAGTTGTGATGGGAAACGGGCAAGAGGTTCTTCCCGAGGACCTCCCTATCCGCTCCATAAAAAAGAGTTATCCAGGTCTTGAAGCAGGGCTTTCCCTCAGAGAGGCCGAGGATCGCTTCAAGAAGCAGTTCATTGTCACGACCCTGAGGCATACCAGCGGGAACAGGAGCAAGGCGGCCAAAATCATGGGTATTCAACGCACCTATCTGTCCCGATTGATATCCAAGTACGAACTGCAAGGCGCATGAACTCCGAACCCCGAAGGGGTGGGACTCCAAGCGAAGCGCGGAGAATCTTAGACCCTGAGAGGACTTTGCCTGTTGGGCTCACTCAAAGCTTTGGGGTCAGCACTCGCTGTTTTGGTTCAGGAGAGCTTATAGACAGGTATCTGGATCCGGGTCCCCTTGCAGCGGGGACATCGGCCCGGACGAGTGAACCGCTCCCGCTCCTTGAAGATATACCCGCAACCCAGACAGGCAAACGGAGGAACTCTTAATTTTTTCCCTCGGGCAGTCATGGTACGACTGATATGGGCAAGGTGATCATAAACTTCCTTCTCCCGAATGCCGACTCTTTGGGATATGTCCCGAGCAGTAAGCTCCTCCTGTTCCAGGAGATGCGTGATCCTCTGCCGCACCGTCCCCGCCTGCGCTCCAGGAAGCTCACCCGGTATGTTGTCTGGATCTGTCATCGGAGAACGCCCTTGAGATTCCATGTTAGTAGATCCGCTTGGCAGTGAAAAGATATTAGCGGCGAGTTCCCGTGAGCGCTCAAGTGTGGCGCGCCTGCCGTAAACCCTTCACCGTTCACCTGTCTCCTGGGGGCTATGATCCTGGTGAGGAACCCACTCTCAAGGTAAGGAGCGGAGGAGTACCAACCCCGCCGTCCTCACCCTGAAAAAGGATATGTTTAAAAGCTTCGGCTAAACGGGCCAGTCCCTTTCCCGGCTTGTTCCTATCCCGGAGGTTCAAAGTAAATGGGTTTGCTCATCTCAGAAAAAGTGAAGGTGTGGAAAACGTTATACCCGTTGTAATCCATCACTCTCAGATCGTCACTTTGCCTGAGGTCTCCCAGCACGACTTGATAGTGGTTACCGTAGCTGGATTTGACTTTCTCCAGAGGGACTTCAGAGGCAATGTACTTTGTTATGCCTTTGGCTTTAAGTTTTGCTACTAATGTGGGATGGTCGAGTGCTTCGTAGGTGGTTAAAATCAGAATGGGACCTGTTCCGGTGAAAATAATGGCAGCCTTCATATTCTCACCCCCTTTCTTTTATTGATTCTACGAGCAAACGAAAGAGGAATGCAACTTATCTCAAAGGGAAGATGTCGCAACCGGGATGTTGCTATGATCGAGAGTATAAGAGAGGCGTCAGCACACGCTGTTGAGAGCCCTTTATCTCCGCAACTCTCCCGTCCTTGAGAAAAACGAAGAAAGCGGGCACCGGCCGGAGCTCGCCTCCCGAACCTACTTCAGTTGTCATGTAGGCCCATACTTTCATGTGGTCTTCACGGTCAATCAGCTCGGGCTGCCCCATGATAGCCAGGACCATCTCTTCCGTCATCCCTGCCTCGACCCTGCCCTCCGCTACTCGCTCCACGGTCGCCCGGTCCCACTCAGGATGCCGGGATTGGACTTTTTGCAGACGAGTTTCACGTGAGACTGTGCACCCGCCAAAGAGAAAAGCCACAGCCATAATGAGGACAATCGTTATTCTGCTCATGTTTGTGGACTCCTTCTATCTATACACTCTTAAGTTCTTGCCTGAAATAAAGCCCACCACGCAGGCTGCATTCATCACCAGATTTAACAAACCAAAGGAATGCTACATGGCCGAAAAGGGAACAGCAAGACTTATAATGATTTCAAGAGAAGCGTAAACAGCACTTTGGGATCTTGCCTGGCATTCACGCGTACAGAGCTTTCAAAAATTTCTTGACCTTGCTTCCTAAGATTTCTGAATGTGAGTCATCCTTTCATTGATCCGTGATCAGACCAAATGGTAGACTCCCCTTTCTGCGGGTCTCCTCAAGAAAACAGAGGAAGAGCCCATAGAACGGTAAGTAGCAGAAAAGAAGAGCCCGAAAATCTTGAAGTCCAATTGGGTTTCGTCCATCGAAGACAACAAGGAGAGACAGGCATCGTGCGAGTAAGAGTTCCGGAAAAAATTTGCGACGGGTTGTGGATGTTAGGCTCTGAAGAGTCCTGTGTTTACGTCGCTGAAGGAAAGAAGGAGTCAATCATTGTAAACGGAGGGATGAGCTACCTGGCTCCCGACGTAATCCGCCAGCTTGATCAGTTCCGCATCGACGAGTCCCGAATAAAAAGCATTCTGATCCTCCATGCCCATTTTGACCATATGGGAATCGTCCCGTTCTTCATTCGGCGCCGGCCTGAACTTCGCATCTATGCTTCTGCGCGTGCTTGTGAGATCTTCAAGAAGCCCAAGGCAAAAACGACCTTTAATGCATTCAGCCGTGAAGTGGCAAAGAGGATGGGTAAAACGGAAATCCTGGACGAGTTTGATTTGTCCTGGACCGATGAAATTGAAGGGACAGCTGTCTCTGAGGGGGGATTCATCGACTTGGGGGATGCAGCACTTCAAATTTACGAAACCCCGGGACATTCTTCGTGTTGCATTGCAGCTTACCTGCAGAGATCCAAGGCGCTTTTTGGTTCGGACGGTGTGGGGATACCATATAAAAGCATTATCGACACGTCACCGAGCTACGATTATGCAAAGTACCTCGAAAGCCTCGAAAAATTAAAAGACCTGGATGTTGAGTATATCTGTGCAGATCACTACGGGTATGTGAAGGGTGATGAAGCCAAGACTTTCGTGAAGAAGACGCTCGAGGCATGCAAAGAAGAGCGCGCCTCAATGGAGAAGGTCTTTCTCCGCACCAAGAGCGTGGAAAGGGCTGCAAAGGAATGGACCGATGCAATTTTTCAGGAAAAGCCGGACTATCTCTTAACCCCTGAAATCGTAAAGAAGGTTCATGAGCAGATTTTCAGGCATATCGCCGATGATTTGGAAGGAAGGTGAGATCGTACCCTTCGCATGCCAGCAAAACCGGAACCTGTCTTTGAGCTTCTCTTAGGTTAGATGGGAAGGGTTCTTGGGGGTGTGTCCACCTTTTCTCACCACGATATCCCATTCCCGTTTGTCCAGCATCCAGTAAACATCTTTTTTGTCGAAAAGGATATCCGGGGTATCCAGAACGGGAAAAGAAAAGGCCGAACCACATTGGCCGGTGTCCACTGGAATGTCTTCTCTGTCATCCAACAGTTTACAAGCCCAAGGCTGACTTGCTGCCCGGAAAAGCAATCAACAAGAAAAACTACAAAACCAAGATACTTATGGATATGAACTTTTGCATCGGATTTCCTTCAAGTGGCACGACTTTTGAAATTCGTCTTTGTGTCCTGCCTGCAATATTCTGAGGTGTCCTGAAATGAAAACTATGGTTGCGAGGTTGCTGTGAGCGTTACGAAATCCCGTATGCTGTGAAGGCTAATTTTGACTCACTGGTCATCAGCTGCAAGCGAGCTCTTGCCCTGATCCAACACGATTCATCACCTAATTTCGAGACTGCAACAGCGGCAACCGCCAGCTTCTTTCCCGGCGCATTCCGAATCCTGAAGTGATCTCGTTCCAGGGAGGGCAAATCTTGGTAGCGATTTTCAAGCAATACCCAAAACGGAAGCGTATCCAGGGTTCAAGCCCCAAGAAGGTCAAGTGCGTAGTTTTTGGGGACGAAATGATCGAAAAGAAGGTCACATCTGGAAGGATTTACGTTCCTTTCAATTGGTTGGGCCATCGTGTCAAAATAATTAGGATCGACTAATCGGGCCGCTGACTTCCAGAGAGATGTTTTACTGACCCTCACCATGGAGAGCGGCAAAGGAGTGGTCCATCTTTTTGATCCGCAATAACTCCCAGGAATTCTAACTTAAATGGCGCGCCTGCCGTGATTCGAACACGGGGCCTGCGGATTAGAAGTCCGCTGCTCTATCCAGCTGAGCTACAGGCGCACGATGGCGTTACAGCTTCCCCTCACCTTGCTGCAGGGAGGCTGCAACCTCAAGACGATTATCTATCTGTTCTTGCCCTCGCTCGCCAACCCCGCAACTTGCTGAAGGGTTAGCGAGCGCCGATTCGGTTCAAGAAGGTCGATGCATTCACCTCCTCCATTGAGGACCTGCCTCAGGAGGAAATTCGTGTTCTTTTCCAGCTGACCTAGGGTCTCTGCAAGGGCCTTCAATTGAATCAGTGTCTTTCGTGACCGTTCCCGGTTGGGAATTTTCAGATCGGGATTGGAAAGGATCCGGATCATTCCGTCAAGTTCCTTCCCGTCAAAATGATCGGATGTGTTGTAAATGAGCCCGGTCCATTCCTGCTTCACATCATCCGGCAGAACGGAGTATGCCTTCAAGATCTCGGCATCTTTGCCAAAATAGAGCGATTTTTTCAAGGCAGCGACCGACTCCCAGACCAATCTTCTCCGCTCAGCATCGACCGGATATTTCTCGATGAAATTTCTCCACCTCTCTTCGATCTGCAGGGCCACCCATCTTTCGGCCTTTTCAGGCGGCAGGGGAAGGTCCAGAAATTTTCTGTGGGCAACAAGGAGTTCTCTCTTCAGATCCGGTTCCTCGCCTTCCATATGCGTCAATATCTGTATGAGCCTGTTGACTGCCTCCACCTTCTCGTTCTTTTCATGCCGGTCATCCAGGAGCAGTTGTTCCCACTTCTCTCTGAGATAACCAATCTCCTGTTTCACGAGGGAGAAAACCAGAGCGCCCTTGGCTACAGCATTTCTGAGAGAATCTGCCAGAATGTCACAAGCATTGATCCGATCCTTGGCCAGTTGCTGCATCGCTCTCATGGAATTTTGCCGGAGGTGATAAGACAGCAATTCCGTTCCGAGTGATCGCGAGAGCTTCTTGATAATCACGGTCTCCATGCTGCCGATACGGATCGTATACGGCTGGAAATGGATCTTGATCACCGCCACGACGACATAATCGGTATCCCTCCAAATGTAATTGCCGTGGTAATCCTTCGCGTACTCAAGGGAAGAGTACATGTCCAGCTGGAGATCCGATTTGCGCACCAGCACAGGCTCCATATGGTGGGAGTCTTCCCACAGTCCCTCCACCTGAAGCCTGACACTCCTGGGATCACTTCTCGGGTCTTCCGATGTCCAACTCCTCTGCTTTTCCACGCACCAGGCCATCGCCTCGAGAGGGCGGGCCGGATCATCCCGGTAGTCGTTCCACGGTTTGCCGGGGGGGTTGTATTCCGATTTTTCGGGCAAGCCCCAGGAGATCTCGCTCTTTCGGCGATCGATGCTGCCCGAAGTTACCCTCTCGGTAATCAAGGCAGGAGATTTATCTACTCTGTATATGGTCCCTTTGAATGCGTTGGGTAGACAGAGGAGAATGGTCTCTATCATTTCCCTGCATGCACTCTCCAGGACCGCCTTTTCGATCGCTAGGGACAATACCCCTCCTTTAAAAGCACATCGTTAGAGGACGGTGGCTCTAAAACGATAAACATTAGTTTTTTTCGGAAATTTGTCAATAGGTATGATGAATCGATGGTCTTGACAAAGATCCATGCTAATGGGAAACTTCCCTGATGACTGAAGAAGCAATCCAGATCGACCGCATGCCGGTTCTGAAAGACCCCCTTTTCATCGCAGGGTTCGAAGGATGGGGCAATGCCCTGAATGTTTCGCAGGGAATGACGGATTTCCTGATCGAGAAACTTCCGGCAAAACCGTTCGCCAGGCTCAACCCCGATTTCTTCTACAGATTCGATGAAAATCGACCTATCGTCGATATTCAAGATGGTTTTCTGAAAGAGCTCACCCCTCCAGGGGGTACATTCTATGCCACCGAGACTTCCGACGCCGCAAGGGACATTATCATTTTCAAAGGGCTCGAGCCAAGTCTCAGGTGGTTTCATTTTGCAGAAACCATGCTCGACCTTTGTCAGAGCGCGGGTGTCAAGAAAGTCTTTATTCTCGGAAGCATGTATGACAACGTGCTTCATACCGATTCGATCATCTCGGCGCTTGCCTCCACACAGAATCTCCTGAACGAGCTCAAGGCCAAAAAGATCACTTCAGTGAATTACAAGGGGCCCAGCGCCATACACTCCACCCTTCTCATGGAAGCAGGCAAACGCGGATTGGATTGCATCAACCTTTGGTGCCACTGCCCCTATTACCTGCAGGGAACCGTGCACTTCGGCCTTCTTGCCCATCTGGCATCCATCATTTCAACCTGGGGGGGATTTGCACTGGATACTCAGGAACTGGAGGCCACCTGGAAGGAGATCGGCAAGCAAATCCAGGGGATCATAGAAAAGAATCCCGAGCTTCAGGCTATGATCAACGATCTGAGAAAGGCCAAGATGAAGGGCTCCTTCGATCCTACAAAGAAGCATGAAAAAGTGATCCATCTGGAGGATTTCCTCAGGCCTAAATAGCCGCGCACCGGACCCGGTTCGGCCTTCACCTCAGCGGTTCCAGCAGAATCTTCCTTTCCGCTGCGCTGTAGGACCTGAATTTCGCTTTCAATATCTTCTGCTCACCGAAGATATTGACAATCCTGATCTCCTCTCCCTGGATGTCCAACTCGTCAACATTGTCGAGTATCTTCTCTTCTCTTCCTTGTTCCATCAGGAACGCATTGGCCTCGCACATAACCCGCCTCCGATCCTCCAGGTTCTGAAATGAAAGTGTTTTCCGGAGAGTTCCGATCGCTCTGAAACCAAGATGAACCTCTCAACCCAGGGCTTTCAGGGCCTTCCTCATGCACTCCGCAGAAAGGGCGGCATGCTCCACCATCTCCCTGATGTGTCCGGCGCTCTCCAAATTACCGGCGCTCTCCAGCTGTTGGGCGAAATCTGCATATTCCTCAAGATGATGATCATTATGGCTGAGCCAGTGCTCGAGCCTTACTCTCGCCTTTGCGACAAAGTCCATGAGTTCCTCCTTGGAATTCTCGCGACACGTCAGCTATTAGTAATGCCCCATCCTTCTCATATGTTTCATAAAGCTGGAGTGTCACGAATTCTCAAAACAAGCTAGCATACCAACCAAGCCGTAACAAGTGCAACTTCAGAAACGAGCGAGGGCCTGCCCCTGATGCCATGGAAATGCACTACGCGTTTTATATTGACTAAACCACGCGGCATGGATAACATCTGCACGGAACCTGCAGCCGGGAGGGCAAATGGAGGGACCGGAGAGACTGGTAGGCAAGAAGATCCTCATTGTGGACGATGAACTGGACGTCCTGGAAACCGTTGAGGAGCTGTTAAGCGGCTGCCTCATCGACAAGGCGCCTTCCTTTGAAACCGCCGTAAAATTCCTGAATAAAAACCATTACGATGGTGCAATCTTCGACATCATGGGGGTGCAGGGCTACGAATTGCTTCGCATCGCCACCGGCAAAGGCGTTCCGGTCCTGATGCTGACCGCCCATGCACTCAGCCCGGAGAACCTGATCAAGTCCATAAAAGAAGGCGCACAATCCTATGTGCCGAAAGATAACCTCTCCCAGATCGCCGTTTTCCTCGGAGAAATGATCGAGGCTCACCAGAAAGGGATCGAAAAACCGACCGGGTGGTTCTCCAAGCTGAAGCCGTTTTTCGACAGACAGTTCGGGCCGGGCTGGAGAGAAAAGGATCAGGAGTTCTGGCGCGATTTCGACAGCAGGCGGGCAGTGTCAAAGAAGGACCTCCAGGACTTTCTCTGAAAATCCGCCACCAAGACGCAAAGCACCATAAAAAAGTTGATGTTTTCTAAAAAGCAAGTCTTCTTGGCTTTCGATCAAAGTCAGAAGTCTTGAGGCTCGTACCTCTTGAAACGATTAGATTTCCACCTCTTGTTGGAGAGTTACCTTCAACTTGGCGTCTTAGTGACTTAGTGGCCTCCCCTGGTTTTTTTGCCCAAGTCAAAAAGGGATCTTTACACAGAACCTTGCGCCCTTCCCCACATCGCTGTCAAGGACAAGACTGCCACCCATATCTTCCAGCAGAACCAATACCCCGGCAAGCCCAAGGCCATGTCCTCTTACACAGTGTGAAGACCTTGCATCCATCTGGAAATAACACTCGAAGATCTTCTGGTGAAAGGTGGAGGGAATGCCCTCTCCGTCATCCTTTACGGAAATACAAAGACTGCGGCCCTCTTCGTATATCCTGATGTCGAGCCGTTCTTTCCGGTACTTCAGGGCGTTGTTGAGGAGATTACGGAGGATCTGCCTGGTCTTGCTCTCGTCCAGACAAACCTCTTTTTCCCAAAGACCGTGAATCACATCCAGGTATACCCCCTTTTGTGCGAGCGTGCTCTGAAGGGCATGGAGATCGCGGCATTCCCTGATCCGTTCGGTTGTATCGTGATCCGTGAGGTCGAATATCTCCACCAGTGCCGCTTCCACGAACTCCGCGACGGGAAAAGATGTCTTATTGACCACTCCTTCACTCGACCTGCCGAGTTCAAGCACGTCATTTACCAGTCTCTGGATGACAATCGTATTCCTGAGCGCCCGTTGAAGTACTCGAAGCTGCTTCTCGGACAGTTCTCCGTACTTGTCCTGTTTCTGCAGAAGAGAGGAGATGCCCGCCTCGATGACAGCCAGAGGGACCTTGAGATCATGAACCAGAAATTCCAGTTTTATTCTATTTTTCTGCATCGCTCGCCTGTAAATATAAAAGATGAATCAAGACTAGTGGAACAATATGCCGGTATACCCGACAAAACTACTGTCCGGCCTTATATCATAGCTGGTGGTGTAGAACAATTCCATTCCCCGCTCCGCTCCCAATTTCCTGGATGCCGCAATCGCGGCAGCCACGGCTCCTGCGCAGCAGGCGTTGCGGTTGATCAGCGCCTCGTGGAGGACTCCCTCCGCGTTCATATTCAAGACGAGGTCCCGGAGCCTCTTGTCGTTTTCATTCTTCACCCAGTCCAAGCCTTTTTCTCCTCCCCCCTTTGGCATGAAACCGTAATTCGGACCATAGTGCGTAAGATCTGTGGAACCGATGACCATGATCGTGCGGTTCATGGATGCGGCTATTTCAGCCACTGTCTTGCCGATGGACACCGACTTTGGGGCGGGAGGAACACCTATAGGAAGAATCATGGCGTCAGGGAAAAAATAACGAATGAGGGGGAGCTGCAGCTCAATGGTATTATCCTGCTCGTATTGCGTAGGGGTTTCCTGCACAAAAGGGAACCTGGCGAGAAGGGATTCGGCAAGATCCCGGTCCACTTTCAGTTCGCCGAAAGGGGTTGCCCACCGGCCTTCCTTCATGATGTAATTTCTGCTGCTCGCATGAAGGTGTTTGCCGAATACGACAAACGTATCCGGCCGCGTCCCGCCGGTCTGAAGACACTCGATGACACCGCAGGCCACCTTTCCCGAAAAGACCCAACCCGCATGGGGTACGATTCCCCCAACGTACTTTCTCTCTTGAGCCTGGCAGGGCCTGGTCGTACTCACCCACTCCTCAATGACTCTTCTGCACTCCGATTCCGTGGAGGGATACCAGCTGCCTGCAAAGTCGCTTCTTCTTGTAGCCATGACCGCGTCTCCTTTCGGTCATTTTGAGCTGACCCGAGTGACGAAACGGGCGTTCCCGTTGTTCCTTGAACCTCCGGATTTTTGCTGTTACTATACCTAAAACGCAAACGAGAGGGAAATACGAAAAAGAATGAACCTGCCGGACATTGCCGAGTGGATCGTAAGAATACCCGTTCTCCTTTTCGCAGTCACCGTCCATGAATACTCGCACGGCAGGGCCGCTTACTCCCTCGGGGACCCGACCGCGAAAATGGCGGGCAGGCTGACCCTCAATCCCATCCCTCACATCGATCCGATAGGCGCCATTTCACTGTTTCTCTTTAATTTCGGATGGGCCAAGCCGGTGCCCATAAACAGCGGATATTTTCAGAATCCAAGAAAAGACAACGTGCTGGTTTCCATCAGCGGTCCGATATCAAACCTCGCTGCAGCATTCGTGGCAGGCCTCTTCATCCGCTACTTTCCCCTGCCCTGGGAGCTCTACCTCAAGGTGCTGGTGTACATGATCCTGATGAATGTCGGTCTCGGGCTGTTCAACCTGATCCCCATGCCCCCGCTCGACGGGTCGCACATCCTGGAAAACCTCCTTCCGACAAGAGCTGCGCTGCGGTACAGCGAACTTCGACGATACGGTCCGCTCATCCTGATCGGCATCATCTTGCTGGACAGATTTGCCCATGCAGGCATCCTGAACGCGGTCCTGCTCACGCCCATGATCTGGGTCGCCCACCTCTTTGCAGGCGACAACCTGTTCGGGGTCCTGCGCTTCCTGAATTAGTCCACCAGCAGGAGGCAATAGTCGTTTTGGGTCTCGCCCTTTTCCCGGAGAGGCTGGACAGGGAATCCGTTTCCCCGGGCAGCGGCGTAAACATCGATGCCGCACGCTTCCATCGAAAGTCTTGCATGGATCATGATGTTCTTATGGTATTAAAGAACAGGAAATTGTTAATCGATTCTCCGGGGCGGTACCCTCCTTGACACGCGGCGAGCAAAAGCCCATGTTCTGATCATGCCGCATGCGCTGTAAATGGTCAAATCTTTGTTCGAGGAGCTGTGGGGTATGCTGAATGCAAAAGATATCATGACCACGAACGTTTTGACTTTGTCGCCTGAAACCGGAATCATTGATGCGGCGAAACTGCTTCTCGAAACAGGATTTAACGGTTTTCCGGTGGTAGATGGAAAAGGCAAGCTGGTGGGCATCCTGTGTCAAAGTGACTTGATCGCTCAACAGAAAAAGCTGCCCATTCCTTCGGTTTTCACTCTGTTGGATACCCTGATTCCGTTGAAGTCCACCAGGAATATGGAAAAGGCCGTTCAAAGGATAGCAGCCATTACCGTCGGGGAGGCCATGACGCGAAATCCGATCACTGTCAGTCCGGAGACCGGGATAGAAGATTTGGCAGAGCTCATGGTGGACAAGAATTTCCACACATTGCCGGTTGTTGACCAGGAAGGCGTACTCGTAGGGGTAATAGGAAAAGAGGATATCCTGAAAACATTGTTCCAGAGCCAGAAAGACACGTAAGACGAGAGCCGTACATCGAGTCCTAGCGGTGAAAGAAGGGTTTGCAGTTCTTACACGCCGACTATAAACGGGGGAAACCACATTGGATCTCGTACCGAAGAGGATGTTCTTCACAAAGGGGGTGGGCTATCACAAGAATCAGTTGCAGAGCTTCGAGCTGGCCCTTCGGAGCGCGGGAATTGAAAAGTGCAACATCGTCAGCATTTCGAGCATCTTCCCTCCGGACTGCCAGATACTCTCAAGACAGGCTGGAATGGATGCCCTGAGCCCGGGCCAGATCACGCCTGTGGTCCTGGCAAGGGAGAGCACCAACGAGCCCAACCGTCTCGTTGCCGCAGCCATCGGACTTGCCCGGCCAAAAGACAAGCGGTTGCACGGCTACCTCAGCGAACTGCACGCTTTCGGTCAGACCGTTAAGAAAATCGCGGACTTTGCCGAGGACCTCGCGGCAACCATGCTCGCATCGACCCTGGGCGTCGAACTGGATCCTGATGTGGACTGGGATGAGCGAAAGATGGTCTACAAGGTCGGACAGAGGCAGTTCGTGAGCAGCAGCATTGCGCAGTCGGCAAGAGGACATAAGGACGGTCTCTGGACCACTGTTGTCGCCTGCGCGGTCATGCTGCTGGAATGATCGTCTTTAATAGATCGACCCTAAATAATGGAGAACCGCGAAACGAGATGAGGAAATCCCTGTTCAGTGACGCACCCGACATCCTGCCGGTCCGGCTGTCCGGAGGAATGAGCGTGTCGGATCTGATTCATGCGATGGGACAGAACTCCTTTGAGTCCCGAAACGTCTACCGGGGCGCCCGGCTCTTTAAAAGCATGATCGAGGAGGGAGACACCATATGGCTGGGAGTGGCAGGGGCAGGCGTTGCCGGGGGAATGGGAGGCATGATTATCTCTCTTCTCGAGGCAGGCTTTATCGACGTGATCTGTTCCACGGGCGCCCAGACCTACCACGATCTTCACTTTGCCTTTGATCTCCCGGTGAAGGCCATTCGTCCCCAATGGGATGACAATGCGCTCCGGGCACACGGCGACACCCGGATTTACGATATCGGCATCCGGGAAAAAGAGACGCTGGGGGCACAGGACGAAATCATCCGCCGCTTTGTCAAGGAATCCTATGGGCCGCTTTCCGATCATCCTCTGTCGAGTTGGGAATTCAACTACCGTCTGGGAATCTGGACGAATGAGAACGCACCCTGCCCCGACAGAAGTTTCGTCGCTGCAGCCGCCGGAAACGGCGTGCCATTGTTCTGGGATTCTCTTTCCAACCATTCCATAGCCATGAATCTTGTCCGCACCGACCGTGAAGGTTATCCCATCACGATATCGCCTCAAAAGGATGTCTTCGATTCAGCGGCAATAGCCTTTTCGGCTGCTGCCGGGGGTTTTGTGGAGCTGGGCGGCGGGGGTCCGAAAAATTTTATCCAGCAGACCGGCCCGACAATCAACCAGATCCTCGAGGTTTCCTTCGAAGGAGCTGAAAGAGGCCTTCAGATCGGCACAGCGGTAGAGAAGGAAGGCAGTCTTTCCGGCTGCAGTTTCAGCGAGTCCGTGACGTGGGGGAAGTACCGTTCTGCGGATGAGGAAAAGCTGGTGCAGATATGGGGCGAGTACAGCATCGTTTTTCCGCTCCTGACCGCTTACGTGCTTGACCAGTGCAAGCCGAGGCCGCCCAGGAATCTTGTCCGGGAAATGGATAACATCATTCAAAAACTGCAACAGGCAAAGTGAAACTCAACCCGTCACCGTTTTGGTTACTTGAACGTTTTGGTTACTTGAAATTGTTTCGGATTCGAATTTATTGCTTGTACCACGTATGAACCCCCTTCCAGCGGGTCACCTGAGGCCACCGAACCGGGTTGCCCCTCCCCTTCCTGTGAAGAAAACTTCGATTTTGCACAGCTTCATGTAAACCCCTTTCCGTGCAGACAGTCTAAACATACAAGAGCTCGGAAAGGGGGCTTTCTCATGAATAAAACAGCCATTGTCGCAGCAGGGCTTCTGTTCATACTGTCTACGGCTCATCCGGCGCCTTCCCAGGGCATGGATCAGGAAGATGAAAACCGGGTGGATGCGCCTGTTTATGTGGGCCGAATCTCCCATGTGGAGGGGCTGGCTCTTCGCTATGACCCCGACGAAACAGCATGGGTGGAGATCTCTGAGGACTCTCCCTTCGGCTTCAGTGACAGGCTGAAAACCCAACAGGGTTCAAGGGCGGAGATCATACTGCCCAACAATACCTGGGTACGTCTGGACCAGGGAACCGAGATTGAGCTGGTTTCACTCGATAGCGAAGAAACCGGCATCAATCTGCATTATGGAAGAGCGAGGTTCATCAACAAGGGATCCGATTCCAGGATTACGGTCGCCACTTCCGCCGGACAGGTGACCGGGCCATCCATGACAAGCTTTGACATATATATCGAAAATGATGCAGTGCAGATCATTCCTTCGAGAGGTTCGGTTTACTTGAATCAGGGAACCGATGACGCGGTTCTGGAAACCAACCCGGATTCGAACGGCATAGTCACGGACGGACAGACTATTGCGGCAGGAAAAGGCCGGTTGGACCCGGTTTGGAACGACTGGAACTCTCAAAGGGACACTCTCTGGGCCAAAAGGATCGAATCAGGGTCAAAGTCCGCGGAATACCTCCCTCCGGCGCTTCAGGACCAGGCTCATGTATTGCAGGACAACGGGGTCTGGGAAAGGGTTTACTACGATGGGGCATATGGGCATTTCTGGCGTCCGGTCCATGTAACACCCGGCTGGTCCCCATTTGCCGTCGGCAGATGGACGGTCTGGTACGGGGATCATGTCTGGATTCCCGCTGAGCCTTTCGGGTATGTCACCCATCACTACGGGAGCTGGGTGTTTGTGCACAGCCGTTGGTACTGGGCGCCTCCCCTGGCATCCCCGAGGATCACTTTCGGGCACCCGCGGTGGAGAATAGGTTTTGGCTGGTACCCCGGGCGGGTGGCATGGATCCATTCATACCGGCACGTCGGGTGGGTGCCGCTTGCGCCGCATGAACCCTATTACACCCGCCGCCATTGGGGGCCGCGGAGTGTGGTGGTGAAGAACGTGCACTTCACCAACATCCATGTGCAGAAGTATGCAAACGTGAACCACGCCGTCGTGGTTCAGAAGAAAGACCTCTACCGTCACGACAATTACAGGAACCACAGGATACAAAGGCCGGATAAAAACAGGGTTGCGCATGAATATCGACCGCTCCCTGTGATCGACCCCAAAGGGACAGGGTTCTCGAAAGTCCGTCAGAGAGTGTCTGACGAAAAGAGTAAGGGGAACGAACGCGAAACGCGAAGGGGCGGGAAATCCGCAGCGGGTCTCAAGGCAAAACCAAACGGAAAACAGCCCGAAATCGGCGCAGAGAATCATCAAAGTCGCGCCCGCAGAACGGGTTTCGATTCTGAAGGAAAAAAGACCGCTGTTCAGTCTGCTCCCGCTCCGGGGAATCGGGACGAGCGCCGTCCGCCTGTTACGATCAGCAATGGAAAAGGGGCTGAAAGCAACCGGAATGCGCGCGGCAAGGAAATTCGGAATAATAATGCGTTGCAAAAAAACCTGAACCCGGCAGCTCGATCGCCTGCGAACAAGGCGGTTTCCACGGGCAACGGAAAAGAAGCTGGGAGAATTTCAAACAAGGATAGCGGAGACAAAGGAAGAGAGGTCTTCAGAAATGGAAGTGGAGAGAATCCTCAGGGCTTCATCAAGAGAGAACGCTCAGCCGGACCAAACCATCAAAGGGTTGCTCCCGCCCCCCAAAAGAAGATTGAATCAGTTGGACAAAACAGAGCAGGCAAACAGGGGGTTCAAAAATCCATCCATGCAGTCCCAACCCCTAAGCGGCCCCAGGCACGATCCATTGAAGGGAGAACAGGAGCATGGCAGACAGAGCGCCGACAGAATCCGGTATCGAACCAGGTCAAGAAGAACAGTGGCAGGAATCAGGAACGCCGGGAGTTGAAAAGGCCCGCAAAGGCGCAAGGTCGCACGGGGCCGCGGGCGTGAACTGCCTTTCATCCTTCAAAGCTCTTCAGGAAAAGATCCGCTTCCTTGATGGATTTTTCCATTTCCTGGATGAGTCTCTGGACATCCGCTTCGATGGCGCCCACTTCCTGCTTGAGAGAGCCGATCGCCTGTGCGTTCAGGTTGTGCTTGAGATACAGGACCTGATCCTGGTGGCGTTTGAGAACCGGCGTCATGCTCGCCTCTGCCCTTTTCATCGCCTTTTGGAGGCGGGAATAATTCTGCCTGGAGGTCTTTAGCGACGCCCTGCTTTTTTCGCGAAGAGTCTGGTCGCTGATCTGCTGGATCTCGGCTTCCCACTCCTTGAAAAGGTCCGCTGCAATCTGTTCCACGTTCCCTATTCTCTTTCTCACCGCTGTCGCCTGCTCTTCAGACTCTTCATAATCGGCCTTGATCTTGTCGTAGACTTCCTCCAGTTCGCCGCCTTTGAACCCGTACATCTCCTTCATTCTGGTCAGAGCGTCCTTGAACTGCTCTGTTGCCTCCTGTTGCTCGGATCGTGCCTTCTCCACGTTATCTCTCAGGAGGTGCCTCTTTTCCTTTCCCAGCTTCTCCCAGGCGGCATAATAGGTAGTCTGGCAGCCGATCATCATGATGCATGCGAATAGCACTGCAAGGACCATCTTTCCAATTCTCATCATTGTCTCCTGTCTGCCTGCTTTGTTCGTCTTGGGGTTCCCGTCAAATCTTTCCGGAATGCTCTTCTGAAGCCGATGCCAACTTTTCTCACGCAGCCCTCATAGCCACTGTTCCATGAAAGCGAAGGTCCTCACAACATCCTTTCAGGTAATTCATTTCACCGAAAATCGGCGGGCAAGTTCAACGGCTTCCGCAGCATTTGCCCCGAAACCGTCCGCTCCAATCTTTTCCGCAAAAACGCGGTCCACGGGCGCACCGCCTATCATTACCTTCACATCCTTTCTGAGTCCCTGATTCACCAACTCCTCGACCACCTTCTTCATTTCAGGCATAGTGGTGGTCAGGAGTGCGGACAACCCCAGCACATCCGGTTTAATCTCCTTGACCTTATCCAAGAGTCTTTCCACGCTCAGGTCAACTCCCAGGTCGATCACCTTGAACCCGGCGCCTTCCAGCATCATGGTCACCAGGTTCTTTCCGATATCGTGGAGATCGCCTTGAACTGTAGCCATGATGACGGTGCCGCGCGATCGGCTCTCCTCCCCCGCGAGCAGAGGTTTTACCACATCCAAACCGTTCTTCATGGTCACTGCGGCAACCAGCATCTCCGGGACAAAGATTTTACCGCTTCCAAAATTCTTGCCCACAATATCCATTGCCGAGATAAGCGCATCGTTAATGATCGCATCGGCATCAACTCCTGCGTTCAGCGCCTCCTGCACTATCGCTTTGATGTCACCGTGCTTGCCTCCGATCACAGCATCCCTGATTGCGTCGATGTGGCCCGCCATCGCAGTCGTTCCTCCTTCTCGCGAAAGACTCCAGCTCTCTGATGAGGGTTGATGGTGTATACGGTTTCCCCTGCAGGCCTGCTTCATTTTGTCAGGGCTGAACCGTTCCCTCTTTAGAAACAGGATATCCCTCTTCAGCCGCCTCGACAATAGCCCGCAGGTTTTCAACAGGGGTGCTGAGCGGAATGGCGCATTCCGGTCCGATGATGTTCACGCCCGCTTCTATGGCATAGCGGGCCTGCTTGTAGACATCCTCCGGGGTTCCTTGAAGGAGTGCCTGAGGATTGTTTATGTTCCCCACCAGGGAAATCCTGTCCCCGACCCGGCGCACCGCTTCTTTGGAATCCACCTGCCATTCAAAGTGGTAGCAGTCCACACCTGATTGCGCAAAAAGCTCCAAGCGGTCGGAGCAGTTCCCGCAGACATGGAGAATGAGGGGACCTCCTGCCTGAGCAGTGATTTCCTGGTGGATGGGGAGCAGATATTCCTCATAGTGATAGGGGCCGACCAGATTGCGGGTTGCGTGATCTGCCAGCACTACGATATCGGCGCCGGCTGAGAACTGCGCATTGATAAAGGCAATGGTAACAGGGACCAGCTGCCGGAGCATCCTGCCCACTTTCTCCTTTTCGCCCATGCCCACGGCCAGGAGAAAGTTCTGTGTCCCTGCCATGTGATAAGACATGGTCCACGGGCCCATCACTTTGCCGATGATGGCGGCCCTGCCTCCCACATGGCGCCGGATGGTGGAGATGGCATCCAGAACCACGCGGCAGGAAGGCTTTTCCAGGAAATCGGCGGGCACCGATATGTCGGAAAAATCACCATTGGGAAAGCCTTTGACATCCGGCATCTTGTCGCGGCCGCCCCAGTCCACCTGCGCGCCCAGGGCGGCAGCCTCCTGCACAACGGAATATTCGGGCATGACCGTGTCGAAACCCAGAATCTCGTGGCCGGCTATGGCCAGCTCGGCCATGGCCTGTGAGTGAAGATGCGCCTCTGGAAACGAGACGCCGGACCTGTCCATGAGACCATGGCAGGCGATGGAGGTGGGGTTGCCGACCGGCGGCCGCAACCCCCGGCGACCGCCGAACATGGCTGACATTACCAGGTTGTATGAATTGATCTTCACGATTGGACTCCCCCTGAGTCTGATTTCGTTCACTTCAAACCGGCATTGCGGAGGGTTTGACATGTGCATTGAGGATGGCAGTCAATCTTCGCGTCACCCTCTTTCCTGCCATTGAACCCTCTCCTTTAAGCCCCACTCGATCGCTGCGCCGCGACGCTGAAAGAATAGCCCTTCGCGCGGGATATGTCCACATGCCGTCACACGCTGATAAAAAGAGCGATTTTTCATTTCGAATATTTCCATGGACCTCATTTTTTCAGATTATCTTACACTTGCAGGGAAGGACCTCCCCGAGAGTGTATTCCGTGCGGGTACCGGGGTGGAGTTGATAACGCATGAGCAAACGGTTACTGTCAGCCGCTTTGCGGCGCGCTTTTTTTCCTCTGCAGCAACCGTTTATGCGCGATTCTTTCGAAGAGATTTCTAATGGCCGGGAATTTCACAAAATCTTCTCCGGAAATGCGGTGGAGCACCAGCTCCGAATCGGCAATCACAGTGGCATTCCTCACATTTTCAGTGGGGAAGTAAGCCATCTCGCCGAATACGTCGCCTTCATTGACCACTGCGATGACTCTCCCTTCCGCGTCTACGACCCGTACTCTCCCTTTTGCCAGGAAATATACCCCGTCCGGCCTTGAACCCTTCTCGATAATGACCGCCTCCTTTTCCCGCCACTCCAATCGAAAACTCTGTTCCCAATCCGTGTTCAGGACGAAGGTATCGAAGAACTCACGATCGAGGGATTTGAGGAGATCTTGTGAAAGCCGGAAAAGCTGGACTCCCAGTGGTGCACTGCCGCTCTTGGTCTCGAGTTTCATACCGGCCGAGATGAAATCGGAAGTGGGCAGATTGTGTTCGCCGATGTACCCAAGAACTCTTTCTGTGGCGATGTCTTTGCGGCCCGTCATTTCCCTGAACAACCTTTCCGCCTGATACAATTTCTCTCTTGCCTTCGGGAAATCGGGCTTTATGCCGCGTTTTTCATTTCCACAGAAGTACTCGATCGCCGTATTCTTGATCTTCACATACTGGAGCAGTTTCTCTTCATCGACGTCAGCGGGACACCTGTGTATCCCCGGTTTATCGACTGTAAAGATATGTACGGGGTGATTGAAACCCTTGGGCGTGATCTTGCCGACACAGGAGATGTATTTCAGATCGTCTCCCTGCGCCAACGCAACATTGCGGTCCATGAGAATGGAAGCTCCGAAGTGGCCGCAGAGATCCTGAAGCCTGCTTGCAGCCGTATAGCTGTTCCCGAACCGCACAGTCTGGCCGTCGTATTGGAGCTCGATGATTCCTCCGGAATAAAGACCGATGTGGGTGCGGGCGACTCTTTCCGATGCGATCTCGTCCAGGAGCTTGAGACCCGCCTTGAAGGCGCGGACGCTCTTTTCATCCTCTCCTTCCGACGGCTTTGACTCAAAAACACACGCCGCAGCATCACCGGCAATATGGTCGACATGCTGGGCTCCCTTGTTCTCGTCGAGAACGATGGATTCCAGTTTTCTGCGATAGGCGATGAGGAAATCCGCCATCTCTCTCGGCTTCATTCCCGCAGTCGTCTGGCTAAATCCCACCATGTCGGTAAAAAGAAGAGTGACCTCCTTTTCGACCGGCTGCGCTTCCACATCATGGAATTCTTTCTTTCTGCTTCTCTTCACCTTACGATCCCATCCTGCACTCTGCTTCGCTCATTTTCGTATCCAAAGAATCTATGCAAAAAACGAGCCTTATGGCTCTGGAGGAGGAGATTTACAGGAACTGAGGATAAAGGTCACGACGGTTGGCACGAAAGAATCCATCCATTTTCCCATCCATTTTCCCGCTTGAACCCTCTTACCTCTTGTGTCATCATCTTGTCTCTTCAGTCTCTATCCTTTGGAAGCAGAATGAGGTCCGCAATGCTCGTTGCCTGCTTTTCTTTCAGCCTTTCGCAATTGCCATTACGTATAACGAGTGACGATTCTTTTTTGTAGGAGGAACCATGGCCAGAGGTATGAAGATTGCTGTCAACATGGGTGGGGGAGATGCACCGGGTCTGAATGCGGTGACAGAGGCGGTGGTTTTATCTGCTTACAACAGGAACTGGGACGTATACGGCATCAAGAACAGTTATCAGGGACTCCTCGACACGGACGAAATCGTCCATCTTACCCCCGAAAAAGTCTGGCACATTGCGAGCCTCGGAGGAACAATCCTCGGCACTACAAACAAGGGCAACCCTTTTAAGATGCCCATTACCAACATGGCCGGGGAGACGGAGATCCGAGATGTCTCGGACAAGGTGGTGGATAATTTCAAACGCCTACGCTTCGATTGTCTAGTGGCCGTGGGCGGGGACGGAAGCCTGAAGATTGCCTATGATTTCTTCAAAAAGGGCATTCCCGTTATAGGAGTGCCGAAGACCATTGACAACGACCTTGCAGCGACGGTGATCACATTCGGCTTTGACACGGCTGTAGGTATTGCGACGGAAGCCATTGACCGTCTCCATTCCACAGCAAGGTCCCACGAACGCGTCATGGTGGTGGAGGTCATGGGTCGGCACGCCGGTTGGATCGCCTTGAACAGCGGGATTTCGGGAGCGGCGGATGTCATTCTCATTCCGGAGATCCCTTTTGACATGAAAAAGGTATGCGACCACATCATGGAAGGGGAATTGCGAGGGCAGCGCTATGCCATTGTGGTGGCGGCGGAAGGGGCGGCGCCCGCAGGGGGCCGGGCCCTGGACAAGGGCGCCGGCGAAGTAGGACGCCAGGACGTGCTTCTTGGCGGCGTGGGAGAGTATGTGGCCCGGGAGATAGCCAGGTGCACTGGAAAAGACACGCGCTCCCTGGTTCTCGGGCACCTGCAGAGAGGGGGCTCTCCCACCACCTTTGACCGTCTGCTGTCCCTGCGTTTCGGAGCCGCAGCTGTTCGATTCATCGCGGAAAAGAAGTTCGGTACCATGGTGTCACTGGACCCGCCGGAAGTGAAAGCCATTCCCCTGGAGCAGGTGATCGGGGGCATCAAGCGCATCCCCCTTGAATCGGATACCATCCAAACCGCAAGAGAAATAGGCATCTGCCTGGGGGATTAGATCGGTTTGGAAATGAATAGTCGCAAGAAGTGGGTCTGGATGCTGATCATTTCAGCAATCGCACTTTTCTGGATAATAAAGTTGATTTTTCTGAGGACATAAAAACGTGCTTAGACTGGTCGTATGAAGCGCGGATTCCATGGGGCCTCAAGGCCAAGGAGTCCTTGCTGAGATGTTTGCAGGTTGGGCTTTTCGCGCATCAAATTCCAGTGACGCAGATGGTCGGCCATTACCCTGGAGAGCAGCAAGCGCTTGATCAAGCTTCTTGATCTGCTCCTCTATCTCCTCCAATTGTTCCTGATAATAACACCGCTTCTCTTCCAGCTTCTGGATTACGTCCTCCATACCCTCCCCTCCTTCTTACTCCTATATAGCCAGTCTGTTACTGAATTCAACTTTCGGAACATGATCGCGAAATTGCGTCAGGATGACAAAGGGAGGGGGATCTGGAATACCGGAGGATGGATCGGCATGGGGGAAGCAGGTCAATGGTGGTGGAGGTCATGGGCCGGCACGCCGGTTGGATCGCCGTGAACAGCGGGTTTCAGGCGAGGCGGATGTCATTCTCTTTCGGCGCCCCTTTTGGCGCAGGAAAGGTATGCGACCACATTGTGGAAGGTAAATTGCGAGGGCAGCGCTACTTCGTTTTGAATACCATCTAAACCGCAAAAGATATCGGCGTCTGCCTGGCGCTCATGCATCTTGCAGGCACATAACCGCGGCGGAAAGATTCAGGTAAATCTTTTCGAAGCCGCTGAGATATTTCTTACCCGATTTAATCGAATTCGCCGATGGGTCTCACAAAGGTATAGGAACCTGGTTCCTTGACCAGATAATGCCCCGCTTTGCTCAATCGCTCTGCAGACCACACGGTAAAGGGAAGACTCGCCACAAAAGCGACGCAGCCGATTGCTGTCGCGGCCAAGCTCAGCGGCCGCACAACAACCAGGTCGGCAACCATGGCTGCACCGTCCCCTTCGTGCGAAACCTGGGCCAAGGCAGGGGCTGTCCACGCGATGACTATGAAAAACAAGATTCCTAATACGATTCCTTTACGATTCAGATTGTACATTTCACACCTCCTGAAGGGTAAATGATGCAGTTGCAAAAAGAATACCAAGTTCTTCGAAAACGGGCTCACGAACCTCCTCAATCCCGTCTTCGAACTCCGTCAGATCATGGCTGTCCCGGAATTTCGCCAACTCCTCGATGGAATCGGTCTTCGGGATCTTGCTCATGTTGGTGACTCCGGGCAGGAAATCGGCTCGAGACGAGCAATCTCGTCCGCGCCCGGGCCATTCATTGCATGCCAGAGATCCCAATCCTGCTGGAGTCCCAGCCAAAAATCGGCAGACATCCCCAGTACCCGAGCCAGACGCAACGCTGTGTCGGGGGTCACCGATCGACGCCCCCGTACGATCTCGTTTAGTCGGGGAAAGGACACCCCGAGGCGAACCGCCAGTTCGCTCTGAGATATCCCCAAGGGCTTCAAAAACTCTTCTATCAACATCTCGCCAGGATGTGTCGGTGGCCGCTGCTTCGGTAAGCGCCGCCTCACGTCCTGACTAGTGGTAATCGACGATTTCGACCTCGTAGGCATGACCGTCCTCCCATTTGAAACAGATCCGGAACTGCTGGTTGATCCGGATGCTGTATTGATCTTCCCTGTCGCCGCAAAGCCGTTCCAGACGATTCGCCGGCGGGGCTGCAAGCGGCGCGGAGCGCCCCGGAATGTTGAGGCTAACCGATATTCCTTGCAGAGGTTGATCAGGATTTCGCTTTCAGATACACATCGTCCCCCGTTTCAACGAATTTGCGCCAGTCTCGCTCAATATGAGACAGAACCGTATTCTCCTGGGCAAGTTCGTCCCTTATTCTCTTCGCTACCTGTTGTGGGCCAGCCCTCACAAATCGATTCCTTCCTCTTCAATTTCTCTGAGAAACCGAGGGGAACATTCCTTTGTTTCGACGAGATCTACCCTGAAACCCTTTGCCATCTCTTCAATCTCAGCTTCCGCTTCAAAAAAAAGACTTCCCGGTATCCCCTCGGCATACAGGTCAATATCCGAGCTTGGAGCAAACAATGATTTCCGGGCAAGGGAGCCGAAAAGGACGACCCGCGTAGCCCCGTACTTCTCCTTGAGAACGCGTGCTGCTTCTCGGCTTATTTCAATTGCTCTCTCCCGACGAACCCCTGCGTTCGGATCTTCTGTGTAGCGCTCAGCGGCTTGCCAAGGATGGTACTTCCGCATTTCATCCAGTGGCCACCCTTCTCTTCTCAGATCGCTGGCTGTCTTTCCCATCCGTCCCCTCCGGAGATGCTGAGTCATGAATTGGACTGGGCTGAAATTTGAATGGAACAGATTGCGGCCTTTACGTCAACTTCACAATTCACAACGAATTCTATGAAAAACAGCTTCCCAAGGCAATAGAAATGCCCCATCCAACAGACGTCGTCGCAGCAGCTGGTAGTCGCACCGTTATCTCGTTGTCCTCAATGAACCGGTTATATTGTCACGCATGGCCTCGGTTCTGGAGCTTTCCTCGTATGGCAATCTGCGTCCGCCGTCTTTCTTGCGGGCTCTCAACTGGATGATCTCCTTCGGCGGTCTCTTCTTGAGGCGGGTGATCTGCTTGATTTCGAACTCGTGGAACAGATCCAGCAACTTTGGCTCGCCCAGATCCGTGATTGGTAAAGGACATCCTCGTCGGGGAAGTGCAGACCATCCTTGAAATCGGCATATCCGAGGGCCTTCAAGGCGTCGATGATCGGGATGATCCGGTCATACTTGAACCAGATTGTCATGGTAGCGGGTGCCGGCGGCATAATACGCCTTGTCTCTGGAATACCTGACCGCTCTCCCTCTCCGATATCCCTTGTAGAGGTTGATCAGGATCAGTTTCAACGCCTCCTTGGATCGGTATTCGTTCGTGATCTTGGCCACGTCGGAGACCTCGTCAAAGAGATGGTCGACCAGCTTCACGATTTGCGGGTAATCGGAGACCAAGTCGGTGTCCAGGGGGATTGCATCGATCAGAAACAGATCCATTGTTTTCGCCTTGTGGTGACCTTGCGCCGGAGTTCTTTCCGGCCGATAAATCCGTGCGCTTGGCGTCGCCACAGGGTCGTGGCAGGGATTTCTCGCCGAGCCCTTACTCTGTGCTATTCGGTTTTGGGATCGACCGCAAAAGCGCGGATTTATCGCCGTTCAGAAAATCTTATGATTTGGTCGGGTTGATCGATGAGGGCGATTTGACGATCCTATCTTTGACTTCGTGTCTTCGGAGGGCCGTGTGGGATCGGAGACATGCCCTGCGTGGGTAGGTCGAAAGGCAACGGCTTGCTCATATTTCATCTTGGACTATGTTGCTCCTTGGTGGCTTGCCGATTACCTTTGCAACCTGCCAGCCCGTCCAGTCGACCTGAGGCTCTTTGCCCGGGCTAACCCATATAGTCTGAAACCTTACGGAGGGGGAGGACAGATATTCAAGATACCTCTTGGTATTGCTGGAATCCAAACTATTTCCGGCCTCGGTGTCAATAATCAGGGTACAAGGTCTGTATTTAGCAAGGAATTGCGCGAAGGAGATTGTAAGATTCAATTGACAGCACGATTGCTCTCCACCGGATAGCCATCCATATTTGACACTGCTTTCATCCAGAAATGTGACACGCAATTCCCTGACGGGTCTTCCCTCGTCATCCAAACCTTCTTGCACTTCATAGTCTCTGAAGGTGATTCCACCTATTGCACTCTTGTCCTGAATCATATTTAGAAACAGCACCTCATCAATTGAAAGCATCCGCGAGAGGAAAGAAATATCGTCATCCGTAGGGAACCATTTGGGAATCTCAACTGGTGACACGATGCTGATATTGTACGGGTTTAGGAACATCTCTTCCTTGTCCATGGTGTATGTGATCTTATTGCTCTTTAGGCAACGCTGATTTGATGTTCATTGGGGGAGAAATAAGTGATTGAATACTCGAACTGCTTGTTGATCCATCTTACCAACCCCGCTGGATTAAATGCACCCCTGAGCAGATCACAGATGGTGGTCTTGCCTGTGCCGTTGTCGCCGTAGATTAGAGTGATTTTCCCGAGCCGAATATCCACTGGCTTTTCGAAAATGGGACTTCCCGTTGAGGAAAGTCGCTCGATCCACCCAATAGGACTGCTGTATTGGTTCAGCATGAAAGAAATATGCTGTTCATGCATGTCCTTGTAGCTTCTTAAGAGTGAGGGTGGGTATTTGCGGCCGTTATCGGAATCTACAACGCTATGATGATGGGCGCATAAAAGAATTCCGTTGGAAGGCGATTGCAGTTGATCCACGCTTATATCGTTGTCGGCACGGGGGCCTTTCGCCGCTGGCAATATATGTGAGACGTGGCCAATAAAGGAGGCTTGTGTGGGCTGAGTAGACGGCCCAACGAGCAGTCTGCCGCAGTTTGGGAAGCTGCAAATGTAGCCTGCTCTCTTTGCTATGATCTCCTTCGTCGTCGGGGAGAAATCGCCCTCTCGCATTGTTCCTGGCTCTCCTTTCGGCCAAGTGGCAGACATGAGTCTTTCTTTACATGCCAACACACATGCAGAGGGAGTCTAAAACTTCCCTCCTACCCAAATTTGGCAGTGGTTTGTGCATGATTTCCTCATTTCTTCGAAGGCACGACTTCAAAAGTCGTTTCGTATGAAAACCTCTTGTAGTCATTTTCTGCTTTCATAAGCTTCTCGCAATCCCACATGTCGCTCAAACCAAAGTATTCAAGGGCCTTCTCAAAGGAAGTCACCCTATATCCTTTCTCCATCAATCCTGCCACATTTGACGATGTCCTCGCTGATGGGTCAAAAATGATGGCAAATCGGGCTGTCTTGGCCTGTCCCTTGAAATACTTCCCATTCCTATCTTGGCAAATTCGCGCGATTTGTTCTTCGACTTTGCGGAATTGTTCCCAAGTCCCTATATTTTCGCACATACCTGTCTTGTTGGAGATGTAGCATTTGTATATACCTTCATCTATAGCCGAATATTCGATGGGTGAGCTAAAATCCTTGAGTATTCGCTGCGTTCTTCTCGTTTCATCTGCCTCAATTTCAGCCATAGGAACGAGCCTGCAAGCAATTTTGCATCCCCTTTCATAAATACTGACAATGTGCGCATTGCTACCTGGAGCGGCAAATATTTTTCCAAACACATCATCAGGACAGACACCAAGCTTTCCTTCGCTTGGGCCGCCCCCTTTTCTGTAGATAAATATTTTCTTTGCGTCACGGGCAATCCAAAGCTTGACAGCATCACCAACGCTACAATGCGAAAGCTCCAATCTGTTGAGTTCATTGACAAGGAACTCGATCCGATCGTTTGTATGATGAGTTGGAGCTGATATTGTTCTTACTAGCTCCCTCTCGGGCTTGCTATCCGATAGAGAGAGGTCTAAATTAAGCCATACCCCATAACTGCCTTCCTCGTCGTAATTCTTATCCCATACGATGTTTGCGGGGCACTTTACCACACCTGACTGATTGTCACTCATCATTTTGCTACGCCATAAAATTGTGTTTTTCCTGCTAAGATGGCCTACGGTTTCGCCGTTGATTTCAACTCGAATGGCATGGCTGTCATGAGGGTTGTCGTTTTCAGGAATTATGTCGGCTTGGGCAACAAAACTCCTGTCATCTTTCGATGATTTGCCACAAATCTTCTCCAATGCGCTTTGATAAAACGACACTCCAGCAACAATGACATTGTAAGTCAAAGGTGAGGACTTGTTGCCGCCAATGGTTGTCTTGAATTGAGGTTGGTTGCCTTTAACGGAATTACCCCTTTCAGTTTGGCGGAATAGAGTCAAAATCCTTTTCAAGAATGACATGCGCCACTCCTTTGGAGGAATTTACTTATAAGACATCTAACTTCATCTCAAGTTGTCGGGCCAGCTGAAGGCCATCCTGATTGGGCTGTCCAACTCAACAGCTAAGCTTAACGGGTTCCCGTACAATTTCTAGTTGAATTTTCTTGATCTTATCGAAAGAGTTCTCTTCTGGCAAGTCAGCCCCCCTGCCTGCATTTGGTCGGGTCTCACAACCCGTTGCAGCGGCCATGAGACCCTTCGCCTCGGTCACGCCGCAAATGCAATTTCTACCTGCCTCCGGACATTCCGTTTAATCTCTGGGATCTGTTGGAAGGTGATTCGTAGCCTCTTCTTGATCGAAGCATCCGACATCCCGTCCATGGTCTTGTGCCTGATGTAGCGGGTCTCGTTGTCAAAGAGCCCATGGAACATCCTTTGGAGTGAGATCCGGAATATCGCCTGCTCATCGACGGGCTCCTGTCCATAGTCTCGGATGAAGGCAGAGAAAACTTGTCGTCAGCCGGGAGCTGATTGTATCGAATGACCTCCAGGTTTTCGCGTTTATAGAAGCCGTTTTCGACTGAACGACCTCTCCTCTTGCTGGCGACCATCTCCCATCCGACTTGTTGAGCAGAAAGGTCTTGTTGGCATTTGGGGCTTTCTGGAGTGCCAGGTATGCGCCCCATAGTCCTTCCTGCCGCAGATCCTCATCCCCACCCCGGATTTGACATTGATCGCTTTTACGATGTGCTTCACTCGTTCATTGTAAAGGGCCTCCATTGCGTGGTGGTTAATTGTCAGATCTCCATGAAAAAAGGCGGCAGATCTGTCCGGAGACCGCCGCCTGTGGGGGTACCTCTTACCTTGGCCGATTGGGTTAAGGGTTAATGGATGGAAACACGCGTGTTTGATGGGTTGTGCAAAGGGCAGCCGGAAAGGGTCGACCACCCTTCTTCAGGTGAGCTCATGTCGTCCAAATCGGTTCGGACAACGTTGTCCAAGAGTTCGCATTTAACTGGTTGAATCGGGCCAATTCGCCATAAGCTGGTGATACCACAAGGCAATGCCTGTATTCTCAAAGAAACTTTCCCTTTTAAATGTATGCCGCTTTGCACCTCCGTGCAGTAAGGTGAACTACTGCTGCATGTGACGAAGGACTACAAGGGAATGAGAGTGGGAAATGAGCTGGAGGGAGATCAGAGGTTGTCAGGAGGGGTTGTAGCTTGTGATGCGGTAAATGCGGGTGAGGCGGACGATCGGCAATAATCGTCGGCTCCCTTCTGTTTCTCGTAGATCTGGACGGGATGAAACGGACACCGGTCACAGATGGTCTTGTCCCGTCATTTGGAGGCCATTAGATCACCTCCTTTCTTTTGGTAATGATACGAGTTGGCCAACGTTGTCCAAATCCGCATTTCACTGGTACGACCGCGAGAATTCGCCATAACACGCTGCCGGAACCAAAGCGCCCTCATCCTTCTAGTTGATACACGCAAGGAAATCGTGTAAGAAAAAGTGGCGTTGGAAAGGGGAATCACTGTGCTCAACCATCAGTAGGTGAAATGGAGCCCAAATTGTCTGATCATGAGGTAGAGCGGAGGATCGAGTACTTACGGGACGAGCTGACTGGTGAAGGACTTATTGCACAGGAATTCTTCTCGCGTCCCGAGAAAGAGATCTTCGAAGTTAGGCGAACCCTCATCGACTGCAATCGCAACAACGAAATTCGCATAGTCTGTGCGTTTTGCAGTCAACCTGTGTACATCGCGGGAACGCTCGATCAGTCTTACTATTTCAAGCACTACAAAGAGCGTGGCGACTGCCCAATAAAAACTAAAGGGCGGTTAACCCAAGATGAGATTGACAAGTACAGATACCATGGTCAACGTGAGGGGCCAGACCACATACGTTTGAAGGAGTTCGTCTACCATACTCTTCTTAACGATCCGCAGTGCTCAGACGTCCGCAAAGAGGCTATTACAAGATCTTCCATTGATCCATCCATTTGGCGAAAACCGGATGTGTCCTGCAATTGCAGGCAGAAGAAGCTAGTTTTCGAGATCCAACTCTCAACCACATTCCTTAATGTGATCGCTGAGAGAGAGGAGCATTATCGTCGTGAAGGTGTATTCATAATCTGGCTTTTCAAGAGCTTCGATATCGTGAATGACCGGTTTGTACAAAAAGACATCTACTACTCTAACCACGTGTAGATTTTCAGATTAAATGGACTGAGATTTTTTCTTTGATTGGGACCGAGTAACGGATTGTCAGATTTAATGGACCGAGGTTGGTGTAGTAGCCGACCTCGGTCTTTTGATTTTGGGGTTGGACTTCAAAACACTTCTGTGGATGCGAGTCGGACATGATCCGCTGTAACTGTTGCGGACTGTTTTTTTGCGGCTGCAATGAGGGCACCCCTGGCGAGGTGATTCGCCTTTCTGAAGATTCCGCCGGAGCCTTGGTGGATCGCGGTGAGCGCTGCCGGATCAAAGGGGTTTTTCTTCACCCCTGCGATGGCCAGATGATGCCGGATGTATTGCTCCATGTCCTGGCGATTAACCCCTTCCAGATGGCTTCTTGCAACGATCCTGGAAGCAAGGGGCTGAGAGGTGCGATAGGAGAGCTTATCGATCAAATGAGATTGACCGGCCAGGATGATAGGAAGATAAGGTTTGGAATCGCCATCAAACTGAGTGAGGGTATGCAGTTCCTGGAAAACGTCGAGACGGAGGAGGGAGGCTTCATCGATGACGAGAGCCACCTTCATCTTCTTCCCCAAGACAAGTTCCTTGATTTCCCTCTTGATGAGCTTTGTAAGGTTTGCCCTGGAGGCGCCGGCCGGCTGCAAGCCCAGTTCGGCCAGTATCTGGCGGTAGAGTTCCAGGATCGATCCGGAAGATGCGGTGAGATAGAAGGTAGCGTACTCCGAGGGGTGGAGCTGGCCCATGGCATATCGCAGAGCGGTGGATTTTCCGCTGCCGATATCTCCGGTGACAAGCGCCATGGCCCCGATTCTGAGGGCGTAATCGAAGCGCTCCTTGACGGCGAGAAGCTCCTGGGTCTGGAGGATCTCGTTGAGATTGAGGTCTGAGGAAAAGGGCTCTCGGGTCAGTCCAAAGAAGGTGCGGTAGCTCATTTCTCATCACCTCCTTTGGACCAGAGTTCTCCTCCCTGGTATTTTTGCCCCTTTTCACTGATCTCCACATCGGTGCCGTTATCTCTGTTCCTCTTGACCCTGCAGTTGATGTGAAGATCGAGGGGGGTCAAAAAGCCATAGGATTTTCGTTCATGAAAGACCTCTACCCGCTCGAGTTGGTTCTCATGGTAGAGGAGCAGGACATGTTTTCCGATCAGGGGGACCGGAGCTTCGTAGAGCTTGCCGTTCAAGGTGATGGTGCGGTCTTTGGCAACCCTTCGCCTTGCGTGCTTGCGGAAGAAATTCTGAAGGTCGGAAGGCGCGGCCCTGAGGCATTTCATTTGAGCGGTGAAACGCTCAAAAGGGCTCTGGTTGGTGGAACTGTGCTTTCGCTGATGGTAAATGTCGTTTAGCCACAGATCCAGGGTCTCGTTGAGGTCGGCAAGGGTTTTTCCACGGAATCCGGAGAGAAACTGGGACCGCACGCTTCTGAAGAACCTCTCGATTTTTCCGCGTCCCTGGGGTTTATAGGGCCTGGAGTGGATCAGGGCGACACCAAGGGATGCGGTGATATCTTCCAGGTGCCTGGAGCGAAAAGCGGGGCCGTTATCCAGGTACAGTTTCCTGGGAAGCCCTCTCTTGAGGAGCGCCTGCTCCAGGGCATCGAGGTAGGAGTCCAGTCCTTCGCTCGGGTAGAATTGGGCATGAGGGACCAGGCGGGAGTGGTCATCGATAAAGGCAAGGAGGTAGCTCTTTTTCATCCGGCCGTCCACCTCCACGTGAGGCCCGTGCATGGAGTCGCTCTGCCATAGATCGTTGGGGAGCTCCGCCTCAAACTTACGCCTGTCCTCCGGCTTTCGCTCCAGGGGATTCATCAGATGGTGGCGGTGCAACAGCCGGTACACCGTGGACAGACTCAGCTCTGTGCCAGGTGTGACCAATCCCCTCTTGTGCATGGCTTCAATGAGATTGATCACGGTGGTCTTAGGCATTTCCTTTCTCAGATGAATCAGGGCAAGAGAGGTCTCCTCGTCCAGACCTCGGCTGACTCCCCGGTCTGATCGCTCTATGGGGCAGAGGGATTCCAGCTTCCCATTGCTCTCCTTGTATCGTTGGATCCAGCGCAGGATAGTGCCTCGTGTCAGCCGGGTTCTGGTGGAGTGGGGGATTACCCATTTCCGCTCGCACTTCAGGCGGAGGAGCCGTTGCTGATCTCCCCGCTCCAGGTGTGTCCCGCCCACAAGGTCATGGATCACACCGAATCGGAAGACCGCTACCTCCCTTTTCTGCTCTTCGTTCATGATTGCATCCTCCCTTTCGTAGTTTCCCCTCCACTACGCCTCGCATGACGTACAAGGAAGGGCACTCTTTGGTAGGGTGCATCAAAAACAAAGGGCATCCCGGGCTATATGGACCGGCTCACTGGATTCCTTCCCCCGGAGAGGAGATGGTCAAAAGCGGCCATCAGGCTTCCACCCCAGGTCTTCCCCAGGTATGCCTCCGACTTTCTTTTCAAGGCGCTCATCCAGTGACGCTGGCGGGATCGCGGGAGATCGGGGGGCCAGCGCCCCTTCTCCAATCGGTGGGACAAACTAAAGCGGATGGATTCAACGCAGGCTTGAAACCGACTCAAGTAACCCTCAGGCCGCAGCTTCACCACACACCCGCATAAAGGGCAGCGATACCGCTTCAGCCATACGCCATCACTCAACCCATCAAAATAAGCGAGTACAAAGCCATGGCCCCATACTCCGGATATCTCGCATCGAGGGCAGAGCTTCGGTTTCCGCCACGGATATCCCTTGCCCCGTGCAAGGATCTCCTTGATCTTGGCTGCGACAAAGAGTATCAAGATTCTATTGGTGGGGGGCTTAAAAGCCCCGCTTTCAGGGCGGTGCTCTTCTGCGAAAAGATCACCGCCCGATCTGTTCTACCAATAAAAAAGGCCTCCGCTACGAGGCCCATCTATTCCGACATTCTCCCTCTTCTTGTCAACCTATTGTGAAAATTTCTCACCCCTTCCTGCTCACTTATTGTGGCAACCTACACCACGGAAACGCTTTCGCCATAGACGAGGAAGCCCAAGACCGGTCAAATGCGGCCGGAAAACTGATATTACATTGCTACAGGCGGATACAGCCAAACAGGTTCTCCGTGGCGCGATGGCTGGAGGATTGGGTTAGTCTCGAAGATCTTACGTATGATCCACATGAATTTAAGGCGTACTGCGCAGACACCGAGCGAGAGCAATTGCGTTCGGACTTTGAAGGGTTTTGGCTACACAAAGAACTTATGGGGTGGGATGACCGCGAGAGCAGTTTGACTATGCTTAAGGATCGGCTTTATTCGAAGGGAGTATACTTCAAAACGGATGATTACCGCCTCCATCGGGGACTTGATGCGCTCTATTCCTTGAAACACGGCAGAATGGTAGGGTTCAATTACAAGCAAAATCCAATTCTCGAGTTATCACACCACATGTTCGACCGAGGAAAGGATTACCTGTATCTTTTCCTACATGCGCTTGAAATCTTCGGGCACTCGCAACATATTCGCGAGAGCGACCGGTCAAAGTCCTTTGAGCGTAAGGTAGGTACGTTTAAGCGTTTAAGGATGACGAAGGAATACGCTCGACCGGCAAAGTACAACCAACTCCTGCTCTTCCTTTTCCCTGAACTCCAAGACAAGATCAGATAGCCGTCGAATGAAATCACCAAGAGGCTGTAAGTACCCAGGCCCTATAATTAGTATGGTATGTGGATCTCGTCTCTAGTGAGGTTGGGAGCCGGATAAACACTCGGGGAAGTTGGGCTGGATCAACCATCGTAAGGAGTTTGTGCCGACGATCGAACGATCATCGACAACGAGAGGGGATTTTTACTTCCTCTTGATGATGTGAGAGATGGTTTCGGGTTGCCAGTGCGGATTTCCTGTCTTCGTCCGGTGTCCCTGTCGCTCTAGCTCTGCGCAGATCCGCCGGGATGAGAGTTCTTGGGAGTGGAGGTTCCTGATAAGGCGGATAACCTTTTGTTCTTCGTCCTTCTTGATCAGGATGCCGCCTTCCGTGACATCGTAGCCATACGGGATCTCGCCTCCCGTCTTCTCGTTCCTTGATCGCTTGTGGGAGAGCGCGGCCTTAGTCCTTTCGCCGATCAGGCGTCTTTCCATCTCGGCCAGCGCGGCGGTTAGTGTAAAGAAAAATCGTCCCATGGCACTTCTCGTATCAAGGGTCTCCTCGATGGAATGAAAAGACACTCCCCACTTCTCGAAGGTCTTCGTGGTCTCCAAGGCATCCATTGTCGAGCGGAAAAACCTGTCCAGCTTATACACCACAACTGCGTCGATCTCCTTCTTGCGTGCCAGCTTCAGAACCTTTTTGCGCCAGCCCGCCGCAAGTTCTTGGCACTGATGCCAGCGTCTTCAATGATCTCTCGGAGCTCCAAATCCTTCAGACCGCAATACGCCTTGATCTTCGACCTTTGACTATCCAGACTCACGCCTTCCTTGGCTTGCTCTTCCGTCGATACGCGGATGTATCCGATAGCGGTCATTCCGGATCACCTCCTTTCAGTATATGTATTTTTCTAGCGACCTTGCGTGGAGACGAAAATGCCGTTCTTTTCGTCGGAACGCGAGGTGCCTCCTGGCATGTGGTTGGCGAGTGAGATTTTGTGCTCGCTTCCATCGGTGATGTAGTCAGGACGCGAGACTCTATGCCCGGGATTGTACATTCGACTAAAAATCCGAGGCGGATTTACGCCATTGAAAAAATTGGGGAAATAAATTTGAGTATGCCTATTGTCAATTCTTATTGATGTTTCAGATAGATTGGCATAGATTCCAATTCATTACTCAAGCAAGTTTGGAGATGGCTATGTCAGCTGTTTTGGAAGTGCTCGTTGAGGAATGGAGGAAGGTTCCGGAATATACGGATGTCGAAGCGTGTTGCTGGACACCCGGTCAACCGCAGGCGCAGAGTTGCCCTAAGGGATGCAATCTCGATGTGTATGAAAGCACTCCTACAGGATGGTTAAGGGTTTCCGGCCGAGATGTCTATCGTCAAACAAGGATCTGCAGACGGCATGGTTTTGCAAGGATTTACGTTATTACAGGGCCTGCTGCTCAGGCAGGCAAATGGAGTCCAGGATGTGAGTGAAGTAGATATCTTGATGAAGTATGATGACAAGATTGTCGTGTCTATTCTTTGATGCCATTGGCTCCGAAATGGATGAGGAAAACTTTGTGACCGGCATTGGATCGAAGATTAGGAAGGTATTAAAGGTCACAGGAATCGTTGTAGGTGTTATAATCTTCTTTAGCGTGACGCTAGCCATTGTTTTTCACCGTTTGGGAAATCGTCCTTTTCCATTAGAATCTCTTGAGCTCAAGGATGCCAAATTGTTGCCTGGGACTTTTGAGAGCAGATTGCTTGCAGGAAATCTAGAGAAAGAAGGGATCAATCCCTTCCAGGTTAGAGTGACCAATAAAGAGGAATCTTTGGGGGTAAAGGAGATAAAAGTCAGTGTAAATTTCTATGGTAAGGACAAATCCTCAATAGATGGGGCCATGTTTATTTTGCATGGAGTTGTTCCTCCAAGGAGCACAAGACTCCTTCAGTATGATTATCTCATGATAAAATCTTTGCCTGCTGGAGGTGAATGGACATCGGACTTTTCGGTTCTATCCGCCAAAAGGACGTGGATTCTCGATTAATCTGAATAGCCCTGAGGGTAAGCACCCCGCATCCCTTCGCGTTATCATCTGTTTTTTGCGAGATTTCCACTTGAGTTCAAAAGATCGAGCAATTTTTTTTGGGCTTGATCGCACTCGTGTCTTTTCACCGCTAGTGCACCACTGAACCTTACGCTTTCATAAGTTCTTGGCATTCCGGCGTAGGTGCTGTTCCAATGGGATTGGAGGGTTTTGGCTTCATTGCAGATCTTGAATACCTGGGTTCGAACCTGGTTGAATGACTTGAACTCTTTGGGATTGGGGAATTTACAACCTGAAAAATAGAGATCATTTCTTCGTGCACCAGGAATACCGCTTTCCCTTGATACGACATATCCTCCCGTTGTTTCTAAGGCGATCCACTTGGATGGCATAATTTCGGCAATTACCCACGCATGATTCATTTTCACTAAGTAGTCGAAATCGTCGCTGGTAAAGATGTTCTTATCCACTATGCCAGCGCACAATTTTGCATTTACACCCTCTGTCTTCAACCGGTTCCAGACATCCATGGCCATATCCACGCACACGAAATAGTCACCGAGACTATAAGTGTGGGTCTTATGATAATCGGTTAAGATCTGTTGAATTTTAGGAAGATGACCCCATTTCAGCTGCATCGAATATTGGTAATTCGCTTCCTCGTTTTTGCGTCTAATCTCGTCGTCTTTGACTTGTTGTTGGCGCTTGATCTCCTCCTTCCGGGCATCGTCGAGCCTTTTCAACTCCTGTTTTCGGATTTCCTCCTGGCGTTTCAGTTCTTCTTGATACTCTCGTTCCTGCCGTTCTTGTTCTTGTCTCAAGAAGGCCAAACGTTCATCCTCACGCGTAATCTCCTCCTCATGGGATTCTTCCATTTGCCTGACTAATTCTCTATGCGCTTCTTGCTGTCTCCTGATTTCCTGTTCACGATCGGCGATTTCTCGCACGAGTTCCCTTTCCCGTAATTCTCGGGCCTTGAATTCATCTGCTTTCTTTTGCTGGTAAATGAGAAATAAGACGGAGGTGACAACAAGGAGGGCTGTCAATAACAAGATGACAGGCTTGCCCACTGAAATCTTTTGAAGCAAGGCCGAACAATATGTGGGGAAGTGTGTTCTCCACTGTTTTAGCTGCTGACTCACCTGAGCGATGGAGTCAGATGCGTTTTTCCTGAAGGCGGGTTTTGATCCGGATTCGCAATTTTGTAGGCGCTCTACTTGATCCAGCTTCCCACGGATTTTGCGGCACCTGGGGCACTCTGAGGCGGCGAAGAGATAGTCATCTTGAGGTAAGCGCTGGTATCCGCAATTGGGGCATCTTCTGGGAATGGCCGAACGAGTTGGATTTGTCATGGCACGCATTTCAACAGGTTTCGAGTTTGGCGATCCCCACTCCCAATTTCCCTAGATTGGATAAGGGGCTCTCATTCAAGACCGTGAAGCCGTGGCCCTTTAGCGAAAATACTCTATCTTTGCCTCCTTATTTTTGTCAAGGTCAGGACTTTCTGCAATCACTTGCTCTGTGGAGTGTGTCGTTTTTGCTAACACGTTCCACCCTTGCCGGGCGCGGCTTTGTGCGATTTTCGGTGTCTTGCCGGGTATAGTGGCAGATGTTGCCCCGGGTGCCGGACACACACACTCACTCGATTTTTCTCCTTCGGCAGAAAATACACACTCGCCGACGAGAGATCATTTGGGATGATCCTTTCCCTTTTCCAAGATCGTCACCTTGTCGTCTTCGTCAATCTGAATGACTGCTCCATGCTTCTCTATCTGCCGCTCTCGCCACTCCTGCTTCACCCGCTCGGTCTCATCCAGGATCTTCTTGACGGATGGTTCCCACAACCGAAGTCCTTCAGGCGGATTTTCGATGGGCTTATCGACAGCCTGGTTGTTCAGGTATTCCGTTTGCCTCTTTGCCGCCTCCCTCAAATCCTGATCGGACACGATGTTATAGCGGGAAAAGATGTACGGGGTCTGGTGTCCAAGAAGTTCCTGCGCAACCCTCTGCGGAACCCCGGCCCTGACATAGTACCTCGCCGCCGTCCTTCTGAAATCGTGGATCAAGTTCCCATTCAGTCCGGCCTTCTCGCAGCTGTTCTTCCAGGCACCTCGCATGTCCTTTATTCTGTCGGTGCAGTCCCGATTGGTAAAGACATACTTCGGGGTCGGGATGTCCCGCCTCACCTTTTCGGCATAGGCAGCCCAGAGTGTCCTGATCGGATCACGAATGTTGTCCGGCAGGTAGTAATGGCGTCCCTTCCTGTTCGGCATCAATTATTTTTCCCGTCCCGTCGGGAATTCTAATTGTCGCTGATCAAGGGCAGTAGCTGCACTGATGTCATTGATCGATGATATAGATGGCCCCTTTCAAATCCGCCTGAATCCCCCTTGGGGACTTTTAGTGACTCCCTTACCAGGGCCACAGCTGAAGCTGAAGCGATTATGTGGGGCATAGATACCCCGAGGGGATCGGTTGAACCTATCCGGGTCCTCCACCAGAGGGTTTAGTGACAACTAACAGGGGAGTCGTAATCTAGAGGGGTTGGCAAATACGGTTTTGTAATTGGATAATTCTCATTACAGCTTATCGCCAAAAAGCCTATTCATAGGTATCTCAAAGCGAAACTTAATGAAAGCGAAGGCATCAGGCTTCAGCGCCTGATTTCAGAAATTCTTTTATTTCGCCAATTATGCGGGACACATCAAGACGCCATTCTTCGCAGTCCTTTTCCGTGATCTCAAATCCAATACCGTATTCCGCTTGGTGCCTGTATTTCATTAGCCTTTTGAAGAAACGGTGCGTTTCCTCGGAGAATAGACCAGTTCTCACAAAATGAAGGTTAAATAAGTAGCTGACACCCTCATGACTCCGCGGTTCCAACCCCTTCGTGAACAGGACCGCTCGCAATGCATGAAAAAAGGCATAGTAGAGCTTCGGTAAAGCCTCCCGGAAAAGGCTATTTTCCATGAGGAGGCAACCTGCTTTGAGTGATTCCTCGGCGTGTGCCAACTCTTCATCCCTGTTCTTCCGCCTGTTTTCGTCCTTCAAAGGGGGATACCTTCTTTTTGGATATCCTCGGCTATCCTTCGCTCCTGGGAAATGCGATTCTGAAAATATTCCTCAGTCATGATCACGGGCGAGATGTCTATGGTCAAGTCGCTTTCAATATAGATGTCATATGCTAAATCGAAAATGCCGTCGGTCAGTTGCTTGTCTTTCTTGTCGACCATGACGAACACGTCGTAATCGGAATCCTCCCGAGCCCTTCGGGTTGCTCTGGACCCGAAAAGGGTAACCTGTCTTATCCGGTTCGGGTGATTTTTGAGCAGTCGTCCCTTGAACTTCTGAAGAAACTCAAGCTCCCTTTGCTCGACGGGTGGAACGCTGTGTCCGGCTTTTCTCTTACTCATTCTCAACCCTCGCCGTTCGGTTTCCTGGCAAGAGCTTCTCCCAGCGGAAAAAGGTGGCTATAAAAATAACTTCGTTTGGTATGCCTGGGACGAGACTTGAACTCGTACAGGGCTAGGCCCCGAGGGATTTTAAGTCCCTTGCGTCTACCCGTTCCGCCACCCAGGCAATGTGCTGATTCCACGTGGGATTAAATACTTAGATGCTGAAACAACAGGTTTCACAATCAGCAAACAGTATCAAATACCCACAAATTGCGCTGGATTTTCATTGGAACACCATTGCAATTTATTCGGTAGACTAACAAGGCACAAGCCCTAAATCAAGGAGTTTGGAAGCCCACCCTTGTCCCCTTCTCGGCTGGACCATTGCAGAGGTATGCGTGATCACAGAGGCGGACGCAGCGAGGAAGAAAGAATAAGAAAACCCGTCTCCCCAGGAAGGGGCAATGGCTGAGAAGATGACCTGGCTTGAACGTAGAGATAATTGGATCCCCGGGGCTACTGGGAAATAGCAGCTACCTGTACTCAGGAGAGGTCTCTGAATGAGTAGCAGCAAAGCCTTCTGGATTTTTCTCAGTTATCCCGTAACCGGCCGAGGCCTGTCATCTTGATGAAAATGCTGTATGATGTTAGAGTTGCTTCATGAGTGAAACATGGAACAGAATCCTTGAACTTCTGCGGAAAGTGGAGGTCCGGGTCTCTGAACACGGTTATGAGGAACTTGCGGCCGATGGGATTGCTGTTCGGGAGATCATGGCCGGGGCTTTGAATGCCGAAGTCTTGGAAGATTACCCGGCATATCCGAAAGGCCCATCCGTCCTGACCATCCAAGAAGACAAAGAGGGTAATCCTATTCACGTCGTTTGGGGCATCCCACGAGGCTTTCCGACACCAGCCGTATTGGTTACGGCATATCGACCAGACCCTAAGCGCTGGGGAAGGGATTTTCGAAGGAGGAGGGGATGAGAACGAGAAAACGCACCAAACTTGTGCACGAAGGGAAGTACATTGCAGAGGTCGAGGTGGATCTGATCGAAACTGATGAGGGTTGGTCGCCATACCTTTCACTCGAAGACGCTTACAAGCTTGACGATGTCCGGGACGCATTGCGCAGAGGAGATGTCGAAGCAGCCTCTAGACTGGCCCGGATCTTCAAGTTGACGCCTGTGACTGCGTCAATCCCGCCAGAGGACAACTCGTTGCAGTCAGACCCACACTAAAGCTCTGAGCCACGCCCGATGGCTAGACTTGCATTTGGAAGAGAGCTTCCAGGCGGCTGGGGTATATTGCATACGCCACCCAAAAAATGCCACCGCGCCCGGCTCCACAAAAACTTGCCGGTGAGCGGCTCTCAGTGAAAATGGGCAGGCAGTTCGTCGTGTTCATGTTCAGGCACACGGTGATATTCCTCCCCTGACGCGTGACATGGATAGTGGCATTGGAGAGATACCTCAACTGATGGAGCAGATGGTGTCGCACCTCTTTTGCGATCTCATGGCCGCTTTCAACGGAGAGTCCCGGATCTACAGCAACATTCAGCTCTGCATGTAGCCTGTGCCCGAGCCATCTCACCCGTACCTCGGAAATGTCCCTTACTCCAGGCGTATGGCTTACGGCGTGTCTGATTTCCCCTGTGACCTCCGGGTCCACCCCGTCAGCATGCGAGTAAAGATGGATTTGCCGGATTCCCATACAATCCTGAGAATGGTCATGGTAGCGCCTTTAGGGGTACCAGCCCCTTTCGGTCACGGACCAGCAGGAGGACCGTTCCGGATAATCCGGCGATAAACAGGCCATAGTCTTCATAAACCCTCAAGGTTACCGCAGCGCTCAGTCCAATCACCGCCCACAAAAGGGGAATAACGAGAAGATGTTTGGGAACACGGCGGCGTGTCAGCAGCAGCAGGCCGAACGTGAAGATGGTGGAAGGGCAAGGGGCTACGCCGAAGGCCGGAGAGTGCGGCCACGAGTGACCCGCGAGGGTCCCCAAAAGAGGATAGAGCGCCATGGCATAGAATACGAGGAGCCCCCCTGTCAGTGAATAGCCGTCCCTTGAAAACCCGAAGACCAGATCACCTCTCAGGACGCCCTTCCAGAAGAACAGAAGCCCCTGAACAACAAACACCATGCCGAACAGAAATGCCCCCTTGTTGATCATGCTGAAAAACCCTATGTGATAGACGATCCCGTTCCACATCCACATGAGGGAGACAATCGCGCTGATCACGCGGTCTGCATTGCGCGGCCCTGCAAAAAGCATGTAAATCGCTGTGGCTCCAGCGAGGTAAGCCAGTATTTGCATGGGCCAGATGGCCAGGTTGTAGCTCTGAAAAACGAACAGGAATTCATCTACTGTAAACGGCAGTCTCATCTTCTTCTTCCTCCATCCATACGTTGTGATCGGTCAACCCGTAATCCTTGAGGACCCGGGCCAGGCATACGCCCAACTCGCTTCCGCCTGAAGGCAGCCCTTCAATCTGCCATTCCAAATGAATGCTGAAATCGGATGCAGACAGGCCGGCTCGAGAGAAGACCCTTGCGCTCTTCAATCCATCCCATTGGGCGGCCTTCCTGAGAGAGAACAACAGTCGGGTTATATCCCGGTATGGGGTGGCCCCGCCTATTCGAACACGGATGATCTCTGTCCAGTTCACGACTGCATTTTCCTCTCTGCGAAGTTGCCCCATTCAATACCAGAAACGTGCCGAAATGATTTGTGGCGTTAAATCATATCCTTGTGTATTCTTGGTCTTTGTCTCCGCCAGATAAGGTGGAATTCACCGCCATATCCGGCGGCTATTGGCCAATACCGCCAAATACGGAGGCGAAGGAAGGCAGGATGGCGGACTCCAGGGAATACGAGTTTTTTATGGGGGCGACGACCAGGTTGTGTGGGAGCCTGGATATAGAAACGGCTCTCCGGGAATTCCTGCTCTATGCCCGGGATTTCATGCCGCTGGATCAGGTTACCCTGAATCTCATGGACTTTTCGCTGGGTCTGATCAGGGTCGTTGCCGGCGCGACCGCGCAGGAAGGAAAGAAGCTGGACCTCGCCGTCCCCCTCTCGCAAGCGGCACTATCCGACCTGCTGGGCCATGGGGGGCCTCCAAGAGTGAGGCTCATCAATCGTCTCCAGGATGACCAGGTCTCGAATGAAATGTCGAAGATCATGGGGAAACCCGACTCCTCCCTGCTGATTCTGCGCGTGGAGCTGGGAGGGAAGCCCCTTGGAAGCGTCGTCTTCCGGTGTGACGGAACAAACCGCTACACCGCCGATCATTCGCGGCTCGTCTCCCTCCTGAATGAGCCCTTTGCCATCGCCCTCTCCAATTTCCTGCGCTTCGAGGAAGTTCGAAAACTGAAGGAAATGCTGGCTGACGACAACCGGTTCCTTCAGCAGGAGTTGCGCGCCTATTCGGGGGAGGAAGTCATCGGCCGGGACTTCGGCCTCCGGTCGATCATGGAAATGGCCGAAAGGGTGGCCCCCATGGACAGCCCCGTGCTCCTGCTCGGGGAGACCGGGACCGGAAAAGAGGTCATCGCCAGTGCCATCCACCATTTGTCGGCCAGGAGAGACGGCCCCTTCATCAAGGTCAACTGCGGGGCCATACCAGAGACATTGGCGGATAGCGAGCTTTTCGGTCATGAAAAGGGGGCATTCACGGGCGCCATCTCACAGAAGCGGGGCCGGTTTGAACGGGCGCACAAAGGAACGCTCTTCCTGGACGAGATCGGGGAGCTGCGCCCGGAGGTCCAGGTCAGACTGCTTCGGGTGCTTCAGCAGAATGAAATCGAAAGGGTGGGTGGCAGCAAACCTATCCTTGTTGACATCCGCGTAATAGCCGCCACACACCGGAACCTTGAGCGTATGGTCTCCGACGGCCGTTTCCGGGAAGATCTGTATTACAGGATCAGTGTGTTCCCCATCCAAATCCCTCCACTGCGCCATCGAAAAATGGACATTCCGGTGCTGGTCCGGCACATCCTTGAAAAGAAATCCAGGATGATGGGGTTGCCCGTAACACCCTCTCTGGCCCCGGGAGCGCTCGATCAGTTGACGGCGTATGAGTGGCCCGGGAATGTTCGTGAACTGGAGAATGTTCTTGAGCGGGAGTTGATTCTGTGTAAAGGAGGGATGCTGCATTTCAGCGGGTCGGCGGCACCGGGGAGGGAGCGTGTTTCCGAACTCCCTGAGCAGATGACAGGCGGTTTCCCGTCCCTCAATGACGCCGTATCCTCGCACATCAACCGCGCTCTGGAACGATGTGGCGGAAAGATTGAAGGACGAGATGGTGCGGCACGTTTGCTCGCCATGAAACCGAGCACGCTGAGAAACCGGATGAAGAAGTTGGGAATTAGGTGACGAATGCCTTGGCAGCCCCTCCTTTGTCCACGAGCAATAATTCACCTCGGCTGCGTATTGAAGATAGCCTTCATGCTGACTATCCTGATGCAGCGTATCTTTAGGTGAGATCAAAGGATATGGCCGGGTTGGAGCAGAAATCCACGTTTCTGATTTACGGACTAAGCGCATTACTTCTAGCGGCGATCTTCACTGCCGACTACTATACACACCTAGGACTGGCTGTATGGATCACCTACATTCTTCCGGTCATCCTTCCCATCCTGGATTGGCGGCCTGTGGCGCCGTTAGTCGTCGCCTTCCTGGCAAGCATCCTCCTGATTGTGGGTTTTTATGCCAGCCCGGGGGGAGTGTCATCCGAATGGGGACACATCAACCGGGTAATCGGAGCGTTTACCGTCTGGGTCGTCGCTGCCATTAGCAGCCAATTCATCCGCAACAAGCTAAGTGTCCGCAAACAACAAGAGGCTCTGGGCAGTTCACGGGATGAACTGGAGGAGCGAACCGTTGAATTGGAGCGGAGGAACCGGGAGCTTCAGGATTTTGGGTTTATCGCCTCTCACGATCTGAGTGAGCCGCTGCGAAAGATTCAGACCTTCGGGTCGCTGTTGGAGGCAAAGAGCGCTGATCGACTGAGTGAGCAGGAAAGGGACTATGTCTCCCGGATGACGGGGGCGGCAAGCAGGATGCGGGAACTTCTCGATGCCTTGCTCACATATACGAATGTGGATAGGGTCGGGCGCGAGTTCAAACCCGCGAAGTTGGATGATACAGTAAAGGACGCTGTCAGCGATTTGGAATTTGCAGTTCAGAAAATCGGGGCACGCGTGGCAATCGGCCCGCTGCCGACCATTGTAGGTGACGCACACCAGTTGCGGCAGCTGTTCCGGAATATTCTTGCCAATGCGCTCAAGTACCACCGTCCGGAAGTCAAAACCTTCATTAAGATCCATGGCGAGGAAAGCGACGGCAAATGCCTTATCTTCGTGGAGGACAACGGTATCGGTTTTGACGAGAAGTATCTGGACAAGATCTTCCAGCCCTTTCAACGTCTTCACGGAGGACAGGAATACTCAGGGACAGGTATCGGTCTTGCCATCTGCAAAAAAATCGTGGAGCGCCACGGCGGAACCATAACCGCAACGAGCACCCCTGGAAAAGGATCAACCTTTATCATTTCATTGCCAGTGGGTCGAACCCCGCTCGGTTGTTTGTAAAGACCTGCATGTTCGCTTCGGATCCTCACTGTAGACGAACCCCTCCCCGATATGCTAACTATATGCGCAACCTTTGTTGAGACCGCGGGTATCGAGGAAAACTTATTGGAAACCCTGTTTTTTTCCACCGCCATCGTCGCCCTTGCGGAGATGGGGGACAAGACTCAGCTTCTGTCGTTTGTTCTGGCAGCCAAACTCAAACGCAAAGTACCCATTGCCCTGGGAATACTGTTTGCAACCCTCGCCAATCACTTTCTTGCAGGCTACATCGGGGGCTGGCTCGCAAGCCTCGTTTCCCCGAAAACATTGAAGTGGATTATTGCCGTCTCCTTTTTCGCTTTCGGCGCGTGGGCGCTGAAGCCTGACAAACTGGAAGAGAATCAGAAACTGCGCGGCGCAGGCGTGTTTCTGACCACATTGATCGCCTTTTTTCTCGTGGAAATGGGCGATAAAACTCAACTCGCGACCGTAGCACTCGCTGCGCGCTACGATTCTCTGGTAGCGGTTGTGATGGGCACAACACTCGGCATGATGATTGCCAACGTACCGGCCGTTTGGATGGGTGACACACTGGCCCGCCGTATGAACATGAAGGTAATGCACTGGATAGCCGCAGGATTGTTCGTCCTCATGGGTGTTCTGACATTGCTGGTGGAAACTTGACATCCCGTCAAGAATAATTCGGATCCTGCGAGTGCCATTCGTGCTATGAGTCGCTACGCATGAGCGCTGCCCAGGCGCGCCCCAAGTGTACGTGGCCGACGGCTCCCCGCCCGTGTCAACGTATTCTCTTTTCGAGACATGCCTGTATACACTTTAGCACAGGATCAACAATGCGAAATGACGATACTCCCTCTTCCGCCTGAACGGTTTTGAAAGCGAAATAGCCTTCTCCCATAGGACGGACGCGCAATCAGATGCGCTAAAACCCTGGGGCGCGAACTATCCGACCGAACACGGCTCATTTTTTGCATTCTCACTCACCGGGAGCTCATACTGATACTGAAATGAAAACTGATACTGAAATGCACTGAATGAAAATCGCAGCTATCTACCCGATCAAGCCTCGTCGTCGCGATCCCAACGTCTCCCTCATCACTGACGGTGAAGTGATATTCGCCTACGAGGAGGAGAAGCTCAGCCGCAGGCAAAAGGGATTCGCCAGCCAGGGGTATCCCACAATAGGTCTCCATGCAGCCCTGAAGAAGGCAAAGCTCCGGCCGGACGAAATCGATCTTTGGGCGCTGGTCGGGACATCAGACGATGTTCTTGCCGATTTCACAATGCTCCTCAAGCATATCGAATTCATCCATTTCGTCCCGGAGCTCAAGATCAACAGGGTTCCCCGCCACCTTGCATATGCCGCCCTTGCCGTATTCACCGCCCCCTTCGAGGAATCCCTTTTCATTTCAATGGATGGAGGAGGCTATGGCAGAGCCACCGCCATGCTCGGCGCTTTCAGACACAACCTCTTCCAGGAGATCCACCGCGCGAACACCGCTCATCTGTCCAGCTTCTGGTCGGACATGGCCCATTACCTCGGCTTCAGCCAATTTGAGGAGGAAAAACTCATGGGCCTGGCTGGTTACGGACAGGCCGACGGGAAACTCTATCGTCAGTTCAGATCCATCATCAGTATCACCGATGACGGTCTGGGCATCTTTTACAGACAGATGAAACGGGTCATGCAGCACAACCTCGATTTTTTGAACTGGCATAATTTGAGGCTTGTCAACACGACCTACTCTCAGTTCGACCTCAGCGCCATTCCGTACATTCGCGAGGTAAGCAAGCCCGACATTGCCGCCACGGTCCAAAAATTGACCGAGGACTATGTAGCGGATATTGTCGCAAGACTTGTCAGAAAGACCGGGATCAGGCAAGTGGCGGTTTCCGGCAGCCTTTTTCACAATTTGAGACTCAACGGCCACCTCCACCAACTCCCCAACGTTGATGCGGTCCATGTGCCCATGGTGACGGGTGATGAAGGTTTGAGCCTCGGCGCAGGGCTCTACACTTTATGGGAGAAAACAGGAAAGCGGTGCGCTCGTTTGCCCCTTTCTCCTTATCTTGGCCCTTGCTTTGACAATGAGACCATTGAGAGGGATATCCATTCTTTTGGTCTGAAGTACAGATACTCGTCCGATGCTGCAAAGGATGCCGCACGTCTGATCGCCAAAGGGGCGGTCGTCGGCTGGTTTCAGGAGGCGGGAGAATATGGCCCCAGGTCCCTGGGGGCCCGATCGGTACTCGCGGATCCGAGAAACCCGGCAGTCAAAGAAAGAATAAATAAGCTGCTGAGAAATCCCGATTGGTTCATTCCCTATGCTCCTTCAATCCTTGAAGAGCACATGCACGAATTCTTCGAACATGCCTGCAACGCCCCTTACATGAACATGGCCTTCCGCGCCAAAAAAGAAAAAGCACGGTTGATGCCTGCAACGATGCATGTCGACGGCATGGCCACTCCGCAGAGCGTCGGAAAATCCGACAACAGCCGGTATTATCGACTCATCGAAGAATTCAAGAAACTGACCGGCCTGCCGGTGGTTCTGAATGCCGGTTTCGGCCAGTACGGCCTTCCCGCCGTTTGTACCCCAGTACAGGCCCTGGAGCATCTCTGTATAGGCTGTGTGGATGTCCTCGTGATCGGAGACTATGTTGTCGAAAGGGAATTCCTGCCCAAAGAAGAATCGATTGGTTCGGATGAAGAGTCTCATCTGGTTGCGGGTCTGAAGGTGATGCCGGTAGTCGATCTGGCATTGGCTGGAAAGAGTCGGAAAGCCCTGGAGGTGTTTTGCCGGCTTGGCATTTCAGGAGACAGCGAAATCGAAGCGATGATCCGGGCGCTCTCCGATGAACCTGAAAAAAAGGAACTCGCAGGAAAGCTCGTGGAACAGCTGACCGACCTCATCGAAGCGCAGAAAAACAGAAGTTGATACCTGCCCCCGCCATGGTCAAAGAAGTTTGTCCATGGCACGAAGCACTCAGCCTCAAGCTTCGCAGATGTTCTTCGAGTCCGCTTCACACGTGAAAATCCGAAATCCTAAACAAACTCAAAACCGGATGTTCCAATCACAGGAACAAAACCATAATCCCCATGCCATTGTTTGGATTATTTGAATTTTGGTCATTAGGGATTGTTTCGATTTTCGGATTTCGACATTCGGATTTGCCTTCAACGCAGGTAGATGGGATTAGAGTATATCCACGGCCTCCAGCCGAATAAGGGAACCCGAAGGTAGACCTCGACTCTGTACACGCCGTTTTCGGCAATCCTGTAGACCGCCTCTTTTCCGCGCCAGCTCCTGATGCTCTTCCCGTTCCTGATAAGTCTTATCTCGGCCCATTTAGGGGTCTCGACCACTATGCTTCCTCCCCTTCCCAGAGCGCCATCCTCTCCCATGAAGAGTTCAGATCCCTCTTCGGACATATAATCAAAACGAAAACCCTTTGAGGGTGAGAGCCCGTCATGTGCAATGAAAAGCCTGCCCGCGCCCATGGCGCCATAAACCTGCTCTTTTGCCGCTTCAAAATCCTTCGGCATCTTTCTATTGAGAAGGATGTGGACATTGATGGTCCGCAGCAGAAAGTCATACGTGAAGGGAGTCAGCCGCAAAGGGCCGAGTTTGACATAGCTACCGTGCGCATCGGAGCCTCCAATGGCAACTACTTTCCTTTCCATGCAGAGTCGATCCCAGTATGCAAGGGTATCATCGCTTGGACCTCTGAGAGTTTCGGCCTTGAAGGAGATGCAGAAGAGGCCGTGGAACACCGTCCTGATTCGCTCCTTCCAGCGTGAAGTGAAATTCCATATGCAAATCCCGGAAAATCCCTTCACCGAGAGATCGTTCCACGTGTAGACAACGGACTTTTCAAGGAAAGGCATCCCTTTTTCAAAAGGATGGGCAATGAAACCCAGTGCCCCTTGCGCTTTCACTGCGTCGATGACCTGCTGAGGGGACTGCTCATTCTCGATCACCGGTTTCTTCAGGCCAAACGCCAGATAGTGATGGGAACGAATGCCGATCTCGGAACCTATGAGAACGAGGACGTTTCCGTAGTACCCTTCCTCCTCAAGATGGAGATTCTTGCTCATATGAGAGTGATCGTTCACGCAAACGAAATCGAGTCCTGCACTGCCCGCGCATGCCCCTATCTCTTTTATTGTCGCCGCACCGTCGGAATAAAGGGAATGGACATGAAGATTCCCCACATATTCATGTTCGAACATGAGATCGCATCAACCCTTTCCACAGAAAAGTCAAATGGAGCATAGGAGTATTGAGTGGTGCTATAGAGGAAACTCCTTCGAACTTCGAAACCTTTCTATTTCTTCATCACTCCAGCACCCCGGTACTCCATTGCTCCACTCTTACTCGATCTTTTCCAGCGCCCTGATGCCCATCTGAATCGGCTTGAAACTAGCGAGGCCGCTGATCGTCAGGACCGCCAGAAAAGAAGAAATGACAAAGAACCACTGAAGAGGCGAGATCCAACTTCCGTTCACCCCGGACATCATGAGGATATAGGCGGGCCAGGCCTCCAGGACCACTACAATTGCAATGAACAAAGCACTCGAAATCATATACATCAGCCCGCCGAATCCCGTTGAGAGCTGGGCCGGGTTGTGGTTCTTGAAATCAGGATAAAGGGCTCCAAAACCCACAGCCAGCGATACCACTGCAGAGACCGCTGCAAGCATGGTCAACGACGAGAGAATCATCATCAGGCCGCTGACCCCCAGCAGGTAGTTGGTCATGACGATCAGGACCTCTGCGAGAATCGTCATGGGCAGAATGAACAGTGCATACTTTGCCCAGAGATAGCGCTTGAAGCTGATGGGGGAACATCGGATGAGCCAGAAGGAATCTCCTTCGGAGCTCACAGAGGGATAGATGAAGCGCACCGCTATGGCCGAGAGAACGAAACCGGCAAGGGCCATATTGAGAAATGCAAGCTCGTTTTTGATGTACTCCAGCCTGAGAGGGCTCTTCTCGAGGGGCAGCACGCTGAAGTTATACAGATAGACGATCACCAGTGCTCCCAGCAGGAGCAGTTGAGACCATTGCGTGTTGTCGCGAAAAAAGATGCGGATATCCTTTTCCAGGATGGAACCGAGGTCGTTGCCGAAAGGACGACGAATCATTCGGACTATGAGTTCCAGAACCCTCCTCCCGGCTCTTCTCCTCCTCCCCTCCTGCGATCTGGAGAAAGCGGTAAAATAGAGAGCCTTCGCCGCCCAAATGCTGATAACGATCCACGCAAGCGCTGTGCTCCAGAGAAGCAGCACATTGAATCCGTTACCCTTCCCGGATCCGCTCAGATACACCCAAAGGCTTTCCGCTACCCAGTGCGAGGGAAGGTACGGAGAATCGGGGCCGCTAAGCGCGCTCATGTACTGCATGACGCTAAAGAAGGCTTCGGGGTCGACAAGCCTTTCAGGGCGGAGGAATCTCAGAATAAAATAGAGGGCGATGATCACGACCACGCTCAGGAGCATGACGATATCGCGGGTCCTGTGAGCAGGGAAAAGCCTCACGAGAATAAGGGTAACGAGCACCCCCGCCTGCGAGGCGATAATCGCAAGGGCCATCGACATGTGGACAAGCGTGAAGTAATAGCCCGGCCCGGGACGGTAGACGTAAGCATAAGACATGAGGACCGGCACTCCGAAAACGATCACCATCCATGAGCTGTCCACGAAGGTATGAACGGAGCGGCTCAGAAAGACCTCCTCCAGCGGCACTGGGGAGGCATGGCAGAGATCGAGGTCCGAACAGAGATAGTGGTTTGAAAGGGAGATAATGATGTTGCTGAAAACGAGCAGCCCGAAAAAGATCAGGAACACCATTGAGAGCAGATGGTGCGCAAGCAGGTCGCCGATCACCTCCACGGATTGAAAATAGGTGAGGACGCGGCTCGAAAGGACAAAGAGAAGAATCCAGAAGCCGACACCGATTCCCGCTGCCAGGAAAAGCTTCTTTCTTGCGTTTCCATAGGATCGGCCCAGCTTTTTCCTGATCCCGAGGTACCTAGGCCTGAGAAGTAGATAGAGGCCTCGCATGAGCCAGTCTTTTCCCCTCAGTCAATTTTAAAAAGATGCTCTCCAGACTGCCGTCCAGGCCGGCGATCCGTCTCACTTCCGCCGGAGTTCCGGAAACGATCATCTTCCCGGCCTGGATAATCGCAATCTCCTCACAGACTTCTTCCGCAGTCTCCAGGGAATGCGTGGACATAAAAATCGTCGTTCCCCTCCGGGCTTCGTCCATGAATATGTCCTTCACCAGTCTTGCCCCCTTGGGATCGAGCCCGACCATGGGTTCGTCCACGATGAGCACCTTCGGCCTGTGCAAAAGGGCCCCACACATCACCAGACGCTGTCTCATTCCATGGGAATAGCTCTCGATCAACTCCTCGGCCCAATGAATGAGATCGAACAGTTCGAGGAGTTCCTCAGTGCGCTTGCGCAGCGCTGCACGCTCCCTGATTCTGTAAAGACTTCCCATGAAATGGAGGAACTCGGCGCCGGTAAGCTTCTCATAGACAAAGGGGCGGTCGGGTATGAACCCGATGCAGCACTTCACGTCGGAAGGCTTCTTCAGAAGATCCATTCCGTCAATGAGGATTTTGCCGGAGGTGGGTTTCAGCACCCCCGCCATCATCTTGATGGTGGTCGTTTTTCCTGCCCCGTTCGGCCCGAGAAACCCGAAAAGGACCCCCTTCCCGATCTCCAGGTGAAGGTCGTCCACGGCCCGCAGCCCCATGTAGGATTTCGTGATTCCAATCAGTTTGATCATCGGCGACACAGATCGATTATGCAGATCGAAACGTCATCGAAAACAATTAGCGTTAACCACTAACACAGATTACGCAATCAGCGTTACTCATATTGGAAGTCGAGTATCTTCATCCTGAGTTGTCCTACAATGCCCGCAATTTCCACCTGCTTTTCGAGGTTGCCTTCAATGAGCTTGATATGGGCCGGATCGGCGGGCATCTGATTCAACGTGGCATCCATGCTGACCCATTCCCCGACATACGCCTCGGTCCACGCATGATAGAAGAACCGCTCACGGCTGTATGCCAGTCCGATGCTCAGCCTGGCCGGTATGCCGACCGCCCTCAGAAAGGCGGTGAGAAGGGTTGCGTGTTCATTGCAATCCCCCATCCCGGTCCTCAAAGTCTCCAAGGCGCTGGGGAGGGACAAAACAGGTCTTTTTTCGAGATGACGATACACCCAATCCGTCAATGACTTTGCCGCTGCGACGGCATCTTTTTTTTCCGCCACGATCTCGAAGGCCTTTTTTCTGATCTCCTCCTCATCGCTTTCAATGTTCCACTCGGGCTGCAGGAATTCCTTCATCCTGCCGTCTTCATCCACATAGGGTACCGAATAGCCTGCAGCGGAAGGGAGCTTCTCCTTGCGGACGAAAAGTCTTCCATCCCGGTACTCCTGGCGGCCGCCGTTCAATACACTCTTCTCCAGTCCGCCGTTTTCCAGCCCGGAAATTTCGATCTTCAGACCGCTGAGCCGTTTGGGATCAGGAAGTGCTCTGTCGGGACTGACGGCCGTGATCTCGTAAAGATCGGCGGTTCCCTTTTCGTCGAGATTTTCAGGGGCTCTCGCTGCGTTCGATTTGATGGTGGTGAGTCCCATGAATCCCTCTTCTTTCAGCACGGAACCGTCCTCGTCCACCCAGACCGTGAGGATCCGGCCGAAAACCTCTGTTTCCAGCCTGAACGCGTCGTAGGTCAACCTGTTGATTCTCAGAGGCTCCTTATCCAATACTCTGACGGCCATGTCCCTTTGCGACATGGTGGAGGGGTCGAATATCGGGAAGGAAAAGGTCTCCCCGACCGTGAGTTTCCGCGCCTTGAATAAATGGGAAACGGTTGCACCAATGACGGGAACCTTTTGCAGGCTCACGGTCTGTGTTCTTTTTTCTTTCCCGGTGCCGCTCTCGATGATAAGCGAATTCCCTTCTCTCTTACCGGATATGCGGAATTGAACGATTCCGGAACTTACGGAGAAGATGAAGTTCTCCAGGAAAAAGCTTCTGTCAGTCTTGCACTGGGTAACCGTATAGAGGCTGCTCCCCAAACCCATGAGGTTCAGCCTGAGAAAAATCTCCTCCTGAATAAAGTACCCTCCATCAACGGGTTTGATCAGGCTGACGGCATACCCCACCTTCTTGTCTTTGAGAAAAATCTCTTTCCATTCCCTCCCCGCTGCATCGATGCCTGCAGATCCTCCGGTCTCCTGGCTCCAGGCGGCAGTCGGCCGGCCCGGGACCTGAACCCGCAGGATCAGGAGGGCCATCATAACCAGCCATCCGGCCACGATCCCTGCTCCCACCAGGTGGAAAAAGAATTTTCCTTTCACTTGCAAGACCATTTACCACCGATCATTTACAATCATCATTTCTTATTTTTCATTTTTCAACGGAGCGCAAAGAGATCTGTAATCATTTTTGCGCCGGAATCAGCTCAGCGCAACAAAAAAGCCGCTGGTGGGGCTGCGGCCTTCAAATGATAAATGATAGATAATAAATGGTAAATGAAAGATGATAATTGCCCGGCAATGCCGGTCCTGGGTGAGGCTGGGGGAAAGGCAAGTCCCCCTTTCAAAGGCGGTAACCGGCCCGCTTTATCAGCAGACGCGCATTCGACATGAGCTCGTCGAAAAAAGCTGGTGGAAGGCCTGCTCCCATCGCCACCTTTCTCGCAAGAGTCTCGCCCATGATATCTCCGGGCGAATGGGTATCCGAATCGATGACAAGCCTGGCGCCGAATTCCTTTGCCAGCTTTGCCACATGGCCGTTCGTGAGGCTGTGCCCTTTCCTGCCGGATATCTCAAGAAAAACACCTTTTTCGGCAGCCATGCTGACCTCTTCGGGTGTGATCAGGCCGGGATGAGCAAGAAGATCAACGCCTGCTTCCAGAGCGGCCCTGTTTGTTCCGGGGGGGACGGGCTCTACAATCGTCTCGCCATGTACGACAACCAGCCTGGCGCCCAGATCTCGTGCTTTCCTGCAAAGGTCGCCGATCGACATCGGGGGAACATGGGTGAGTTCCACCCCGGGTACGACCATAACCGGCTGAGACTCCGTCAGCTCTTTTGCAGCCTGGGCAATTCTGGGAACCACAAAGTCAAAGGTGGAGCAATCGACGTGGTCGGTAATGGCGACCGCCCTATACTCAAGAGCTTCGAACCTTCTGACCAACTCAGAGGGAATCAGCTCCCCGTCACTAAAGAGAGAGTGTGTGTGCAAGTCGATCATGATCTAGTCTTTGGAATCAAGGGAGATCGCAGACGTAACCGAAACAGGCGGTTGGATCTACATCTTGTACTTTCCGAAATCCTCAGGTCTGAGCTTTTCCAGGATATCCTGCCACTTCTTGCCTTGCTCTGTCTTATCTTCGGGATCCATCTTCAGGTCGATCTGGGAGGATTTGCTGATCACATCCTCTGATACGAAGATGGGGGCCTGCACCCTCAGGGAAAGAGCGAGGGCATCACTCGGACGGGCATCGATGGTGATGTCCTTGCCTGCGTGATTGAGATGGATCAAGGCGAAATAGGTATTGTTCTTCAGATCGCAGACTTCCACTTTATTGACCTTGATTTCCGCCTGGGCCATGATGTTCTTGAGCAGATCGTGCGTCATCGGCCTCGAGAATTTGATTCCCTCCAACTCGCTCGCAATAGCCGTCGCCTCAAGAAGGCCTATCCAGATGGGCAGCGTTCTTTCCCCATTGACTTCCTTCAGGATTACAATCGGGCTATTCGTCAACGGATCAACGGTCAATCCGGAAATGACCATGGGCATGAACATGCTATCCTCCTGTTCTATTCTGAATTTGATTTAAGTCCATAGAACCCCTTTTGTCAACAGAACTTTCCAGACCCCGTTTTTTCCAGCGCTTCTCTATTCATCGGCCTCTTCGATTCAAACTCCGTCACAAACTTCTTGATTTCATCCGGTCTTCCCTCTATCTATATCCTGCTGCACCCGGTAGCAACCACCCAGACAGGCCGGGTCTCGAACAGATAACCGAGTTATAGATATGGAAAGACGAGAACCGCTTCCCGAGCGCGAGCTGCATCCCTACAGCATAGATCAAAAGCCCGGTTTCTTCCTGAGCTGGCTTTTCTACAAGCTCCTCAAGAAAGTCAAAGTGGATGAAGCCATGAGGGAAAAGCTCAAGCAGCTGCAGAAGCAGGGAACAGTGGTCTACACGATCAAGTACAGGGGCCGCCTCGATTACCTGATGTATCATTATTACTTCAGGGCAAACCGCTTCCCTGTCCCCAAGCTCGCCTTTGATCTCAATGTTTCTCTGCTTCTCCCTGTCACCCGCTTTTTCAAGGTCTATTCCTCCCGATTCTCTTCCTTTTTCAGAACAGGCGCATTTCCGGATCCTTACAATTCAGGGGTTTACAGGAACGCCATCTTCCGAGGAACGACTTCCCTTCTCTTCCTGGTGGACGAAAAAGGGTTCATGCAGCACTTCATCCAGTTCGGGAAAGATCGGTTGGAGTTTCTCATGGAACTCCAGCGGGAACTGGCCCGCCCCATCTTTCTTGTCCCCCTTCTTGCCCTTTACAGGCAAGGTCCGGAGAGAGAAAAGCCAACCTTTCAGGACGTCCTTTTTCGTTTCAAGGACCACCCCGGCGCAATCAGCAAGATCATCCTGTTCTTCAGGCATCATCGGCAGGCATTGATCGATTTCGGAGAGCCGATAAACCTGAAGGAATACTGCATGGAGAGCCATCCTCCGGATCATTCTCCAAGCCGGATCGCACTGGAACTCCGTAACCGACTGATCGGCCGCATAGACAATCAGAAGAGAGTGGTTCTCGGACCGATCATGAAATCGAGGCAGCAGTTCAAGGAGACGGTGCTGCAGGACCCCGCGCTGGCGAGGAAGATCGAGAGCAAATCGAGAGGAAAGAAAGACAGCCTCAAACGAATAAGAAGACAGGCCGGGGCCTACTTTGACGAGATTGCCGCGGATTACAGCATTGTCTATGTTCACGGCCTGATCTCCGTTTTCCGCTGGTTCATGAAGCGGGTCTTCGAAGGCATAGATGTCGATCATGCCAGTGTGGCCCAGGTCAGAGAATGGGCAAGAAAAGGACCGGTGATTTATGTCCCTTCTCATAAAAGCCATATCGATTATCTCGTGCTCAATTATGTGCTCCACGAGCACTACACGCATATTCCCCGAATAGCGGCAGGAAGGAATCTGGCCTTCTGGCCCATGGGGCATATCTTCAGAAAGTGCGGAGCATTTTTCATTCGCCGCTCCTTCAGAGATCCTTTGTATGTCGAGGTGTTCAACCGCTACATTAAGGCTCTCCTTGAAGACGGCCACCCTATTGAGTTTTTTATAGAAGGGGGGCGAAGCCGCAACGGAAAGCTGGTCTTCCCCAAAAAGGGGTTTCTCTCCATTCTTCTTCAGGCTCACAAGGAAGGATACTGTGAGGATCTTATCTTCGTGCCCGCAGCCATAGCATACGACAGAGTTCTCGAGGAGAACGCATACCTGAAAGAGATCGCCGGCGGCCCTAAGGAAAAGGAGAATTTCAGGCAGATCCTGAAAGCAAGGGGTTTTCTCAAGAGGAGCTATGGAAAAATTCACATCCGTTTCGCTCCACCGTTTTCCCTGAGAGAGTATCTTTCACAACGGCCGGGATGCTCCCCGCAGGAGATCAGGCAATCCCTCGCACTGGAACTGGTGCAGGCGATCAACTCGGTCACCCCCCTCACACCGCTTTCCCTTCTCGCGACAGCTATCCTGAGCAATCACAGGCGTGGTTTTTTCTCGTCCGAACTCCTCGCGACGTTAAAGACGCTTATGAAATTTCTGAAAAGGCAGGGGGTTCCCGTCACTCCCTCTCTATCGGATATCGAGAGGGCGACCGGCGAGACCCTTGCTCTCCTGAGCAAGTGGAAAATCCTCGAATCCATACAGGACGATGAACCGGGCGGGGAACCCTTCTACTATCTTGACGAGGAGAAAAAAGTTCAGCTCGAGTATTACAAAAACAGCATTATCCACTTTATGATCGGTCACTCCTTTTTGGCCATTTCGCTCCTGACCGGCAGGGAAGACGAAAGGGACGAGGATTCCCTGACCTCGGACTATGCTTTCCTGGAAGATCTGTTCAGGAACGAGTTTGTTTTTGAACAGTCCAGGGATACGAGAAGCAAGGTTCTTGAGGCCATGGACTTCTTTCTTGAGGAAGGATACGTTTCGAGCTCAGGTCAAGGGAGTGGTTACCGGATCACCAAGCCCGGATATGAGAAGCTGCCCATCTGGGCTGCCCTGGCCAAAACTTTTGTGGAATCGTACTGGATCGCCGTGAGGTCTGCCGGATCGAAGAAGGCGGAAAAGGGAAGCAACCCTGAGGAAGGTTTAAAACATGCGATGATTCTGGGAAGGAGACTTTACAAATCCGGGGCAGTGGATCACATCGGCGCCCTCTCTCCTCTGAATTTTCAAAATGCCTTCGCCGCGATCCACAAGCAACTTCATGGAAGGGCAACCGGCGCGGAATCCGAAGCGCCCGAGCGGTTGGCGAAGCTCGGGCAGAAGCTTTATGCTATGGCACACTACGGCAGGAGCTGACAGGTTGCTGAAAAACGGGCATCTGCTTCGTTGCCCTTGTCCTTTCCCGTGTCAAGCACGGGACAGGCTTGTTGCGACGTACTTACATGTACGACTCACTCCTCTGGACGGCGGGCGCCTCGCATCTGCCCATTTTTGAGCAACCTGCAAGATCTGCTCATCTTTGCCTCATCGTTCTGCCACAAAGACACAAAGACACGAAGAATGGACAATATGATCTTCTTTGTGCCTTTGTGCCTTAGTGGCAGTTTTTTCTTCACTTGTCGTGTCTCTTGGCGTACTCGAACAGGTAGGCCAGCACAAGCAGAATCGCGGCAAAGCCGATGACTTTTACTGCGGTCATCTCCTGAAAGAAGAAACGCCCGATCAGCAAGGCCATGAGTACAGCCACTATCAAACGAAGCAGGAATTTATAAGGCGTTGCCATAACCGGCATCAGGACCGCCCTTTCTTGAAAGGGACCACCTTTCCTGATTTCCCCGTGCCATTCTCTTTCAGATCCGATCGGGCATCCTGTTTTTTTACGGCGGGCGGGGTATGGGAGGGTATCGGCTCCAGTTTCATGGACTGCCCGCCCATGGTGAAGGGCGAGCCGAGGATATACTCTTCGCGCAGGATCCAGGTGATATCCTTTGCAGGAATAGAGAGCAGCAAGAGAGTGACCTGATACCAGTCCTTCTTGACGTCGGGTTCAATCGCCTCGATACGCGCGTACACCGTCGGCCTGTCCTGGTAGTATACCAGAACCAGACTTCCTATAAGATGAGCCTGTGTTTTCAAAAGAATACCCCTCAAACCCTGTTTTCCGCCACCAAGACCCAAAGAAGAGAATGACCAATCACGAGACCGTCTTACTTGATCACGGGAAATCCTTTGTGTCTTGGCGCCCTGATGGCTGTTTCCTCAATAGCCTATTCGCTGTCCTTCAGAACTGATCCGGGGTCGGTGCGAAGTTTCTCGAGTTTCTCTTCAAAGCCGTGCCCCAGATCTACGCCCATCTGTTGAGCCCTCTTCTTCGCATCTATCCCGATGTTCCGACTATCCCTGTAAAAGGAATCTCCTTTTGGCGTCCGAGGGTCATAGGCCTCCAGTCGGGCCCCTTCCGATACATGAAAGGCCACCCTGGAGATCAGCCTCACCGGACGGGGTCTTCCGCACTTCGGGCATTTCAGGCCTCTTTCTTCTTCCATTTTCAGAATGACTTCCTGGAAGAAGGTACTGCAGCCCTTGCACTGGTACTCATAGATAGGCATAAGTGATATTTATATCACTTTTCCTGTATTTGCAACCGGTAAGACGCATGGCGCAAAGTGCATGGCGCATAGCGCAAGCAAGGCAAAATGTGAAAGTTAGGATATTCCAATACAGGGTCTGAGAAGAAATTGTCGGCAAGCTATCTCTCTTTGGGTTCATTTTCGGTGGCATCGAGCATTGACTGTTTTCTGTTCACCATGCGCCATGCTCTATGCGCTTTGCGCTCTCACGCGCTTCCAGTTTGATTTTCATTTCCGTTGCGCTTACAATAGGCGCGCTTCCGAAAAGAGGTACTCTCCCATGAAGCTTCGCACGATTCTTCTGGTCCTCTCTCTGCTTACGTTTTTTTCGGCTTCGACCGCAGGTTACCTCTATTTCTCCTCTTCAAGACAATCCGCGCTCAGGGAAGCGGACCGCAATGCCGCCATTTCAGCCGGAACGATCGGGGACCGCCTCTCAGCTCATCTGGACGAGCATCTGAAATCCGCCAGAGCCGTATCCGGACTGCCTCCGATCAGGGAGGTGTTCTCCGCCACTGCAATGGACGCGCTGGCCGCAGCCAACGCGACACTCGATCACTTTCAGAGAGCCCTGGATGTAGACGTCTGCTACCTGATGAACCGTGAAGGGATCACCCTTGCCTCAAGCAATCGCCATGACCCGGACAGTTTTGTAGGCAAGGACTACTCGTTTCGACCATACTTCCGCAAGGCCATAGAAGGACAGCCCTCCATTTACATGGGCAGAGGAGTAACATCGAAGAAACGCGGCGTCTACTACAGTCATCCTGTGCACGGCCGGGAGGAAGAGACTCCGGTCGGCGTGCTGGTCATCAAGGCCCCTGTGAACATCATAGAGAAGGAGTTTCTGCAGAACCGGGAAGGTATCGTTGCGTTAGTGGAACCCCATGGGTTGATATTTGTTACGAATCAGGAGAAATGGCTCTATCGCTTCATCTGGAAACCCGCCCCTGATGAAATTACCACAGTAAGCGCTTCCCGTCAGTTCGGGGAAGGTCCCTTCCTCTGGACGGGACTGGAAAGGAGGCAGGACAACAGAGTCCTTGATTCCTCGGGGAAGGAATATGCGGTGAACATGACACAGGTGGAGAAATACCCCGGCTGGTCTATCATCTACCTTCAGGATACCCACGAAGTTTCCAGGAAGGTTCCTTTCCGCTTCATCAGAATGACCGGCATCGCCATCCTCGCATTCTGTACCCTCATCGGGCTTCTCGTTTTCTTTCTCTACAAAAAGGCATCTTTCCACATCTCACAGCGAAAGGCGGCCGAGGCTGCCCTGCGGGAGAGCGAAGAGACTGCGCTTGCGCTTCTGAACGCCCCCACCGAAAGCGCCCTTCTCCTGGACAGAGAGGGATATATCCTGGCGCTGAACCGGCCGGCTGCCGATCGATTCGGCCGAAGAAGGGAAGAACTGATTGGAAATTGCGCCTTTTATCTCTTTCAACCCGAGGTCGCGGAATCCAGGATGGCTTACCATGCGCAGGTCCTTCGTACAGGCAGGCCGGTCCGCTATGAGGATTTGAGGGCCGGGATGCGTTTGAACACAAGTTTGTACCCGGTGTTTGATGCCTGCGGAAACACGGTGGTGAGAGTGGCCGTGTTCAGCAGGGATGTGACCGAACAGAGGCAGGCCGAGGAAGAACTCCGGCTCGCGAAGGAGGAACTTACCCGCTACTCCAAGGAGCTCGAGAGCCGGGTGAAGAAACGGACCGAAGAGCTGCGGCGGCTCTCGGCGTCCATCATGAGCAGACAGGAGAAGGAGCGCACGACGATTGCGCGCGAGTTGCACGACGAACTGGGCCAGATGCTCACGGCCCTGCGATTCGAGGCGGTTTGGATGTGGGAACGGTTCAGGGAAACCGATTCGAAAGCGGCGGACCGGGCATTGGCCATGCGCGGTCTCATCGATAAGAGCATCGACGAGGTGCGCGGCATGTCGATACGGCTGAGACCCGGGGTTCTGGACGATCTCGGGCTGATAGCCGCCCTGGAGTGGTACACCACGGATTTCGAGAAGAGGACCGGGATAGCATGCTCCTTCAGCCATTCCCGGGTGGACGATGTGCACGACACGCTGGCCACTGCAACGTACCGAATAGCACAGGAAGCGCTCACCAATGTTGCCCGCCATGCCCAGGCCACCCACGCGAGGGTGGCGCTGGTGCGCTGGAATGGAATGCTGACGCTCTCGGTCACGGATGACGGCAAGGGTTTCGAGTCGGATTCTCAAAAGGATGCAGCCAATTTCGGCCTCGCGGGGATGCGGGAGCGGTCCAGTCTTGCAGGAGGCTCCCTGGAGATCCATTCTCTTCCCGGGGAAGGCACAGAGATCGTCTTCAGGGTCCCAATCTCTCTCGATGAGGAGGCGTTCCATTGATCAAAGTTCTGCTTGCGGACGATCACGGTATTGTGAGGGCGGGTCTTCGCCGCCTCATAGAAGAGAGCGGAGACATCGAGGTGGTCGCGGAGGCGGCCGACGGCAAGGAGGCGCTGTTGAAGGCCGAAGAACAATCCCCTGATGTGGCCGTCATCGATATCTCCATGCCGGGAGTGGACGGTCTGGAAGTGGTTACCCGTCTTCATTCACTCCGGCCGGAAATGCCGATTCTTGTCCTCACAATGCACGAGGAAGAACAGTATGTCATCCGCGCGGTGAGCGCAGGCGCCATGGGGTATGTGACGAAACGCTCAGCCCCTGAGGAGCTCGTCAGGGCTATCCGGAAGGTCTATGAAGGAGGACGGCACCTCAGCGAGGCGGCTTCCGAAGCCCTTGCATTCCGCGTTGCAAGGGGAGCTGGAGGAGGATCTCTGCTCGACTGTCTTTCAAACAGGGAAGTTCAGGTGCTGCGGGCGCTGGCCCTCGGAAAAACCAATCGCGAAATCGCCGAGACCTACAACCTGAGCGTCAAGACGGTTGATACCTACAGGGCACGTTTGTTGAACAAGCTGCGCCTGAGGAACAACGCGGAGCTGTCCAGATTCGCCATTCAGCACCACCTGATCGAATGAGCTTGTAAGAAAATCTTCTACAAGAAAATCCGAAATAGCCTGATTTACAGATTCTTACCCTTCCAATACCATTTCTTCAGCAGGGCTTGAAAATCTCTGCACTCCCAACCTTCCGCCCCCTCTTTCGCAAGAAACCGTTGCGCATGCAACTCTTTCTATTTGGGTCTTGTTTCAAAACATTAACCTTTCACGGGAAAAAGGAGGCAAGTATGAAGAGGGAGAAATTCCTGGTAGGGATGGCTTTGTTCACGGCTCTTTTCCTTGTTTTCAGCGGGAGCCTTTGCCTGGCACAGGAAACGGTGAAGGTGGGGATCGTTTTGCCGCTCACCGGAGACCAGGCAAAATTTGGGGAAATCGAGAAGCTGTCTTTTGATCTCGCCCTTGCGGAAATCAATGCGGCCGGCGGCGTCAAAGGGAAGAAGCTGGAGCTTGTCATCGAGGACGACACGGGAAGACCCGACGTCGGCCGCTCGGTGGTGGAGAAGCTTATCACCAAGGACAAGGTGGTCCTGGTGGGAGGAGGGTACAGCAGCTCGGTCACCTATGCTGTAGCCGGGGTCTGCCAGCAGAACCAGATCCCCTTCCTGATCAATACCGGCTCGGCAGACAACATCACCACGTCCGGATGGGACTGGATATTTCGCCTCAACCCTCCTGTGAGCGAGTATGCCGGGGCAATCGAATCGCTCCTGCAGAAAGTGATCCAGCCCAAGAAGGTCGTTATTCTTTATGAAAACAGTCTTTTTGGAACCAGCGGTGCGAAGGAGTTCGAAAAGACCTGCAAATCCCTGAATTACGAAGTTGCATTGAAGGAGGGGTACGAGCACGGGGGCATCGACTTCAAACCGGTTCTCATCAAGGTAAAACAGCTCAACCCCGACGTAGTCTACATGGTCTCCTACATCATGGATGCATCCCTCCTGATGAAGCAGGCCAAGGAGCTGAAACTGACGCCCAAGATGTTTATCGGCGGAGCGGCAGGATTCACTCTGCCCGAATTCCAGCAGAATGCGGGAAGCGCATCCGAAAAGGTGATCTCCGCCACCCTGTGGCACGAGGTCCTCCCCTACCCCGGCGCGATGGACTACTACAAGAAATTCGTGGCCAAGTTCAATAAACCCACCGAGTATCACGGCGCAGAGGCCTATGCGGCGGCGTACGTGATCGCCGACGTCCTGAAGCGCGCAAAGTCCTACAAGAACACCGATATCAAGGAAGCCCTGGCGGCTACGGATATGATGACCGTTTTCGGTCCAGTCAAATTCGTCTCCTATGGAAAGCACAAGAACCAGAACAAGCTGCCCACCTATGTGGTCCAGTGGATCGACGGGAAGCTCGAGATGGTGTGGCCGGCGGAGCTCGGCACCAAGAAGTTCGTCTTCCCGGTGGACTGGCTGAAGACCTGGGGATACTAGTTGAAAAGCGAACCGCAAAATATCGAATGTAGAATGTCCAATGTCGAAGAGACGTAAGACCCGCCACTGAGACACGAAGGCACAAAGAGGATCACAGGAACTTTCTTGGTGTCTTTGTGTCTTGGCGGCGGAACGAAAAGACCTGCAACGCAACCTGCACGAAAGGATTGTCCCATGGCTGTTTTCCTACAGACCCTAGTGGCAGGGATACTCATTGGGGGCATTTACAGTTTGATCGGCATCGGGATGACCCTGATCATGGGGGTCATGGGCATCATCAACCTGGCTCACGGCCAGCTCATGATGGTCGGTATGTACATCACCTTTGTTCTTTCTCACTTCCTCCATATCGATCCTTACCTGTCCCTCTTCGTTGCCATGCCGTGCCTTTTTCTCCTGGGCATGTTTCTCCAGAAATACCTGCTCAACCCCCTGATGAAGATCGAATCCATCCTTCCCGAAAACCAGGTTCTGATGACCGTCGGCATCGGGATGGTGATCACCGAAATCGCGAGATTCATCTTCTCTTCGGATTACAAGAGCGTCAAGACCTCCTACAGTTCCACTGCCTTTTTTCTCGGCAACATCTCTTTCAATCTCCCCATGTGCATCGCCTTTCTCTTTGCCATGGCATTCACCGCAGCCCTTTTCTGGTTTCTTCTCAAGACGGATATCGGCCGTTCCATCCGTGCGACCGCTCAGGATCGCGATGCAGCCACTCTGATGGGGGTCAACAGCAGCCGCATCACCATCATCACCTTCGGACTGGGCTCTGCACTGGTTGCAGCCGCAGGATCCCTGCTCATTCCCATTTTTTACCTCTTTCCGGACATCGGGGGACCCTTCACCCTCAAGGCCTTCGTCATCACCATCCTTGGGGGACTCGGAAGCACTGTAGGGGCCATCGTGGGAGGGGTGGTTCTGGGGATCGCGGAATCCCTGGGAGCCACGTATGTCGGGATGGGATACAAGGAAATGGTGGGTTTTGTGATCTTTGTTCTCGTCCTGGTCTTTTTGCCGGGCGGACTGAAACGGTTGACCAAGGTATAGGGTGGACACATGAAGAATAAGAAAATCGGACTGACCGTCCTGGGGATCATCGCAATCGTCTTTCCCCTCGTCATTCGTTCCGACTACTACCTGCATCTGCTCATTATCGCTCTGATGTGGGTCGTGATCGGCTCCTCCTGGAATCTTCTGGCCGGATACACGGGCCAGGTTTCCTTCGGCCACGCCATCTTTTTCGGAACCGGCGCATACACGGCCGGGATTCTGGCCGCCAAGCTCGGGATTTCCGCCTGGTGGGGCCTCGTGTTCGGCGGTGTCGTTTCCATGCTCGTTGCCCTCTTTGTAGGATGGGTGTGCTTCAGGTTGAGGGGCCCCTATTTCGCCCTTGCTACGCTGGCCGGAGGGGAAATCATCCGGCTTGTCGCCACCAACTGGGAAAGCCTCACCGAAGGCATGGTGGGGATACTTATTATTCAGAGTTTCAGGAGCAAGCTCCCCTATTATTACATCGCCCTTTTTCTCGCAATCTTCTGCATCTACGCCATAGCGATCGTGATGAAAACAAAATGGGGGTACTACTTTGTCTCGGTCCGCGAGGATCAGGACGCGGCCGAATCCCTGGGCATCAATACGGCTCTCTACAAGAATGTCTCCCTTCTGATCAGCGCCTTTTTCACGGGGTCGGCCGGGGCGTTCTACATGAATTACATGGCCTTCATCGATCCCCAGGTCGTCTTTTCGCTGCACTACATATCCATCATGGCGATCCTTGTGGGAATTGTGGGCGGGGTTGCGACCATCTGGGGACCGGCGGTAGGCGCCTTTATCATGGTGGGCGTTCAGGAAACCTTCAGGAGCTCCTTTTTCGGAGTTGCGCCAAAATGGGTCAGCCAGGGGCACGCCCTTGTCTTCGGCCTTCTGGTGATCTTTGTGATCATGTTCATGGCAAACGGAGTCGTGGGCGACTGGAGCAAAATCCGGAGGGCGATATTCAGGAAGAAAACTTCGCGATACAAGGGAGAAGAATATGGTACTCCTTGAATTGAAGCATCTGGTCAAGGCCTTCGGAGGGCTCAAGGCCGTTAACGACGTCTCTTTCCAGGTAGAAAAGGGAGAGATCTTCGGTCTCATAGGACCGAACGGCTCCGGGAAAACCACCATCTTCAACTGCATCAATAATTTTTTCCCCATAACCGCCGGAGACGTTCTCTTCAAGGGAAGAAGCATCGGTGGGCTCAAGACCTACAAGGTTTGCCATCTGGGCATAGGCCGCACATTCCAGGTCGTAAAACCTCTCGCACGCCTGAGCGTCATGGACAATGTGATCGCCTCGGCCTTTTGCCGGGTGAACACCATCAAGGAGGCGGAGGCGCAGGCCGAACGGATTCTGGATTTCACCAACCTTACAGGCGAGGCGAGTAAACCTGCCAAGAGCCTCCCCATTGCCGGGAGGAAGAGGCTCGAGATCGCCCGAGCTCTGGCCACCAGACCGGACCTCCTCCTCCTGGACGAGACCGCCGCAGGATTGAATCCCTCTGAACTGGACGAAGCGATCGGCCTGATCAAGAAGATCAGGGACAGCGGGATCACTATTCTCATTGTGGAACACATCATGAAGGTGATCATGACCATATCCGATCGCATTCATGCCATCAATTTCGGTCAGACCATTGCCGAGGGCACGCCCAGACAGGTGGCGAACAATCAGGCCGTCATTGAGGCCTACCTGGGGGAGGAATATGCTCACAGTTAATGCTATCGACGTTTTTTACGGGGATCTGCAGGTCCTGTGGAATGTATCCTTCGAGGTAAAGGAAAAGGAGATCCTTGTCCTGGTGGGGGCAAACGGCTCCGGAAAGTCCACGACCATAAGGACGGTATCTTCCCTCATTTCTCCGAGGAAGGGGACCATTCAGTTTGAAGGCACACGAATCGACAGGCTTGCCCCTCACCATATCATCGAGTACGGCATTGTCCATGTGCCGGAGGGAAGAAAGCTCTTCCCCCTGATGAGCGTGGAGGAGAACCTGATCATGGGGAGCCTTCATGGGGAGTCCAAGGCCAGGCGCGTCAATACAATGGATACGGTTTTTTCTCTTTTTCCGAGACTGAAGGAGAGACGGAAGCAATTGGCAGGAACCCTGTCAGGCGGAGAGCAGCAGATGCTGGCTGTCGGCAGAGGGCTCATGTCGCTGCCGAGGCTCATGATGTTTGACGAACCGTCTCTCGGCCTCGCCCCGATCATGGTCCAGGAGATCTTCAACATGGTGAAGCGGGTCAATGCACAGGGGGTAACCGTTCTTCTTGTGGAGCAGAATGTCCGGCAGACCCTGGCCATGTGCAATCGCGCCTGTGTGCTGGAAAACGGCAGGATCGTCCTGGAAGGGGAGGGAAAGGATTTGATGAATAATGACCATGTGAAGGAAGCTTACCTGGGGATCTAGTGTGTCGTGTCCCTGAAGTACTTTGCGTAAATGCTTTTTCGAACAGAGCGAGACACAAGATTCCCCCCCCCTCAGGTCCAGATGGGACGTGTTTCCGGGTCACGATACAGATCCCTGTTTATCATTTCTCATTTTTCATTTATCATCTCCCCTTCCCGGTGTCATTTGACAGGACGATCTGAAGGGATTTGCCAAAAAGTGTTTCTCAAATCCGCGAGCTTGTTCTATAACATTACCGGGTTATACTCAGATAAGTGGCCTGAAGCATGATTACAGGGGGAAAGTCAGCAATGAACGCGTATTTGGAAGGTGGGCCCAAGAGCCCGATAAAAATTCAGGACAACACCTTCAGAGACGGACACCAGTCCACCCTGGCCACACGGATGAGAACCGAGGACATGCTTCCGATTGCAGAGAAGATGGACAGCGTCGGATTCTGGGCAATGGAAGTATGGGGCGGCGCGACATTCGATACCATGCATCGCTTTCTTGGCGAGGACCCTTTTGAAAGGCTCAGGACTCTCAAAAAGTACATCAAGAAGACGCCTTTTACCATGCTCCTGCGGGGACAGAATCTCGTAGGGTATCGCAATTATGCGGACGACGTGGCAAGACTTTTCGTGGACAAGGTCTCTGAGGCGGGAATGGATATCTTTCGGGTCTTCGACGCCTTGAACGATTTTAGAAACTTCCAAACCGTCGTTGAGCGCATCAAGGCCAATGGCAAGCACTTCCAGGGAACCATATGCTACACCCTCACTGAAAGGCGAATGGGGGGCGACGTATTCACCCTGGAATACTACCTGGAGAAAGCCAGGGAGATCCAGTCCATGGGCGCCGATTCCCTCTGTCTCAAAGACATGGCGGGCATCATGTCGCCTTTTGATATTGCCAAGCTCGTTACTGAGATCAAGAAGGTCGTCAGCATCCCTATCCACCTCCATACCCACTACACAAGCGGTATGGCGTCCATGGTCTACCTGGAGGCGATCAAGGCAGGAGTGGACATTGTGGACACGTGCCTGGCGCCGTTCGCGCTGCGAACCTCCCAGCCTGCAGTGGAACCCATTGTGGCGACGCTCTATGGAACGGACAGGGATCCGGCGCTCGATCTGAATCTCCTGCTCGAGATGGGAGATCATCTGGAGAAGGTCGCCCCCAAGTACCGTAATTTCCTTGCAAAGCACACTATGTCGGTCATCGACACAGGGGTGCTGGTCCATCAGGTTCCGGGGGGCATGATCTCCAATCTCGTGAGCCAGCTCAAGGAGGCCAAGGCCCTTCATCGGCTCAATGAAGTCTACCAGGAGGTGGCGGTCACCCGCCGCGAACTGGGCACCCCGCCCCTTGTCACCCCGACATCTCAGATCGTGGGCGTGCAGGCGGTCCTCAACGTGCTTTTCGGCAAGTACAAGATGGTGACCAATGAGGTCAAGGATCTGGTCTACGGACTGTATGGAAAGACCCCCACCCCCATCGATCCCGAGGTACAGAAGAAGGTCCTCAAGGGTTACAAGAGGGGCGAGACCCCGGTTACCGGCAGGGCGGCAGACTACCTGCAGCCCGAGTTGGAGAACGCGAGAGAGAAGATCGGTGATCTCGCCAAGGACGATTTCGATCTGCTCATCTATGCTCTCTATCCAACCACAGGCGAGCAGTTTCTCAAGTGGAAATATGGAGTGGAGCAAAAACCGGCTGCGGTAAACCCGAAAACCCTCGAAGATATCCGAAAGGAAGACGAGGCAATGGCCGCAGCGCTCGAGCAGGTCTGCAAAACGTTCTGATCATCCCGTCGTTCTCTCCCCGGGGTGAGGACCTTCCCCGGGGAGAGAAATCAGAAATTGATCAGGCGGGTCCGGTGCCCCGTCTTCTGCATTAAGCATTTTTCATTCAGCATTCGGCATTTGGAAGGGCGACGGGAAGAATTATGCAGGCTTTCTTCGATGAAAAATGACCAATGATTAATGGGAGCTTCTCATGAAATGGCTAGTTCGATTCGTTTCATCATCCGCAGGTAAAAAGCAGCTCATGTCGGTTACCGGTCTTGCGTTCTGCCTGTTCCTGGCGACGCATCTGGTGGGGAATCTGACCCTCTACGGAGGCAGGGATTTCTTTCTCTCGTACATTGAGCACCTGCATGGGCTTGGTTACCTGATCACGGCTGCGGAGCTCGGTCTCGTTTTCTTCGCCCTGGTCCATATTGCGACGGGTCTGGTGCTCTTCTTCGAAAACAGGGCTGCCAGGCCGGTTTCCTATGCCGTCAAAAAAAATGCGGGCGGAGAGACGATAGGTTCGGCCACTTCGCCTTATACGGGGCTCCTGATCCTTTTGTTCCTCCTCATTCATCTGCTGACCTTTCGTTTTGTGGACAAGACCTCGGTGACCGACTTCGAAATACTGACACAGAAACTCACTCAGACATGGTGGGTCTTTTTCTATATCGCAGGTGTCATCATCGTCGCGATTCACGTCAGCCACGGTTTCTGGAGCGGCTTCCAGACCCTGGGTCTCAATAACCCGAAGTACATGCCGCTCATCAGAAAGTTTGGAATACTTTTCAGCGTTGTCATCGGGGTCGGATTCGTTTCGATTCCGGTCTTCGTATTCCTCGTCGCGTAAGGAGGTTTTCATGCAACTGGATGCCAGGATTCCCGGAGGCCCTCTTGAGGAGAAATGGGACAGGCACCGTTTCGAATTAAAGCTGGTGAACCCGGCGAATAAGAGGAAATTCGACATCATCGTGGTGGGGACCGGCCTTGCCGGGGCATCGGCCTCCGCCAGTCTTGCGGAGCTCGGGTATAACGTCAAGACGTTCTGTATCCAGGACAGTCCCCGTCGCGCTCATAGCATTGCGGCCCAGGGAGGCATCAATGCCGCAAAAAACTACAGGGGTGACGGAGACAGCATTCGGCGTCTCTTCTACGATACCATCAAGGGGGGCGATTTTCGGGCAAGGGAGGCGAATGTCTACCGGCTGGCCCAGGTCAGCAACAGCATCATCGACCTCTGCGTGGCCCAAGGCATCCCGTTTGCCCGTGAATACGGCGGACAGCTTGCCAACCGCTCCTTCGGCGGCGCCCAGGTCGAGAGAACCTTTTATGCGCGGGGGCAGACGGGACAGCAGCTCCTGCTCGGCGCTTACAGCGCAATGATGCGCCAGATCCATGCAGGAAAGGTCAAGATATTCCCCCGACGCGAGATGCTCGATCTTGTCCTGGTCAACGGGGCCGCCAGGGGGATCGTTGCCCGCAATCTCGTCACCGGCTATATCGAGCACCATGCGGCCCATGCAGTTATTCTTGCGACAGGCGGGTACGGAAACGTTTTTTTTCTCTCCACCAACGGCATGAGCGGAAACGTGAGCGCAGCGTGGAGGGCGCATAAAAAGGGAGCTCTTTTTGCAAATCCGGCTTTCACCCAGATCCATCCCACCTGCATCCCGGTCCACGGCGCTTTCCAGTCCAAGCTGACCCTCATGAGCGAAAGTCTCCGGAATGACGGCAGGGTATGGGTCCCCAGGACGGCAGGAGACAAGAGGGCTCCACACGATATCCCTGAAGCCGACAGGGATTATTATCTCGAAAGAAAGTATCCGAGCTTCGGGAACCTGGTGCCTCGCGACGTGGCGTCCAGGAACGCCAAAGAGGTCTGCGACCAGGGAAAGGGAGTCGGCCCCACGGGATTTGCGGTTTATCTGGACTTTCAGGATGCCATTCGAAAGGACGGCGTCGAGGCGATCAAACGCAAGTACGGCAATCTCTTCCAGATGTACGAGCGCATTACCGGGGAGAACCCCTACGAAACGCCGATGATGATCTATCCCGCAGTCCACTATGCCATGGGCGGCTTGTGGGTGGACTACAATCTGATGAGCACCATTCCGGGGCTGTTTGTGCTCGGCGAGGCGAATTTTTCCGACCACGGCGCCAACAGGTTGGGGGCCAGCGCCCTGATGCAGGGGCTGGCGGACGGGTACTTCGTGATCCCCTACACGCTCGGAGGGTACATTGCCGGCCAGCGACTTCCAGAGGTCCGGGAAGATCACCCCGCCTTTCGGGAGAGTGCCAGGGAATCCGGTGAAAGGCTTCACAAGCTTCTCTCCAAGAAGGGCAAACAGACAGTTTCCGATTTCCACCGCGAGTTGGGCAGTGTGTTGTGGGAACATTGCGGCATGGCCAGGACCGAGTCCGGACTTCTCAAGGCCAAGGCGAAAATTCCCGAGATCCGGGCCCAGTTCTGGGACAATGTGAATGTCCCAGGGTCGGCCGCAGAATTGAACCAGAGTCTTGAAAGAGCAAATCGGGTCTCCGATTTTCTGGAATTTGCCGAATTGCTGGTGGAAGACGCGCTCTCCAGGGAAGAGTCTTGCGGGTGCCACTTCAATGAAGCCTTTCAGACCGAGGACCATGAAGCCAGAAGAAACGACGAAACCTGCTGCTATGTCTCCGCATGGGAGTTCCAGGGGGTAGGAAAGCCCGCCACACTGCACAAAGAGCCTCTGGTTTTCGAAAATGTCACCCTCGCGCAAAGGAGCTACAAATGAGCAAGACAATCACCCTTTCCCTGAAAATATGGAGGCAAAACGGTCCTGAGGACAAGGGTCATTTCGAATTCTATGAGGCGAAAGACATCTCCACGGACATGTCTTTCCTGGAGATGCTCGATGTGGTCAACGAGAACCTCACGCTGGAAGGCCGCGAGCCGGTCGCGTTCGATCACGACTGCCGCGAAGGGATTTGCGGGAGCTGCGGAACCGTGGTGAACGGCATTGCCCATGGGCCGGAGAAAGGCACTACCCTCTGTCAGCTTCACATGCGCCATTTCCAGGATGGGTCAACACTGGTGATCGAACCGTGGCGCGCCCGCCCCTTCAAGCCTGTCAAGGACCTGATCGTGGATAGGAGCGCCCTGGATGAGCTTATCCAGGCCGGGGGCTTCATTTCAGTAAGCACGGGCCAGGCTCCGGAGGCGAATTCAATTCCGGTACCGGCGGAAAAGGTCGAGCTGGCGATGGATGCAGCCGCCTGCATCGGATGCGGAGCCTGTATTGCGGCCTGCCCGAATGCTTGCGCCATGCTCTTCGTTTCGGCCAAGGTATCTCATCTTGCCCTTCTGCCTCAGGGACAGCCCGAAGCGGCGAAAAGGGCCCTTTCCATGCTGAGAAAGATGGATGAACTGGGATTTGGAAGTTGCGGCAACAAGGCCGAGTGCGAGGCTGTGTGCCCCAAAGAGATTTCCCTTCGCAACATTGCGCGATTCAATCGCGAGTTTCTGAAAGCGACGTTTGGGTCCTCGGAGGAGTGAAACAGTTTGGTAGCTGAAAAGCGATGGGTTTCGCTTCGCTCTACTCATTCTACCTGTCATTGGTCATTCGTCCCTGGTCATTCGTAAGTGACAAAGGACAAGTGACAAGTGACGTCGACCATTCTCCAGAGAGAAAACTTAAGCAAGAAGAACACTCATAAAAGGAGTAGCACGATGAAACGAAACAAAGTGACGGTTGTGGGAGCTGGAAATGTGGGCGCAACGGCGGCGATGCGGGTCGCTGAAAAGGAACTTGCGGATGTGGTGCTGCTCGACGTGCTGGAAGGGGTTCCTGCCGGAAAGGCCCTGGACCTGATGGAAGCGGCCCCTGTTGAAAAACATGACTGCAAGATCCTAGGCTGTACCAATGATTATTCCCAGGCCCAGGATTCGGATATCGTCATCATCACCGCCGGGATTCCCCGGAAACCGGGTATGAGCCGCGATGATCTTCTTTCGACCAACATGGGGATCATGCAGAAGGTGGTCAGGGAAATCGCCTCTGTTGCGCCGGATTCCATCCTCATCATCGTCAGCAACCCCCTGGACGCCATGTGCCATGTAGCCTATGACGTAAGCGGCTTTTCCAAACAGAGGGTGCTGGGCATGGCCGGTGTTCTCGACTCCGCCCGATACCGGGCGTTCATCGCCATGGAACTGGACGTATCGGTGGAAAACGTCCATGCCTTTGTTCTGGGCGGGCACGGGGATACCATGGTGCCTATCTCCAGATATTCTACTGTGGCCGGCATACCCATTCCCGAACTCATTCCGCCGGACAGGATAAAGATTCTGGAAGACAGAACCCGAACAGGGGGAGCCGAGATCGTGAACCTGCTGAAGACCGGCAGCGCGTACTATGCCCCGGCTTCGGCCGCCGTGGAAATGGCTGAAACCATTCTCAAGGACAAGAAGAAGATCCTCCCCTGCGCCGCTCTGCTCCAGGGCGAGTACGGAATCCACGATCTCTTCATCGGGGTCCCGGTAAAGCTCGGTTCAGAGGGAATCGAGAAGGTGATCGAGATCCGGCTGAACGAGGAGGAGAAAAAGGCGCTGCATAACTCGGCCAACGCGGTGAAGGGTCTTGTGGACGACATCAAGAGACTCCGCGGATGACACAGACGGGAAATTGAACTCCGTATCCGACATTCTCATGTCGGAAAGGTTGATGCCGAATGCCGGCGGCGCTATACTGATTGGCCGGACTCTCGAAAATGGGCGCTGTCTGGATTGGCCGGTTCCCGGATTTCGCGTTCGAACACTCGAGGATATCAAAGGAGAACTTAATGAGTCGAAAAATGAAGACCATCGAAGGAAACGAAGCGGCGGCACACGTCGCTTACGCATTGAGCGAAGTCGCAGCCATCTACCCGATCACCCCTTCCAGCACCATGGGGGAATACTGTGACGAATGGGCGGCGCACGGCCGCAAAAACATCTTCGGCCAGGTGGTCAAGGTGGTGGAAATGCAGTCCGAAGCAGGAGCGGCCGGCGCTGTTCACGGGGCCCTCGCCTCCGGCGCCCTCTCTACGACATTCACCGCATCCCAGGGGCTGCTTCTCATGATCCCCAACATGTACAAAATTGCAGGCGAGATCATGCCCACGGTGTTTCATGTCTCCGCACGCGCCGTTGCGGCCCACGCCCTCTCTATTTTCGGAGATCACTCCGATATCAATGCGGTAAGAGAGACCGGTTTTTCTCTCCTGGCATCCGCTTCGGTTCAGGAGGTGATGGATCTGGCCCTGGTCTCTCATCTCGCCAGCATCCGGGCGAGCCTTCCCTTCATTCACTTCTTCGACGGGTTCAGAACCTCCATGGAGATCCAGAAGATCGAGTTGATCGACTATGAAGAGATGGCCAAGCTGATCGACCGGGAGGCGATCGAGGATTTCAGAAACCGTTGCATGAATCCCGAATATCCTCAAATGAGGGGAACTGCGCAGAATCCGGATATCTACTTTCAGAACAAGGAAGCTTCGAATCCCTTCTTTGCAAGAATCCCCGCCATAGTTCAGGAGGAGATGGACAAGGTAGGGGATCTCGTCGGACGGAAATACCATCTTTTCGATTACGTTGGACATCCCGAACCGGACAGGGTCATCATTTCCATGGCTTCCAGCTGCGACGTGATCGAAGAGACGGTCAATTATCTCACCGGCCTCAATCAGAGGGTGGGGCTTCTCAAGGTGCGGCTATATCACCCCTTCTCCACGGAAGCGTTCCTGAGGGCGCTCCCTTCCACGGCCAGGAAAGTTGCGGTTCTCGATCGTACCAAGAGCCCGGGGGCCATAGGCGAGCCGCTTTACAGGGATGTCTGCACCGCACTGCTCGACACGCCCGCACGTCCTTCGGTCGTGGGGGGAAGATACGGTCTGGGCAGCAAGGATTTTACCCCGTCCATGGTAAAGGCCGTGTACGACAACCTTCGTTCCTCGGTCCCCAAGAACCACTTCACGGTGGGGATCGTGGATGATGTAACCCACACCTCCCTTGAAGTCGAGGAGTCCATCGATACCGCAACAAAGGGCACTGTTCGGTGTAAATTCTGGGGTCTCGGCGCCGACGGGACGGTGGGCGCGAACAAGAATGCCATCAAGATCATCGGCGAGAACACCGGCATGTATGCGCAGGCCTACTTCGCCTATGACGCGAAGAAGTCCGGCGGCATCACGGTCTCCCATCTGCGGTTTTCTCCGGAGAGGATCCAGTCTCCCTATCTGCTCACCCATTCGGATTTTATCGCCTGCCACAATCCGGCTTTTGTCAAACAGTACGACATCCTGGATGGACTCCGGAGCGGCGGCGCCTTCCTGCTGAACTCTCCGTGGAGTGTCCAGGAGATGGAGAAGGAGATCCCGGATCGCGTGAAGCGGACCCTTGTGCAGAAGAAACTCGGCTTCTATAACATCGACGCCGTGAAGATCGCTACGGACCTGGGGCTTGGGGGGCGCATCAACATGATTATGCAGGCGGCCTTTTTCCAGATCGCCAATGTGATTCCTCCCGAGGAAGCCTTCAAGCACATGAAGGAAGCCGTCAAGAAGAGTTACGGGAAAAAGGGCGAGAAGGTGGTGAAGATGAACATGGATGCCGTGGACCAGGCAGTGGGCGCCCTGCAGAAGATCGAAGTCCCTGCCTCCTGGGCCACCGCCGGACTCGAGCCCTACATGAAAAAGGAAGAACCCGAGTTTGTGACCAATGTCATGAGGCCCATGCTGAACCAGCAGGGCGATGCTCTTCCGGTGAGCGCCTTCAGTGCGGACGGGGTATTCCCGACCGCTACCACCCAGTACGAGAAAAGGGGCATTGCCATCAATGTTCCGGAGTGGATTCCGGACAACTGCATTCAGTGCAACCAGTGCGCCTTTGTATGTCCCCACGCCGTGATCAGGCCCGTGCTTGCCAAAGAGGAAGACCTTGCCGATGCGCCGAAAGACTTCGTCACGATGGAGGCCAAGGGCAAAGAGCTAAAGGGATGGAAATTCCGCATCCAGGTGAGCCCGCTCGATTGTACGGGCTGCGGGAATTGTGCGGATATCTGCCCTGCCAAGGAAAAGGCCCTCGTTATGAAGCCCCTCGGCACCCAGGTCGACGCCCAGACTGCCAACCACCAGTTCTCCACCGGGCTCCCCATTGCGGACAATCTGATGCCGGTGACTTCGGTCAAGGGCAGCCAGTTCAGGCAGCCCCTTTTCGAGTTCTCCGGCGCCTGCCCTGGATGCGGCGAGACCCCGTACATCAAGGTCATCACGCAGCTTTTCGGGGACAGGATGATGGTTGCCAATGCCACCGGCTGTTCCTCCATCTACGGCGGTTCGGCCCCGAGCTGTCCTTACACGGTAAACGAGCAGGGACAGGGTCCTGCATGGGCCAACTCCCTTTTCGAGGACAATGCTGAATTCGGTCTCGGCATGATGCTGGGCGCCACCCACCGGAGATCCGGGTTGGCCGACTTGATCCGACAGGGTCTGCAGGCGGATGTGTCGCAGGAGTTGAAGAATGGTTTCCAGCAGTGGCTGGACGAGTTCAACAACGGCGACAAGTCCAGAGAGAACGGAGAGAAGATCCTCGACCTTGTCGAAGCTGAAATCGAACAGGTCCCGGAGGCTGCCCACACGCTGCTCCATCAAATCCTGGACATGAGCGATTACCTTACGAAGAAGTCCGTCTGGATCTTCGGCGGCGACGGATGGGCTTATGACATAGGATACGGCGGACTCGACCATGTCATTGCCACAGGGAACGACGTGAACATCCTGGTCCTGGATACGGAGGTTTACTCAAATACCGGCGGACAGTCGTCCAAGTCCACACCCACTGCGGCAGTGGCCAAGTTCGCCGCGAGCGGCAAGCCGACTCGCAAGAAGGATCTGGGGAGAATGGCCATGACCTACGGTTACGTGTACGTCGCCTCGGTTGCCATGGGTGCGAACAAGAACCAGTTCATGAAGGCCATTGTTGAAGCGGAGAGCTATGACGGTCCTTCTTTGATCGTGGCTTATGCTCCCTGCATCAACCACGGAATCAACATGGGGAGGAGCCAGAACGAGTCAAAGAAGGCTGTTGATTGCGGCTACTGGCCTCTGTACCGCTTCAATCCCAGGTTAACGGAAGAAGGAAAAAACCCGTTCATCCTTGAATCCAAGGAGCCGTCCGGCGATTTCAGGGAATTCCTCAAGGGCGAGGTGCGCTACTCCAGCCTTTCTATTACCTTCCCGGAAAAGGCTGAGGAGCTGTTCAAGAAGGCCGAAGCCGATATGAAGGAGAGGTTCGAGACTTACAAACGGCTGGCGAGCTGAGGAAGATTACCGTTCTCCCGCAGAGACGCAGAGGCGCAGAGAAAGTCATAAGATCTTTTGCCTTTGCGTCTTTGCATGTCCGCCGTCGGATGCTACTCCGCTACAGCGGACCGGCGGGTGAATGGTTCTGTTGATCTTCAATTTCGGTTCTCTCAAAGAGACATAGTATCTTTTTCTCTGCGTCTCCGCGGGAGAAACACTCTTTCAGTGGAGAAAACTACATGGCTGAGACCTTCCTTTACCGGGACCCGCTTCCCCTCGAGGAAGACAAGACCGAGTACCGCCTTCTCACCCACGAGCACGTGAGTACGAGCCCTTTCAAGGGCTCGTCTCTCGTCCAGGTCGCCCCCCAGGGACTGGCGCTGCTCGCGGAGACGGCCTTCAAGGACGTCGCCCACCTTCTCAGACCTTCGCACCTGACCCAGCTCAGAGGAATACTGGATGACCCCGGCGCCTCGTCCAATGACAGGTACGTTGCCTTGGAGATGCTCAAAAACGCGGTCATCTCAGCCGAAGGAATCCTTCCCATGTGTCAGGACACAGGCACGGCTGTTGTGATCGGGAAAAAGGGGCAGCGGATCTGGACAGGCTATTCCGACGAGGAGGAGCTCTCCAGGGGCATATTCGCCGCTTACACCAAGAACTACCTTCGCTATTCCCAAATGACCCCGCTTTCCATGTACGAGGAAAAGAACACGGGATGCAATCTGCCTGCCCAGATCGACATCTACGCCGTTCAAGGCGGCTCCTATCGATTTCTTTTCATTGCAAAGGGCGGCGGCTCTGCAAACAAGACCTATCTCTTCCAGGAAACAAAAGCCCTGCTCAATCCCGGCACGCTTATCCCGTTCCTCACGGCAAAGATGAAATCCCTGGGCACCGCAGCCTGCCCCCCCTACCATCTTGCCTTTGTCGTCGGCGGAACTTCTGTAGAGACCAATCTGAAAACTCTGAAACTCGCCAGCACCGGATACCTGGACGCGCTCCCCGGGGAAGGAGGAATCGAGGGATATGGTTTCCGGGATCGGGACCTTGAAGCGAAGCTGCTGACGATGTCGCAGGAACTTGGGCTGGGGGCTCAGTTCGGCGGCAAACATTTCTGTCTGGACATCAAGGTCGTTCGACTGCCGCGGCATGGGGCATCCTGCCCTGTGGGGATGGGGGTAAGCTGCAGCGCCGACCGAAACGTCAAGGGAAAGATCACTGAAGAAGGCATCTTCCTGGAGAAGCTCGAAACAGACCCCTCCAGGTTTCTGCCTGAACCCGGTTCGGTGCAGGATGAAGCGATAAGGATAGACCTTGACCGGCCCATGAAGGAGATCCTGGCGGAACTGAGCAAGTACCCAGTTTCAACCCGACTCTCACTCAACGGAAAGATGGTCGTGGCAAGAGATATTGCCCATGCAAGATTGAAGGAACGGTTGGATCGAGGAGAGCCCCTCCCCGGCTATTTCATGGATCATCCCGTCTATTACGCCGGGCCGGCCAAACAACCCCCCGGATACCCTTCCGGTTCCATGGGTCCGACAACTGCCGGCAGGATGGACGCTTATGTCCCCATTTTTCAACAAAGGTCCGCTTCCATGGTCATGCTGGCCAAGGGGAACCGTTCAGCCGTTGTCAAGGAATCCTGCAAGAAGTACGGAGGATTCTACCTGGGGTCCATAGGGGGGCCTGCAGCACGGTTGGCAAAGGAATGCATCACCAGTGTCGAACTGCTGGAGTACCCGGAGCTCGGCATGGAGGCGATCTATCTGATCACTGTGAAAGACTTCCCCGCCTTCATCATCACCGATGACAAAGGAAACGACTTCTTCGAAGGGCTCATATAATTTCTTTATTGACAGCCTTTCACAAAAGCGACTATGTACCGAAAACGATGGACAGGCGTTTCCAATCCTTTTTCACCGGGAGGGACCCATGCTTGAAAATCTGTTTTCGCCATTCCGAATCAAGACCTGCCAGCTCAACAGCAGGATTGTTATGCCGCCGCTCGCCTCTTTTCTCATCGAGGATGACGGCTCGGTAACCGACAAGACTATCGAACATTACAGGAAACGCGCTTCCGGCGGTCCCGCGATGGTGATGGTTGAGGCCCATGCTACTTCGCCCGAAGGGGTCGTCTCCAGCCATCAGGCCAGGATTTGTGATGACCGATACATCGAGGGACTATCCAGGATTTCCTCGGTCATACGCTCTGAAGGGGCTGTGCCGGCCATTCAACTCCATCATGCCGGCAGGCAGACATCCATCAAAGTCATCAAGAGAAAGCCTCTTGCCCCGTCCAATCTCCCCTGCCCTGCCATCAAGGGAGAAGTCGAGCCGCTCTCGAAATCAGAGATACAAAGGATCGTCCATGATTTTGGAGACTCTGCCTCGAGAGCTCTTCAGGCAGGATTCCAGCTGATCGAGATCCATGGAGCGCATGGTTATCTCCTCAATCAGTTCCTTTCGAGGTTCTCAAACGATCGGACCGATGAGTACGGCGGAAGTCAGGAGGGACGGTGCCGCTTTTCGATGGAGATCATCCGTGAAATCAGAAAGAGAGTCGGCCCTGATTTCCCGCTCTCGTTTAAAATCAGCGCCCAGGAGTTTGTTCCCAATGGGCTCACGACAGAGGAGTCGATCGAGCTCCTGAGACTGCTCATCCCATGTGGTTTGGACATCATTCAAATCTCGGCCGGGAATGACGCCAGTCCTGAATGGATTGCGCAGCCCATGTTCATGGAAAAGGCGTGCCTGGCGGAATCGTCTGGCAAGATCAGGAAGGCGCTGCAGTTCCCCGTGATGGTGGTAGGCAGGATCAATGATCCCCTGGTCGCAAACGAGATCATCAAGGAAGGAAAGGCGGACCTCGTCTGCATGGGTCGCGGGCTTCTGGCCGATCCGGAGATGCCAAAAAAAGCCAGAGAGAACCGGCTTGACGATATCCGGACCTGCATCGCATGCAACACCTGCATGGAGTCGATCTTTCGAAGGGGCCGGGTGGAATGCCTTGTGAACCCTTCCCTTGGCCGGGAACAGCAGATGGCCATCCGTCCCGCTGACAAATCAAAGAAGGTCATGGTGATCGGGGGCGGTCCCGGGGGCCTGGAAGCTGCGTGGGTGGCCGCAAGCAGGGGGCACGAGGTTCACCTCTTCGAGAGACAGTCCCAACTCGGTGGACAGCTGAACATGGGCAGCATGACAAAGTACAAAAAGGAGCTCCTCACGCTTATCAGGTATCAGACGAGGCAGGCGGAGAAATTCGGGGTAAAACTCCACCTCAATTCCGATGTCACTCCCGATCTGGTCAGGGAGGAAAAACCTGACGTGGTGATCCTTTCCACCGGTTCCACGCCGGTGAAACCCCATGTGCCCGGGATCGAGAAGGCCATTGTCCGTATGCTGCCCGACATCCTGAATGGAAGCAAGCCGACCAAAAAGAAGACGATTATCCTTGGAGGAGGGGCCACGGGATGCGAAGTGGCGCATTACCTGGGGGATCATCAATGCGACGTCACTATCGTCGAACAGCTCCCTAAGGTCGCCGAACAACTGGAGTCCATCACCAGAAAAGTTCTCCTTAAAGAGCTGCGGGAGAGGAAGATCCGGATCCTGACCTCATGCAGGCTCTCCAGAGTCGAAGATCATGGCGTTTTTGTCACGGATCAACAGGGGACCGAAACATTCCTGGAAGCCGACGCCGTGGTCATCGCAGTCGGGAGCCGTCCCGACAATTCGCTTTACGATTCCATCCTCTCCATGGGACTGCCGGTTCATCGGGTCGGAGACTGTGTGGAGCCGAGGAGTGCAAAGACCGCGATACTGGAAGGGGCTATTGCCGGCCGCGAAATTTAAATACTTATGAATCTCCGAAGCACTCTGCAGGAGCGAACTCCTGCTCGCGAAGCAATAAAGAAACTTGTAGATACTATGCGGGTCACTTGGAAGTCATTTGTGATAACCTCTTTTAAGAATTCCAATCAAAAAGGAGGCTCCAAATGAGCAATACGCAAGTGACCCAAGAGAAGAGTAACACAAGAAGTGCAGAGTTGTATATGTCCTATGAGCTGGCGAACAAGGAATGGAAGCTGTGTTTTGGT
>Ga0209270_1000333_pt1 | contig 115142 bp, 99 predicted proteins | sample MTBAKSrepl1MetaG_FD_187456 | JGI IMG/M metagenome (GOLD analysis project Ga0209270, IMG submission 187456) | Enrichment culture microbial communities from Arthur Kill intertidal strait, New Jersey, USA, that are MTBE-degrading - MTBE-AKS1... | ecosystem: Environmental > Aquatic > Marine >...
GAACTGGAGGGGATGTACGAGCACCTCGCGGATGTTCTCTTGAAAATCGGATTCATCAACCCTGAGAATCCGGAACACTGGATGCTCAATGTGCGACGCTTCCTCTCCAGGCTTCCCCTCAGGGCAAGGGAAGTCAGGATCATCCGGGGCTTCTGCAGACAAATAGACTGGTACACGGAACAATTGGAGAAATTCCGAACGGTACAGGAAAAATCTTCCTGCCCCGATTCGAAAAGCATGTAAGGAGGGACGATCATGGCAGAAGATCTTTTAAAAGGGAAACGGGTTCTGATTGTTGACGACGAACCCGATGTGCTGGACACTCTCGAAATCCTGCTCCCGATGTGCAAAGTGGAAAAGGCCTCCTCGTTTGAGAGCGCCAAGGAATTCCTGGAATCGGACCCGCTGGATATTGCCATACTGGACATCATGGGCGTGGATGGGTACAAGCTCCTGGACATCGCCAAGGGCAAAGGCATCATCACCGTCATGCTGACCGCCCATGCCCTGAGCGTCGATGATACCATCAGGTCCTATAAGGGAGGCGCCGCTTCATACCTCCCAAAGGACAAAATGAGCGAGATAGAGAGTTTTCTCCGCGACATTCTCGAAGCCAGGGCCGAAGGCAAGCATTCCTGGTGGCGCTGGCTGGACAGGCTGGGGTCTTACTACGAGAAGAAATTCGGGCAGAACTGGCAGGACAAGGATAAGGACTTCTGGCGCAATTTCCCATCGTGGTAGAAGAAGAGTAAGCAGTAAGCAGGTAGAAGAAGAGTAGGCAGTAAGCAGTGAAAAAAAAGAAATCCGGCGGCTGGAGTTTATCCCGCACCTGGTGAGGGGCTAGTGTCGTGTAAGTGAGAAATCTTGTCCTCGCGGGCAATTACAAGATCTCTCCCTTCGGTCGAGATGACAGGTTACTTCTGTTACACGACACTAGTTGATATTGATAGCAGGCCGTTCTTCAAGACCACTTTTCTGGAATTCATGTAATGTTTTCGAATTCTCTTGCTGCTTACTGCCTACTGCTCACTGCTTACTGTCCTCCAAGAACGCATCGATCAACATTCTCGAAATGCTGATCCTGTCCGGGATTCGGGGGAGACTCTCTGCCGTAAACCAGCCGGCGTCGACGATTTCCTCTTGGTCGACCCTGATCTCTCCTTCTGAATACTCGGCCGTGAATGCGACCATCAGCGAGTTGGGAAAGGGCCAGGGCTGGCTGCCGAAATACCGGATATCCGTCACCTCGATTCCGACCTCCTCCCTCACTTCCCGTTGAACGCATTGCTCCAGGGATTCGCCGGGTTCAACAAATCCGGCTATGACGCTGTACATCCCATCCGGGAAACGGGGAGCCCTTGCAAGGAGGATCCGGTCCTGGTTGCGGATTGCCACGATGATCGCGGGCGACATGCGGGGGAATACCGCAAGTCCGCAGGTTGGACAAATCTTTGCCCTTTCTCTCGGTTTATCTGCGGTCCGCCCGCCGCACTTTCCGCAGTATTGGTGGTTCCGCTCGAACTCGACAAATTGAAAGGCACGACCGGCCACCAGAAACAGCTCTTCCTCCACCGCGCCGAAGAGCTGTCTCAACCCCACAAGGGACATGGTCTCCGGCAGATCGAACCCTTCGGCTATCTCACCTGCCAGACAATCCACCCCATCCAGGGCGCCGAGGTAGATGGCAGGGGAATCAAACCCGAAAGAAGCCGGATTGCTCGAGGGGAGCCTGATCCCTTCGCCGCTCTTCACCACCACGATCTTCTGCCCTGAAAAGGCAAAACACCACGCAGGCCCCTGCACATTATGCACCGGTTTCATGGAAGCTACAAAGCCCACCGGCCCTGCTCCTGTTCACCTCGGCCGCCGGCGAAGTTTTTCCGAACGCCGTTCAAAGCCTTCAGATAGGCCGGTTCGAAGTCCGGCCACAGCTCCATACCCAGCCGGTTTTGCGTTTTGACGATCTCTTCCAGAATGCTGCGATCGGTCAGCGGGTTGATCAGGCATGATCTCAAGACAGTGATGTGCTGGGGCCTGTACCGGGTGGATTCAAGGGTGGTTCTGGATACAAAAGTCGTGTCGTCCAGCCTGAGCGCCTTGTGGAGCTTGATGTTCAAGGCATTGATGATGTGGTTGACCTTTCCGATTTTCTTCCGGACCTCTCGTTTTTCCGGTTCGCTGAGCTTCTTGCCCGCCTGCCACGCGTACAGTTGTTTCTTCACCTGCTGGGGAACAAAGCGATAAATGAGGATGAAGAGCTCGGGGGAATTGAGAATTTCGAAATTCCGCCGTCTTTGGAGAATTTCCTGAAAAGTGTCGGTGTTGTCCCTGGCCCTCTTGAACAGAAGCCCGTATCCCTCCCTGCCTATGATCTTCAATGCGGCCCAGGGCTTCAGGCTGTCGAACGGACGGGATCCCTCTATGGTAAACCTTCCTGTGTCGACCGAATTGCGACGGATCACATATTGGGAACTCTGCTTGATGAGATTGAGGTCCTTTTCATTCTTGAAAAGAATCATGCCCATGGCCATAGGACAATAGAGCAGCTTATGGGCGTCGATGCACACGGAATCGGCCCGGTCGATCCCCTGGAACAACGCGCGGCATTCGTCGACGAGCAGAGCGGCCCCTCCCCATGCGGCGTCCACATGGAAATGGGTCCCCACCGACTCCGAGACCTCGGCCAGTTTCGTCAGATTGTCCACTGACCCGGTCTCCGTGTTCCCGGCAATCCCTACGATCGCAATGATCTTGGTTTTGTTCTTTTCCTTTCCGGACTGGAGTCCGTCCACTTTTCGGCAGAGCCCCCGCACATCCATTCTGTGCTTTGAATCCGCAGGAATGGTGATCACGTTCTGCTCACCGAGCCCGAGAAGACTGGCCGCCTTCCTGATGGAGTAATGGCCTCTTGCCGAGACCAGGATGACCCCCCTGTCATATCCGTAATGGCGAAGAGCCTTTTCCATCCCTGCTTCGCGAACTCCCGGGAACGATCCGCTCGGGGGAAATGCCTTTTCCCTGGCAACCAGCAGAGCGTTCAGATTGGAAAGGGTGCCCCCAGAGGTGACGTTACCCAGGGCCACTCGAGGATTTTGCATGTTCTTCTGGTAATAGCTCTCGGACCGGTTGTAGACGAGCCGGTGGAACCAGGCAACCAGTTCCCGCTCGACAAAGCTGGAGGCTTTGGCTGTTTCGATCTTGACCTGGTTCTGATTGAGCGCGGCAATGATCATTTCCAGGATGATCATGAAATACGGAACCGCGCTCGTCATGTGCCCCACATAGTATGGGCTCCCCACCTTCACGGAATGGGCAGCCACCTTGAGCTTTATCTCCGCAAGGACATCCTTGATCAGGTTGGGGGCATCGGGCACGGCCGTTTCGTCAAAGATCCTGCTCAATTCGGGAAGGGTGATGCTGCTGTGGATTCCACCTTTCTCCTTGAAAAAATCATGGATGGTCTCCAGCATCTGGTGGCCGAACTCGATGAACTTGTCCGGCGAATCGGGCATGATGAAGAGTTTTCGGAGGTACTCGAAACTGGATATTATCTCTTTTTTTTCCGGGTTCATAAATTCAACTGTATCCTTGTGGGGTACCTGGACTGCCGCCGTGGACGTGATCTTCTCCGGGCCGGACATGCTCGATGTCCGTGTTCGTTAACGGTCCGTCTTCGTTAACGGAAGGCTCTGATAGTCTAATGAATTCAGCTGACAAGTCAACGAAAAGAGTAGGCTCTTTCTTAATTGCTTTGACTACGCTTCTTCATCTGCACTATATATTTCGTCACCTCTAAATCTTCACCCCGTTCACACCATTCGGAGAGAACAATGGAAAGAAAACCCGCCATTGTGGTCCTGGGTACCTTTGACTCCAAGGGAGAAGAGCATCTTTTCCTGAAGCGGCGGATCGAGCAGAGAGGTTTCCGCACACTGACCGTTCATGTGGGAACAAAGGGCCCTTCCCCTTTCACACCCGACTTCGACGTGTTCCGGGAGATCGGTTGCGCTTCGGAGGGAAAGCCGGTGGACCGTGACTCGGCTATCAATGCCGCCCTTTCCCACGGGCGGAGGCTTTTGCTGCAGTGCCATGAAAAAGGGGAGGTCCTTGGAGTCATCTCTGCAGGAGGCGGGACCGGGACACATCTTTCAACCGGCATCATGCGCGTTCTCCCTTTGGGCATTCCAAAGGTCATGGTCTCCACCGTTGCCTCGCGTGACATGTCCGGGATCGTGGGGACCAAGGACATCACCATGATTCACAGCGTCTCCGACATCCTCGGCGTCAACAGCATTCTGGGGGAAATCCTCGACCGGGCGGCAGGGGCGGTTTGCGGAATGGCAAAAAGCGACTGGAAACCCGCAATGGTGAAGAAGAGAATAGGACTCACCATGTTCGGGTTTATCACCAAAGCGGCCGAGCAGGCAAAATCGCGCCTGGAGGCCCTCGGGTACGAGGTGATCGCCTTCCATGCGAACGGCACCGGAGGCATGGCCATGGAAGAGTTGGCCCGGGAAGGCCGTTTTGCAGGAATCCTCGATCTGGCAACCCATGAGTTTGCGGATGAATTCAAACAAGGGTATTGTCGCGGAATAGGTCCTGAGAGGCTCAGGCCGATCTCCGGCGCGGGGGTTCCCAGACTGGTCGTGCCGGGAGGGATGGATTGCGCTGTGCTCGAATTCACGCGGGACACTGTGCCCGATGAATATCGCGATCGAAAAATCTTCTTTTATGATTTCCGATCAGGTATACGGCTTACCGCTGAGGAAAGCCGGGTTCTCGCAGGCCGGATGGCGGAGAGGCTCAATGGCCATCCCCCGAGCGTGAAGGTGCTTATTCCAACGGAAGGCTGGTCGGAAGCGGACCGCGCGGGAGGTCCCCTGTATGATCCGCCGACATCGAGGGCGTTCGTAACGGAACTCAGGGGAAAGCTGGACCCTGGAATAGATCTCAGGGAGGTGCACGCCCATATCAACGACGACTCCTTTGCACAAGTCGCTGCAAGGGTCATGCATGAGATGATCACCCTTTTTTTAGCTCCTCCTCAAAATCCCTGAAGAAAACGTCTTTCTCCCGCCAGCCTGGTCCAAAACGGCTGTTGAAATGAGAGACGAGCTTGGCATAGATCCTCTGCCAGATCTGCTTTTTCCCCTCTAATTCTTCTTCCAGATAAGTCTTGAGCTCGCCCATCTGCTCTTTTGGAAGAAAGGAAACAGCACCAAGTTTGATGGACTGCTTCAATGCTGCCGGAGTGAGGGCATGGGCGGTGAGCATCACGGTCGGGAACCCCCTGTCCACAGATTCTCTGAGGAGCTCGAACCCGTTCACGCCCATGATGTCGAGGATGACGAAATCATAAGTGTAGCCGAGCAGGTATTGGAGAGCGGTATCGTAATCGGCAGCCTTATGGACGATTGCCACATCCAGGATTTCACCCACGCTCTCCAGGATGTCGGGCTCATCGTCGACGACCAGAACGGTCTTCCCTTCCAATAGGCTCTTTTCGCTCATCTCATCCCTCCCTTTTACAGGTCAGTTGTACGACTAATTTCTAAGTTCGTTGCCCATTCTCGCCATGATTGTCCTCATGCCCTGACTGTGACTTTCCTTGGGGACTAACTTGCGAAGGCTTTCGAGGAAGGCATTCGCACAGGGGGAGAGCGGTTGCTTCCTGAGGTAAGCGATGCTTACGTCCAGAAACATCCGATGCCCCTTGATAGGGACGGTCACCAGCTTCTTGTCCTGGAGCTCAACCAAAACCGCCTCCCTCACGATAAAGGAAACCCCCTCGCCCCTTTGCACCACCTGCTTTATGAACTCGGCGTTGTTTGTCTCCATCAGAATATCCGGAGAAATCCCCTCCCCTTCAAACAACCCATTGACCAGTTTTCTGGTGCCGGAACCGCGCTCCTTCGCGATGATGGGCTCTGCAGCCAGTTCTTCAACCGTGATCTGTTTCCTGCCTGCCAGCGGATGAGTCGGCGCGAGTATGAGCACAAGCTCCTCCTGACTGAAGGGGATGAAGCAGACGTCGGGGTTGTCTTCCACCCTGGCAATCACCGCGACCTCGTTCCTGAAGTCGAGCAGGCTGTGCATCACATCAAAAGAACTCCCCTCATCGAGATGGATCTTGACATGAGGAAATGCATTCCGAAAACTGGTGATCAGAAACGGCATGAAATATCGGGCATAGGTCTTTGAAGTGCCGAGACGGAGGACACCGCGCTTCAACTCCCTCATATCCTCGATTGTCTGCTCCACTTCCTTTTCGAACTCGAATATCTTCCGTATGTACTCGTACAGAGTCTTGCCTTCATCGGTGAGATAGACGTTTCTCCCCCTCTTCTTGAAGAGCTTCAGGTTGCACTTTTCTTCCAGAAGACGAACCTGGGCCGTGACGGCCGGCTGCGTAATGAAGAGCCTTCTGGCGGCTGCCGTGAAGCTGCCTGACCCGGCGGCCTCGTAGAAAACGCGAAGCTGATTCAGGTTGAGCATAAGGAAGTCTCCTTGCTCTTGAACGGGAAAGGGTTCAATAAATGTTATGGGGCAAAACATTCATAAGCGAAAGTTATCCATATCACAGAAAAACAGGGAATCCCATGATTTTCTTCCCGGCATAGTCAAGCTCTCTGCGCTTGCGCCTGGAAGCCGGTGTCTTCTGTCTCCTGTCTCCTGACTTCTGTCCTCTCGTATGAAACTTCATTCCGCCAGTGTGCCTCGTATGAAAACTCATCACCTGTAGGAGCAAGCTCTGCTTGCGATTCTTTCGGCTCCGAGGAGATCGCAAGCAGGAGCTTGCTCCTACAGAAGACCAGGAAAACCACAAGAAGTTTCCTGCTCGATCAATCTGGCTGCGCCGGCGGCAAGCGGCCCTGCTGTCTTCTGTCCTCTGTCTTCTGACCCCTGTCCATTCAATCACCTTATCATTATTCCAAATCGATAATTAGACCTTATGAATTTCATAATTAAAATCAATTTGACAAGTTGCACCCGACAAGCTCAGATAGTCTTAAAAGCGCGTCACGCCTTGCACACTTCTCGTTGATGGCAGGCGTCACCGGCCTGACTCATCACAATCAACACTCGAATCCTGTTCTGTAACCATTGCTGACGGTGATCTTCTTTGCTGTGTCATCTTCCCTGTAGATGGGTTTACTTCGTCCTTTAACCAGCGGTTGGCTCACAAAAAACGATCAACCTTAGAGACGAGGAGGGATACAAATGGCAGAAGAAAAGCTTGGCAGGTTTCCATACCCACACGAGTTTCAGGTCCCCGGATCACTCGAAGGCTGGGAAGAGATGTATCCACCTCAGCGCCTGTTCAGCAAGGACAGGGAAGAATGGGAGAAGAATCACTTCTGGTTTCAGGACAAGATCCATGCACCCGAGCCCATGTACCCCCTGGACGATATTTTCCAGGAGGCATGGCAGATCGCTCTTTCAGGATACACCACCAGGGTCTTCTGCATCCCCCCTGCCCAGGGCATCGCCCAAAGGATGATGGGCTGTTACATGTACATCACCCCTCTTGAACCCCCTCCACCGGAGGTGATCCAGGAAAAGGCTGCTCTTTTCGGGAAAAGGGTGCCTTTCGTGTTTCAGAATTACCAGCGACTATGGGAGGAATGGCTCAAGAAGTTTCACAAGCTCGGCGCCGAGATGAAGGAGCTCAAGGTTCCGCAGGACCTGGGCAATTACGTTCCGGACGAGCAGGTCATGCCCTCTCCGAGAGGATACACGGATGCGGCGGAACTCATGGCGGCCTTCAACACCATCGTCAACCAGATCTTCAGGGCCTGGCAGTATCATTTCGAGTACCTGAACCTGGCCTATCTCGCCTATCTCATGTTCGTGGATACCGCAAGAAAACTCTTCCCCGGCATCAAGGAGAGCACCATAGGCAAAATGGTTGCCGGCGCGGACGTATCCATGTTCCGGCCCGAGGAGGAGCTTTGCCGGCTGAGCAGACTGGCGGCCTCACAGTCCCCTGTGCGGAACATTCTGAAAAAGGCCGGCCCGGCTGAGGACAAAATCAAGGAGTTGAAGGGAAACGATGCAGGACGCAAATGGCTCGAGGAATTGGAAAGGGTGAAGGATCCGTGGTTCTCCGTCTCCTGCGGCAGCGGGTGGTACCATTACGAGGGAAGCTGGATCGACAAGATGGACATCCCCTTCTCCTACATGCAGAGCTACGTTGAACGAATTGAAAAGGGCGAGTCGATCGAAAGGTCGTTGAGCGAGATCTCTGACGAAAGAGAGAGAATCGTCGGGGAGTATAAAAGTCTTATCAAGACGGACGCTGACAGGAAGTCCTTTGACGACGCGTATGATGTCGTCAGGTCGATCTACAAATATGCGGAAGATCATCTTTTCTGGGTAGAGCACTGGCTGCATACCATATGGTTCTCCAAGATCCGCGAATTCGGCGGCGTGCTCACCAGGTACGGCCTCTTGAAAAGCCCTGAAGACATCTACCTCTTCAATCGCTTTGAGGTACCCATGCTGCTCGAAGACCTTGCCACTTCGTGGGCCCTCGGCATAGGAGCTCCCACCAGGGGCAAGTACTGGATGGAGAAGGCGGCAAAGAGGGAAAAAATAATCGAGGCAGCGAAGAAATGGAGCCCCATTCCGGCCCTTGGAGTTCCGCCGGCCGAGGTCTCCGAGCCGTTTACGATCATGTTGTGGGGTGTGACGGGCGACACGGTCGGCGAATGGCTGAAAGGAGGGAAGGCCGAGCCAAAAGATCTCAACGAGCTGAAAGGCTTCGCCTCCTCTGCCGGGATCGTGGAAGGGCCTGCCAGGGTGCTGAAACTGCTGGGGGACGTAGTGCTTCTTCAGCCCGGGGAGATCATGGTCGCCCCTTGTACCAATCCCTCCTGGGCACCTGTGTTCACGAAGATCAAGGCTGCCGTAACGGACATAGGAGGGCTCACTTCCCATGCTGCTATCGTTTCGAGAGAGTACGGCCTGCCTTCCGTGACAGGGACGGGCCTGGCTACTTCCGTGATCAAGACAGGGGACATCATCAGAGTGGACGGCAGCGCCGGAACGGTGAAGATCCTGAAGAGGGCGTAGTTGTATTCGATAATGGAGCCCGGACTCTTTCTTTCCATGACCCCGCAACACGCGGGGTCGAGGAGAATATGATCATGACGGAAAAATGGGTCTATTGGTTGAAGGAAGTCGGAACCGAACACAACGATCTGGTGGGGAAGAAATGCGCCAATCTGGGTGAACTGACAAGAGCGGGGTTCCACGTGCCTCCCGGTTTTGCCTTGAGCGTCCATGCCTACGATCGGTTCATGAAGGAGACGGAAGCCACTCCCCGGCTGCTGGAGTTTCTGTCGACCTTTCAGGCCGATCCCGACAGCGTAGCGGACACGGTCAAGTACGATTCCGCCTCAAGGGAGATGAGGAGCATTGTAGAAGCCATCCGGATGCCTGCGGATATGGAGGAGGATATCAGGTCGCGCTACTCCGAGTTGTGCAGGGTTGCAGGGAGGGAAAACCTCTTTGTGGCTACCCGCTCAGCAGGTCCTGTAAGCCATCCGGGGCAATACGAGACATATCTCAATGTGTGCGGTTCCAACGATGTGGTTAAAAACGTGATCCGGGTCTGGTCGAGCACCTTCAATACCCGCTCCATCATTGCAAGGGCCAGGCTGGGCCTTCCTGTGCACTATGATCCGATCGGCGTAGCCGTGCTCACAATGGTCGATGCCAAGGCGGCGGGCGTGATGTTCACCGTGAACCCCGTGAACGGGGATGAGTCCAAGGTCGCGATCGAGTCGAGCTTCGGGTTTGGCGAGGCGGTGGTGTCCGGGAATGTGACGCCGGATCGGTACCTGGTGGACAAGGTGACCCTCGATATCGACGAACGGGTGGTCTCCGACAAAGGATGCGAGTTCGCCTACAACCCCCAGACCAGGGAAATGGAATATGTGGAGTTGCCCCCTGACAAGAGAAAGGTCGCCTGTCTGGAAGATCGGGAGATTCTGGAACTCACAAGAATCGCCAAGAAGGTGGAAGCCCATTTCGGCTGCCCCCAGGACATCGAGTACGCGGTGTCCATGAGCCTTCCCTTCCCGGAGAGTATTTTTCTCGTCCAGGCCCGCCCCGAGAGCGTGTGGGGCAAGAAAAAAAAGGAGTCGGTGCTTGGAGGGAAAACGGGGTGGGATCTGCTGTTTGAGAAGGCGACGACCCCCGTCAAGCTGAAACTCGATTAAAGCGCGGAAACGGCAGCAACCGTTATTAGGAAAAACACTGCCGCGAGTGGATTAATCTCTATGCCAACGGAGGAGAACATGAAGGATCTGAGGGATTTCATCACTGCATGCGAGAAGGAAGGTGTGCTCCAGAGGATCAAGGCAGAGGTGGATTGGGATCTGGAGCTTTCCCATATCGCCAAGCTTAACGAGGAAAAGAAGGGGCCCGCCCTCCTGTTTGAAAACGTGAAAGGGTACAAGTGGCCGGTCATCACCAGCACCTGTACCACCACGGAAAGGCTTTCCATCATCATGGGGATGCCGAAGGAGACCCCTCTTGTGGAGTTGATGAGACGATGGGTTGAGATCGGAAACAGGAAGATCCCCCCAAAGGTGTTGAGCACCGGGCCATGCAAGGAAAACAAGATGGTGGGCAAGGATATAGACCTGTTCAAGTTTCCCGTGCCCAAGTTTTACCCCAAGGATGGGGGCAGGTATTTCGGGACTGCCCACGCCGTGATCACCAAGGACCCTGAGTCCGGCTGGGTGAACATCGGCACGTACCGGTTGCAGTTGATCGACAAAGACATTCTGGGAACCCAGTTCATCAAGGGGAAACACTCCGACATCATGCTCAAGAAGTACCAGGCCATGGGAAAACCCATGCCGGTGGCCGTGGTGGTCGGCGCCGACCCCCTGATGTTCGTCATGGGCGGGGCGAGGTTCTCCGCGTTTGAGTCGGAGTACGATCTGGCCGGCTCCATCCGCGGCGAGCCCATCGAGGTCGTGAAATGCGAGACCAATGACCTGATCGTCCCTGCAGGAGCGGAGATCGTTGTCGAGGGCGAGGTGGATGCCAACGCATTCAAGGATGAGGGGCCGTTCGGCGAATACACGGGCTACTATTCGGGGGTCGGGACCAACCCGCGCAATTTCATCAAGGTCAATTGCATCACGCACCGGAACAACCCGATCTTCATGGCCACGACTGTTGGAAGAGCCGTTACCGACACACACATGACGCTCGCTATTGCATACGGCGCTTCCCTGTGGCAGCAGCTCTCCGACATGAAAATCCCCGGAATCAAGGCGGTCTACTGCCCACCCGAAGCAGCGGGGAGATTCATCGCCATCATCTCCCTGAAGCAGATGTACCCAGGGCATGCGAACCAGGTGCTGACCGCCGCCATTTCGACCGAAATGGGGGCCTACGGCCTCAAGACGGTCATCGTCGTGGACGAGGACATCGATCCTGCCGACATCCCGCGGGTCATGTACGCGGTGGCCTTCCGTTTCAACCCGCTCCGCGCCCAGATCATCCAGCGGGGCCGTTCCACACCGCTCGACCCCTCACTGCCCATCGAGTCGAGGTGGATTACAGGCCGTCTCCTGATCGATGCGACCATTCCTTACGACTGGGAGGAAAAGCCGATTCCTATTGCCCTGGACCCGGATGTGGTCAAAAAGGTCCAGGCCAGGTGGAAGGAGCTCGGGTTCGAGGACTGACGGACGAACCGCAGAATGTCCAATATCGAATTTCGAATGTCCAAGGAAAAGGTCATCAGAAGCTGTCTGTAGGAGCGAGCTCCTGCTCGCGATTTCCTTCGGTGCTGAAAGCATCGCAACCGGCCCGTCCTCCGCAGTAGCTGCCTGCTACGGAGGATGGAGAGGTTGCTCCTGCAGGTGGAGCGTGTTTCCCTGGCAGCATTTGCATCATGGAAAACCGCGGACATCTGGTACTTGGGGGTCCGTGTTTAATGGAGGACTCATCATGTCCATAGCAGTAGTAGGCATGCTGGATGAAAGGGAAGACGGCCTGAGGCTCATCATCGACACGGTCCGGCAGAAAGGCCACAGGCCGGCACTGATCGATATCAGCATCGGCACAGGGGCGATTGCCGCTGAGCTTAAACCACAGATCTCCTGCAGTGAGGTCGCACGCGCCGGCGGGAGTTCCATCGATGCAATCCGGGGGATGCTCGCAAAGGAGCGGGAAAAAGCCACCGCAGCAATGGCCCAGGGTCTGGGAAACGTGCTGCAGGAACTGCTCGACCGGAGCGAAATGGAAGGAGTCATTGCCGTAGGAGGGATGACAGGCACCTTCATCACCCTTTCGGCCATGAAGCGGATTCCCTTCGGAGTGCCCAAGCTCATGATCTCAAGCGTGGTAGCCATGCCCTCCTATTCGAAGCAGCTGTCCGAATACCTGGGTGTGCGGGACATCACCGTCATGCACACGGTGGTGGATACCGTCGGCCTGAACCCTCTGGTGAGAACCCTGATGATCAACGGCGCCGGCGCGATCTGCGGGATGGTCGAAGCATCCAAGGCGCCTCAAAAGGAGACGAAACCGTCTATCGCCATCACGGAGTTTGGATTCTGCGAAAAGGGGGCGCACTATGTTCGCGAGCTCCTGGAGGAAAAATACAGCATGGTTTCCTTCCATGCCACAGGCGTCGGAGAAAAGGCCGCCTGTGATCTGGTTGGACAGGAGCTGTTCGAGGCGTTCATCGATCTGGTGCCAGGCGGATTCAGCGAGCACCTTCTGGGGGGAAACCGTGCGGCAGGCCCTGACCGGCTGGATGCGGGAATCAAGGCGGGAAAGCCCTACATTCTCACGCCGTGCGGTTTCGACATGATCAGTTGCGGGCCCATTCAGAGACGAGATCAGGGGGATCCCCTTTGGGTCTCCAGAAAGCTGGCCGAACGGAAGCTTCTCGTTCAGGATGCCATAAGGGTCCAGGCAAGAACAAGCCCTGAGGAAGTTCAGACGATCGCCCGGGAAGTTGCAAAGAAACTCAACGAACACCCGAAGAAGACTCTGGTGAAGTTCGTCGTTCCCACCAAGGGCTTCTCCTCGATCAGCGTCGAAGGGGGCGCGTTGCACGACCCGGCTTGCGACCGGGTATTTACAGATGAGTTAAAGAAGAATCTCGACCCTCAGATCGAGGTCATTGAGGTAAACAGTCATATCAACACCCCTGAATTCGCAAGCGCGGTAGTGGACGCGCTGAATAAAATCCTGTAAAAGAGTTGATGCACACTTAACGGATTACGGATTAAAGAAAATGGCGAGACGGATCATTGTAGGGATTTCAGGGGCCAGCGGCGTCATCTATGGCGTGACGGCGCTTCGGCTGCTCAAAGAGAAGGGATTCGAGACGCATCTTATCATTTCCGAATCGGGAAAACGCAACGTGGAGATCGAGACGACTTTTTCAGTGAGCGATCTTCAGTCCATGGCCTTTCGCACCTATGACAACAGGGATGTGGGCGGCGCGCCCGCAAGCGGGTCCTTTCTGACCGAGGGCATGGTAGTTGTGCCGTGCACTATCAAGACCCTGTCGGGCATCGCCAATTCATACGATGACAACCTGCTGGTCAGGGCCGCGGATGTGACGTTGAAGGAGAAAAGGAAACTCGTTCTTGTGGTCAGAGAAACCCCTCTTCACCTGGGTCACCTGAGACTGATGACCATGGCGGCAGAGGTAGGCGCCCATATCCTGCCGCCCATTCCCTCTTTCTATCACAAGCCGAAAACCATTGAAGATATCATTCACCAGACTATCGGCAAAATTTTCGATTATCTCTCGATCCCGCATGATCTATTCCAACGCTGGGAAGGAGACCGGTGACAGGACCGACACAAAACCGACGATAGACGACCGCTTCTCCAGGACGATAGAAGATTTGGAAACGGGAAAGAATACCATGTGCAGGTTGCCCTGGATGTCCGGAGGCAGTGGGTCTGAGTTTTAAATTTTCATGAACGCCGTTTTTATGCGAAACAAGGAGGATTCACCATGGCGGAATCCGCACTGTTACAAGGCAAGAAAATTCTCGTCGTGGACGATGAGCCCGACATTCTGGATATCATGGAAGATCTGTTGAAGATGTGCAGGGTCGTGAAAGCGGCAAATTTCGACACTGCCAAGGAGCTTCTGGAAAACCAGTATTTCGATTTGGCCGTTCTCGACATCATGGGGGTCGATGGATATGGGCTCTTGAAGATTGCCAATGAGAAGAGGGTGCCGGCAGTCATGTTGACCGCCCATGCATTCAATCCTCCCAATCTTGTCCGCTCCATCCGGGAGGGAGCCGCAGCCTACATCCCCAAAGAAGAGATCGAGAGAATCGCCGACTTCCTCAACGATGTGCTTGTTGCAAAGGCCACGGGAAAAGACCCCTGGTCCGCATGGCAGGACAGATTGCCCTCTTCCTACTTTGAAAAAAGGTGGGGTTCTGCCTGGAGGGATACGGACAAGGGGTTCTGGGATACCTTCCGTGCCAGTCTCAAAGACAGAAACAAGTAAGGCGCTGCCAGCAAAGGCTGGCGGCATCAGGCGGCCCCTCGAAGGGGATTCAACTGCGTTCAGTGTTCGGTGTTCAGGAAAGGCTCTGTAGTGTCGGGTCCCTGAAGCACATCGCATAAAGTGTCATTTCTCCCCCCCGCCCGCGGGCGGGAGGGAGAAATCTTATACTTGCAGAGAGCCGCAAAATTTCTCCCTTCGGTCGAGATGAAATCCAATAAGGCAAATGAACCGCCATGTATCCAGGGGGCATATGCCATGGAGGGAAGGTATGAGACTCAAAGATAAGGTCGCCGTCATCACCGGGGCTGCCCGGGGCATCGGCGCCGCATTCGCGCTGGGGTTTGCAAAGGAGGGTGCAAAAATCGTCATTGCCGACCTCTCGGATGGAACGGATACCGTCAAGAAAGTCGAGAAGGCGGGCAGCGAGGCATTGTTCGTCAGGACGGACGTCAGCAAGGAGGCGGAGTGCGTTGCCATGGCCGAGAAGGGTTTCGAGCGCTTCGGAAGGATCGATATTCTGATCAACAATGCGGCCGTTTTTGCGGACCTCGTGCTGAGGCCCTTCACCGAGATATCGAGTGAGGAATTCAAACGGGTCGTGGAGATCAACACAAGCGGTCTCTTTCACTGCACCAAGGCCGTGTTCCCTTACATGAAGGCAACGGGCGGGAAGATCATCAACATGTCCTCCGCATCGATCCTTGAAGGTGTGCCGGGAATGCCCCACTATGTGGCGTCCAAGGGAGCGGTCATGGCCATGACCCGGTCCATGGCCCGGGAACTGGGAGATTATAATATCAATGTGAATACGATTGCCCCGGGATTCACCCATTCCGAAGGCGGGGACAAGTTCGATCGCAGCAAGGCCTTCCCCCTCCCTCCCCTCGAGGAACTCCAGTTGCAGCACCGCTGCATCAAGAGAGCGGCGGTGCCGGAAGATCTGGTCGGCACTGCGATCTTTCTCGCGACCGATGACAGCGGTTTCATCTCGGGCCAGATGATCGTTCACGATGGAGGGCTTTCGTTTCATTGATGAAAAGATGGCTGAGCCGCTTCATAGGAGTCTCATTGATGATCTTTCTGTTCTCCTGCAGCCATGATCCCGTTGCGTTCAATGAGGCCGAGTGGCGGAAGAAGGTGGAAGAACAGAGAACAGAAACTCTTTACGCCGTCCATTGGAAGAAGGGCAAGTTTTTCAATCCGTGGATGCCGATGGAGCATGCAGGGTTTTTTCGATTGCTGAAATGGAAGTTGTTTTCGGCACGGGCGCGGTATACGGATGAGGAGAAGAGTTACAGACCGAATTTCATTCCAGGCCTGAAAGAACGTATTCTATCTCATCCGTCCGGCGACTTCATTGCCTGGATCGGGCACGGTACATTCCTCATGCGGCTCAATGGAGCATACTGGCTGACTGATCCCATGTTCTCAGAGAGGGCCTTGATCCCCAAGAGGGTGACGCCCCCTGCCCTTGTTGGGGAGGAGTTGAATGACCTTGCCGGAGATCTGAACGTGATCATCTCACATAACCACCATGATCATCTCGACAAGGAGAGCATCCGCTCTTTGCCCGAGAGAACCCGATTCCTGGTGCCCCTCGGCCTCAAGAAGTATGTGCAGTCTGTTCATAGCGGGGATGTGAAGGAAATGGACTGGTGGGACAGCATCGATGCGGGAAATGGCACAAAGCTCACGTGTGTTCCCGCACAGCACTGGTCAAGACGATTAGGGCAGGACATGAATAGCACATTGTGGGCAAGTTTCATCCTTGTCACACCCACTTCCTCCATCTACATCGGAGGCGACAGCGGCTATTTCGTAGGATACGGGGAATTCGGAAGACGTTTCCCCAATATCGATTATGCGCTCTTGCCTACCACTGCCTACCATCCCCGCTGGTTCATGCACTACGCCCATGTGAACATTCGGGAGGCACTGGACGCGTTCCACTCCCTTGGGGCAAGGTTCTTTATCCCGACCCAATGGGGCGCCTTCCACCTCGGCGACGAACCCCCCGGATATCCCGCCTTGGATCTCAGGAGGGCGATCAGGAAAAGGAGTCTCGATCCCTCGCGCTTCCTGATTATGGATATAGGGCAGATCCACGCAATCCAGTAAAGTGTTCAGAGTTCAGAGTTCAGTGTTCAGTGTTCAGCCCCAGCCGCAAATGGGCTCACTTCAGGCTAAGATATCTTTCACCCCCGGCCAAGGGAGGGGACTACCAAATGTCCCAAAAGTTCCTCTCCCTTTGACGGGGAGGACAGGTGGGGGTGGTAAGGATGCAATTTTTTAATGAACTTCTGACAGGTCACTTCAGCAGGTTGCTCAAAAATGCCCAGATGCAAGGCGCCCGACATCCTGAGAAGTGAGGCGTACACTCAGTACGCTGCAACGACGAGGGACGAGGGCAACGCCGCAGATGGGTATTTTTCAGCAACCTGCTAAAGACCGAGGTAGGCTTTTCTCACGTGGTCGTTATTCAGGAAGAGGTCGCGGTGCCCTTCGAGCGTTATCCTGCCGTTTTCCAGCAGGTAAGCCCGGTCGGCTATCTCCAGGGCATGGTAAATGTTTTGTTCGACGAGCAGGATGGAAATCCCTTGCTGGTTCAGCATCAGGATGAACTTGAAGAGCTCTTTGACCATCAGAGGCGCCAGCCCGTAGGACGGCTCATCCAGCATGCACAGCCTGGGATTTGCCATCAGACTCCGGCCCATGGCGAGCATTTGCCTTTCGCCCCCGCTCAACGTTCTTGCCAGCTGTTTCGCCCTGACCCGCAGTACAGGGAACAGCCCGTAGACACGCTCAAGCGTCTCTTTCCTGCTCTTCCATGACGGATCAGGATAGGCCCCCATCTCGAGGTTTTCCGCAACCGTCATCTCGACAAAAGGCTTTCCGCTCTCGGGCACATAGGAGATGCCCATCTGCACGATGTTGTCCGGGGTGAGCCCGTCTATGCGCCTGCCCATAAACTCCATGCTGCCGGAGCCCGGTCTTAAAAGGCCGCAGACGGCATTGAGCAGTGTGGTTTTGCCTGCCTCGTTTGCACCGACCATGGAGACGATCTTCTTCTCGTCTACCCTCAGGGAGACGTCCCAGAGCGCCTGTGTCTTGCCGTAGAAGATATCCAGATGGTCAACCTTCAGCATGATGCTGATCTCCGAGATACACCTCAATGACTTTTTTGTCGGTGGAAATTGCTTTCGGAACCCCTTCCGCGATCTTGACGCCGTGATCGAGGACCATGATCCGGTCGCAAACACTCATGATCGCCTTCATGACATGCTCTATCATGAAAACCGTGATCCCCCTCTCCCGTATCCTTTTCACGAGTTCCATGGACTGGGTCACTTCGGAAGAGTTCAAACCTGCCATCAACTCATCCAGCAGGATCAACTCCGGGCCTGTCGCCAACCCCCTGGCCACCTCCAGTCGTTTTTGATTCGCAAGTGTCAACTCCCCGGCCGGGGTTGTCGGTTCTACGGACAGCCCCACGAATTGCAGCAACTCCTCGGTTCGTCTTTCCGCATCCGATCGCTTGATCCCCCTCAGCCTGCCCGAGAGACATGCGAGGAGGACGTTTTCAAAAACGGTCATCTCTGAAAAAAGCTTGATGAGCTGAAAGGTCCTTGCTATCCCGCACCTGCATATCTGATTGGGCTTCAGCCCGGTGATCTCCTCTCCCTTGAAAAATGCGCCGCCGGAAGTCATCGGGTAGGCCCCTGATATCAAGTTAAACAGAGTAGTCTTCCCGGCCCCGTTCGGACCGATGAGGCCCACGATTTCGCCCTGGTCAATATGGAAGTTCACTCCGAAAACAGCGGCTAATCCCCCAAAGGTTTTCGTGACCTTCCTGCCCTCAAGCAATTGCATATTTCCCCCGTGCCACCCTGCGACTGCAACTCCGATCCCTCACGAGCTTCTTCTCGACTTTCTTTTGATCAGCCCGACAAGACCACTGGGCAGGAAAAGAATCACCAGGATCAGGATAACGCCGAAGATGAGCATGTAATAATAAGGAAATCGTGTAATGAGAATTTCTTCCAGCATGGCGAAAATGGCCGCCCCGACGATAGGACCGGAAAGTCTGCCGATCCCTCCGAAAATGGCCATCAACACCGGCATGAACGAAAAGAGCGGATTGAAGGCGATGGACGGGTCGATGTAGGTCCACCGCGTGGCCATGATTGCCCCTGCAGCGCTCATAAAGAAGGCGCTCAAGGCAAAGGTGAGCGTCTTCAAGAGGGTCACATTGATGCCTATGTGAAGTGCCGCCTCCTCGTGTTCCCCGATGCTTCTCAAGGACAGCCCGAATCTGGACTCCTTGAGGAGGTGCGCGACGATCAAACAGACCGCGAAGATCACGAGCATGAAGTAGTACACGGTTTCGGGTTCCATGGAGACCACGAACCTTCCAACCGTTCCTTTCATGTTCGTCTCCCACCACAGGAGAAAGTGCCTCATCAGCTCGCTCACCCCGAAGGTGAATATGATGAAGTACATGCCCCGAAGTCTCAGCGTTAAAATGCCTATGCAAAAGGCAAGGAGGGAGCCGACGATTCCCCCCAGGAAAATGACAGCCGGGATCGGCAATACCTCCCCCAAGACAGCCGATGAGTATACGCCCACGCCGAAGAACGCAGAACTGGCAAGAGAGATGTAACGGGTCGGCCCGGAGAAGATGGCCCAGCTGAGGGTCAGGACGATATACATGAATACACTGGTAAGCAGGATCACCAGATAGGGGTTTACATAGAGCGGTATGGTTGCCAGCAGCAGGAACACAAGGCAGGAAAAAACGTAGGAAGAGATGTAGACGGGCAGCGTTCGAGCACGATCCATTTTCACTACTTTCCCAAAATACCCGTAGGTTTCACCAGGATAAGGAGTATGAAGATCACATAGTAGGCGATCAGGGAAAGCCCCGCATCGAAGTACGTGACGATGTTCCCGATCAGACCCAGGATAAACCCGCCAATGAGACTGCCTGTGATGCTCCCCAGCCCACCAAGCACCACTACCACAATGGCAATGATCGTGTACTCCAGACCCATGGACGGCTGTATTTCATAAATCATACTGATCAGGGGGCCTGCAAAACCGGCCATCAGCGCGCCCAGACCGAAACAAACGGCAAGAACCCGGTGAATGTTCACGCCCATGATCTGTGCCGTTACCGGATCTTCGGCGGCGGCCCTGATCGCCTTTCCGAGCCGGGCCCGCGTCAGGAAGAGATAAAAGGCTATGCTGATGCCTACGGCAAAAATGAGAGCGACAATGCGATTTGCCGCGAAGAGGGCGCCGAATATGCTGACCGAGTGATCCAGGTAGGAATATCCCCGGATATCGGCCTTCCATGTGATGAGTGCGAGGTTTTGGATGATGAACAGGAGACCGAAAGAGGCAAGCAGGGAGCTGTCTGCGAAGGCCCCGGCGGACTTCGATTTTTTTCTCAGGTAACGAAAAAGTGTCCCGTGGATGAGAAACCCGATGAAGAACAAAACAGGTCCGCATATAACCAGTGAGAGGAGAGGGCTGATTCCCAGGAAGGTATACAAGGACCACGTGGCGAATGCCCCCAACATGATGAATTCGCCGTGGGAGATGTTCAGGATGCGTCCGACTCCATATTGGAGGCTGAGCCCTACGGCAATGAGGGCATAAATGCCGCCCATGATCAGACCGCCAATGACCACATCGAGGATTGTCGCAAACACGGTGCGCCTCTCAACACTGCCGAACATAGGCACATTGCCCCGGAACCATCCCATTGCGGCGGGAGGTATCCGGGGCTATCGGGAATGGGAACACTTCTGGATTTCCCGGTTGTTCGGAACTGCTTCTCACGGCCATGGAGGCTTTGGGTAGATAGGCGCGGCAGTGCGCTTTTCCTTGGCCGCTACGATTTCGAATTCCCCATTCTGCCACTGGCCCACCTCACCGGGAGACTGCACATTGATCTGATCCTCGAACCGGACCGGGCCGATCACCGTGTCGAACGTCCCCTTGGCAATCACGTCCCTGATCTTCTTCTTGTCTAGGCTTCCGACCTTCTCTACGGCCTGTTGAAGGATCTGCACCGAGGAATAGGCAAAGGCATTTCCATACCAGTCCACCTTCCCCGCTCCTGCATGCTGCACCATCCTCTCCCAGAATTCCTTGGCGCCCTTATAAGGAACTTTCGGGTTCCAGGCCCCTGTTCCCATGACGCCCTCCACCATCTGCACGCCCATGGCATCCCTGTAAGCCGCGAAAGCTGTGCCGATGCTCGTGTAGAACAGCTTGGGGTTGAACTCAACCGCCTTTGCCTGTTGCGTGAGCAGAAAGGTTTCCGGCGGGTAGGAGAAGGCCAGGAATGCGTCGACGTTCGCAGACTTGATCTGCTTGAGCAAAGGGGACAGGTCTTTCGCCCCAAGGGGATAGCTCTTGTAGACCGCGACGTCGATGCCGTTTACACTTAACTGAGGGGTGACGTGGCCGGCAAACTCAATGCCGTGCAAATCCGTGTGGTGCACGACCGCCGCCGTCTTGACCCCCAGCTCTTTAAGAAGCGGCACAATGGCGTCGGCCTTGACCGGGGGTTGGTTCAGGAGGATGAACATGTAAGGAATTTTGGGAGCCATTTCCTTCAGCTTCATGGAGTCCACCGTGACCCCCAGAACCGGGAACTTATGCTTTGTGACAATGGGGGCAATGGCGAAATTCATGGCGGTGCTCCACGGGGGAAGCAGGAGGTCCACCTTGTCATCCAGGATCAGCTTCTCAACCAGCTTGACGACGGTTCCCATGTCGCTCTTGTCGTCATACCTGATGAGTTCCAGGGGTACTTTCTTGTTGTACTCTTTGAGGTAGATCCCCCCCTGCGCATTGACCTCCTTGATCCACATGTCGTAAGGATTCGACTGGGTGGTGATCGCCCCGGGAGCGTAAGGGCCCGAGAGCGAGATGGCATTGCCTATGCGGATTTTATCCGGGGCCTTTCCCGACGCCGCCAAAACCTGGGCAGGAAGGATCCAGAGAATAAGGAGGAGCGTTAACGCACACATCATGACCGAGGCCGCACAATCTTTTCCTGTAAAGCACATGATCCTGTCTTTCCTCATATTCTTTTGACCTCCTTCTAGGGCTTGAAATGACTTCAACGGACCCTTCACAGGTCCTTCCCTCATGGCGATGCGTTACCTTCTCCCTCACCTCCTTCTGCCTTAAGGCAAATTTTTGCGGTTGCTTTTCCTGCGAATTGTCAGATGCGATGATGAAGAGAAGACAGCCTGTTCTTGGTTCAGGAGCGGGCTCGCTCCAACAGCTTCGATCTTTGTAGAATCCGGTTTCCTTTTTGTCAACTAAAAAGAACTCAGGACCAGTTGAAGGACGGACCGTACGTGGTCGTTTCAATTCGCATCCCGCTTAAAACGAAGAAATCCATGTGAAGTACCCGACCTGACTATGTCGGTCGGGTACTTTTCTGTTGACAATTTGGAAACAAGCAGTCTATTTTTTCTACTACTTCCGGATCAAGCGCAGGGAGGCGATGTTCATGCCGAAAGATGGTGGAGGTCCTGCCAGACAAATTACCCTAAGCGTTTCCGATTCTCAACTAAACGATGATCTCGCGCATTTCAAGCGGCAGGCTCTCGATCTTGGAGCTTCCAAGGCGGAGATTATCGCTGCGGATTGGGTGTGCATCGATGAAAGGGTGCGGCTTAAATGCTCCATCCCGCTGTGCCCCAATTACAATAAGAGCCTCTTTTGTCCGCCCAACACTCCTTCTCCGGATTTCATGAGAAGCGCACTATCCCGTTATACCCGTGCTGTCCTGTTCTGCCTGGACGTGGTGCCCGCAGAGCAGTTTTCGGATCGATCCATACAGCGCGATGCGGTCAAAGGCTGGTCAAGAAAAGTGTTCGAAATCGTGGGCGGTGTAGAGACCCTGGCGTTTGGATACGGCTACTATCTTGCCATGGGTTTTGCCCAAGCCAGTTGCCGAAAGGCATTGTGCGGGCAGGAGAAGTGTCTTGCCCTGCAGGGGAGCCCCTGCCCTTATCCGCTCAAGGCCCGGCCATCCATGGAAGCCGTCGGTATGGACGTTTACGGCCTCGCCGCAAGAGTGGGGTGGGAAATCTATCCGATCTATCGAAGCGTCAATCCCGCGGAAGTGCCGAGGGCGATGGCGCTTGGCATTGTTTTCGTTTGCTGACATTTGCCGGGCACTGTCGCCCCCCCCCGGAGATCTCTCCTGCAGCCCATTTTAGAAAAGCGAGGTTTCCCTGATGGATGATAAGCAGTCCCGCACCGTCCAGATAAAGGCCGAACCTGATCCCATCACGATCGATATGGTGAGAACCGCGGTGATCGTGGTCGACATGCAAAATGCCTTCGTGAAGAAGGGGGGCTATTTTGACCTGGCGGGTTACGACCTCTCCGCCACGGAGAAGATAGTCGAACCCTGCCGGAAGGTCACCGCAGCCGCTAGAAATGGAGGTGCGCGGGTGATATATTTACAGATGGGGTTCAGCCCCGACTTGTCCGACAAAGGCCCGCCCGATTCACCGGTGAATTCGAAGTCAAAGGGTTTGCGATTCATCAACAATCATCCCGACCTCAAGGACAAGTTCTACTTTTATGGCGCTTGGGGCGGTGAAATCATAGAGGAATTGGCACCCCGGCCGGGAGATATCGTGGTTCGAAAGCAGAGGTACGATGGATTCATCGGCACAAACCTCGACATCATATTGAGGACCCATCAGGTCAGGAATCTGGTCTTCGTCGGAACCGCCACCAATGTATGCGTGGAATCGACCCTTCGCCACGCCTTTTTTCTGGATTACTTTTCCATACTCGTTTCAAACGCTGTGTGCCAGGCGGGATCCGCGGTCACACAACAGGCAACCATCCTCAATGTCCAGTCCCACTTCGGGTGGGTCACGACGTCCGAGGAGTTTGTGAAAGGGATTGAACTGGGCCACCAAGACGCGAAGACACCAGGAAATGTGTTGTGATCTTCTTTGTGCCTTTGTGCCTTGGTGGCTGATTTTTCTAGAATAGTCAAAGGGGAGGATGAATTTATGGAGTGTATTTTCAGACTCGAGGAACTGGGTCAGGAGTTCAATGACGTCGTCGGCAAAAAGTGCGCGAATCTTGGCGAAATGGCCAGGATCGGGCTGCGCGTGCCCCCCGGCTTCTCGCTTTCCCTGGAGGCCTACAGGCGGTTCATGTCCGAAACCGGGGCACAAAGGGAAATTGTGAAATACCTCGAGAGTCTCCCGCACAATTTCGAAAACATCGATCACTTCGAAGAAGCGAGTGTGGAGCTGCGCAGAATCGTTGAATCCAAAGAGCCGCCCGCGGACCTGAAGGAAGATATTCTGAACTGTTACAGGGAAGTATGCAGAAAATGCAATGCAGAGAGGGTTGCTGTATCTACGCGATCTGCCGGGGCGGCAAGTCATCCCGGGCAATTCGAAACGTACCTCAACGTGGTAGGTGAATCCGATCTCATTGAGAAGATCGTCAAGGTCTGGTCAAGCACATTTAACGCCAGGTCGCTTGCCGCCAGGAAGCGGGTAGGGCTGCCCCTGGAGTCCGACCCCATCGGGGTGGCTGTGATAAAGATGGTCAACGCTCGCTCTGCCGGGGTCCTGTTCACTGCAGATCCCAGTACCGGAGATCGTTCCCGAATGATGATCGAGGCGAACTGGGGTTTGGGAGAGAGCGTTGTGGGTGGCGAGGCCATGCCCGATATGTATCTCCTGAACAAGGAAAGCCTGGGAATCGTGGACAGGAGACTGGGCACCAAGAAAAGTTGCATCGTGTTCAAGGAGGTCGGCGTAGAGGAGTTGAAGACGACACCGGACGAGTGCAATGCCTTCTGTCTAAGCGATGATGAGGTTATGGAGATCGGAAGGCTTGGCAAGATCCTGGAGGCTCACTTCGGCAAGCCTCAGGATGCGGAATGGGCGATCGACCGCGAATTGACATGCCCTGACAGTGTGATACTGTTGCAGACCCGAAACGCAGTCATCCCGGAACAGAAGAAGCCGGTTGACCGGATTCTTGACTTGATGATGAGCAGGTTGGGATAGTTTCGCATCTCGACTCCCGCGGCTCGCGCGGGATAAACTGCGGGAGAGATCTTCATCGAACTTCCGTTACATGACACTCGGAAAGATTCAGAATCGGGGAAATCGAATGGGTGAGGAAATCATTGCGAACAACATAAAGAAGCTTCGAAAGAAGAGGAAGATGACCCTTGACAGGCTCGCATCGCTGACGGGTCTTACAAAAGGTTATCTCTCGAAGATCGAGAGATCGAACAAGGCTCCCCCCTATTCCACTCTGAATAAGATCGCCATCGCATTGGGGGTGGATGCGGCATTTTTCCTGGAAGAGAACCCTGCAGACACCAAAACCATCAGAATTTCATTTACCAGGAAAACGAAAGGCAAGAGCATCAAGAGCGTAGGGTCTTTGGCGGAGGGGTCCCTGTACGGTTATGGGTACGAGGCGCTTGCCTCCAACAAACCAGGCAAGAACATGGAGCCGTTCATCATAGAGCCGGCCTTTGACGATGAGGCGATTTTTCAGCATGAAGGCGAGGAGTTCATGTACGTGCTGGAAGGAAAGCATGAACTGCTCTATGGAGGCGAGCGCTACATCATGGAGAAAGGCGACTGTGTCTACTTTGACGCGGCCGTGCCACATACCGGCAGAAGCCTGGGAAAGAGCAAGGCCCGGCTCCTGGCGGTGATGTATAACTACAGAAGGATGTGAAGAGGATTGCCACAAAGACACAAAGGCGCCAAGAAATATTCCCGTTTCTTTGTGTCTTGGTGTCTTTGTGGCAGATTTTTGGTTGCCGCTATACGAAGGCGACATTCTAGAATCCAAGGGGCTTAAGGCTATGGGCAAAAAAATTCTCGTCATCGGATCTCTGGATACCAAGGGGGATCAATTAACATTTCTGAAGGAGAGGATAGAAGCTCGCGGACACGAGGCCATGCTCTTGGACGTAAGCATGGGCGGCCGAGCCCCCGTCAAGGCGGAGTTCGGAGCGGAGGAGATCGCGCGTCTGGGTGGAAAAGACATTGACGAGATCATCCATTCGAGGAACAGGTTCGACATCACCAATGCCATGACCAGGGGTGCACAACTCAAAGCCCTCGACCTTCTCTCGAGAAGGCAACTGGACGGTGTCGTATCCCTTGGGGGAGCGACCATCGCCCTTCTCGGGTCCCAGGTCATGTCCGGGCTCCCCTTCGGCATCCCGAAAGTCATCGGCGTCCCCGCGGCACAGCCCGTCTATGTCGGGAAATGGTTCGGGTCCAACGATTCGGTTGTGATGCAGCTGATCATGGAAATTGCAGGGATGAATGATCTCGTCAAGAATGCCATAGCGCAGGTGGCAGGGGTCATCTCCGGGATGGTCGAAGAAGCCATGGACTATTCCTCCCTGAAGCTTCCCTATCCTTCTATTGCCGTAACAGAGCTTGGTTTTTCTGATCAATGCGCCCGGAATGTGGAGAGGCTCCTGACCAGGAAGGGATACCATGTCTACACCTTCCATGCCCAGGGGATAAGCGACCAGGCCATGGACAGGCTCATATCGCAGGGATTCTTCGACGGCGTCATAGAGATCGTACCGGCCGGCCTCATAGAAGAGCGGTTCAAGGGCAACCGCCCCGCAGGGATGGCAAGGCTCGATGCCGCAGGGGATCGGGGCATACCGCAGGTATGGGCCCCTTGCTGCCTGAACATCACGGGCGCAGGACCGACCAGGCACAACCGGGAGAAGTATGTCGCCTCAGGGAAGGTGCTCGAGATCGATGAAATGAGGGCCATGGCGAGGTTTCCGCTGGATGAGATGATCGTGGGAGCGGAGCTCTATGCGGAGAAAATCAACAAGGCCAAGGGCCCGATCAAGCTCATCGTCCCGTTGAGGGGCTGGTCTTCCCTGGACAGGGAGGGAAGCATCCTCTATGACCCCGAGTCGGACTGGATCTTCATCGAGGAGTTGAAGAAAAGGCTTACTGTGTCGCTGCCCATCGAAGAGGTCGACTGCAACCTGGAGGAGCCGGCCGCCGCCGAAGCGCTGGTGAATGCGATGACGGCCTTCATCGAAGCGAAGAAGGGTGAGGTGTAGGAAACGTTGCGTTTTCATCGTTCCCACTCTCCGGCGTGGGAACGATAGGGTATGCCCGCATGCGAAAACGTGGCGACCTAGAGAGGTTCTGCCGATCCGGTGTGAAATCTTGGCCTGAAATCCGAATCTCGAATATCGAAATCCGAAACAAAGGAATTCAAATTCGAATTTTCAAATGACAGAAACGAAGATACCTGAAAGGTGCAAGTACAGTTGTTTTGGTCATTTGGATTTTGGTCATTTGAACTTGTTTCGTATTTCGTGCTTCGGATTTCGGATTTATCCATATCCCTTCGCATGAGCCCCCCTCGGGGCGGAGGTACCTGAGGCCGTGCGCCTGTCCCGTGAAGCAGGGCTCTGCGGGTGGAGACTCACTGTTTACTGTTTACTGCTTACTTCCTACTCCTACCGCTTCACCTTTATCCCCGCCTTCTCCCGGTCCCAGGTGCCTGCCGTGATACCCTGTTGTCTGAGACGGTATTTCTCTATCCGGTTTGTCGGCGTCTTGGGTAACTCAGGGATGAAATCAAGAAATCGCGGAACGGCAAAATAGGCCATTCTCTCATTGCAGAAAGCGACCAGTTCCTCGGGATTCAATTTCTCGCCGGGCCTCAGCACCACAGCCGCCATGACCTCATCCTCGCCCAGCTCGGAAGGAACGGCGAACACTGCCGATTCGAGGACCTTCGGGTGGGTGTTGATCACCTTTTCGACCTCGAACGAGGAGATATTCTCTCCGCGTCTTCGCATGGCGTCTTTCTTCCTGTCCACGAAATAAAAGAACTCGTCCTTGTCTTTTTTTGCATAGTCGCCGGTATGAAACCAGAGGTTGCGAAACGCCTCAAGGGTCTTTTCAGGCATGTTGTAGTATCCGGTCATCATGATGTTGGGCTTTTTGGGACGGACGACGATTTCGCCTATTTCCCCCACCGCAACCTCCTCGTCATCATCGTTGAACAGCTTCACCTCGAAGAGGTCATCCAGGACCTTCCCGCACGATCCGGTTCTCCTGTTGCCGATCGCGTCGTGCACGGCAAGTCCGATCTCGCTCATGCCGAAACCCTCCAGACATTCGAACCCGAAACGCTTCTCCAGGTGTTGCATGACATCCGGCGGACAGGCCGCGCCGAAGGCGTACCTGATGCCGCATGATGCGTCATCCTCTCTGGGCGGTTGCTTGGAAAGGATGGTCATGACCGCGCCGAGATAATTGAACTGGGTGGCGCCGTATTTGTGGATATCGTCCCAGAATGTGGAGGCACTGAATCGTTCGGCCAGGGCCATCCTGGCGTCAGAGACCTGCGCAGTCAGTACCGTCATGAGCTGGGCGTTGATGTGAAAAAGGGGAAGAAATGTGTAGAACAGGTCTTGAGAGTTGGCGTCACGCAATTTCGCCACAAGCCTGCCGGTGTGGACATAGTAGTTGTGGGGGCAGACGACCCCTTTGGAAAGGCCGGTTGTACCGGAGGTGTAGATGATAGCCGCCGGGTCTGAGGGCTTGACATCCTCCTCCACAGGATCCATGGGATAGTTGAAAAACTCTTCAATCGGGCTGATGGGAACAGGGATCTCTTTCGCGATCTCCCGATCGATATCACCGCGGCAGACGATCTCCTGGAGGTTGGTCAGTTGGTCCTTAATCAAAACGAGCCTGTCCAGAAAGGCCGAGTCGATGATCAGCAGCTTCGAATCGGAGTTATTGATCAGGTGCCGCAGAAGATCTCCCTTGTAGGCGGTGTTGATGGGGACCTCCACGATGCCCAGCTTGGCCGAGCCGAACCATGCGTGCAGGTAATAGGGGTGATTGATCATCATGATGGAAATCTTGTCGTCCTTCTTGAGGCCTCTTGCCCGGAATCCATGGGCGAACTGATTGGACGCATTGTCCAACTGCGCATAGGTGTAGACCTCGTCCTTAAAATACAGGAAGGGCCGGTCTTTATGGATGCGGGCCTTTTCCTGAATAAGCTTTCCCACGACATTGATTTCATTGCCTGACATAAAATTTCCTCCTCAATCTCGTTTCACACGGCCCCGCCCCCCTGGATGTTTTCTTCTCCGGGGCCACGATCGGTTCTTTGTTGGTGTTGTACTGAGATTCTCAAGCCACCCGCACTAAAAATTCTGGAGCAACCTCCTGGTTGCGATTCATTCGCCTTTGGAGGGAATCGCGAGCAGGAGCTCGCTCCTACAGCATGCATCTCGGAGCGCAGGATTTTTATCCTGCTCATTCGGAGCGCTCAATGAGCGCCTTTCTGAGTTCCACATAGGACGGGGGCATTCGGTACTCGAGCTTCATATAGCCCGGATTGATGGGATAGGTCTGCTTGCCCTCGTGGGAGAGTTTCAGTCCCGCGACCACCTCTTCGAAGCGAATTTTCGGCATGGCAAAGGCCAGTTCCCCGTCTGCAACCAATCCCAACCGGCGATCTCCATTCCCGGGAACCCCGTACCTGCACGCCCCTTCAAGGATGGGGGCGACAATCGGCAGGAGGCATCCGCCCGTGCCCATGGACCTGGATGTCAAGCCCTCGCCCGAGGCAAACACCGCAGCCTGAATCAGACGCATCACCTGAACACTGCTCCCGTAGAACACGATCACATCCGGATCGAAGTCCGCCGCTCCGATCGGCGCAATGAGGATGGAGCGATACCTGCCGAAGGGAAATCTCGACAACGATTTCGCGATAGTTTTTCTCGCCTCGACAGACTGGTTCGTTGGGGCCAGAGGGTATTTCCCGCTCAGGAATTCCTCGGGCCGGACAAACCCCAGACCCGCGAGCGCGATAGGACAGGAAAGGCTCTCCCTGTCCAGCGCGATACAAAGCCCCTCCTTGCGGCTCAATCCAATCGCCTGGCACAACGCGAACGGCGCACCGAAGTCCCTCAGCGGGAGTTTTGCAGCGGCCGGGATCGCATCTTCACCGGAAATCATCTTGACGGCAAGTGGATGGCTCTGATGCCTTATGTAGACCGAGAACGTTTTTTCCATATCGAGCATACTCGTCATGTCCTTTATCTCCTCTTGGCCTCTCAGGTTGGAGAAGCAGCCTGCTGCGCGCGCTTGGACGCTGGGAAGCCTGAAAAAGAAGACCTGTCTTCTGTCTTCTGTCTTCTGACTCCTGTCTTCTGACTACTTGCTCTTCTTGGAATCCAGGTTTGACTTGATCCGGGGAAGATTGAGCCGGCCACGTCCCCTTTCCTTCCTGATCTGGTCCGCAGCCTCGAAGATGGCAAAATCCCTGTCGAGGACCGAATCCCCCCACTTGTTGTCTTCGACGATTTCAAGCCGCGTGTAGGGCGGATCCCACCATCTGTCCTTGACGTTGATGCCCCTCTTGCCGAGGTCCCGGCCCGGTCCGGTGAAACGCATGTACAACGGGGGATACTGCAGGATCTGACCCATCCTTTCCATCTGCGCGGGACGATACTCCTCTCTTCCCGTGCCGGGCGAAAAGTACCAATGTTCCTTGCAGGGGCCTATAGGAAGGACCGTCACCAAGGTGCAGCCTTCCATGTAACCCATGCGCATGAAAGCGGTAGCGGGAATCATAGCTACCCTGCTCTCCACGTTGAGTCTGTGGGCCGCGGCCGCTGCCCAATCAATGCTGATCCCCAATTCCATGGCCCTCCAGATGCAGCTGGGGCCTTTCATAAGCCAGCCCCACGGCTCACCGCCGGTTTCATTGAGCCTGTTCTGGCACTGGATGACCGCTTCTCGACAGGTTTTGAACCCGCAACCCCCGCAGTCAAGACCGACCTGGTCGCACTTCAGACAGCGGGTCGTCTCGAGCAGCGCCTGCTCCTCGGTAAGACCGAGCTCAACTTTTTCAAAACCGGCCACCGCCTTTTCACCCGGCAAGAGCTGCATCTGGGGTCTTTCAGGATCCTTGCCGATCCGCGCCAACAGCGCCTGTGCAGGAGAAATTTCAACCACCTCTTCAGGAGGCGCCAGCACTTCGTCTATAATTCCCAGACCGCCCAGGTATCGGTCTACCGCGGAAGCGGCCTTCCTTCCCGAGGCAATAGCCTCTATGACGGAGGCAGTTCCGGTCACTGCATCGCCTGCAGCAAAGACCCCTTTCCTGCTGGTGCCGGAAGTATGGGGATCCACTTTTATTGTTTTCCCTGGACCGATGGTCAAGTCGAACCTGTCGGGAATCTCAGGATTCTGGCCGATGGCAAAGATGAAGGTGTCTGCCTCCATGATATGCTCGGACCCTTTCTTGACATGTACCTGCGCGGTCCCGTCCTGGTCGAATCCAAAGGAGTGCACCTCCGCGCACTCTGCGCCTGAGACACGTCCTCCTTTGCCGATGATTTTAGTGAAGGTGTGAGAGGGGTGAATCACGATACCTTCCTTCTCCCCCTGTCCGATCTCATCGGGAGCGGCCACCATTTTGTCCCTCGGCTCCAGACAGGCTATATGAACCTCATCCGCTCCTACACGGCGGGCCATCCGGGCGCAGTCAAAGGCGACATCCCCGCCCCCAAGCACAAGCACCCGCTTTCCAACCTTCGTCTTTTTGCCGAGATTCACATTCCTGAGAAAATCCGTGCTTGCCAGCACGCCGTCAAGTTCCGCACCCGGAATAGAGGGCTTCTTCGCTTCATGAGTGCCGATGGCCACGAGAACGGCATCGTATCCTTCGTCAAAAAGGGTTTCCGGCGAATCAACCCTGGTATTCGTCCTGATATCAACGCCGGCGTCTTTTACCCCTTGAATCTCCTTGTCGAGGAGTTCCCTTGGCAGCCGATATCCGGGAATGCCCACGCGCATCATGCCGCCCGGTTGAGGAAGCGATTCAAAGACATCCACCTCGTGACCGCATACCTTTTTTAGATAATAGGCGGCCGTGAGTCCCGCAGGCCCTGAGCCGACGACGGCTACACGCCTGCCTGTGGTTGTCGTGGCAGGAACAGAACTGAACCCTTTGTCCGCATGATCGACAGCGAAGCGCTTGAGGGCCTCTATAGCCAGAGGCTTATCCCTCAAAGTGCCTCGGCGGCATTTGCTTTCACAAGGTGCGCGGCAGACATATGCGCAGACCGAGGGAAAGGGCACCTTTTCGCGGACAACCTCTACCGCCTGGTCGTACCGGCCGTCTCCGATCAGCCGAATGTAGCGCGGGATATCTATTCCTGCAGGGCAGGCAGCCCTGCACGGCGCCTGGACAATCGGCGTTACGTCGGCGCCGATCAGCAGGAGCACCGGGGGCTCTCCCATTTGATAAGCGGCCTTGTAGGTCTCGCCGGAGAGCCTGGCCCCCAGCTTGTTGGCCGCGTCCTGCACCCTGAAATAATCCTTCAATTCATCGCCCGTGATCACTTCCATCCTGATCTCGGTCTTGCCGATCAGTTGAGGCGCATGCAGCGCCGCCTGAGCACAGTGCTGCGCCACCTGCAATAGACCTTCCTGTGCGAACTTTCTTCCATCGTATAGAGGCATGCCTGTCCCCTCCTTATCTTTTCTTCGCCGGATCACCGGCCCTGTATTCCTTGCCGGTCGCCGGTCTCACGCCCAGCTGGTTCACATTGCCCCGGATGGCATCGATTGCCCTGTCCAGATTCACCAAGTGGTAGTCGATGGCAGGGTCGGAGGGCTCGCACTTCGCCCTTGCGTTGACTGCAATGCCGATCACAACCGCCGAATTGTTGCAGTACCCGAGCTTCTGAGCGGCCGTCCCTATACTGATGAAGGGCCGTGCGTCCACATAGAGGTGCACTGCCACGGCGAGCGCACTGCCTACGTTGTACCCGAGCTGATGGGCGTACATGGCACAGAGAGGACCTTGCACGAGTGTGTCGCACCTTCTGTCGGTGGTATCGATGAGTCCCGCCTTCTGAGTTCTGTTCTCGTACACGAAGCTGCAATCGGGCCGGCCGGCGCAAAGCCCGCATTCGCCGTTCCAGGGGCTGGAGTAGGCACGGGTGTTCCCCAGGAGCAGGATGGAATCGGCCTGCCTGGCCATCACAGCCTCGTACAGGAAGATGTGCTGCCATGCCTGTTTTTCATGGGCAATCTCCTCCATCTTCCGGGCGATCTGCTCTTGTTCCTCCTCGCCATAGACGATCTCGCCTTCGGTCATGGGGAGGCCGCCGACATTGGGCGCGGTGAGGGCCGCATTCATCATCAACTTAGCAGCCACAACCGTGTTCTCCCTCCTGTTTTGATCGGTGGGTGAATAGGGGGGCCAGTCCCTGTAGGTTATTCTCGCCATAATCCATCCTCCTGAGTGAAAAGAAATGAACGTCTAACATCGAACGTCCAACATCGAATGAAGAAATCTCTAACCCAACTCGTTCCCGGTGATGCAAATGCAGGCCACACCTCCCCAGACGGTGCCGCCGAGATTATGGGTCAATCCAAGGCGTGGGTTCTTCACCTGCCGGGGACCTGCCTTCTCCTGCAGTTGTTTGTACACCTCATACTGCATCCTGAGTCCGCTCGCGCCCAGGGGATGACCGAAGCACTTCAAACCTCCGTCGGTATTGACCGGCAGTTCACCCTTCAACTGGAATGTCCCTGCCTCGATATCATCCCTTGCCCCCCCTCTCCCGCTCCACCCGAGATCCTCATAGACGCACATCTCGTGGATGGTGAAGCAGTCATGCACCTCCGCGATACTCAGTTCACGGCGGGGTTCCTTTATCCCGGCCTCCTTGTAAGCCAGCCTGGAGGCCCTGACGTTCTCCTCTACGTGCGCAAAGTCGTACTTTGTGGTGATGGGATCGCGCCCCGGCCCGGCGGCAATCGCCATGGATTTGATATAGATCGGATCCTTCCGGAATTTCTTTGCCAGGTCGGCACGGGTCACGATGGCGGCTGCCGCCCCGTCGCTGACCCCGCAGCAATCCAGGACTCCCAGTGGGGCTGCAACAATGGGAGACTTGAGAACCTGCTCGATGGTAATCTCATTCTGGAAATGAGCCTTTGGATTGAGACTGCCGTTGTGGTGATTCTTCACGGCAATTTGTGCAAGGAGCCTCTTTCCTTTCTCCGCATCCAGCCCGTGCTGATGAAAATACCCCGAAGCAAGGAGGGCGAACAGCCCGGGAGGCGAAAGCTCGAGTTCGGTCCCTGCGGTACCCATGGCGGTTCTACCGACCACATTGGCCGGTTGCACCCCGGTCCATCCGGTGTCCTTGAGCTTTTCGGCTCCCACAGCCAGGGCAATGTCACAGACGCCTGCAGCCACCGCATAAGCTGCGCCCCGAAGGGCCTCTGTGCCGGTAGCGCACATGTTCTCTACCCTGGTCACGGGGATGTACTGCAGCTTGAGGGGAGAAGAGAGACTGAGCGCGGTCTGGCCGGAAAAGACCGTCCCCAGCCAGGCGGCCTCTATGTCCTTGAGATCGACCCCCGCATCCTCACAAGCCTCAAAGGTCGCCTCGATGATGAGATCATCCACGCTCTTGTCCCAGAGTTCTCCGAACTTTGTGCACCCCATCCCGATAATCGCGACTTTGTCTTTGATCGTTCCCATCCCTGTTTTTCTCCCTCAGGAATTTTGCCACCAAGACACTAAGACACTAAGAAAGCATTGTGATTCTCTTCGTGGCTTAGTGTCTTGGTGGCAGATCTTCCCATCTTCTTTACACCGGTCTGGCCTTCCAGAAATATCTGTGGACACCTTCATGCAGGCCGATTTTTCGGAAGCACATCTCCACCGGCATGCCCACCCTGATCTCGTCAGGCTCGCACTCCGTCACCTCGCACATGAGCCTGCCTCCACCCTCGAAATCCACCACGCCCACAACCGCCGGAGACTCCAGGTTGGTCGTCAGGTGGTCTACCGTGTAGGCGGAGATGCGTCCTTTCTTGTCGGAGAACCTGTAATTCTCGAACTGATCCTTTGCCTGGCATTCCGCACAGACCCTTTGCGCCGGATATTGCGGGACCCCGCAGTGGAGACACCTGCTTCCGTACAAGGCCATAACCGCCCTGCTCTCGCGCCAGAGGCAGGTAAGGGAATGGGGCGGCGAAGGGGGCCTCGATATCTCGTGGACCGGCACCATGCCCTTCCAGTTCATGTACCGCTCATAGGAGATAGGGATCTTCCTCTCGATGATGTTCCTGATCCCCTTGCTCTGCCGGTAAGCTCTGATATTCTCCGTCACCTTGAGGATGAGGGCGTCCCCCCCGTCACCGTAATTGGCCGCGAGGATGAGATCGCCCGGGTTTGCCTCCTCCAGCGCTGCAACGATCATCAGAGGAAGAGCGGCCGTCCCCGTGTTTCCAATCTCATTGAAGAGAGAATCCTGAACCTGAGACGGTATATCGAAACCAAGACGTTTTGCCAAAAGGGCATGGCTCCTTCCATCCGGCCCGTACAGGACCGCCTTTGAAAAGTCCTCAGGACCAAGCCCGTACTCACTCTTGACGCGGGAGATCACCGTTTCCATGACCTTCAGGTACCCTTCGCCAACCGCGAACCGCTCCTCCCAGGAGCGAACAAAAGAATCCCCCTCGTCCCTCCATACATCCAGCAACTCACTGGAAATGGAACAACTCCCCTCTATGGCGGCCAGAACATTTTCCCGCCCTATGGACAATGCCACGGCCCCTTCCCCGAAAATCTGCTCAAAGGGGCTCTTCGCCTTACCCATCCTGCAGTCTGCGCAGGCCACCATGATGCTCTTAGCCGAATCTCCGCGGACCGCGTCCACGGCCGCATGGATCGCCATGGATCCCGCCCTGAGAGACCCCGAAAAGTCGGACGTTCGGATTTCCCGCGAAAGATCTGCCGCTGCCGCGAGGAGGCTTGCGGCCTGTTTCTCTTTATAGGGGCCCGTCGTCGTGGCGAAAAACAGACCATCGGGCTGTCGCCGGCTCTGCCGGGCGCAACCTATGACGGCTTCCACCGCCATGGTCAGGCTGTCTTCATCGTACTTGGCTACAGCCCTGTTGCCGCCGAGGCTCCTTGTGGACCATACCCTTGCGATCTCGCCGCGGCTCAATCGGTAGGGAGGAATGTAGGCTTGAAAGGAAGTAATGCCGACCATAGGCGATGGACCTCATCGAAACGTTTTGGGCTGAGCTTCGGAAAAAGCCGGAGAGCGGCCTTGTTTCCGATATATGCCATTGTTTCCTATCTGTCAACATGAAAACGGGGAGCTTCAGGACGCTTTTTCCGGATAAGGAGGATCTGGCAAGCCTCTCCCTTGCGTCTCCATTATTTGAAACAGGAACAGCTGAATTTTTCGTTGACAAAAAGGAAACAGAAAGACAAATATGGCATCGATATCTCCTCTCTATCGCGGGGCCCCCACCGCGCGAGCCGACTCCAGGAATACCGATCAGGTTATTGAAAGGAAATCAAGCAGCATGGACAACAAAATCCATTTTGTGGATCAAACCCTGAGGGATGCCCAGCAGAGTCTTTGGGGGTTCACCATGAGGACCGAGCACATGATCCCCATAGCGGAAATGATGGACAAGGTGGGCTATGCAGCCATTGCGACCGTGGGCAGCCAGGCATTTACCATTCAGGTGCGCAATCTCAACGAGGACCCATGGGAGCGGATCAGGACCCTGTCCACGCTGATCACGAGAACCCCTATCAGGGGCTCCTACCAGATCGGAAGCCTTTCCTCCTTCGACCTGGGTACGCCCCGGGAGATCATCAATCTGTGGATCCGGCGTTCGGTGGCGAACGGGATCAAGAGCTTCTGGATCTGCGATTACCAGTACGAAATGGAAAAGTTCATCTACTTTGCGCGTGTGGCCAAAGCGGAAGGGGCCGAGCTGGTCCCTGCCATTATGTATACTTCGAGCCCTGTTCATACGAGCGAGCACTGGGCAAGAAAAACCCGCGCCCTGATGCAAGCCAGGGACTATATCGATCGCATCATGATCGAGGATGCCTCCGGAGTGATCACGCCGGAGGCTACCGGCATGGTGGTCCGCACGATCCAGGAGAACTCCGAAGGTCTTCCCCTGGAATTCCACTCACACTGCAACAGCGGGCTCGCCCCTTTATGTTACCTGGAGGCCGTCAAAGCCGGGGTTCGAACGCTCCATACTGCTGTGGCGCCTCTTGGCAACGGCACGTCGCTGCCTGCCGCGGAGACGATCCTGAAAAACCTGCACCGTATGGGTTTTTCAGCGGACCTGGACGAGGAATCGCTTCAGGCGGTTTCCTCTCATTTCAGAAGGATTGCCGAAGAGGAAGGCTTGCCGATCGGCTCGCCGATGGAATACGACCTCTTTCATTTTCAGCACCAGGTCCCGGGCGGGATGATGACCAATCTCACGAGACAACTGAGAGAGGTCGGGATGGAGCACCGGTTGAACGAGATTCTTGAAGAGGTTGTCCGTGTCCGAAAGGATTTCGGGTATCCCGTCATGGCTACCCCTTATTCGCAGATCGTTGGGGCTCAGGCGGTGGAGAATGTCGTATCCGGAGAGCGTTACAGACAGATGACGGATGAGGCGATCAAGTTCGTCCTCGGGTACTACGGAAAGCCGGATGGACCCGTTGATCAGAACGTGATCGACAGCGTGATGAACTCGCACCGGGTAAAGCAGTTCAAGAATTGGAAGCCTGAGGGTTACGATAAACCCATTGAAGAATTCAGGCGCGAAATCGGCCCGGAGCTTTCCGATGACGATCTGCTTCTCAAGATCCTGATACCGGGAAAACCTGTCAGGAGGAGTGAGACCACGAAGGCCGGGCCCTCCGCCTCGTCCAAGGCGAAATCCGTTGCGGGCGTCCGCGTGGAAGGGCCCCGGGAGTTTGTTGTGGATGTGGACGGGGAGATCTTCAACGTCAGGATCACGGAAAAGGGGGAAGGGACCGAAAGATCCGTGGATTCCGTGGAGGTGAATGAGGGTCTGAAGCCCAGGGAACTGCCGCAGGGAGCGGTGGTATGCGGGATGGCCGGTCTGGTGCTTTCAGTCGAGGTGAAGGAAGGCTCCCATGTCAACGAGGGCGACCTGGTGGCCATCATTGAGGCCATGAAAATGAGAAGGCACGTCCACTCGCCACGCAGCGGTCTGGTCAAGTCCATTGTTGCTCAGGAAGGTCAGATGGTTGCGCCGGAAGATCTCTTGATGGTGGTGGAATAATGCTCGGGAAAATTCTTGTAGCCAACCGCGGTGAAATCGCTGTCCGTGTCATGCGTGCATGCAGGGAGATGTCCATTCCTTGCGTCGCCGTATATTCCGAAGCGGACAGGGATGCACTGTTCGTCAAATATGCAGATGAGGCTTTCTGCATCGGCCCCCCGCCTGCAAGAGCCAGCTATCTGAACATTGCCAGGGTGATTGAGGTCGCAAAAGAATGCGGCGCCGAAGCCATCCATCCCGGTTATGGATTTCTTGCGGAAAATCCGGAATTCGCCAGGGTCTGTGAAGAAGAAGGGATCAAATTCATAGGCCCCTCGAGCAGAGTGCTCGCACTCATGGGTGACAAAGTCGCCGCGCGCCGTGAGATGAAGAAGGCCGGCGTTCCCGTGGTGCCCGGTGCGGATGAATGCATCACGGAATTCGGTCCTGCCAGCGATTTAGCCCGGGAGATCGGGTATCCGGTGATCATTAAACCCTCGGGTGGAGGCGGCGGGATTGGGATGACCGTCGTGACTCGCGAGGAGGAACTGGCCGGTGCGCTGAAGTCCTCTCAGGCTGTTGCGACGAACACCTTTGGGATCTGCGATGTCTATATCGAAAAATACCTCCCCAATCCCCGCCACATCGAGTTTCAGCTGCTGGGGGATTCCAAAGGAAACGGTATTCACCTCGGGGAGAGGGAATGCTCTATCCAGCGGAGGCACCAGAAGCTGGTTGAGGAGTCCCCGTCGCCGGCCGTGACTGCCAGCATGCGCGCCGAAATGGGCGAGATTGCGGCCGGCGCCGCCAGATTCGTGGGCTATGAAGGCGCCGGGACCATGGAGTTCCTGTTCTCGGAGGGGAGATTCTACTTTCTCGAGGTGAACGCCAGGGTCCAGGTCGAGCACCCGATCACGGAGATGGTTACCGGGGTCGATATCGTCAAGGAGCAGATACGTATCGCATCGGGACTTCCTCTCGGACTCAGGCAGGAAAAAATCCGGATGAATGGCTGGGCGCTGGAGTGCCGCGTCAATGCCGAAGACCCTTTGAACGAGTTTGCCCCCTCCCCCGGCAGGATCAGGGAACACCGGCCGCCCGGCGGACCCGGTGTGAGGGTGGATGACGGGGTGTACAGCCGCTACTCCATACCTCCCTTTTACGACCCCATGATTTCGAAGGTCATCGTCTGGGGCAGGGACCGCATGGAGGCCGTCAGCCGGATGCGCCGCGCCCTGTATGAATACGTCATCCTCGGAATCAAAAACAATCTCGCATTCCACAGGGCGCTGATGGAGAACCCCCGCTTTGTGAAAGGAGAGCTGGATACCGGGTTTATCGAGAGGGAGACGGGCTTGCTCCAAGAGACAAAACGGACCATGGATGAAGAGGCGTGGTTGGGGAAAGGATGGTCATCCTCGCATGCTGATCTGAAGAGAATAGCCGCCGTCTCGGCTGTCGCCGCCCTGATCCGCCGTTAGGTTTCTGTTGACAAAAAGGAAACATCGGGGCAATGATGGTCCCTATGGCAACCTTCCCATGCTGTTCATCCCATTCACCTGCAGGCATGCATACATGCGGATTATTCTCCGGACGTGCATCATCCGACGATGTTTCATGATCGAGAGTTTGCGACACGAGATGTTCTGCAAATCAGACTGAGTTCGCCTTAGGAGGCTGAGGCGTCGGTAAACGTAGGTTTTCGTAAACGAAAGGAGGAATGAATATGTTGCATCCGGCCTATGATCTCACCTTTTACGAATTCGATGATGAGCGGGACACCCAGGTCTGGGACGTGCTCCTGTGCGACCTCGTCCATGGTAAACCACCCTTGAAACCCCTTTATTTCGGGACCGGCTGGTACTGGTACGTGTACGCCATCATGAATGCGGCCGAGACCCTCCACTTACCTACGACCAAGGGATGGGGATATCGGGTGAGGGACGGATATCCATACCTGACCTGCATGAAGACCACGAAGGAGGAGGCCAAGGCGCGGGAACCGGTGTTCCGGGAAAAAATCAGGCCCTTCATCGAGGATTTCGAGGGGGTGTGGAACCCCATGAAGACGGAGCTGATGGAAGTTTACAAAGCGGCCAAGAAGACCTACGAGATCAGGGAATGGGACGACATCAAGAAGCTCAGCAACATAGAGCTGCTCAGGTTCTTCCTGGATTATGCCTTCGTGATCAATCGCAAGGAAGCCGAGACGCACATGATGATGCTGGTGGCCGCAAACTACATCAACGGCTTGTTCCAGCAGATGTGGTTCGAGATCTTCGGCAAACAGGCCCCCATTGACCCGACCTTCGCCGCATTGATGAGCGGCTACGAGGCGCAGGACCACAAGGTCAACAGGGAACTGTGGAAACTCTCCAGGAAGATCCCCGGCATGGGACTGAAAAGCGCCCTCGAGATCGAGGACAACAAAGAGGTTCTGAAGGAGTTGGAGAAGAGCGATCAAGGCAGGGCCTGGCTGAAGGAATACAAGGGATTCCTCATGGAGCACGGGTGGCGATGTGAACGAATGCATGCCTATGACACCCCGGCATGGATCGAGAGACCCGATCTGGCCATAGGCCGGGTCAAGGTGTACATGAACCAGGAAGAATTTGCCTTTGATGTGGAGCGGGTCCGGCTGGTTGCGAAAAGGGAGGCCGCGGAAAAGGAGGTCCTGGCCAAATTGTCTCCGGGCCAGAAGGAATGGTTCGAGACCCTCATGAAGTCGGCCCAGAAATCGGGGTACTGGAGCGAAGATCACACCTACTTCTGCGACTTCTATGTGGGCGCTTTGGGCCGGTGTATCATCGCCGAATTGGGAAGGCGCTTTGCCGAGGCCGGCACCATCGACTCGGCCGAAGACGTCCACTTCCTCCATGCCCACGAGATCAGGAAGGCGGCCGTCCCGATGAAGGAAGTCAACCTCCGGCCTTACGTGGAGAGAAGGAAGGCGGCCTGGGAGAAGGCCTACAAGACCGATCCACCCCCCTTCTACGGGAACATCGAGAAAGCGGGCGAGGTTTTGAGGAGCGACCCTACCCTTTCGGTCTCCACGCAATTGCCGATCGTGAGGGAAGAATTAAAGGCCGACCTGTATGGTGCGGCCGCTGCCCCCGGTATTGTAGAAGGGACCGCCAGGGTCATTATGGAAGCGAACAGGCTTTCAGACCTCAAGGAGGGGGAGATACTGGTGGCCCCCGGGACATCCGCTGCATGGACCGTGGCCTTCAGCCTGATCAAGGGACTCGTCACGGACGGCGGCGGCGCCCTGTCGCATCCCGTCATTATGGCGCGGGAGTGCGGCATACCCTGCGTGGCAGGGTGCCTGCAGGGGACACAGAAGATCAAGACAGGACAAAAGGTGAAAATCGACGGGGACCTGGGAGTTGTTTTCATCCTGTCAAAGTAAGGACTGAGTGCTGAGGACTGGAGACAAAGATTAAGAACGGACAGTTGATCGAACAGCAGTCTTCTCTTATTGATACTTCTTCGTGCTCTTCGTGTGCTTCGTGGTAAAAAATCAACACAACGAAGCGCATGGAGAGCATCATCGTTTCATACGGCAGGAGGCGAGTATGGCGGCGGTTCTTTACGACAAAGAGGGGCCGATCGTGACGGTCACTCTCAACCGGCCCGAAGCGCTCAACCGCATAGACTCCGAGATATTCACGGGTCTCAGCCGGGCCATGGAGGATTTCCGTGACGATCCGGAAGCAATAGTAGGCATAGTGACAGCCGCGGGGGATGCCTTTTCCGACGGGGCACACCACCAGAAACTCCTGATCCCATGGCGAGACGGCTCTTTCGAGCCTCCTCCATCCATTACAAGGGGACTGAACATATGGAAGCCCCTGATCGCCGCCGTCAACGGTCCTGCCAGGGGCGGAGGAGTAGAGATCGCGCTGGCCTGCGATATCCGGATTCTTTCAGAAAAGGCGACCCTTCAGCTTCCGGAGGTGGGTCGCGGCCTGATTCCGGGTTGGGGCGGAACGCAACGGCTGCCCCGCATGATCTCGTCTGCAAAGGCCGCGGAGATGATTTTCATGGGCGTGCCCATGAGCGCTGATGAGGCTTATCGTCTTGGACTCGTCAACAAGGTTGTCCCTCCTGATCTTCTTCTGCCTACTGCAAAGGAATGGGGGCTGAAAATATGCGAAAAGGGTCCCCTGGCTGTTCGCAGGGCCAAAGAGGCCATGATCCGGGGGAGGGAGATGAGCCTGGAGGAAGGATTGCGGCTTGAACTCGCCTTCTTCGAGGAAGTGCTGAAGAGCGAGGATTACCGGGAGGGGCTCGACGCCCTTGCCGAGCAACGAAAACCCAGGTACAAAGGAAGATAAAACACCTAAGATCGGCCACGAAGACACGAAGACACAAAGAGAAGAAAATGATTTTCTTGGTGCCTTTGTGTCTTTGTGGCAATATTTTCTTGTGGAGGCATCAGAGGCTTAGTGGCGGAAATCCGCGAAAGCGAAACCATGCATTATGAAGGCAATTGCATCAGGCCGCCTCCCGAGGCATTCAGCATCCTCCTCCAGGTGACGCTGGGCTGTTCGCACAACCGGTGCACCTTTTGCGGGACTTTCAAGGACAAACGTTTCCGCTTAAAGGACGACCGCACCATCCTGGGCGACATCCTGTTTGCATCCAGGCACATGAAAAGGCAGAACCGTCTCTTTCTCATGGATGGAGACGCGCTGATCATCCCTCAGAAGAGGCTGGTATGGATCCTCGACAATATCCATGAACACCTCCCCTGGGTTGAAGGTATCGGATCCTATGCGAACACCAAGAGCATCAGCCTGAAGTCTTCGCAGGAGCTGGATGAACTGAGGCAAAAGAGGTTGGACAGGATCTACCTCGGTGTGGAATCCGGGGACGACGAGATCCGTAAAAGGGTCAACAAAGGATCCGGCGCACGGCACTGTCTTGAGATGGGAAGGAAGATCAAGGATGCAGGGATGCACCTGACAGCCACGGTGCTTCTCGGCATTGCGGGCATCGAAGACTCCCTTCGCCACGCCGGGGCGACGGGAGAGCTCCTCAGCGGCATGGACCCCGACCACGTCGCCGCCCTCACGGTGATCCCTGTCCCGGGTACGCCTTTCTGGGATGATTTGCAGCGGGGAGCCGCACAGATGCCGGATGAAAGGGGAATACTCCTCGAGATGAGGGAGATGCTCGCCCATACCAACCTCAGTGACGGTGTCTTTGCCTCCAATCATGCCTCCAACTATCTGTCCGTCAGGGTCCGACTTCCACACGAAAAGCAGAAAGGGCTTGACCTGATCGATGCGGCCCTGCGGGGCGAAGTCGGCATCAAACCGGAGTGGATGCGCGCTTTCTAGTGTAAAAATTCACAGCCATGACGTTCCAGGTGAAAGGAGGAGAGAAAGATGGATCTTGGATTGAAGGGAAAGGTGGCATTAGTCACAGGAGCCGGTCAAGGCATCGGCAAGGCCATTGCCATGACCCTGGCTGAGGAAGGCTGCAACCTGGCCGTCTGCGCCCGCCGCAAGAACATGCTCGATGCATCAGCGGAAGAGATCAGATCCAGGGGGGTCGAGGTACTGGCCGTCCAGTCCGACGTGGCCAGACGGGAAGACAACAACAACTTCGCTGCAAAAGCCGCAGAGAAGTTCGGCCGAATCGACATCCTGGTGAACAACGCCGGGGTCGGCCCCAAGAGCGATCCGCTGGAGCTCGCGGAGGAGGTTTTCCGACACCATATGGATCTCATGCTCTTTGGTCCAATCCAATTGTGCAAACTTGCCATCCCCTTCATGAGGAAGCAGAAATGGGGCAGGATCATCAACATATCCTCCATCTTCTCCAAACAACCCGGAGGACTTCTGGACTATGACTCCATCAAGGCGGCCATGAATATGTGGACAAAGGACTTCAGCAACTACCTGGCCAAAGACAATATCCTCGTCAATTCCGTCTGTCCGGGGCCGATCCGGACCCCGCTGTGGGACGGCCCCGGACAAATGGCTGAAAAAATCGGTGAGGAGCTCGGGATGACGATCCCGCAGGTGATGAAATGGTTTGCGGAGCAGAACATCCCGCTGGGACATCACGGCGAACCTGAGGACATTGCCGACATGGTGGTCTTCCTCGCCTCCGACAGGGCGAAGTTCATCACGGGTCAGGCCATCAACGTGGACGGCGGCATGGTAAAGTCATTGGTATGAGGAGGAGGGTGATGCAGACCTCAAAGGAAACGAAGCTCGATCTCTATAGAGTGATGCTGAGGATTCGCGCCTTTGAAGAGCAAGGCTTCGAGTCCTTCCGGAAAGGGCTCACCCACGGGGTTCTCCACCTCTATGTGGGAGAGGAGGCAGTGGCGGCGGGAGCCATTCACGATCTGAGAAAGGACGACTACATCACCAGCACCCACCGGGGCCACGGCCACCTTATCGCAAAGGGCGCCGATCTGGGCCGCATGGCCGCGGAGCTCCATGGAAAGGAAACCGGATACTGCCGTGGCAGGGGCGGCTCCATGCACATCGCCGACCTGAGTCTGGGCATTCTGGGCGCCAACGGTATTGTCGGGGCGGGTGTTCCCATCGCGGTGGGGGCAGGCCTGGCGAGCAAGTACAAGGGGCTTGACCGGGTGGTTCTTTGTTTCTTCGGTGATGGGACCATAGCCACAGGAGCATTTCACGAGGCGCTCAACATGGCCTCCATCTGGAAGCTGCCTGTTGTATTCGTCTGCGAAAACAACCTCTATGGGATCTCCGTATCCATCAAAAAGGCCTGTGCGCTGGATACACTGGCCGGTCGAAGCGCTGCATATGGAATCCCGGGGGTCTGTGTGGACGGCAATGACGTTCTGGCTGTGAGGGAGGCGGCGAACCAGGCGGTGGATCGCGCCCGCAAGGGAGACGGACCCACCTTTCTGGAATGCCGGACCTACCGATGGTACGGCCATTTCACTGCCGATGACGGCAAGTATCGTCCCGACGAGGAGGTCAGGTACTGGAAAGAGCAAAGGGACCCCATCAAGAACTTTGCAGCCCATCTCCGGGACACGAAAGAGGCCGCACAGGAGGATCTCGACCGGATTCATCAGGAGGTGAATCAGGAAATCGAAAGCGCCTTCCGGTTTGCACAGGACAGCCCCCCGGCCGATGTGAGTGAGATGTTGAAGGGGGTTTACCATCGCGCGGCAGGGCTGTGAAACGCCGAAAGGGGGAGGTCTCAGCATGAGAAAGATCATGTATCGTGAAGCCATCAGTGAAGCCCTCCGGGAAGAAATGGCCCGTGATGAGAACGTATTCGTGTTGGGAGAGGACGTGGGACGGTTCGGCGGGGTTTTCCAGTCGACAGCCAGGCTGTGGGAAACCTTCGGGCCGTCCCGTGTGATGGATACTCCCATCTCGGAACAGGCCATAGTGGGTGCGGCCCTCGGAGCGGCATTGGCTGGTTTGAGGCCGGTCGCGGAGATCATGTTCGTCGATTTTACCGGGTTGGCAATGGATCAGATCGCCAACCAGTGCGCCAAGTTTCATTTTATGACCGGCGGGCAGGCTGTTGTCCCCGTGGTGATCAAGACACAGGGGGGCGTGGGCATCGGGGATGCAGCGCAGCACTCGCAGAGCCTCGAGGCGTGGCACACTCATGTCCCCGGACTTAAGGTCGTAATGCCTTCAACCCCTTATGACGCCAAAGGCCTCCTCAAGGCCTCCATACGGGAGGACAACCCTGTGGTCTTCATTGAGCACAAATTGCTCTACCAGACGGTTGGACCTGTTCCCGATGAGGAGTACACGATTCCCCTGGGCAAGGCCGATATCAAGCGCGAAGGCCGGGATGTGACCATCATTACCTGGTCCAAGATGGTGCTGGACTGTCTGGAGGCGTCCGCCAGGCTGGAAAAGGATTCCATAGATGCCGAGGTGGTGGATCTGAGGACCCTGGCGCCGCTGGATCTCGAGACCATTGTCCGGTCCGTGGAAAAGACCGGCAAAGTGGTGATCGTGCATGAGGCCTGTAAGACAGGCGGTTTCGGTGCGGAGATCGCCGCCCGGATTGTCGAGAATGCTTTCGACTACCTGGATGCACCCATCAAGAGGGTCGCTGCAGTGGATACGCCGATACCCTATGCCGCACCGCTTTACAGGGCCGTCATTCCCGATCCTGAGAAGATTGTTCGCGGCGTGAAGGAATTGTTCTGATTCAAGAGTTCCGATATACGACAACTGCCCACGAACTGCTGCGAGAGGGGGAAAATATGGCAACCATCATCGAAATGCCTTCCTTGAGTTCCACCATGAAAAAGGGGAAAGTGGTAAAGTGGCACAAAAGGGAAGGCGATTTGGTGAAAAAGGGAGAAATCCTCTTCGAAGTGCAAACGGACAAGGTGAATGTTGAAGTCGATTCTCTTGTCACCGGGTTTGTGAGGAGGATTTTATTGAGCGAGGGGCTCGAGGCCGCTGTCCACACTCCTATTGCGGTTATTTCTGAGAGCATGGATGAGGACATTTCCCAAGTGGCCGAGGCAAGACCTGCAGCGGAAGTACAGGCGGCCGCTGAAGCGGGTGCTGCGCCATCCCGGATTCCACGACCTGAAAGACCGGCCGCAGGCGAAGGGGAAAGGATAAGGATCTCGCCGCTGGCCAGGCGAATCGCCGAAGAGAAGGGAATAGATTATCGTTCCATCAGGGGTACCGGTCCCCAAGGCCGGATCACGAAAGAGGATGTGGAGAAAGCCTTGATCGAAAGGGCGGCGCAACCGGAATTGCCTGCCGGCATGGAGACCGGGGGTGCCAAGAAGCGGGAAGCGGAGGAGTACGAAGACATAGAGCTCACCCCTATGAGGTCGATCATCGCAGAACGGCTTCAGCAGAGCAAGGCCACTGCCCCGCATTTCTATGTGGACGTTCACGCGGACGGCACGGCCTTGAATCATCTAAGAGATGAGATTCAAAAGCGGTTGGAGAAGCAGGGCGCCAAGATCACGCTCAATGCCATCCTGATCAAGATCGTCTCGCATGCGCTGAGGGAATTCCCCGTTGTGAATGGCAGTTTCTTAGGCGATCGCATCAGGCTGCACAAGGCAGTCAACATCGGTCTGGCGGTCGCGGTGGACCAGGGTCTGGTCGTCCCGGTCATCAGAAACACCGATACCAAATCGATCGCTCAGATCAGCCGGGAGGCCGCGGATCTGGCCGCAAAGGCCCGGGGAAAGAAACTTCTGCCCCATGAATATGAAGGGGGCACCTTCACCGTCACCAATATGGGGATGTTCGGTGTGGAGGGTTTTCATGCCATCATCAATCCCCCCGAAAGCGCCATCCTGGCTGTCGGCGCGATGGTGTTGCGGCCCGAGGTCGTGGATGGGGAGATTGCCGTCAGGCCCATGATGAAGCTTTGTCTGTCGGTGGATCATCGGGTCGTCGACGGCGCCCTGGCTGCGCGCTTTCTGGTATGGATAAAGGAGTTGGTCGAAGCCCCATTGTTGATGTTGGCTTAAAAGGTTTGTAACACTTCAGCTCTTTGAAAATGGCGCAGGGTCACTCAACCGGATGTTTCATAGAGCTAAAGTGTTACGAAGGTTTTATAATCCTTAAAAAGCCACGAACTCGGAGACGACACTTCATGCCCCACGTTTGCCCTGCATGGCTCGGTCCCCTGCTCCTTCTGAACCCCCTTCGAAGGCTCCTGGAGAAACCCGAAAAGATGTTCCATGGGCTGATCGAGGAAGGAATGGTTGTCCTGGAGCCAGGCTGCGGAATGGGTTACTTTACCCTTCCCATTGCCCGGATGGTGGGGCCTCGAGGCAGGGTGGTTGCGGTGGACATCCAGCCGAAAATGATTTCAGGCCTGACCCGTCGGGCCAAAAAAGCCGGGCTGATCGACCGGTTGGATATCCGTCTCGCCACCGAAGAAGGAATGGGGCTTTCTGACCTCGACTCCGTTGCGGATCTCGCCCTTGCCGTGCACGTGGTTCATGAGGTGACCGATCAGGCTTCTTTTTTCAAAGAGGTCCTGGATGTCCTGAAGCCTGACGGCAAGCTATTGATCCTGGAGCCCTTCTTCCACGTCTCGAGAAAGAACATGGAACAGTCGATCTCTTTTGCGAAAGAGATCGGCTTCAAGACCCTGGTGCAAAGGACCGGAATGGGAGGAAGGTCCGCTTTGCTGGTCAAAACCTGAGCAACGGGTTTGAGATCGACATTTCACAGGGATTGGATAAGAATGCATGTGCTGAACGAGGCGGAAGAATTCGACCGAGGCAGACTGAACAGATGCGTCAGTTTTTTTCGAACAAACGGCACGCAGCATGGCTTTCGGTAGGAAGCAACACATTCCTTACCCTCAGCAAGCTTGTGGCCGGCCTTGCCACTGGATCCGTCAGCATCCTTTCGGAGGCGGCCCACTCGGCTATGGACCTGATCGCATCCGGGCTCGCCACCTTCTCGGTGCACGTCGCAGACAGGCCACCGGATTCCTCCCACCCGTACGGTCATGAAAAGGTGGAAAATGTCTCAGGGGTAATCGAGGGGCTCCTCATCTTTCTGGCCGCGGCATGGATCATCTATGAATCCGTGGACAAGCTGGTGCATGGAGTGGAACTCCAATACTTGGGCCACGGGGTGGCAGTCATGGCCCTTTCCGCCGGGTTGAACCTGATAGTGGCTACAAACCTCAGGCGCTCCGCCATACAAAACCGTTCTGTCGCCCTTGAGGCCGATGCAGCCCACCTCTACACGGATGTGTATACATCTGCCGGCGTGTTGATCGGGCTGACGATCATCACCGTGGGGCAAAGATTCTTTGCAAAGGATCTGAGCTGGATGGATCCGGCCATCGCCATCGTCGTGGCGGCGCTCATTCTCACAACCGCGTACAGGATCACGATAAAGAGTTTTCTGCCGCTCATGGATGCGCCTGCCTCCCCGGAAGAGCTGCAGATGATCAAGGAGTCGCTGAACGGATTCAGCGCCCGGGGCATGGACTTTCACAAACTGCGGACCCGGCGCGCCGGCGGTTCCATGCACATCGATCTCCACATGGGATGCAAACCCGGCGTCACCTTGGAAAAAGGCCACGAGCTGAGCCATGCCCTTAAAGCCCGGATCGAGAAATCCGTTCCCGGGGCAAATGTGCTCGTCCATCTGGAACCGGCTCGATCGATCCAGACTCTCACGGCACATGACGAGCAGGTCCGATGCATGAGGGAAGAGCTGCTCAAAGACACAAGGGTACGCGAGATTCTTAATCTCAAGGCACAATCCTACAGGGGGGATCTGAGGGTGGAGGCAGAAGTCTCCCTGGACCCCCATGTGACTCTGGCTGAAAGCCGGGTGCTGACCGACGCGCTCAGGGTCCGCCTGGAGAGCTGCTTTCCGGAAATCCAGGAAACCGTGATTTCTCTTCACCCCGCAGACGGTTGGCAGAATGCTATTCACAGGGATGACATGGAACTGATACGCGGGATCGTAGGGGAACACCAGAGCCGATTTGCCGGTATCCATGAACTGGAAGTAATTTCCTCGGGAGGCATACACCGCATCCATCTTGCACTGGGATTCCCCCATGCCTTGCCTGTTGCCGAGGCGCACAGCGTAGGCCGCAATCTCGAGTCCCAGATCCGGCGGCTCTTTCCTGAGGGTGCCGAGATCGATATCCATATCGAGCCGTGTAATGAGGAGTGCGGGGCCTGCCGCGCGGTATGTCCGGTTAGGAAAGAGTGAGCAGTGAGCAGTGAGCAGTAAGCAGTAAGCAGCAAAAAAAGACATGTAGGAGCAACCTCCAGGTTGCGATTCCTCTGACAAATGGATCGCAAGCAGGAGCTTGCTCCTACAGTTTTTTGAGGGAGTGCAACAGAGTTCTTCTCACTCCTGACCTCTGTCTCCTGACTCCTGTCTCCTGACTTCTGCTCACTGCTTACTGCCTACTGCTTACTATTTCAATTATACGGCAGTGGTCTGCCGGCTTCTCTCTGTTCCTGCGGTTCTCCCGGCTTCGGAATCACGCCCAAAATCAGCGTTCCCTCCACCTGGCCTTTCTTCATGGGATGCTGTTCCTGTCCCGTTGCCTGGGGCACATGCTTGGAGACATAGCCAAAGGCCTCGTCTACCGTAACAAGACGGTCTTTGTCCGTATCTGCTTCCCCTTTGAGTCCCTGAAGCAGGAAGTAGGTAAATATCCCGTGACGATAATCGTCGCTTTCCGTGCTTACCTCGTTGGCCCCGCTCGCGGTCAGGATGATCGTTCCCCTTCCGCCCGTAATCCGTTCAAGAAAGGCATCCGAGATAGTCGCCCTCTTCCCTGATGATGCAATGGTTCGTCCTCCGCTGGCGCCGCTGTAACAGGCATCCACCAGGAAGATCAGCCGCTCCGAGCGGATCCTTTGAAAAATATGGGACACCTCTCTCATAGGCAAGGCGGACGCATAGAGGTCTTTCGGATCGGCATCGTAGGGAAGAAGGTATTTTTCAAGGCCGTCGCCATCGGGACTCATCACATCCCGCTCCGTGGCTCCGTGTCCGGCAAAAAAGAGGATCACCATGTCTTCCTTGCCCGCCTTGTTCTTCAATTGAGTGCCAAGAATGGACCTGAGTTTTGCAAGGGTCGCTTCTTCGTTCAGCAGAAGAGTCACGTTTTCCGCAGGGATCTTGTTCTGATCCACCAGATACCGCTGAAATGCCTTTGCATCGTCGATCGCGTACTTCAGTTGCGGAGCCTTGGGATAGGAATTGATGCCTACCACCACGGCCCAGATGTTCTTCTGCATTTCCCCGCGATACACGTTCAGGGACCTTTCAGAGGCAACACCATCTCGATCGAAGGCCTTGACCATGATCTCATTGAGACCGGGATCAAGAGAAATCCGCTCGTTGAAGTCCACCCGCTTCGGGAACTCCGCATCTTTGACGACGAGCCCTCGTTGCCCTTCCTTTTTCACCGGTTTGCCGTTGACGGTGAACTCGACTCTCGAGAGACCCTGGTCGTGCTCGGCAACACCTGTAAGTGCGACGTGAGAGACTTCGATCCTGCTCCCTTCGGCCGGGGACGCAATCATGACAACAGGCTTGACGGGGCCTTCGGTTCGTTTGAAGATCAGCTCCCGTTCCTTTTCCTCCAGCTCCAGTGCGAGGGCGGTACTCTTCTTCCGCTCCATTTCCAACTTGGCTTTTGTTTCCTCCAGTTGGGCCAGTTTTCCGGTGAGCTCCCCCAACATCTTTTCAAGCTGAACAATCCGTTCCTGATTGGCTTGTTTGCCGTCGCCGGACTCGGCAGCAGAGGGGGTCTTGTCCTCTGTCTCTTTCGCGGTTCTCAGATCCTGAATCTGCTTCATGGTCTCCGCGATCTGCTTCGAGGTCTTCTCGGAAGCGAGCTGGTATTCTTTGAGCGTATTCGCCTCCTTCAGCCCATCCTGAAAGCTCGGGTTTTTTGGATCCCGGCTGTAGAGGGTTTCCAGAAAACCCGCTATCTGGACATAATCCTTGGTCTCCCATACGATCACATCCACCTGGAAGGATCCGACATTGTCCTTGTAGTAGCGGGCATGAGGGGGCGATCCGTCTACCCGAAACCCCAGTCCGCCTTCACCCATTCCAAGACGGAGCTCGCCTGTGGCGATGGATTCCATGGTCTTGGCACTGGACCCTCCGGGCAAGGCGGGGAACGTGCCGCTTTTGCCGACCTTCAGGTAAAGAACCCCGTCAGCCGGTGATTTTCGAATTCCTATGCGTGGATACACATCCACCACTCCTGTGGCCAGGAGGGTGTACGTTTCGCCCATATCGAGGTGAATCCCGGTGGAGACCATGCCGGCATGGTTTCCGGGGATGGTGATCTGCTTCCTCTCGCGGACAAAAGAGGGAAACCTTTCAGACGATTCCACTACAGTGGTAGATCTGACAAATGGAATACTGCACCCTAGGATGGATGGGAGAGCAATCAGGACAAGGCTAAGACCCGATAGGATGGTTCTCAAGGACAACATAGTTCCTCCTTTCGGAAAAGGTTCGCTGTATGGCTCTCTCTTTGAGGATCGCTCGACCGCAAGCCGTAGCGGGAGCAGAATGATCGGTGATCCGGAGGGGAATCGAGTCGGAAGAAGAAACAGTCACGCTGAAGAATCGGGATGGAGGGTCAATCTCGTGCCAATACAATACCCCGGCAACTTGCTGAACGATGTCACTGCGCAGGGGGCTCAACGGCCCCTGTTTACCATTTCAATCCCCTTTACGTAGCGCTCTATGCCGGCCACGAGCCCGTTTGCCAGTGCTTCGATGTACGGCTTGCTCAAGAGGCGCTTTTTTTCCATGTCATTTGTGATGAAACCCACTTCCACGAGTACAGCGGGCATCTCTGCCCCGATGAGAACATAGAAGGGTGCCTGTTTTACCCCGAGGTCTCTGACCTTGTCAAATCTTTTCTTCACATTCAGGAGGATTCCCTTCTGGACCTCATGGGCCAGTTTGCTCGATTCGCTGATCTTGGTGTTCAACATGAGATCATTCAGAATCTTCTGCAGATCGCTGATGTTCTTCTCCGAAGTCGCATTCTCCCGCGCTGCGACCATCACAGCGCGCTCATCGGTGGCCATGTTCAGGAAATACGTCTCCAGGCCGTGAACATCATCCTGTTTATGCGCATTGATATGAAGGGAGATGAAGAGATCGGCTTTGTGCATATTTGCAAATGCGGTCCTTCTCTCGAGGGGGACAAACAGATCCTTATCCCTCGTCAAGACGGTTTCACACTGAAGTTTCGCTTTGATCTTCCCGGCCATTGTCTTTGCGAGCTCGAGCACGATTGTTTTCTCTTCGATCCCATCGACAAAGCAGCCGGGATCCTTGCCACCGTGGCCCGGATCGATGACGATCTTGCGGACACCAAGCCCCAACTGCCTTGCAAGCGTGACCGACTGGTCGGCGTTCTTCTCCTTGCGAATCCCTCTTCGTACGCGTTGCCTGTCGATTTTGACTCCAGGCTTTGAGGAGTCAACGACCACCTCGCTCTCCTTCTTCCTTTGGACCTCTTCCTTTTCGGGTTTTTCCTTTGCCTCTTTCTCCTCCCTTCCCTGTACGTCGATCACGATTCGGAAAGGATCGTGAAGGGGAAAAATCTTGTACCCTCCGATGGAGTCGATATCCAGCACCACGCGAACCGTCTCCTTGGCGTATTGACCTGCTCTTGCGCTCTTGAGCAGTCCGTCATCGATCGGAATGGATGTAGTGATATCCGATTTGACCAGGGCATTCTTCAGATCCACATAGAGCCTTCTGGGTTTTTTCAGGTTCGGGTCTTCCTTGATAATATGGGATTCATACTTGACGGCTCTGGAGATGTCGATCACGACACGGGTGTAGTTTGGAGTGGACCAGTGGCGAATCCCCTGGACCTCCGTCAGACCTTGCAGGTCACCGCTCTCTGGTTTCTCCGTCCTTTGGGCATCCCTTTTCGCCAAAACCGCAGAGAGCTTATCCAGCATCGTTCGAGCCCTGGGCCGCATATCCCCGGAGGGGAATCGGATATCCACCTTCAGAAATTCCACATAGGCCTGTGTGAGGTCGTTCTTGTTCTCATAGTAGATCTCGCCGATTCTGAATTGAGCGTCATCGGCAAGGTTGCTCTCCGCGTAACGTTCCGAAACATGTTTGTAGAGCCTGATCGCCTCATCCAGATCCTGTTCCTTGCCTGAAAGAACGTGGAGTTTGGTATACATTGTGGCGGCAATGAAGAGGGATCTTGCCGCATGTTCGTGTTGAGGGAAACGGTGGGCCAGAGATTGGAACCGTTCGATGCAAAGAATCCAATTATGGCGATACTTTTGCTTTTTCTTTGAAGCGTAAAGGGATTTCTGGCACTGCTCCGCACTGCTCAGAAGCTTTTCCGGGGTGAGGGAAGGCTTCGCATGGGCCTGTCCAACCACCGCAAAGACCGCGGCGGCCGCAAGCAGGAGGATCCCTATCCTATGCCCTATTCGATCCTTCATGCCGTTTTCTTGTCCAGGTATTCCTTGATCCGGCTCAGTTCCAAAAGCGCTTGCAGCGGACTCATGGCCTGAATGTCGAGGTCCGAAATCCAGGTTCTCAATCTCCGATCCACAGAGCTGAAAAGGGCCAGCTGAATGTGTTCGTCCCTGCTTTCCGATTTCCGGCTCCGGGCTATTCTCATTGTCAGTTCATCCTGGTTTTGATTCTCCAGGCTTTCAAGGATCTCTTTCGCCCTTTCGATGACCGGTTGGGGCAGACCGGCGATTCGACCGACCTGTATGCCATAGCTCCTGCTGGTTCCTCCGGGAACCAGTTTTCTCAGAAAAATGATTTGCTCCTTCCATTCCTTGACGGCGATGTTGAAGTTCTTGACCCTCTTTCGGGTTGCCGCCAGCTCCACCAGCTCGTGATAATGGGTTGCAAAGAGGGTCTTCACACCCTTCCCTGCGCGGTCGTGGAGGACCTCGGCAACGGCCCACGCAATGCTGAGGCCGTCGTAGGTGCTTGTTCCGCGGCCGATCTCATCAAGGATGACGAGGCTCGCCGGGGTGGCATGCCGCAGAATATTGGCGGTTTCATTCATCTCCACCATGAAGGTGGACTGTCCCTTTCCCAGATCGTCGGATGCACCGATGCGGGTGAAGATCCGATCCACTGTACCTACCCTGGCTTTGGATGCCGGAACGAAAGCCCCCATCTGGGCCATCAGCACCGTGAGAGCGGTTTGCCTGAGAATCGTGGATTTCCCCGCCATGTTTGGCCCTGTGATAATGAGCAGTTGCTGGTTCTCATCATCCAGCCGGATATCGTTCGGCACAAAATCCTCGTCTTTGACGGTCTGCTCGATCACGGGATGGCGGCCGTCCACGATGTCGATGACACCTCCCTCATCCACCTCCGGGCATACATACCCGTTCAGATCGGCAGTAAGGGCAAGTGCTGCAAGCACATCCATTTCGGAAACCCGCATCCCGGTGTTCCTGATCCGCCGGTTCTCGAAGGCAATGGCCTTCCTCACGTTCTCGAAGATCTCATATTCGAGGCCGATTCTTTTCTCCTCCGCGCCGAGCACGGCCTCTTCATACTTCTTGAGCTCCTCTGTAATGTATCGTTCGCAGTTGGCCAAGGTTTGTTTGCGGATATACTCGGCAGGGGCAAGGTGCATATTGGATTTGGAGAGCTCGATATAATACCCGAAGACCCTGTTGTAGCCGATTTTCAGGTTGGATATGCCTGTCCTCTTCTGTTCAGAGGCCGCAAGCTTCGCGATCCACCCCTTTCCATCCCTTGTCAGGGAGATCAACCGATCCAGCTCGGGGTCGTATCCCTCCTTGATCAGCCCGCCTTCCTTCAGTGCGACCGGGGGTTCTTCGCAGATCGCCCTCTCGATCAGATCCCCTATGTCCTGCAGCGCATCCATGCCGGAAGAGATCTCCGACAGGAGCTCGCTGCTGGAGCCCGCGACCCACTGTTTCAGTGAAGGCAGCTTCTGAATGGAGAGCTTGAGCGCCACGAGATCCCTTGCATTGGCTCTTCCGACAGAAATTCGTCCGTTCAGCCTCTCCAGGTCATAAACCCCATGGAGCCCCTGCCTGACATTTTCCCGGAGCGACTGATCTTCCCTGAACACGGATACCGCGGCAAGTCTTCGTCGAATCTCCGCCGGATCCAGCAGGGGGTACGATATCCATTTCTTTAACAGCCTGGCGCCCATGGGAGTCAGGGTCCTGTCCAGAACGGAGAAAAGCGAACCCCGCTCCGACTGGCGCCGCATGGTCGTGAAGAGTTCCAGGTTCTTGACTGTCGACTCATCCAGAAACATGAAATCGCCGAGACGATAGGTGACGATCTCCTTAATATGGTCCGGGCTGCCCCTCTGGGTATCCTGCAGATAGTAGACGATAGCGCCGGCGGCGGAGATCCCGTTAACCAGATCCTCGCAGCCGAAGCCTGCAAGAGACTTGACTCCCAACTGCTCCTTCAGCAGGGACTCCGCCCGATTTCTTTCGAATACCGATTTTGGAAGCGGCTCCACCCTGAAGATCGAAAGCTCTTTTCGTTCAAGGAGGTCGCTCTGCTCCGCTACCAGTATCTCGGCAGGGCCTATTCTTTTCAATTCATCCAGGATCTCGGCCGGATTCTCCATCTCGGTGACACGAAACTCGCCTGTGGACAGATCCACATGGGCAAGCCCGTATCTCCCCTCTTCCCCGGCAATGGCCGCCATGTAGACATTGCTCCTGCTGTCGATTTCACCTTCTTCCAGAAGCGAGCCGGGCGTCACCACCCTGACCACCTCTCTTTTCACGATGCCCCTGGCAAGCCTGGGGTCCTCCGTCTGCTCGCATACGGCTACTTTCCAACCGTGTTCAACGAGCCTGGCAATGTAGGACTTGGCCGAGTGATGAGGGACACCGCACATGGGAACCTTCTTCCCATTGTGAGTGCCTCGTGAGGTTAGAGTGATTCCCAGTACACGGGAAGCGGTCTGGGCATCTTCGAAAAACATCTCGTAGAAATCGCCCATCCTAAAAAAGAGGATCGCATCAGGGTGGCGCCCCTTGATCCCCATGTACTGCTTGAACATGGGAGTGGGAACACTCATTCCTCCCCCCCGGGTGTCTTGGAGAATGGAATTTGGAGAACCCCTTCCGGCCCGGGAGGGGCGGAATCCACAGGCACGGATTCCATGAAATCTATGGAGTCCCACTGCCTGCACTGAGGACACTGCCATTGGAGATCCGCCGGCCTGAAACCGCAATTGGAGCACTGAAATTTAAGATAAGGAACGTCCAGGTGAGAGATAAGATCCTTGTACGCCTCCAGAGCCAGCTCGCTCATTCCATGGTTGAGCAGAATCTCTCCCATGAATTTCCTCGCCTCCCAGAAGGCCGGATCGACGTCAAGCGCGCTCCGGAGTTCCTTCAGTGCGCCTTGTTCATCCTTTTCGTTGTAGAGATAACGGGCAAGGGCCATATGGGTGAACGGGTCCGAACTGAGCTGCGCGCATTCCTTCAGGAAATCTCCCACGGGTTTGAGGTTCCGCATCCTGGAATAGGCGCCCTCCAGCCGGCGGTAGGCGAGAAAGGTGAAATGAGGGGATACATCCACCACCTTCCTCCAGGTGGCTATGGCCTGCTTGTATTCCTGTTTCGAGAAATAGAGATCGCCCAGATGGAGGTAGGCATCGATGCACTTTGCGTCGATGGAAATCGCCGATTTCAAGCCGGACCTGGCCTTGGAAAAATCTCCGTTCTCCATGAAGACCTTCCCTATCTCGGTCTGATGATGGGCAAGGATGTGGGAATGATCCCCCTTCACCAGCCTGGCTATGCGCTGGCGTGTGGCAAAGGCATTCGGCCAGTCCTTCATCTCCTCATAGATCTTCTCGACCTCGAGGAGCGTTTCCAGGCTGGAAGGCTGCTTCTGGAGCACACTCGAAAAGGTCTCCAGCGCCCGGTTGAGAAAGCCGCCCTTGCGGTAGTCCATGCCCAGATCGATCAGTGCCCGTATTTTGATCTGCTCGCTGGTGTTCGGCCTGAGGATAATGCTTTGCCTGATACGGATGGCTCTGTCAATATCGCCCTTGGAGCGGTACAGATTGCCGAGCGCTACATAGGTCTCGATGGTGTCGGAGTTGATTTGAACGGATTTGGTAAACTCTTCGATCGCGTGGTCGTGTTCATTGGAGAGGATATACCGGATGCCCTTTAAAAAGGCTTCATCCCCTTCCCTGCTCAGGGGTTTGATCTCCTGCCTCTTCCGCCGGCAGGAGAGAATGCCCATGATCAAGCCGCAAAGGATGCCGGCCAAGACACCCATGCAAAGCTTCTGGTTCCCAGGTTCTAGAAACCACTGCCAGAGCTGCTGCCACATGCGGTGTCTCTCCTTTTCAAAACCTCAGGTGCCTTCTCCTTGTCTTGGGGCCACACTGTCGTAGGTCAACGGCAGATTTCTCAGGGAACTGAGTTCCTTGTCTTTATCCTGAAGCTCACGGGTAAGGACCTTGATCTGTTTCTTCAGGCGATAACGTTCGATGATCCCGTGCAGGCCCGTCCCCAGAACACCCGCCAGAAAGGCAATGAGAACCATCTGGTAGACAGTGACTTCACTCCATTTCATTTCCTCGACGATCACAGGGTCGACTCTGAGTTCCACCTTGCTGTTCAAGGAATCGATATTCTGGACGACCACGATGATGACGAACAACCCTATCAGGATTCCCAAAACAAGTTTGACATGCCCCATCTTGACCTCCTCCGTTCCGCCCTCAAATCAAAGAAACCCGGGGCGAAGTTTCTCATATGTCTCTTGAATGTGTTCGGGGATAACCCGCACGTCGTCCAGTACGGTCATATAGTTCGTATCCCCATTCCAGCGGGGCACGATATGGAAGTGAATATGCTCCTCGATCCCCGCACCGGCCACATGCCCCAGATTCAATCCTACGTTGAAACCCTCCGGCTTCATCGCTTTCTTGAGAACCCCTATGGACTTTCTGACCGTCAAAAGAAGGTCCAGGATCTCTTCGCTTTCCAACTCTTCCAGCCCTGCGACATGCCTGACGGGCGCCACCAGCAAGTGCCCGTTGTTGTACGGAAAGCGATTCATCATCACCAGGGATTGCTCCCCTGAGAACAGGATCAGCCGCTCGGCATCCATGCTTCGATCCTCTCCCGGGCAAAAAATGCAGTTCTGATCTTTGTCTGAAAGGATGTAGCCCATTCTCCATGGGGCCCAGAGAACCTTCATATCTCGATGATCTCTCCTTTGATCTTCTCTCCGAACTCCAGTACCCCCACGCTGTTGATGCCGGAGGAGGTGTATCCGGCCGCCGTACCCGGATTGAACAGGAGAATGCCGTCTTTCGTGTGATTGGCAGACCGGTGAGCGTGTCCGTAAACGATCACATCCACATCCGAGAATTCAAACCGGATTCTGTCCTCAATTCCTTCCGAGGGTCCCCACCCGTGAATGAGACCGATCTTCCAGGGTCCTACCTGGATGGTCTCCTTCTCAGGCAAGCTTCCTTTCACCTCGAGAGCGTCCATATTGCCATGAACGCCGCGAAAGTTCATTCTTTTGAAAAAGTGAACCAGTTCAGCGGATACATAGTCTCCGGCGTGGAGAATCATCTCAACGCCGGACAGATGTCGGTCGACGATGTCTCTGAGATCTTTCGTCACTCTGCTGAGGTGAGTGTCCGATAAGACACCGATCTTTTTAAACATCCCGGCAGCGCCTTTCTTGATCGGGTACTTCGGAGTTGGGAGTATATCAGCCTCAAGAAAAAAGACAAGCGATAATCCCTTCCTGAAATTCCGGGAGGCAGGGACGCCGGAAAGCGGAGAGGCTGGTGCCGCGTCTCATAAGTTCTGCATCAGGGAAATGGCAATTTGATTTATGGGGCGATGTTTCATATTTGACCCATTTCCCAGAGACGTGGCAATGCCCGCTCCTGTTGAATTGCCAAAATCAAGGACAGAACTTATGCGCAGCGCACTAAAAGGCGGGGAGCACTAAGCACTCTTCCAAGCTCTCCCGGCTTTCCGCCCTTTTGAAACCGGTTGACTCTTCCCTTCCTCTTCATATATCTGTGAATTGAACGGCGATGAATGCCGGGTCACTGCGAATCGCTCGAGGAGGAACAAGATGCCCATCTATGAATTCTATTGCGGCAAATGCCACATGATTTTCAATTTCTTCTCAACGAGGGTGAACACCGACAAGGTTCCGACCTGCCCCCGCTGCATGAAAATGAAGCTTGTCCGCCGGATGTCTGCCTTCGCCACGCTGAAGGGTGCTTCAGAGGAAGCCGATTCAGGTATTCCGGACATGGATGAATCCAAGATGATGCAGGCCATGAGCGCTCTTGCGGGAGATGCGGAAAAGTTGGACGAGAACGATCCCAGACAAGCTGCGAATCTGATGCGAAAGCTCTCCGATATGACGGGACTCAATCTCGGCTCAGGAATGGAAGAGGCATTGCGCAGGATGGAGGCAGGCGAAGATCCCGAACAGGTAGAGGCGGAGATGGGCGACCTTCTCGAAGAGGAGGACCCGTTCACCACCAGGAAGAAAGGCGGGAAACCCGGAAAGCGGCGCCGCCCCCCTCAGGTTGATGCCACGTTGTACGAACTGTGAACAAATGATCACTCAATCGCCACCAGTTCCACGTCGCCCCACACTGCCATATGCTCCCCCAGGATCACGAGGCAACCCTGAATACCGTGGATAGATGAAGCCCATTCGGCGATGTGCGCCAGGTCTTTCCTGCCTTGGATCCTGTTGCACAGAGCCGTTGCCGCGCCGTCTGCGAACGCGGCGGAAGAAGCCAGAACGCACCCCGCATCAGCAATTCCCATGCTGTAGGAATGGCCCACAGTGCCTGAGGATGCACATACGGCGAGCGGCATCCGGACTGCGGGGACGCGGAAACCTATCTTCTGGCTCAGAGGAGACTCGCCTGCAAAAACGGAAACGGTTATGTCCCGTCCGGTCTTGAGAAAAATATCTCCGCCATTCTCTACAATGACATCCTCCGTGAACTCCAGGAGCCCTTTCCCCACAAACTCTGCAACAGCACCTGCGACAGATGCCATGGGACCCACGCCTACGGCTTTCACTGCACTCATCATTTCTTTGACCAGGGGAGGAGCGGTGGGATCGTCCTCCAATGGATGCATTGCGGTGAGAAAATAGGGACGGGAGCTGATATAGCTCTCGAGCTGGTATCTGGCGTCGAGAACCAGATCTCGACTCTCCTGCCGAAGGTCCTTTCCTGCGCTCACCCACAGGTCCGTCTCCTTGACTTTAACCTGAAAAGAGAAAAGGCCGGTTGCCTTGACCCTTTCACGGTAACTCCTTTCCCTGTACTCCTTCACAGTTGGTCTCCTTCTTGCCTGACTGGAGAACGGGGGGGGAAATTCTCTTGAACGAGGAAGGGGGGGGAATTACAAAAACTGCTGAGCCAATGCAAGGCGTGTCTGCCGAAGAACTGAATCGGAGGTTCAGTTTTTCATCTCTCCCGTGATCCTCTGGACCGCTTCCACCATCTCCACCATGATGACGGGGATATCCTCCTCCTGAATTTCAAGCAATTGCATGGTTCGATCGTCCAGCTCGTACTGGAGTCCATCGAACCCCGCCCCCATCCCGCTCATCATGGCAATGGCATCGGCAACATGGACGACATGTGCCAGATCGTCTCCCTGGCCGTTAGGCGAATGGTGATACCGGATTGCCCTGATCAGGGTCTGGGGGACATTCCAGACCTTGCACAACTCAAAGGCGATTTCAGCATGGTCGAACTCGAGAATCTGCTTTTCCGCAACGAGAAAAGGCTTTGACTCTCCTTCCATGAACCGGTCGAACTCATCCTTCCTCTCTGAGATGTAAGGATCCAGGACAAGCTTCCCGGCATCGTGAATGAGACCGGCTGCAAAGGCATCGTTGGCCAGTTCAGGTTTCTTCTTGGCTGCAATGATCCTGGATCCGAATGCGACACCGAGCGAATGCTTCCAAAGATCCCCTGCCGACAGCCCGTACCCTGCCAACATACTGCTAAGAACGGTTGATGCCCCTGCCAGGGACACGATCTCTGCAAGGGTTTTGTAACCCAACAGCACCGAAGCATGCTGGAGAGAAGAGACCTTTCCCATCATCCCATAGTAGGCCGAATTTGCCATTTTCAAAACCCGAGTGGCAATTCCCTGGTCGGATTCCAGGATTTTGGCCAACTCCTGAGAACTGGAACGGGGATCCCCCAGAATCTCCCGCGCCTTGAACACTGTCTGCGGCATGGGAGGCAAATCGGTGACCCGTTTCAGAATTCCGGCCTTCAGGGCTTCACCCTTGGGAGCATCGCCGGCCGTTCCCGAACCCGCTGCCGATGCTTCGGCCGATGGTGCGCTCGGACGGTTCACCTTGATGATTGTTTTGCAGGCGGGACATGGAAAGGCGACCTCCTTGTCTTTCGGCAATCGCTCTTCGGGTATTTGATAGACCTTGTGACACTCAGGGCATTGCAGTCTTACGGTCGCCAATCTCGCCCCCCGTCGCTAAAAATCCGAATATCGAAATCCGAAATCCGAAACAAGTTCAAAATCCAAATACTGACAGGGAATGAGACGCGGTGCTAGTCGATCCTGATCTTCCCTGCATCGATATCCAGAGTGATGGAACGGACCTTCGCACCACCCGTATTCTCGAGTTTTACGTTGAGAGCCGCCTTTGTAAGCGCGGTTTTCACTGCGTCGATCATCCGCTGGCTGCTGCCCATTGCGGTCTGGCACTTGAGAAGAGAGGCTCCGCCCGCTATTGCAACGGAAAAAGGGGGCTTTACCCCCTTCCTTGCGAGCAGTTCCATGGCATGGGGAATGGCTGTGTTCGCGTACATGAGAGGATTCTTGGAAGCGATATTCCCCGAAAAGGGCGCGAGGATATGCAGACCCACCCCAACCTTTTGCAGAGGGCTGTAAATTACGACGCCGATCCCGGAGCCTACCTGATCGATTTTCAAAAGCCCCGCAGTAGCAAGTTCGCACTGCAGGAGCTTGACAGAGGTCTCTGCCATTGAGTTCCCCATGCCTTTTGGGTAGCGCCGATCCGCTTCGCGGCCGGCATAGCCGCTTACCGCTGAAGGGATATCTCACCACGAAGGACACGAAGAGCATGAAGCGGTTGGTGAGACACGACACGTTCTTGTGCAACGCCGGCGAAAGCCTAGGCGAAAAGCATTTCCTTGTCAATCGGCAAATAAGAGTTATTGAACAACTTTCCGGATGGTCTGAGATTCCCTCCTGGCGAGAAGGGCGGCTCCCAATGCCCCCACGATCTGCGGTTCTTCATGGACGTGAATCCGACGACCGAGTTTCTCCTCAAAGAGCGCCACGACACCCCTGTTCTTGGCTACCCCTCCACTCATTGTGACGCCGCCGTGGATGCCGAGAGCCTTGACCATGCTCCAGACCCGGTTGACCACGGCCCGATGAAGCCCCTTGATGATCTGATCCCTTGGATGGTTCTGCGCCACAAGAGAAACCACCTCGCTCTCCGCAAAGACCGTGCACACACTGCTGATCTGAACCTCCCCCTTGCTTTGAAGGGAGAGCTCGGCCATTTGCTCCAGAGATACCTCCAATTTGCCGGCCATTACTTCGAGGAACCGGCCTGTCCCAGCGGCGCACTTGTCGTTCATGTTGAAATCCAGAACCTTGCCTCCCGGTCCGACTCGAATGGTTTTTGAATCCTGGCCGCCGATATCGATCACAGTCCCTGTATCCGGAAAAAGGTGGAAAGCCCCTGCCGCATGGCAGGAGATCTCAGTGATCTTTTTCTCTGCAAACGGCACGCTGATCCGGCCGTAACCGGTAGCGATGATCCGCGAAAGACTCTCCCTCCTGATGCCTGCGCTGGTGAGGGCCTTGCCGAGCGCAGCTTCAGCAGCCTCCGTGCTGTTTGCACCGGTTTGCACAATGCTGAAACCGCAGAGGCTGTCATCATTGCCGATGATCACCGCCTCAGTGCTGAGGGAGCCCACATCGATGCCGGCAAAATAGTCCGTCCCTGTCTTCATGGCAAAGAAACCTGTAATATGCATCCTGTGCAGTGAGTGATATTATGTCGACGGCAGTTCAAAAACAAGTGAAACGAGAGAGCTGTCAATTCGAAAGGATGGTCTCAAATGAAAGTTCTCGGCGCCCAGCTTGCATACCTCCTGAGTCAGCAAAAATCCCGCGGCAATTTAAAGACGCTGGTGAAGTTCGTGTTCTTTCTTCTCATCGTCATTCTCCTGTTTGCCGGGGTTTTTCACTGGATCATGATCAAGGTGGAAAATCAGAACCATTCCCTGATCACCGGTGTTTATTGGACGCTCACTGTGATGAGCACCCTGGGATTCGGCGATATCACCTTCCACAGCGATATCGGTCGGATCTTCAGCCTTATTGTTCTGGTTTCGGGAATCGTACTCCTGCTCATCGTACTGCCCTTCACCTTTATCCGCTTCTTTTACGCCCCGTGGCTGGAGGCCCAGCTCCGCACTCGGGCCCCCCGCGAAGTTCCTCCCGACACCAGGGACCATGTAATCATTTGCGGCTATGACACCGTGGCCAGGGGTCTGATCCGCAAACTGAAACTCCTCGGGGTCCCCTACCATGTCATCGAGCCGGACCCCTCGGTTGCGGCAAGCCTTCACGATGAAGGCATTTCGGTTGTAACAGGGGAGATCGACAACACCAAAACCTATGAGGCCCTGTTATCCTCGAAAGCCCGGCTGGTGCTCGCAAACCTCGATGACGCAACCAACACGAACATCACACTGACCGTGCGGGAGAAGGCCATGGAAGTCCCGGTGGTTACCATTGTGGAGAACCGGGACTCCATTGACATACTTCAATTGGCCGGAGCTACTCATGTCCTTCCGTTGAAGCAGAGACTGGGCGAGCACCTTTCACATCGTGTCAATGCAGGTCACGCCAAGGTGCACGTTATCGGCACCTTCAGGGGAATGCTGATAGCCGAATCGCCTGTCCACAAAACGCCCCTGGCCGGGCGTACGATTCGGGAAACCCGCTTGCGGCACACTATAGGAGTCAATGTGGTGGGTGTCTGGAATCGAGGCCGGCTGTTGCCTGCACACGCTGATACGGTCCTGTCCGAATTCAGCGTGCCGGTAGTCGTGGGCACCCCTGAACAGATCGCGGACCTCGAATCCTTTATGGTAATCTACGACACCAATTACAGTCCGGTCCTTGTCATCGGCTGCGGCAACGTGGGATATGCCGCAGCTTCGGCGCTCAAGCAGAACGGCATATCGGTGAATATCATTGAACGCGACGGGTCTTTGCTGGCGCGGGCATCGGGGATAGGCGACCGGGTGTTCATCGGAGACGCGGCCGATCGCGAAGTGCTCATGCAGGCAGGACTGGTGGAAGCGCCTTCGGTCATTATCACGACCAACGACGATGCCACGAACATCTACCTGGCCGCATATTGCCGCCGACTTGAGCCCGATCTGCGGATCGTCAGCCGCGTCACCCATGAGCGAAATATAGAAGCCATCCACAGAGCAGGCGCAGATTTCGTCCTGAGTTTTGCGTCCCTCGGTGCGGAGTCGGTCTTGTCCATTTTACAAAACAGGGAACTGACCGTGATGGGGGAGGGAATCGAGATGTTTTATGTCAGGGTTCCCGAATCCATCGCCGGCAAAACGCTTGGTGAAAGCGAAATCGGACTACGCACCGGGTTGAACGTGATTGCAGTTCAGAAAGGAGGGGAAACGATCACGAATCCACAGGGGGCCCTCGTTCTCGCGGCGGAGAGCGAACTGATCATGATAGGCGATACCGCGCAGCGGGAAAAGTTCAACCAGCAGTACGGGTGAGTTCAGGTGTCATTTCAAAGGAGCGAAGCGAAAGAGAAATCTTTGGAACACGAAAGGAGATTCTCCCCCGACTGGAGTTTATCCCGTACCTGTTGCGGGGCCGGGTCGAAATGGCATTACGCGATCTCGTCCGGGCGTTAGACAACCCACACGGCGCAATCCGATGCTTCAGCCGCAGTTCGCATGGCCACAGATCCAATCCGGAATTCCCGGGCCTCTGTTGCGCCTTTTCGGCCGATCACGAGGGTGCCGAACCCGTCCTTTTGGACCTTTTCCAGGATTGCTTGTGAAACCTTCTTGGGCCGGGCGGATCGGTGGTATCGAAATTCGAATTTCAGGCTCTTCTCGGGAAACCCCAGATCAAAGAGCACCTGCTTGCTCTCCTCATAATAGTGGACCAGTTCCTCTTTTTCCCGCTCGACCACCCGCTTTTCAAGCTCCTTCAATCTCTTTCGCTCTTCTGACGACAGATCTTCCGTAAAAGGGGTGCAGAAGTGATAGAAGAGTATCTCCACTCCCTCGACTCCCTGGAGCATGGTTCCTGCGTAGCGGGCCATGTCAACCGCGCTTCTTGTCTCATCCATCGCAATCAGGACTTTTCTGCTGTTCCACTTTTTTCCTTCAATGAGCCAGAGGGGACGATCTTCTGACACTTCAAGCAATTTGCCCGTGATGCTTCCAAACAGTGTGCTTGCGAACCACCCCATGCCCTTTTTCCCGACCACGCATGCATCGAACTCTCCCGCGTTCATCTCGTGGATGATGTCACGCGCTATCCCGATTGACTGCTGGCGATACTTGGCCGTGACCCGGTTTTTCTTAAGCCCCCCTCTTTGAAGAACCTTTACGGCTTCCCCAATATGTTCTTTCGCTTCCTTTTCTCTTCTTTTCTGCCACGAGGTAAACTGTTGTCTGATGGCAGGATCGTGGGCCTCCTCCCGATAAAGGGGGGGAATAGCAGACGAAACATTCAACACTGTCACGTGCACATCCGATGCGCCTTTATACAGATCAGCCAGGTAATATGCAGACCTCAACGCGTGCTGCGATCCATCCGTTGCAAGCAGAATACTTCGCATGATGACCCTCCTTATCTGTCTACGATACTCAGTATATACGTAGGTTTGAGCGGCGAGTCAACCGATCATCTGCCTTGGAAAGGGGAGCCGGTTCCAAGCTTTTTGCATGTCAGACTCCTTCAATACAAATATCCGCCGACCGAATGCTTATGTTTCCCGCCCAAAATCAGAATCTGCCAGCAGTTACTTGACCTTTGGAAATGATAGAATCCGGGGAATCGAATTGGAATTTTGAGTGACGCGTTGCTTATAACAAATTACGGGAGAAGACGTATGCCCATCAACATAATCCTTTGTCTATTCCTCTCAATAAGCCTGGCTGCCTGCTCAGGCAAGGGCCACAGGCCCCTGGTGGATTTTGCCGCCTCTCCAGGCAAAACCCCGGAAACTTATGAGCAGGACCTGGCCCAGTGCGGGCAATATGCCGAATCGGTCAGATCCGGCAGGAGCGCCGGACGGGGCGCAGCTGGAGGCGCGGTCATCGGCGGCGTGGCCAGCGGGTTGTTCGGAGGAATCATCGGCGGCGATGTGGGGAGAAGCGCTGCAGCCGGTGCGGCTGTCGGAGGCGTGGGAGGGGCGGCAGGGGGAGCAGCCTCCGCAGGCAGGACCCAGGAGGAGATCATCAACAACTGCATGCGCGGCCGGGGCTACAGCGTCCTGCGTTAGTCGCCGAAGATAAGGGACTGATCAGAGTTCTGTTTCTTTCCCCATTACGCCAGTCAGTTTTTCATCCCCACAAGTCCACTGCAAGGGGTTACAACGGGTACTGCTCCACGAAGAACGAAAACTCGGTGCCGTTTGCTTGGCTACTGTATGGCGGGCGGAGGGGCACAGTGTGGTCTCCACGCACATCTCTGCGTGGAATCTATTGCTGAGAACCGCCGCCCGCCTTTGCTACCGGTTACGCATGCGGTTTCCCCGGTGCTCCTCGTTCTTGAGAAAAGATCCCCAGGGCCAACCGCCTGGAGAATGTAAAAAAGCGTTGGACGCACTGCACCAGTTTTTCAGAACGATCCGAACAGGGTGCCCAGGACGATAAGGACCACCAGCGAGAGCAAGGGCGCGAGAACGGCCACAACGAGTATATCCCTGTAGGATTCCCTGTGAGTAAGCTTGCAGATCGATAACAGGGTGATGATTGCGCCGTTGTGGGGCAGACTGTCGAGACCTCCGGTGGCCACCGTGGTCACCCTGTGCATGAGTTCCGGCGATATCCCTGCATCGCCGGCCATCTGCACGTAATTCGAACCCAGGGTCTGGAGCGCTATGCTCATGCCCCCCGATGCGGAGCCCGTGATCCCGGCCAGGATGTTCACCGACAGGGCCAGGGAGACCAGCGGGTTTTCGCCGCCGATTTTCAGCACCCCCGATCGGATGACCTCGAATGCTCCAAGCGACGCGATGACAGCGCCGAAGCCCACCAGGCTGGCCGTGTTGAAAATGGGCAGGACGGAACCGTTTGCGCCGGCGTCGATGCTCTCGAGAAACGAGGTGAAGCGCTTGCGGTTGAGCACGGACAGCGCCAGAATGGAAAGGACCAGGGCCGAAATAATGGACCAGATACCCCTGACTGCGCTCGCGTCCGTTCCTCCATACCTCGACAGGGTGAGATAGGTGGTGTCCATGGCCGGGATGATCACCATGCTGAAGAGGAAGTTCAAGACTATGACAAGTACGATGGGAAGCAGGGCAATCCAGAACCCCGGCATGCCCGCTGGCTCGGGTCTATCGTTGAGCTCCACGATGTCGAAGCCCTCGCCTTCGGCCCGCTCGCGCAGCAGCCGGTCGGCCCTCGGACGTTCATCCCCATGTTCGCCGTAACCCTCCTTCCGGGATCTGGCCAACCGGTACTGCCGGTTTAACCACATCATGCCCAGCGAGAACATGATGGCGGCCGTGATGATCCCAAGAAAAGGCGCAGCGAACGGAGTGGTCCCGAAAAAGGGCATGGGTATGGCGTTCTGAATGGCGGGCGTCCCCGGAAGTGCGGTCATCGTGAAGGTGAACGCTGCCAGAACCTGCTCAAGGCCTTCCGAGCCCCCTCCTTGCCCTGGCGGTCGAGCCCGTCGGCTACTACGACTCCATTCATCGCGCCTGCGCTCGTGCCGCAGATGCCTTCTATCTGAATACGCTCATCCTCAAGCAGGCGGTCGAGAACACCCCAGGTGAATGCCCCGTGCGCCCCCCCGCCCTGCAGCGCCAGTTCAATCATTTTCGTTTCAAGCATTGCGTACTCCTCCCTCGGGCCTGAATCAGGTGGATGTGCCAGGGCAAGCAGGATCCTCTATCGATCTTCTACGATTCCTATAGACATTCCGAAGGAGAATCCAATAAGCAAGCGTCCGGGAAAGACGTGTCCGACATCGGTGACCTCGGAAAGGGAAACTGCAATTTCAGAATGGACTTGGGCGTCGGTATGAGCGATTTGACCATACGTGAGGACATGGAGCGCCAGCTCCGAGTGAAGAGGAGCACACAAACATTTCTCAGCCATGTTCAGGAAGAGAGGAGAAAAATAGAGGAAAGACCCCATTCACGGGGACATGATCCCGGTCTAAAATCCATACGTTTCCGCAACCAAAGGACCTTCTCTCCGAGACCAGTGGGATGCCGATCCCGGCCGACAGTCGGGAGAGGAGGTGAGGAGCACAACCGTGTTTTTATGATCCGCCTTCTAAGGGAGTGGGTACAGCGATACTTTTCCGATCCCCAGGCTGCGGTCCTGGCACTCTTTCTCGTCCTCGGGGCGGCTATCATGTTCATGATGGGGCAAATCCTTGCCCCGGTTCTGGCCGCGATCATCATCGCTTACATTCTTGAAGGATTCGTGGGGAGTCTCGACCGGCTTCGGATCCCCCGCATAATCGCGGTACTTTTTGTCTTCCTGACCTTCATCGTTTCTCTGCTGATTTTGCTTTTCGGCCTTCTTCCCCTGCTCTCCGGGCAACTGGCCCGCCTCATCGGGGATCTACCAGCCATGATCACCTATATCCAAAGTGAGCTGGTGCGTTTGCCGGAAAAATACCCTGACATCATATCGGAGGATCAGGCATCCGCCATTCTGCGCATGCTGGCCGCCGAGATGGCAAGCATCGGGCAGCAGATTCTCTCCTTTTCACTGGCTTCGGTGCGCAGCGCCATCACCTTCCTGATTTACCTCATCATCGTCCCGCTCCTGGTGTTCTTCTTTCTTAAGGACAAGGATGAAATCCTCCTTTGGCTGCAGGAGTTCGTACCGGAAAAACATGCACTCAGCGAGCAGGTCTGGCACGAAGTGGACCGGCAAATGGGCAGGTACATCCGCGGCAAATTTCTGGAGATTCTGATCGTCTGGAGTGGAAGCTACCTGACCTTTCACATTCTTGGGCTCGACTTCGCCATGTTGAACGGATTCATCATGGGCTTGTCCGTACTGATCCCTTATGTGGGCGCGATCGCCGCTTTTCTGCCGGTCATGCTGACATCCTACTTTCAGTGGGGCTCGAGCCCAGATACCCTTTACGTGATTGTTGCGTACTGGGCTATCCAGCTTCTGGATGGAAACCTGCTTGCAATGCTGCTCCTGAGCGGCGTGGTCAACCTTCATCCTGTGGCCGTCATCATTTCGGTAGTCGTTTTCGGCGGCCTTTGGGGGTTCTGGGGACTCTTTTTTGCCATCCCGCTGGCGACTCTCTTCCAGGCAGTCCTTCGCGCCTGGCCGCGAGCACCTGTACAGGATCAGAAACTATAGGGAGGTTTACATCCGATATGCGGTTTTTCAGCGGTCCTCTTTGCGCCGGATCGGCAGAGCCCGAGTCGGGTAACCCGCTGGAGGTGGAGGGCTAGTTGCAACTACGAGTCAAGGGCTTCGAAGAAGGCTTCCAGTCTCGTGCGGGCCTGCTCCTCGGAATAGGCCCTTGAGTCCGTGATGTCCGCCTCGATAACCACGGAGGGCAACCCGAGCCTTTCCATGAGCAACCGTTTCAGATCATACTGGCCCACGGAATAGGGTTTACAGCTTCTGGCGGAATGGATCACGAGACCGTCCACACTAAAATCGCCGATCAACCGCTCCATGAGGTGCAACCTGTGATTGAGATTGTTGTTCAGGATCACGAGGCTGTAGGTCCGGGCCATGGACTCGAAGGGATGGTTCTTATCCAGATTGGTGTTGGTCTCCGCCCATGCGTTGGTATAAGTCGCCGTTACGAAATTCATGCCCCTCTCTGCAAAAAGATTGGCGAAGTCCCTTACCTTGTACCAGATGGCGATATTGTCCCACATCAGCCTTTTTCTTTCATTGATGACGGCGCCGATACCCCGCTCCACCCTTGCCTGGAGCTCTTTGAGCAGGATTTTATAATACTCGAGCGCCACCGGGAGACCTCTGAGGGATACGACCGGCGCAAGATGCACAAAAGCATCGAAGATGGTCATTGGTGCAGGTTGGGCCTTCATGGTGGCCAGCACCCGACCCCAGGTATCGGAGGTCCGGCTGGCGATCTCGATGACCTCCCTGAACCTGCCTTCGTCAAAGCGTTTGCCCGAGATCTTCTCCAGAACGGGGATCATCTCCTCAAACTGTCCCTTCATATAGGCGATATCCCCTTCCCTGATCTCGCCAAAGTTGTAAGGCGTGTCGAAGAGAATGAGCGGGATATTCCAGGTTCGTGCAAGCACCTTGTACCAGTAGACCACCGTCTGGCAGATGTTGTTGGAGGCGAAGAGAAGGTCCGGTTTTGGCAGCTTGCCTGCAGGTGTCTTTCCTGAGAAGCAGACCCCCAGATCAATCCGCGCGTAAGAGCAGAGATCCTGGTGATACCCATGCTCCTCGGCGACGCTGCAGAGCTCGGGCCCCATCTTCTGCGCCCCGCAGAGGGCCCCATGGTTTTCGGGGTAGATCGTGTAAAAACCAAAGGGCCGCAATATCTCCACCGGCGCCCCGCTGGTTACCCATGCCACAGGCATGGCGGACCGGGCATAACGCGAGAGGAAGTAATGCCGCGTCATGATCTCCTTCAGGCGTGAAGCGCACGCGAGAGGAGGGCCGAAACAGGTGCTCGCCTTTCCACGGGGGCGGCGCTTCCTTCCCGCGCTCCTCAACTTCATCAAGGCTGGCGCCCCGATCTCTTTCATCCAGTGATAACGCCCGAGGGCAAGCAGGTTCATGGCCTTTTCCCTGACGCTGTTTACTTAACGCTGATTTTTCGATTACGCTGATCCCGAGTAAAGATTTTGAATCCTTTTGGCAGAACCAGTTTTATCTGCCGGGTTCACCCAAATCTGCGTAATCTGCGAAATCTGTGGAAATCTGCGTTACCCGAGAAGCTCCACGAAGGCCTCCACACGGGTGGACATCTGGCCGCTCAAGCCCTGATTGAGCTCCGTGTCGAGCAGAAGAACCGGGATTCCGTTTCCCTTCAATCCTTCCACCAGCTGCGGGAGATCGAACAGCTCAGGTTCGCAGAACTTGACCGTGCAGAAGATCGCCCCTTGTGCCCGGCTCCGCTCGACCATGCTCATCAGGTGGCTCAATCTTTCTTCAATGGTCGAATTCCTGGTGCTGCATGGGGGCATGCTGAAATAACTGTCCGACAGGGCCTGCAGAGGATCCCCCTGGCCCGCAGGAGGCGCGAGAAGCCGCCGCCCGCAGTTGAGCAAGTCATCGTCCGATACCCTGACCCCCAGGCTGTCCAGCAGGTCCTGGAGTTCCGGAGGATTCGGCAGGATTCCACTCAGGATTATCTTCTTGCGAGCCCGGTCGGCCCGCTGTCCGTCTGCAAGGAACCGCCGGAGCAAAGGGATGAGATCATCCGGGTGAAGGTATTCGTTTCGCCTGATCACCCGGTAGAAATCGGTGTTGGAAACATTTAATTCGCCTTTGGCCCGCAACCTGTAGATTTCCCTCTGGAGGGATGCCACCTCACGACTCCTCTCAAGGGACTGTTTCAGACCGTCCGGATCCATGGGCCCGAACTGTCTTTCCAGAGACGTAATGAGCTCTTTCAACTCGTGGCAATAAAACTTCCGGGAGGAATCGCGGTAGGGAGCTTTCGGGTGATAAAAAAAGTAGCACGGTTTCGCCACGCCCAGGTAGTCATGCACGATCGAGGCCATGTTCTGTATGGAGTCACAGGTATGGGGAAAGAGAAACCCATCCAGATCCGAGCAGTGGCCCTGAAGGATCAATTCCAGGCCGAGTTTTACAACCGAACAGATGTAGGACTGCAGATGGCCGTTCGACCGGCTCACCTCCAGCGGCGGGTCCCATATTTCAACAGGAAGGATGTTCATGGCCCAGAGAATCTCCCTCGGGTATTGGGCGGGAAACACCCCCATGAGCCGTCGGCCATGCTCCCTTCTCTGAGATGTCATGTACTCTCTTCGAGAAGGAATATCCCTGCTTGTCCTCTCTGGATCGAGCATCCCTGGTTGACCGTTGAAAGAGGTTTCTTGTGGAGAACTGAGAGTATAGCTTCAGCCCTTCCATGTCAAGGATCCAGGGGCCGGAGTGCGGGAGTGTCGACGTTTCCTGCAGTCGGCACAAAAGAAGGCAGGGGTTATCCTGCCTTCTTGACTACTTGTGGAGGCGGCAACAGGATTCGAACCTGTTCATAGCGGTGTTGCGCACCGTTGCCTGACCATTAGGCCATTGCCGCCTGTAAAAAGAGCTTCCGCCGGAATCATTTCCGGACGGATTCGACCGAATGTTCTGAATTCTCGCTATATACGTACATTGTGGGTTCTGCAATATCATTTCACAATGGAGAATCCCTCTGAATCGCTGGCCGTTCCCGGCTTATCTTTAAACCATCGGAGCGTAGAACCCGGTTATTTTCCTCTTACGCACTGTGGAGCATAGAACAAAGCTGACATGGCTCACGGCGTATTCATTCATGCGGTTAGAATATCAAAGCAGAAACATCAACTCATAGGAGAGGGGCAGATGCAGGTCAACAGAGGAGATGATCTGGTGATTGTCTGCACGGACAATACGGGTGGAAACATAGATGCCTCCATGGGATTTGGTGTAGGTACCGATCACGATAGCCTGCGCTCTTACGCCTTTGCCGCCGTCCGCATTCTCTTTTGACAGGATCAGATCACCGCCGTCTCTTACCAATCGAATCTGGTCTCCTGATTCCATTTCCACGATTCTGAAGCCGCTCATACTCATGCGGGATGCAATAAAATCGGACATCATTCGGCCGAAATTGGAAAGCTTATCCGTCTTTCCGGCCTCCACGAAAGAGGCGACGACGATAGGGCTGAACGGAATGGGTTTCGTCTTCAACCGGTCCATCAATGCATCTGCAATGGAATAGCTGACAGCAATCAGATTCGGTTCCTGATCCGGCCATTCCAGGTCCACGCTGGCACATCCGTTCATCAGGAGAATGAACACCGGCAAGAGACAAAGACCCTTTCTGTTCATGATCACCTCGCTATCCACTCGTCCATGTTTCTGTTAGTCGGTAATCAGGAGGAACTCCTCTCAGAAAGGTTCAGGGAATCGGGGAAGCCCCCTCTGGAACCGTTGGCAGCTGTCTCGCTCAGGATGAGTGAGGGCATTCGACCGATCGGATCGAATGCCCTCGTGCCGCTGCTCGACTGGTCCCACCGCTACACCACTGTAACATTCACAGCGGCAGGCCCTTTCCTGCCCTGTTCGATCTCGAATGCAACCTTGTCGCCTTCCCTCAGGGTCTTGAAGCCGCTCCCATTGATGCCGGTGTGGTGGACGAATACGTCAGAACCATCCTCCCTTTTGATAAACCCATACCCCTTTTGATCGTTGAACCATTTTACAGTACCTTGCACCATACTTCGAAACCTCCTTTCAGATTTCCCTTTTCCGCTTCCGTCCCCTTCTGTGGACTCACCCTGGGAAGGTCTTCCAACAGCGGTTCTCAAGTGGTTTGATCCGGGTGATCCCCTCTACGACCGGACATTTTCATACCCCTGACAGTAGCTTTTGCGAGTTTCCCTGACGATTCACAACAAGTTCAATGCAGATGTGCTAATTTATGGAACTACTCGTGGGGAAATTCCATAGGGTGAATCCTGTATTCTCGCAATGTCTTAGGCGTAAAGGGGGGCTCATGCGAAGGGATAGGGATAAATCCGAAATCCGAAGTACGAAACTCAAGTTCAATGACCAAACCAAATGACCAAAACACCGTACCTGCACCTTCAGGTATCTTCGTTTTTCTGTCATTTGTAAATTCGAAGGCAGGGCTCTACTTCAGAGATAACGCGCCATCCTCATCTCAATTTCATTCTTTTGCATGGCGCCTGGAAAATTTTCCCTGAGCTTCCCCCCGTCAAAGACAAATATCTGTGGCACGCTCATAATGGCATAGGTTGAGGCCAGACTCGGCGTCTGATCCACATTCATTTTTGCAACCCTGACTCTACCTCTCACCTCTCTGGCATAGCCGTCAATGACCGGCATGAAGGTTCTGCACGTGGTGCACCACGGGGCCCAGGCGAAAAGGAGCACAGGCAAGGGGGACCCCAGCACATCCTTCTGGAAACTCGCTTCAGTGACCATCACAGGCTGCGGCTTGAATATCTCTTCTGTCCTCAGCGGCTTTTTGCACACACCGCATACCGGACCTTTGTCGGTTTTTCCGGCAGGAACCTTATTTCTGGCGCCGCATTCCGTGCACCGCAGCAGATAGGGCTTCTCGTCTTCTCCAGCGGCCGGATTCAAAAACGACCCGCACTTACCGCATTTCGCCTTTTCATTTGTCCTGTACAGAGGGACCCGGTTTTTTGCGCCGCATTGGGAACATTGGACGATTTCCGAGTTAGGCTGCTCCATATAGCGTTCTACCTCCTGGGGACGCATTGTTCATAGAGACGCGGACACTTGACGAAGATCACTCAAAATATAGTGCCCCTCGGAAGAAAGGAAAGGGAAAGGGGGGTAAAAAAGGCAATTGGTTTCCTTAGGGTTCGTGAAAATGGCGCACGGCCAACCTCATAAACCTTCTGCAACTTGGTGCTGAAGCGTTCAGGCAAGAGCACCAAGCGGGGGCAAGCCCGTCAGAACGGGCTTTCCCCTCAAAGGGGCCGCTGGACGGCCCCACTCGGGAGAAATTATTTCTTCTCCATGTCACTGCCGCAACATTGCAGCGGCACACTGCATACGCCGCCTTGTCCTCCGGTGCCGCAGGAACATGTTTTTACGACCTGGAGTTCAAGGCCGCAGCTCTTGCAATGAAACACCTCCCCCTTTTTCATCTCTGAGCAGCTGATCATTTCTGTTCACTCCTTCTTGGTATTTGTTTTGCCGTGTATTTTACCCTGGCGGAGAGGCACGGGCAATACGGTTGGGATTGTATTTGAATGAAGGGTACGGAGTATCCGGCTCATGCGAATACGGCGGCAGCGTATTCTCTTCTCAGCCTTTGGGAAACGGTTTCCATTGTTTCCAAGACTTCATCCACGCCGGCCCCCGTAATATGTGGTCTGAGAGCCTCGTTCAACGCCTTTTCAGCCTGATTCAGCCGCTGCAGGAATAGGAGGTAATTCATCCGGTTTTTGTAGGTTGATCGGATCAGCGATTCCATGTCCGTCCCATCGGAACGAAGAAGATCCCTATAATGACCAGTAAGAAACATGATGAATTCCCTGAAAGGTTTTCTGGCGGGTTCAGGAAGAGCGCTGCCGTCCGACATGGTTTCGATCACCGGCGCAGTCCCCTTCTCAACGAATCGGAGACCTTCCTCCAGGGCTCGTTCCCTGCTGCGGAGGTAGTTCCGAATGAATACCTTGCGGCCGTCGGCCACTCTTCTGGCCTGGTATATGTGATAGATGAGAATAAAGGGGATGAGGATCATCCAGATGTTCATTTTGGGAGTCGCAAGCACCTCCCGTCCCAACAAATCCGCAAACCGGCGTTCATTTTCCAGAATGAGATCTCTCTTTTCCAATAAGGATGTCATTTCCTTCCTCAGAAGATCTTGATAAATTTCTCGCTCAGCTATCGAACGAGGGAGATGTACTCCCGCGGCCTTCGATCATGAAAGAGATGATTTCGCTTCGTTATGTTCTTGTCCCTCGCCCTGTTCACGTCGATCTCCTGGAGGAGCACGCCTGTTTCCTCCTGAGAAGCCTCCGCCAATACCTCGCCTTTTGGACCGGCTATAAGGGAAAGACCCGTAAAATGCAGATCCCCTTCGGACCCGACCCTGTTGCAGGTGGCTACGAATATATGATTGGTCAGAGCATGGACAGGGATTGCCTTTTGTGCAAGGCCGGGCAGAACCAGGTTCGAAGGGTGGCAGATGATGTCCGCTCCCTCGAGAGAAAGGATCCTCCAGACTTCAGGAAAAAACCAGTCGAAACAGACCAGCATCCCAATTTTGCAGAATCCAAGATCAAAGATGGGCAGACCCATATCGCCCGGCTGAAAATAATCCTTCTCATTCATGAAAAGGTGAAGCTTGCGGTACTTTCCAACCACCCCGTTCGGCCCGATCAGGACAGCCGAATTGAACAGGAGTCCGCCGTCTCTCTCGCAAAAACCGGAAACCACATGGAACCCGAGATGGCGGCATTTGTCTTCCAGAAACCGGATGAAAACGGACTCCTCAATCGCTTCGGAACCATTCCAGGCGATTTCCCGTGACGGGAAGTTGTACCCGGAATTGCAGAGCTCGGGAAGGACAACGATATCCGCTCCCTTGCACCGATCGATCAGCGGATCAATCCTGCGAAGGGTTTCATCTCTCTCCGCCAGGGCGGGCGAAAACTGGATAAGGCCTACTTTCATTTATGTCTTTTATCCTCCTGTGAGAACTAAGAGGGACGGCGAGCCGAGAGGATCTTCGCCACTTCCTGTGAGAGTTCCTGGATGAAGAACGGCTTCTGGATGAAACCGTCACACCCATGCTCCAGCATTTCCTTGGCGAGTGAGTCGAGGCTGAAACCGCTCGACAGGAGAACCCGGACCTCGGGATTGATGGACCTCAACTGCTGGTAGGTCTCCCGTCCGCCCATGTCCGGCATCACCAGATCCAGTACCACGAGGTCTATTGCCGAGTGATTTCCGCCATAGATCTGAACAGCTTCTCTTCCTCCTCCGGATGCCAGGACCCGGTAGCCGAGTGCCTCCAGCATCCCCTTTCCCACTTCAAGAATCATCTCCTCGTCATCTATCAGCAAAATGGTACCCGAACCCCGGATCATGCCGTCGGGGATTTCTCTGTCTCTGGCCATCGTTTTCTTCGATCCAGGCAAATAGATCTGGAAAGTGGATCCCTTCCATTCCCGGGAGGCTACATCGATGTACCCGCCGTGTCCTTTTACAATCCCATACACCGACGCGAGCCCCAGCCCCGTTCCCTTGCCCATTCCCTTGGTCGTGAAAAAAGGCTGGAATATCCTTTCCATCGTTATCCTGTCCATGCCGATGCCGAAGTCCTGAACCTCGAGAAGCACGTACTGCCCCGGATTGGGTTTGTAGGGCCTGCCCTTCATTGTCTCGTGCGTCACATTTCGGGTTCTTATAACTACCTTTCCTCCGGAAGGCATGGCGTCTGCGGCATTGACGAGCAGATTGAGGATTGCCTGCTCCATCTGCCCCTGATCGGCTTCAATCCCCTTTAGAGACTCGCATAAGTCGAGCTGCACAGTGATGTCCTTCCTGGCCTGAGCAAATGTATTTGAGACTTCCTTTGCAAGATCGTTGAGACTCACCGGTTTTACCTCATACCTTCCTCCTCTTGCATAGCCGAGTAGCTGGCCCGTCAGCTTGGCCCCGCTTTTCACCAGTTTTTCGATATTCTCCAACTTACGGCTCACCGGCCCGTTTGGTGTCACTTCCAGACGCGCAAGGGTCGCGTTACCCTGAATACCCATCAGAAGATTATTGAAGTTGTGGGCTATTCCGCCGGCCAGCGTGCCGATTGCCTCGATTCTCTGTGCGCTCAGGATCTGGGCTTCAAGCCTCTTTTTCTCCTTTTCGGCCCGAATCCGATCTGTGACGTCCCTTGCCGAGCCCCGAACCCCAAGGACATGGCCCTCGGGATCGCGAACCAGGGTGTTCTTATACTCGATCAGGATTTCACGACCTTCCCTGGTGAGGATCTTCATGAAACCCTCGTCCTGGCCGTTCTTCAGGAGTCTCTCGATGTAGTTTTCGTAAAGCGGGCGGTTCTCCTTGGGCATCATTTCTCTTATGTGCAGGGATGTGGAAGACTCCTTCTCGGCCCCGTATGCCTTTTTAAAGGCCAGATTGGTTTCGATGAAGTTGCCCTTCAAATCGTGAAAATAGATAAAATCAGATACATTGTCGAAAAGATCCCGGAACTTTCCTTCGCTGTCACGGAGGTCCTGCTCCGCCCTTTTGCGCTCCGTGGTGTCCCGGATCAGCGCCCAATGACCCATATCTTTGCCTTTATCATCTTTCGCCAGATACACCCTTGTCTCAGCAGGAAAGATTGTTCCGTCCTTTCTGATATACTCCTTTTCAAATACGTCCGTATACCCGCGTCCGAGAAGCTGGGTTCTCACGATTTTCGATTCCATGGAATGCCATTTTACCGGTGTAATGTCCCTGTAGGTCAAGTTCCGCAATTCCTCTTCTGTATAACCCAGCATGGTCGTGAATGAGGTGTTGGACTCGACAATCTTTCCATGCACATCCGTCATCGCATACCCATCGCGGCTTCCTTCCACCAGTTCGCGGTAACGCCTTTCGGACTTCAATTCCATACGGCTTTGCCTGACGGAATCCTCGGCCCGCTTTCGGCTGATTTCCACTGCTGCAAGGTTCCCGATAAGATGAAGGGTCTCCAGATCCGCTTGGGAAAAGGACCTCCTTTTCCTGTTGAAGGCATAAAGCACCCCGAGGTTGATCTGACCGACCTGCACCGGCACTGCAATCCCTGAATTGACACCTTCGCCGGCGACCGTGGTATCTACTACATGGGCAATCCCTTTTTCTCCGAGGTAGTCCTCCACGATGATCCCCCTCCAGGTTTTGGCCACCAGTCCCCCTAGCCCTTTTCCAAACGGGAGCCTCATCTTTTTGAACGCTTCAGTCCGGATGCCGGAGAGGGAATGCATGTAAACATCTCCCCTGGTCTCGTCTCGAAGTGCAATGTAGGCAGTGTCCGTTTCAAGGAGTTCCCTGCTCTTATCGACGACGAGTTGAAGGTTTTCTTCCAGGGTTCGCTCTGCTGTCATGGCAATTGCCAGATCGTAGAGGACCCTGAACTTTTTCAGCTCTTTTTGTAGGCTATGGCCGGCTGCGTCCATGCATTCGGTCTCCTCTAAGCATACGCCGTTTTCCGAAACTCCATGAATCCAGGTAACGCTTCAGCTTTGTGAGACAGAGGGGTGATGAATCTGCTCCATGTTATAGGGTTAGAGTGTTGTGAACCCGAAATGGATTCGAGCTCGGAGGCAGGCCTGTGGAAAATCATTCCGAGTTTATAACCCAAAACCATTGTTAATGGAAGCGGTCAGGAGGTTCGAGGCCGGGGCTTCAGAAATAATGAAAGGGCTCCTCCTAGTGCTGCAATACAGACGCCCACCCAAAAGATAGGCCTGTAATTGCCGAAGAGGTCAAAAACATATCCCCCCAGATAGGAGCCTAACATCGCCGCTATGGCCTCTATGAAACTGAGGAGTCCAAGAAGGAATCCCAGAGAGGAGAGACCGAATACTTCAGATGTTGCGGTGAATCTCAGCACCGCCTGAGCACCCCAGGCAAAACCGAATGCCACTCCGAAGAGATAGAGCATCCACAGACGGTCGGCTTCCAGCGCCAGGAGAATCGCCGTTGTGGTGATTCCGAAGCTCACCGCCAAGGCCGCTCTGTTGCCCAGTTTGTCGGACAAGCGGCCGGTTCCCACTCTACCCGCAATGCTGGACCCGCTGATCAGGGCCGTGATAAAGGCCCCATCCGACAACGTGAACCCCAGATCCTGGGTGTGCGCCGCGATGTGAGCCAGGAAAGTGGCCCTGCAGAAACCAAAGCTGCCATAGATCCCCATGAGCATCCAAAAAGCTCCCTGGAACATCGGACGGTGCACCGGGGGTTGAACCCTCACTTGTGACGCAGGTTTTTGGGCCGGAGTTCCAGCCCCGGCATCCCCAATTCCAGATACCTCCGCTTTGACAGGATCGCTCCGCAGGTACAACCCGCAGATGAACATGATTACAAGGGTACAGATTCCGAGGGAGAAATATGCTTCACGCCACCCATAGGACAGAATGATCCACCCGCTCAGAGGAGGGAATATGAACCCTCCGATCCCTGCACCGGCTTGTACGATCCCCAGCATAGTCCCCTGCCCTTTCCTGAACCATCTGGAGACGGCGACGATTACGGGGATATTGAGGACGCTCGTACCTATACCGCCTGCGAGCGCATAGCTTAACTGAAACTGCCAAAGATCATTCACCTGCGAAAGGAGGAGATAGGAGATACCGATAAAGGACCCAAACCACAACATCAGGGATCTTGAGCCGATCCTGTCTGTGAGCCACCCCATGAGAATTCCAATAGTCGCCTGGACCATGAACATGGATGAATAAGCGAGGGTGGCATCCGCCCGGCTCCATCCGAATTCCGCGATGATCGGTTTCAGAAACACCCCGAAACTGATGCTGTAAGAACCCCAGCCGATAAACCAGATGCCGAAACCCGCAGCAACGACATAGTACCCTTTATAGAGAGAGGGTTTCTCCCGGACGACCATAAAGATCTTTCTCCTGACAAGATGAATCGATCAATATAGTCCAACGGCCCGGTAAATCAAGGGAGTAAGCAGAAGCCTCATCCATCCCGCTATCCGGAGCCTTTGACCGGGAGAGGCTGTGTTGACTCGCTCTTCTTCCCGGGCTATGGTCATTTGTGACTTTTGAAAAGGCGAGAGAGGAAACCATTGAAAACAATGATTGCAGTTGAAGAGATCGCACGCCAGGTTCTCAGGAATTGTTCCGTTTCGGATGCGAAATATGCGGGCAATTACTCTGTCTGCGGACTGGCCATGAGGCTCAGGGATCTTTATAAATGGGAGAAGGAGCTGGAACCCTGGGTCGAGGAGGAATCCACGGTTCTGCTCGAATGGATAGGCCGAAAGGAGGAGGAATGGGACAGCCTGGTCGATAGCGATCTGGAGAAGATAACCATTCAAGGGGTTTCTTACCGGCCTTTCGATGTGGAGATGATCAATGAGCGGTTGGAGCCTCACGGCCTGTGCTATGGGGCAGGTTTTGTGCACGGGCTTAAGCCCACTTTTTTCTTCGCTCCCCTGGAAGAAAAGAAGAAAGTGGATGGAATGGAAATATCGATTCTGGGCAGAGAACTTGCCAGGGATCTCCTGACCCTGCCGGCGATGACTCAGGAGTATTCGATTCTCATACGGAGGGAATCGGCCAGACTCTTTCTGTGGAACCAGATTTTCTTCATAAAAAACTCCGGAAGGGAAGCCTTACGATTCGCGCTTAAGGGATACGGGGCGGACGACCTTGACCCTGCCTCGCTGCAGCGGAACCTGAACAGGATTTGCCGGGATGAGCTGGAAACCTATATATTCCACGAATTGGGAGAGATCAGGGAGACTGCCTTTGACCGGGAGGTATGGAGGGAGATCGTTTCACAACTTCCTCATACCTTGGTAGAGATTCTCGTCCGCAGTCTGAAGGATATTCTTGCCGACACGGGAAAACATGGTTGCCTCAGTCACATAATCCGGCAGAGAAAAACATCCTCTCTGGCCTTTTACACGGCTTTTCTGGATGGTCTGAAGAAGGAGCTTTTCCACGAATTGCCGGCGGCCTTCAAGCGTTTCACAGAATCTGAAGACTGGTCCTTGATCGAAGAAGCCTCAGTCTCGGGATACTGCCGGGCGAAAAAACACGCAGACACGGTGATCAGCCTTTTTCTGGAGGGAAAGGAAAGAAGCGATCTGAAAAAGGCGGAGAAGGAGATCGAAATGCAGGTCTTGAGACCGCTCGGTATAAAAAGGGAGATCTGACTTTTAGGGTGAACTCAGGTTCCAAGGCCAAGCTTTCTGAAGATCTTTGCAATAAAGCCTGCTTCGGGAATGTCCTCCGGGGAGACAATGTCGACCTTTCCAACGGCCTCCTGCTCGAATGTAACGACTATCTCACCGAGTTTCTGGCCGGCCTTGACTTCTCCGGCGATCGTCTCCGGAAGGTTCACTTCCTTCTTGAAACCATTCTTATTCGCATGCGGGACGGGGTAAGAGAAACTGCCGGCGGCTACCCCCTTGACGCTCCTGAGCTTTCCGTCCGGAAGCAGGACTTCCTTGTCAACGGGATCTCCCTTTTTTACCACGTTCAACATCGTGTACTGGGAAAAATGCTTCTTCAGTTTTTCTTCCACAAAGATGTCCCTTATTCTGGCTGTCGGACTTCCCATGGCCACAACGATCAACCGAAGGCCCCCTCTCTTGGCGGTCGCAACCAGATTGAACCCTGCCTTGCGGTAATAGCCGGTCTTCAATCCATCCACATCCGACATTCTGTACATCAGCTTGTTATGGTTGTTCATGATAAAGCTGCCGCCCCTGAAACTCTCGGTTCTGATGGATGTCCACTCGAGGACCTTTGGATAGGAGAGCAGTGACCTTGCAAGCAGGGCCAGATCCTTGCAGGAGGTCAGGTCCTCAGGGTCGCCCTCGGAAGGAGGCAGGCCGTGAACCGACCTGAATTCTGAGTTCACCATCTCCAGAGATTTGGCCTTTTCATTGATAAGGGCAACACAGGCATCGGCACTGCCGGCGATGTATTCCGCCACTGAAAAAGCCGCATCGTTTCCGGATGCAACCAGGATGGCTTTCATGAGTTCCTCCAGGGTGAATACCTCCCCTTCTTTGAGAAACACCTGGCTGCCGCCCATTTTGGAGGCTTGCCTTGAGACGGTGATTTGATCCGTGAGCTTGATGTCCCCCCTTTTGAGCTTTTCCGCCACGACTGCAGCGAGCATTAGCTTTGCAACGCTGGCAGGGGGCCACTTGGTATCGATATTCTGTCCTTCGAGGATTTTGCCGGTGCTCGCCTCCATCACGATGAAGCTTTGACAGGGCGGTTTTTTCTCCGATTCCATTGCACTCTGGGCCCTTCCGTCGGGCCGCCCCTTCTTCGGGGTCGTCTGTCTGGCATGAACTGCATTCGAGAGCACAAACAAAAAGAGAACTGCTAGGACCAACCTTTTCATCTCGACACCTCTGAACCTCTTTACATGAATCGGTACTTGATTATGCACCGGCAAGCAGCGCCGCAAACTGGAGCGGAAACATACCTCGTCCTGTGTCTCCGGGCGAAAGGCCGACACAAAATAAGATGAAGAGTAGGGTCAGTCAAGCGAAAAGCAGGGGGTCAGAAGTCAGAGGACAGCAGGGCCGCTTGCCGCTGAGGCGGCAAGACTGATCGAGCAGGGAGCTTCTTGTGGTTTTCCTGGTTTTCTGTAGGAGTCCCGCTCCCGAGCGGGGCGATCTCCTCGGAGCCGAAAGAATCGCAAGCAAAGCTTGCTACAGTGATGAAGTTGCTTTTCAAAACGTCTTTTCCGAGATGATCTTCCAGCCTGAGTCTCCTTTTTTCAGAAGGAGGGACTTGTTGGTGGATACGGAGAAATTCGAGGACTCGTATTCCTGAAGGAAACGCACCTCCAGGCGGTTGTCGCTGACGGGCGCTCCGATCGTTATTTCCTTGATCTCGATCTTGATCCACTGCTTTTTCCTGTTTCTGTCGGTCTTTTCCTCTCTCCAACCATCCTTGTTCAAACCCTGCGATTGGAAATCCTCGGAATAAAAAGCCATGAAAGCGGCCATGTTGGCTTCAGAGCCAGCAGTGTTCTCCCACGCGATTTTCCATTCGTTCAGGAACCGATGAACTTCCTGATCCATCGAGGGCTCTTTCCTGGTGCTTTCTTCGGGCTGCGGTGCGGCCTTGGGGGCGGAGCCCTTCACCGGTTCCTCGGGCTTTGATGGCTGGGGCTTTCGCTCTTTTTCTTCGGACGGCGCAAGCGTCTCCCGGGCTTTTTGGTCAATTTGTGGAACGGGTTTCCGGCCGGACTTGAATGCATATCCTCCAAGCAGTGCAACGGCGACCACCATGGCGGTGCCGACCACGACCTTCCGGTTTACAGGTACAGGGAATTCTTTAAAGCGAATGATGCCAAGCGTCATGGAATCCCGGGCGCCTTTTCGCTTTGCCTCCTCCAGCAGTCGGGCAGCCAGTCTCTTAACGCCATTCTGCTTCATGGACAGCTTGAGAATCTGCATATTGGAGAGGTATCTGGTCAGCCCCTCGGTGGTCATGAGAATGACATCATTATCCCTGAGGGCAAAAGTCTTCACTTTAATATCCGGGGCTTCGTGAATGCCCAGACCATCGGTCAGGGCTCTCAGGAGACGTGGATCCCGCCCTTCCATTTCAGCATAAGAGTCTTCTTCTCCGACCGTATGATCCCTGGTGAGTTGAACGATCTCACCCCCCTGAAGGCAATATATGCGCGAGTCGCCCAGATGACAGAAGTACATCATCTTCCCGGAGACATAGACCACGCTGACTGAGGCCGCCATCTTCTTGCCGATCTTTTTTCTTTCAATGAGCATTTCGTTGTTCACCTCTGTCAGGGCAGAGACCAGAGCCGCACCCGGCGAATGCTCCCTGGAGAGGTGATTGAAAAATCTGGTGGGTATGCCTTTGTAAGCGGCTTCTTTCGCCATTTCGCCGAGATAATCTCCTCCGACACCTTCCGCAACAAGGAAGAGATTGTCTCTGCAGAAAAAAGAATCGCCATCAGTCAGAGCGTCTTTCCCGCTTTCGGTTTTAAAGGCGGTTTGCAGTCTTGCCATAAATTACGTAGGTTGACCTAAAGTGTGGTTCATAAATGCAAAAATTTCAAAAGAAGTCAAGGTCATAGTTGTTCATTCATTCCATGACAGGAAAGCCCGGCGAGCCTTCTCATAAAACCGCCTTTTCCCGGAACGCACTCAGGATTGCCAGGTTCTTCATCCATGGAAAAAGAGGCTTGTGATTTGAGTATCCGTATCCTATCCTTTTGTTTCCCAGGAGCATAGAGCAACTTGCATTCTTCCCCTGGGGTCAGTCGGAGGACGATCCAATGCTTGAACATCTGTCTCATTGCGAACTGGAAAAAAGGGTCAGGGATCTCGAAGAAGAGATCGGCCGATTGAAACGGAAGCAAAAGGCCTTGATTGAAGGGGAGGAACTGCTTTCCAAGATAATCCAGGGCAGTCCGATACCGACCTTCGTGATCGATACGCATCATGTGATTACCCACTGCAACAAGGCTTACGAAAAGCTGAGAGGCATCGAGGCTGCAAAGATCATCGGCACCCATGGGAACTGGCTGGACCATGAATCCGATGAACAGCCTTTCATGGCAGACTACATCGTGGACCAGGCCCCTGAAGAGGAAATGTCCTGGTATTACGGAGGAAAGTGCAGGAAGTCCAAGAAGGTGGAAAACGCCTATGAGGCAGAGGTCTTTTTTCCGGAAATCGGCACTGAAGGGCGATGGCTGTTCATCACCGCGGCACCGTTACTGGATGCAGAGTCCAGGGTAATCGGCGCGATCGAAACGCTCCAGGATATTTCCGAGCGTAAGGAAGCCGAGGCGGCTCTCCGTGAGGAAGAGAAGAGACTGCATCAGATCATTCAGGGAAATCCCATTCCAACATTCGTAATCGATAACGGCCACTTTGTGACCCACTGCAACAGAGCGCTTGAAAATCTCACCGGGATCCAGGCTCACGAAATCATAGGAACCCGCGGTCAGTGGGTTAATTTCTATTCCTCCGCGCGCCCTGTAATGGCCGATCTGATTGTAAATGGGGCCCCTCCATCAGAGATGGCGCGGTTTTATGAAAAATCGCTGAGGAAATCCGGTGTCATCGACGGCGCCTATGAGGCAGAGGGATATTTCCCGGACGTGGCGGATCACGGACGCTGGCTCTACTTTACCGCCGCCCCCTTGATGGACGATGAAGGAAAGGTGATCGGCGCCATCGAGACGATTCAGGATGTGACGGAGAGAAAGACAGCTGAAGAAGCCGTTCGAAAGTCCGAGAGGCGATTCAGGGCGATGCTTGACTTCGCCCCTTATCCTGTAGTGGTCTTTACCCTTGAAGGGCTGGTCTCCTACCTCAACCCCGCATTTACCGAGACCTTCGGGTGGACTCTCAAGGAACTGGAGGGCAGGAACATCCCTTATGTTCCTCCCGGGTTGGAGCAGGAGACCCGGGAGCATATCCGAATGCTTCTGGAGGAGAAGGTCATCCTGCGCAGGGAGAGCAAGCGTTTGACCAGGGATGGGCGGCTCCTGGACGTAATCCTGCGGGCGGTGGTCTTCTCCGAACCCGGCGAGAAAAAACCATCCGGGGAGATGGTGATCCTGAGGGATGTTACCCAGGAGAAGCGGATTGCGCGCCAGAACGAGGCGATGCTCCGCATCAGCATGGCCCTCCCCCGGTATCCGGACCTGGAGGATGTGCTCGATTACATCAACTCCGAGGTGAAGGATCTGTTGGGGACCGAGGGATCGATCGTGGTGCTTCTGGACGAGTACAAGGAAGAGCTCTTCATCCTGGGGGCCGCTTATGACGACACCGATACGCAGGAGAGAATCAAGGAAATCCGCTTCTCCATGGATCAGCTCATTGCCGGAAGGGTGATTCGAAGCGGGGAGTCGATGATTGTCTCCGACACCACGGCGGACCGGAAGGTTCACGAGGAACGGGACCGCAGGCTCGGGTACAAGACAAGGAATCTGCTCCTGGTGCCCTTGATGAGCAGCGAGCGCTCGATCGGGGCGCTTTGCGCCATCAACAAAAAGGAGGGGGAGTTCGACCAGACGGATGTGGAACTCCTCGGAACCATCGCGGGCACGGTAGCCCTCTCAGTGGAGAATGCCAGGTTTTCCGAGGAGCTGAAAAATGCTTACCGCGAGGTGAGCAGTCTCAACCGCGCAAAAGACAAGGCCATCAACCATCTCTCCCACGAGCTCAAGACCCCTGTCTCCATTCTTTCGGGATCCTTGACCATTCTTGCAAAGAAACTCCAGGCCCTGCCGGAGAATTCCTGGAAGCCCACTCTGGACCGGCTTCAAAGGAACCTGGACCGGATCGTGGATATCCAGTACGAAGCCGCGGACATAATGGAGAACCGGCCCTACAGGGCCCATGCGGTCCTCTCCATGCTCCTGGAGCAGTGTGCGGACGAACTCGAGACTCTCGCCGTGGAGGAAGGCGGAGAATCGGCGGCCGATCGCATCCGCAAACGCATCGACGAGATTTTTCTGCCAAAGGAAGTCGTGGCTCGAGAGGTCCTCCTCCACGAGGAGGTCAAGAAGAAGCTCGGAGAGCTCGCTCCACGGTTCTCCCATCGGGAGGTGGAGATCGTCACGAACCTGGAACCCGCTCCCGCCGTCCTTATTCCCCCGGATGTTCTCCACAAGGTTATCGAGGGGCTGGTCAGGAACGCCGTGGAGAACACCCCTGATGAGGCAAAGGTGGAGGTCCTCGTCCGGAAAAAGGGAGTGGGTGCGGAATTGCTTGTTCGCGATTACGGGACGGGAATTGCAGAGGAGGCCCAGAGACGGATTTTCGAGGGGCTTTTCACCACCAGGGACACGCTGGCCTACTCTTCCAAGAGACCGTTCGACTTCATGGCAGGAGGGAAGGGAGCGGATCTGCTCCGGATGAAGATCTTCTCGGAACGGTACCATTTCCGGATCAACGTGACCTCCACCCGGTGCCGCTTTATCACCGGGGAGGATCAAGTCTGTCCGGGCAGGGTAAGCAAATGTCCTCACTGTTCCACAACCGAGGGTTGCCACCGAAGCGTCGCAACCACCTTCTCGGTCTATTTCCCGCCTGCGCGACTCGGCGGGAAGCCGTTAACCTACTGAGAGTTCGCAGAATGGTGAAGGAGGCCTTTTGTGGCTGGACGCAGGGATCTTGATAATTCTCCCAAACGGATCGAGGATCTCGAAAGGGATCTTGCTCAATGCCGGGAGGAGAATTCCCTTCTGCGCGAGCATCGGGAAAGACTTGCCCTGATTGTCCAGTCCAGTTCCATTCCAACCCTGGTGGTGGATGAAAATCATGTGATCACCCACTGCAACAAGGCATATGAGAAACTCAAAGGCATCTCCGCCGAGGCCATGATCGGCACGCGAAATCAATGGATGACCTTCTACTCAAAGCCCAGACCCGTGATGATGGATTTCATCGTGGACAAGGTTCCGGACGACGAGATCCTGAAACGGTTCGGATCGCGGTGCAGGAGATCGCCCGTGGCAGAAGGGGCCTTTGAAGCCGAGCTTTTCTTTCCCGACCTTGGAGAACAGGGTGAATGGCTCTTTTTCACCGCCGCACCGCTGGTCGATGAAACAGGGCGGTTGGTCGGCGCCGTGGAGACGATCCAGAACGTGACAACGCGGAAGCGCGCGGAAGAGGCGTTGCGAAACTCGGAGAGGCGGTTCAGGACGCTTCTCGACTTTGTACCCTATCCGATCGCGGTTTTCACCATGGACGGCATCCCCACCTACCTCAACCCGAGTTTCACAAACGTGTTCGGGTGGACACTCGAGGAGATGGAGGGAAAAAAAATCCCCTTTGTTCCTGCTGAAGCCAGGAAGGAGACAATTGAGAATCTCCGTCGCCTTTACCAGGACAAAATCCTGGTTCGGCACGAATCCAGAAGACTCACCAAGGACGGCAAGGTGCTGGACGTGTCCATCAGGGCCGCAGTCTATTCGGAGTCCGATGAAGCTCCTTCCGGTGTGATCGCCATATTCAGGGACATCTCTGAGGAGAAGCGAATAGCCCGAATCAATGAAGCCATGCTCCAGATCAGCCTGGCTCTTCCCAGGTATCCCATCCTCGAGGATCTCCTCGATTATGTGAACGACCAGGTGAAAAGGCTCCTGGACACGGAGGGCGCGCTCGTCAGCCTGTTCGATGAAGAACGGCAGGAATTCGTAATTCTGGGCGCAGCCTATGACGCGACAGACACCAAGAGACGTGTCAAGGAGATGCGGTTCCCGGTGGACCAGCTTGTATCGGGAATGGCGGTTAAGACCGGAAAACCTATCATTATATCCGATTCTTCCGTGTACGGGCAGATCCATGAAGAGAGGGACAGGAGACTGGGCTACAAAACAAGGAACCTTGCCGTCGTACCGTGGAGGGCCGGTGACCGGATCGGCGGCACTGTCTGCGCCAACAACAAAAAGCAGGGCAACTTTGAAGAGAAAGATATCGAGTTGCTGGAGATGATTGCGGGCACGGTGGCGTTGTCCATCGAGAACGCGAGGGTTTCCGAGGAGCTGAAGAAGGCCTATGAAGAGGTATCCAGCCTCAATCGGGCCAAGGACAAGGCCATCAATCACCTCTCTCACGAACTGAAGACGCCGGTTGCCGTTCTCTCAGGCACCCTGAGCGTTCTGTCTCGCAGGTTGGAACCCCTGCCGGAGGAGTCCTGGCGGCCGCTGGTGGCGATGGCCGAAAGGCATGTCACCCGCATCAGCGAGATTCAGGACGAGGCTCAGGATATCATGGCGGAACGGGAAGGCATGGTCTATCCGCTTCTCTCCATGCTCTTCGAGGAATGTGCGGATGAGATCGCGCTTCTCTTCTCGCAGGCCGCAGGATCGGGCGAGATCATCGAGGAGGTGAGGCGGAAGATAGACGAACTGTTCGGCCCGAAGAAGGCCTTACCCGAAGCCGTCGAGCTCGGAAGCAGAGTGCGGGAGAGACTCGATCATCTCGCGCCCTCCTTCGCCGATCGAAAGATAGAAATTGCAACATTTCTTGAGCCGGGGGTCGTAGTCTTTCTCCCCCCGGAGGTTTTGAGCAAGGTGATCGACGGTCTCATTCGAAACGCTGTGGAGAACACACCGGATGAGGGCCGAATTGAAGTGGAGGTGAGAAAAAAATGCGACGGCTCTCTCCTGCTGGTGCGCGATTATGGAACCGGCATTCCGGAAGATGCGAGAAAGAGGATCTTCGAAGGATTCTTCCCCACGCAGGATACGATGGCCTATTCGACCAAGAAGCCCTTTGCCTTCGGGGCCGGCGGAAAAGGGGCCGACCTCCTGCGCATGAAGATCTTTTCGGACCGGTATGGTTTTCAGATAGACATGGCTTCGGAAAGGTGCCGCTTCATCCCAAAGGAGAGTGATTCGTGCCCCGGTCAAATCAGCCGATGCCGATTTTGCGACAATGACGATGACTGCCCCGCTTCCGGAACCGTCTTCTCGGTGTACTTCCCGGCCCGGAAGTAAGTCTCCACCCGCAGAGCCCCGCTCTGCGGGACAGGCGCGCGGCCTCAGGTAGCCCCCCGAGGGGCTCATGCGAAGGGATATGAATAAATCCGAAATCCGAAGCACGAAATACGAAACAAGTTCAAATGACCAAAATCCAAATGACCAAAACACCCTCACTTGCACCTTTGAGGTATCTTCGTTTCTGTCATTTGAAAATTCGAATTTGAATTCTTTTGTTTCGAATTTCGATATTCGAGATTCGGGTTTTCAGGCCATGATTTCACGCCGGATCGGTGGAACCTCTCCGGGTCCTCCACCGGAGGTTTTAGAGAGAAAAAATAAAAATGGATTAGAAGGGGGCTGAAGCAAAGGAGGGAGATCCCCGAAGCACTACACACATTCTATGCAACTTACCTCCGGGACCTAACGTTAGCGGCCTTGCGGACCAGGATCGGTGCGGGGCGCAGGCCCTTTTCTTTTCGGAACTTTTGCCACCCACTCCGGCACTTTCGCATCCGGAATGGAGTCGCTCAGGGGGATGTAGGGCTTTATGTCGATCACCGGGGTGCCGTCAAGAGCATCGATGGGATCAATCGCTATCTGATTTCCATGGATTTTGCGAACCCGGGAAACATATATCGCTACCGGGTTGGGCCTTCTGGGAGAGCGTGTCGCAAACACGCCCGTGAGGGGATTTGCCTTGTCAGCCCTCGGATGAACGCGAAGGGTAGATCGTTTCGCTTTGGTGTCGCTCTTCTGGAACCAGCAGAGAAGGATAAGGTGCGAGAACTGTTCGATGCCCAGGAGCCCGTCCAGGTATTCTTCAAAAATGACGAGAGATGCGGCTCCCTTCTCTTTCCGGATTATCCCGACAGGGTATGCTCTAAAGGTGTTTTCCATTTGAGATCCAGGTAAACAGGGTTCAAGGTTCAGTGGTCCAGGGGCAGGCCAAGTGTACTCATGTAACGGCCTGCGAGTCAATCTCCGGCCCCCGACAACCCAACCGGCCGCTCTCCGGAGGCAGAAATGAAACGCAAAGGCAGCAGCATTCTGTTCATGAATGATCACCGGCAAGTGCTCCTCTTCCTCAGGGATGACAAGCCGGACATCGCCTATCCGGACATGTGGGACGTCCCGGGGGGACACGTAGAGAGGGACGAGACTCCGGAACAGTGCATTGTAAGGGAGATGAAGGAAGAGATGGGAATGGATCTGAAGGGATTCCACCTCTTCTGCACCAGAGAGTTCGACGACAGAATCGAATACACCTACTGGAAAAAGGAGAATCTAAAGCTGGAAGAGATTCATTTGACTGAAGGACAGGGCCTCCGTTGGTTTTCGGAAGAGGAAGCGCGCAACACCGATCTCGCTTGCGGCTTCAATGAAATAGTGGCCGATTTTTTCAACGATAAACGAGACTCGTTTTAGAAAGGCTCTTTTTTCCGAGCAAATGGAGCACAACAAACGTAACGAGACTGCTTTCCCTCGTCCCCGCTTCTTCCATAACCGCTTCAATGAGGTCATAGAGCGTGGTGTTGATCCTGACGCTGCATTTCCGAAGTCGCCGATCCATTCGTAAATCATCCATTTTCACGATTTCCTCCTGCGTGGTCAACAGATTTATGCTCTGCTTTGAGTAATGGAAATCGGGAATTGCACGAAATATGCCAGGAAGGCAAAAAAGTAAAACATCAGGGAATCAGACACATGCGAGGGGAGAGATACGTGAATACCGGCAGGTCCGTTCATCCTCCGGACAGGGATGCGTCAGGTTTGACGATCAGGACTTTAGAAAGAAATCCTGAATATTCTTTATGAGGGAGACCCGTTCTTCCATCGTCGTATTCTGGTCAAATACGAATTCAAGCAGGAAGACCATTCTGTAATCCACTGCCGAGGTCTTGTACTCCTGAATGGAAGTGACAAAGATCTCCTTCAAGCTGGAGAAACGATTCTTTTCCGCCAGGTCCGCTTTTCTCAGGACCAGATTGATTGCCTCTTTGGCATCTTCCGCATTTTCGAGAACGATCTCGACTCCGTTCAGTTTTTTTACCGCTTTGATGATCTTTTCGCTCTCAACCTTGATCTTCATGGATCCATTCTCCCGATATCAGAACCTGTTGGAATCGATCATGCTTTATTCACTGTGCAATTTCAAGTTATTTGATTTTCAGCGCGTTCTGTGCCATTTTTCATTTCTCGTTGAACATTGACGGTCTCGTAAAAAGTCGTCATTCCGGCGAAGGCCGGAATCCAGATATTCTGCACGGGATCGAAAATACTGGATCCCGGCTGGAGTTTATCCCGCACTTGATGCGGGGCCGGGATGACAAAAAAAAGGGTATTTTCGGGGTAGTGAAAGGCCTGCAAACGGCAAACGATAAATGTTCACTGACTAATGCAAAATGTTCAATTACAAGGAGGCCAACATGGACGGAATCACGAAAGATGAGCTTGCCGCATTTCTCGCTCGGCTGGGGTTGGACGAGGAACCTATGGGCATCTTTTATACGGACACGGAACCAAAGGAGGGATTCACTCCGGAAACTCTGGATTTGCCCACCAGGGAAAAAGAAATGCAGAACCAAATCAACTGGCAGGCGGTGTTTGCCGGCTTCTCCTGCGTCATGGGTCACATCTGGCGTGCGCGAAAGAAGAAGACCGCCGCATACTTCGATGCCCAACGCTTTGGCTGTCCGGGAGGAGCGTTCTTCCTTGGATTTCTGAAACCCCAGACCGAAACCATTATCCACTATGTTTCCACCGGGGTTCCAGGTCGCATGGAAGGGGAGCTCTATTGCGATTCACCGGATACGCTTCGAGAGATTTTTCGATACATCGATCCGAGACCCGCGACGGCGAAGTTCTGCGTTGTCAAGCCGCTGAGCCTCTTCGGCTCGGGAGAAGAGCCGGAGCTGATCGCCTTTTTTGCCAGGCCCGAAACTCTCTGCGGGCTTCATCAACTCGCTGCCTTCGTGAGCGGCGACCCGGAGGTGGTGGCTTCACCATGGGGCGCCGGATGTGCGAACCTTATCCCGTGGCCGTTCAAGTATCTGTCCCAAGGAAAAACGCGGGCGGTCCTGGGCGGATGGGATCCATCCGCGCGGAAATTCTTCAAGACCGACGAACTGTCCTTTACTGTCCCGAGGGACATGTTTCTCAAAATGGTCCGCCGCGCTGGGGAATCCTTTTTGACTACCAAAACCTGGAATATTGTTCGCAAGAAAATCGAGAGGAGCAAGAAAACCTGGGGAGAGATTGGTTGAAGTGAAGAGCGTTCCCCCTTATAATGCCGCACGGATTTTTATTCCCTGCAGCAGGGAGATCGAAAGGAGATGCGCATGGAACTGGAGAGAGACTTGGATAAGACCGAGATCATGGACGACATATCCGACGAACTCGATGAGACGAGGATGGAAAGGCCAAGACGCCGGTTCAGAAATGGGGCCGAGCTCGATCCCCAGAAGAAATCGTTGATCTTTGGAGCGGCCGGAGCACTCCTTTTGATCATCCTTCTTGTCGTTTTTTTCGGCGGCGGCGGGGATGAGAAGGCCGCGAAGGAGCTGGATGCAGTCAAATCGAGGCTGGATGGGATGGAGAAAAGGTTGGCCCGAATCGAAGGGGTCGAATCGAAGATTTCCTCCTCGGAAAACCAGATAAAGGGACTTCACGCTTCCGTGAACAGACTCGAAAACCTGACAAAAGGCATGAAAGACCAGATGGCAAAACTCGCGCAAACCCCTGCTCCTCCAAAGCCGCAGGCTCAATCGGCTGCTCCTCAGAAAAAGCCGGCTTCGGTTGAAAAACGCTTGCATGAAGTGCGCCGGGGGGAAACACTTTTCAGCATCGCGAAAAAATACGGAGTGACCGCCGCTGAACTGCGTCGTCTGAATAACCTCTCCAAAGACGACCCCATCCAGCCGGGTCAACGGCTTATCATAGACACTGGAAAATGATCTCTTTGGAAGTCAGGAGCCATCATTCATGCACCGTACGGTGAGAGGAGTCGAAATTCATATATCGGAACCGCAGGAAGGCGGCAGAGAGAATGAGCCTTCGCTGCTCTTTATTCATGGCGCAGGCGGCGATGCCGCCGTATGGGATGCGCAGGCTGCATACTTCAAAGGAGTGCATCCGGTTTATCGACTCGATTTGCCGGGTCATGGTCTGTCCAAGGGGGATGGAGAAGCGGAGATTTCCGGTTATGCCGAATGCGTTCACACGCTTCTCGAATCCGCTCTGCCGCCCCGCGAATGGGTAGTGGTGGGCCATTCCATGGGGGGTGCCGTCGCCCTCCGGTTGATCCTGGACCATCCCGGTTTTCTCAAAGGGGTCGTGCTGGCAGGCACCGGGGCAAAACTGGGAGTGCTGCCCATCATTATCAAGTTGCTGGAAACCGACCCCGAGGCTTTTTACAGGACAATCGATCTGGCCGCCTTCTGCTCCGATACGCCCGCCCATATCAGGGAGATGTCCTCACGCTCCATCCGCAGGTGTTCGCCACAGGTCGCACTCAGGGACTTCAAGGCATGCAACCGATTTGACGTAAGGAACCGGCTGCAAGAGATTTCCCTCCCCTCCCTTATCGTCTGCGGGGAAAGCGACCGTCTCACACCGGTGAAATACTCCGAGTTCCTCCACCAGCACTTGCACTCCAGCAGACTCGTTCTGATCCCGGAAGCCGGGCATATGCCCATGGCCGAGAAGCCGGACGTCTTTAACGAGGCGCTCCATAGATTCCTCGATGAGAGGGTCTCAGAAGAAATCGTTTGAACCGCGAAGGCGCGAAGAACGCAAAGAGTTGTTTTTCCACCTGCCGGATGCCGCTCCGGCAGGAGGAAAAACAGCCCGAGTTTGTCGGCAAGGATAGACATCACGAACAGGGAAAGCGCATAACCCAACTGAAACCCGCTGGAGACGGTGCCCGCCTTCACTGCATTCATCCCCCATTCCTGCTGAAGAATGGGAATGGCAGCGGCATAGGTCATGACGACCACCTGCGAAAAGGCCCTCGAAGAGCAGAGGCCTATGAGCCACCAGTCGGCCCGATCCCGCCCCGCCCGTGATACCGGCTCACCGTTTTTCTTCATAATCTGGATCTCCCGCGGTGCTCCGCCTTGACCGCGATGGTCTGCCACTTTCAGCAACATCAGCCGTCCAGTCAAGTACAAAATCAACAGTGCCCCGGTTCCACGCCTGGGCGCTACAGACACTGACACAGCGGCGTCATTGTATTTGGCCTGGGCGCAGGGGATTTTCTCCGAATGAGACTGAACACTTGCCTCGGGGTAACCAGGGTGACGGGGGGGACAATAATTGCATTTTTCAGAATCGAATATATGTATTAGCAGGGAATGGGTCAGGAACACGGCCATTTACCGTTTCCTCGTGCTTACCAGCAATTTACGATTCGGCAGGAAGGTCCTGCTGGCATTTAACCTTTTCATTACCTGCCTCTGCATAGAAAAGGCATTTCCGTGGACTTGAGCGGCTTCAAAGGAAAGAAGGTGATCATTACGGGGGGGCTGGGGTTTATCGGCAGCACCCTGGCCATGAAGATTGTTGATCTGGGTGGACGGGTCGTGGTCGTAGACAGCCTCATTCCCGAATACGGGGGCAACCTTTTCAATGTGAAGGGCTACGAGGGCAGGCTTAAGGTCAATATTGCAGATGTCCGCGATGCATTCGGCATGTCTCATCTCATTAGAGGCGAGGACTTCCTTTTCAACCTGGCCGGACAGACGAGCCACATTGACTCCATGGAAAACCCGTACACGGACCTGGACATCAACTGCCGCGCGCAACTGTTCATCCTGGAGGCCTGCCGCAGATTCAACCCCGGCATCAAGGTCATTTATGCCGGCACCAGGCAGGTTTACGGAAAGCCGGATATGCTGCCCGTTCGTGAAGACCATCCCATCAGGCCGGTCGATGTGAACGGCATCCACAAAATGGCCGGGGAGTGGTACCACCGCCTCTACTACCAGGTTTACGGCATCAGGACCTCCTCCCTGCGGCTCACCAACACCTACGGGCCGCGGATGCGCATCAAGGATGCACGTCAGACCTTTCTCGGCGTCTGGATCAGGATGCTCATGGAAGGAAAGCCCATCGAGATTTGGGGGGACGGGCTTCAGATCAGGGATTTCAATTACGTGGATGACGCCGTCTCAGCCATGTTGATGGCGGCCCTCTCCGAAAGAGCCGACGGCAAAGTCTATAACCTCGGGAGCCCGGAGCCGGTTTCACTCAAAGCATTGGCAGAGATGATGGTCCGGATTTTCAAAGGAGGCGAGTTTCGAATCCTTCCTTTTCCAGGAAAACGAAAGGCCATCGACATCGGCGACTATTACGCCAATTTCAACAAAATAAGCGCGGATTTCCATTGGACCCCCCAAGTCGGCCTGAAAGAGGGATTGTCCAGAACCTTTGATTATTACCGCCGGCACATTGAACACTACCTATGATCCCGCAGAATAACCCACTTGCCGGTTACCTTGCACTCCGGTCCCTGATCGATACCGCTGTTCAGAAAGTGCTCAATAGCGGCTGGTACATCCTTGGGGAGGAGACCGCGGCTTTCGAACGGGAATTTGCGGAATATGTGGGGACGAAGTTTGCCATCGGCGTGGCCAACGGCACCGAGGCGCTTTGCCTTGCGCTTCAGGCATGCGGCATTGAACCCGGGGACAAGGTGATTACTGTCTCTCACACGGCAGTTGCCACGGTTGCAGCGATCGAGATGTGCGGTGCCGTTCCGTTGCTTGCCGAAATAGACGCCGCGACCTATACGATGGACCCTGCTTCTCCCCGCGGAGTGATGACCAAAGATACCAGGGCGATTGTGCCTGTCCACCTGTATGGCCATCCCGCGGATGTCGAACCGATCCTGGAATTCGCAGAAGAAAACGGACTGCGCGTCATCGAGGATTGCGCCCAGTCTCATGGCGCAGCGATCCACGGTCGAAAAATGGGGACATGGGGGCATGCTGCTGCGTTTAGTTTCTATCCCACCAAGAATCTCGGATGCATCGGAGACGGAGGTGCGGTGGCGACCAATGATCCTGAAATCCATCAAAAGCTCATTGCTGCAAGACAGTACGGCTGGGACCGCCAGCGGGTCAGCAGGACAAAAGGCCTCAATTCAAGACTCGACGAGGTACAGGCCGCAATCCTCAGAGTCAAGCTCAGACAACTCGATGAGAGCAACCGGAAACGGGCTGAGATTGCCGCACGTTATTCAGACTCCCTGAGTTCACTGCCTCTTTCACTCCCTTTGACCGTGCCTGGAAGAACTCATGTATATCACCAATATGTCATCCGCCTGACAGATCGACGCCAGAGGGACCGCCTTCTGGAATTTCTCAAAGCGGAGTTCATTCAGACCGCTATCCATTATCCTATCCCGGTTCATGTGCAGCCCTTCTATTCCGATCGATTCGGTAAACGCGGTCCCCTCGATAAAACGGAAAATGTCTGTGAGACCATTCTCTCCCTGCCCATGTTTCCTGAACTGAGGGCAAGGGACATCGATCAGGTCTGCGATAGCATTCACCAGTTTTTCAGAAAGGGTCAGTAGCAAAGTGCTCCGAAGCATCCCCGACTCCATTTTCAACTTATACAAGCCGGTGTCACGATGGGAATCCTTCTACCTGAGAACCAGATGGCGTCTCTGTCCTTTTGAGCTCATCGAATCGCGTATCCCCTCAAAAGGACGGATTCTGGATTTTGGGTGCGGGTATGGCATGCTCAGTAATTTTCTTGCCGAGCGAAGCTCTGAGAGAAGCGTGGTCGGCATCGACATGAACCCGACGAGGATGGGGGTGGCAAGCCGCTCCGTCTTCAACAGGAAGAATATTCATTTTCACCTGGGCGATGTGGGGAGCCTCGATCTCTCTTCCTTTGAGGCGGCGGTGATGACCGACGTGCTCCATCATATCCGGGACGATCAGGTGAAAATCCTGCTGAGGAAGATCCATAGATGCCTCGGCAAGGATGGACTGCTTGCAATACTCGATGTGGATAGAAAACCATTTTGGAAATTCTGTATCACCTACAGCATCGATTCGCTGCTGAATCCGAAAGACCGGCTCTGGTACCGGCCGCTTGGCAGACTCGAGGAAATCTTGAAAAGCTCAGGTTTTCAAACCGAGAAGATCATTCGTGCCGACCGGGGGCTGCCTCTCGCAGACGTCCTGCTCCTGTGCAGAAAGAGCGAGACCAACCCCGTGCGGGATGACAAAGGATCGAGATGAAAAAACTCCCGAGCATCAGTGCATTTTTTCCCGCCTTCAACGACGGAGGAACCATTCCGAGCATGGTCATTTCCGTGGTTCGCACATTGCCCAAGGTTACCGATGACTATGAGGTTGTTGTTGTAAACGACGGCAGCAGCGACTATACAGCCGAGATGCTGGAGGAACTGGATCGTTTGTACCCCCAGGTGCGGATCGTCACCCACCCCCGGAACAAAGGCTATGGGGCAGCCTTAAGGAGCGGCTTCAGCAGCGCCACGAAAGAATGGATCTTTTACACCGACGGAGACGGCCAATATGATCCCAGGGAGCTTGTAAATCTGGTTGAGGCTGTTCGGGAAGATACCGACATCGTGAACGGATTCAAGATCGAACGCCATGATCCTCTCCATCGCGTGATCATCGGCCGCGTTTATCATCACATTGTCCGATTCATGTTCGGTTTTCGTCTTCGGGATGTGGATTGTGATTTTCGCCTCATCAGAAGAAAAGTCTTTGATGAGGTACAGCTCCGGTCCACCTCGGGGACCATTTGTCTCGAGATGGTGAAAAAGATGCAGGACGCCGGATTCAAGTTCGAAGAAGTCCCTGTCCATCATTTTCACCGGGCCTATGGGAAGTCCCAGTTCTTCAACTTCCCCCGACTGGTGAGGACAGCCACACAGCTTGTAACCTTGTGGTGGGATTTGCTTTGGGGATATTCTTTAGCAAAGATACGGGCTCGGCTGAAAAGCTAGATACTTTGTTCAATTCCCCGGCGGCCGCAGGACCTTGAAATTCTCGTTTTCGAAGACAATTTCCAGGCCGTCTCTTGCGATCTCCATCTCCTTGTACACGACCACATAGTCCACTCCATATTTTGCCGCTGCTCTTCTCAGTCTGTCCTGATCCATCAGAGCATACCCTTTCTCCATCTCGTCCAGTGACCCTGCGTGCTCTTCTCCGCAGACGGCCTTCAATCTCTCATGCCATTCCAGGGTCTCGTCAGGTCGATATGGAACAGCCTTGTTTTCCACCACAACCGCCCTCTTGCCGAATAATCGAAAGGAGATCATGTTCGGAGGAACAATGAAGAGAGAGTCCGGGTCGGTTCGTGCCGCCCATTCGTACAGCTCGTGTTCAGCCGTATCGGACTGGTGCAAGAGATTAAATCGGCGCAAACTGAATTCGTCTGCAACGGCAACAGCCAGAGCGAGTGACAGGAGGAGCATAATCCGATTTTTATCGACAAATTTTTCAGCGAAACGGAGTTCCGCTCCCTTGAATTTTGCCGACCACCAGAGGCCCACCAGGCAAGCTCCAAGGAAAATCATTCCGGCCGAGGGAGTTGCCAAATGCTCCGATGCGGTAAAAAGAAGACGCTGGCGGACCATGGATGGAAGAAGGATAATGAACCCGAGTAAAAAGCCGGCCATATTCCAGGGGCCCGGAAAGGATTTCTCTTTTGCATCGGTCGTGAAAATCCTGACCGCTCCTTCAGCAACCACAACATAGGCAAGCAGCATGCAAAAGGGCGCAAGACGCAAGACAAACAGTCTCGAGACAAGGCCTACAAAAACTACCGTAGTCAGCAGGGTAGCGGCAATGATCAATATGAGCGAGGAAGCGAAAAGGCTCTTATACCGGTTTCCCAAGTCTCTGCTGTCAAATACCCTCCTGATCATCGACCACGCGATCAGGCACCACCCGAAAAACGCTGTATACTCGATCAGAAAAGTGTTCGGCTTGTAGTGGAATGGACCGGCGATATCGATGAGAATTTTATCCGCCTGGACCTTCATCTCCTGCGGAAGATCCAAGCCCATCGTGTGAATTATACCCGGCATTTGAACGGCCAGCACGACTAAGGAAAAAGCCAATTGGCCCAGAAGCCTTCGAAAAAGCCCTTCTTTCCCCAGCATAAGATGGCCCAATCCAAAAAAGGGAAAGCCCAGCATCAGGAAGTTTGTATGAAACAGCGACGATATTCCCAGCGATAGACCTGAAATCGGATAATTTCCCCTGATATAAAAGGTCATGGCTGCGAAAAAGAAGACGCTGCTGATCGTGGACGGCTGAAGGGAGGGCGAAAAAAGATAGGTCGTCGCAACGCTTCGTGTCCCGCTAATGCAAAAAAACAGTGCCGCTACGATTAGCCAGGTCAACGGGGCATGATTTCGATCGATCAGACTTGCCAGATGGTACAACAGTCCCAGTACCAGGAGCACAGCGAGGATATTGCCGACGGCCATGGCCCAGGGCAGTATGTTCAGACCACTGAGTCCGGCGACCAGATAGGCAAATGCGTGATGATAATGTGAAGTCTGCGCAGCCCACCAGTCGTTGGCGAGGAATTCCGGAGACCAGATCCGCATGCCGCTGATCAGATACACAGCGTGATTGCTTCCCCCATCTCCGTAGGAGAGACCAAAAGAAACCGCCGTTATGATAGAGGCCGCGACGATCAAGGAACGGTTGAGACATGACTGACAGGATCTGAGGTGATATAAAATCTTCCCTGGCTTCCTGTAACCCATATTTGCCCTTTTAACGATTACGCTGTCAGCTGTTCCAACGCCTGCCTTGGTAAGCTGTTTTTTTGCCGATGGAATGTTGTCTGAAGATGACATGGGCCCGCCCGTTCTGTCTCAGCCACTCAGTCGGATTACCTGTGCTTTCCTCCAATGAAGTGTAGCCACTCGGCAGGATTCATCAAGTGCGGCGAGCACATGATCAGTGCGCAAAAGTAAAGGACCGGGTGTTGATACCTCACCCAGGTCTTCGCCTGTTCGGGTTAGGACAGCAGGGATATTGGCGGAGAAGCACCCACCCCTGAATATGAAATCCGTAATACCGAAATCCTCGTTTACAACTAATCTGCTATTGGCACTCCAGACAAGTACGCCTTCGTTTCCTCTGGTTTGAGACTTTTTTCGCCATTGAAACAGATTCCCTCCGGATTGCTGCTGAGAGGAGCGGCATTTATGCTCTAACCTGCTGAATGTCCACTTATCTCGATTGAGTCAGAGCTATGTCTCCTCTCGTCTCCATTTTGATTCCGGCATTTAATTCCCAGAAATGGATTTCGGAAGCAATTCAATCGGCCCTTGCACAGACATGGCCTGACATTGAAGTCATTGTGGTCGATGACGGCTCCTCGGATAACACCCTGGAAGCGGCCAGAAGATTCGAATCCAAGCACTGCAAGGTGCTCTCCCAGGAAAACCGGGGCGCCAGTGCGGCAAGGAACTATGCCCTGTCTCATGCGCAAGGTGATTTCATTCAATGGCTGGATGCGGACGATCTCCTGGCATCGGACAAGATTGAGCAGCAGCTCAAGTGGGCCGATCCGGCTTCGGAAACCGGAGTTCTTCTGTCATCCGGTTTTGGAACGTTCTACCACAGTCATGAAAACGCGAGATTCTCCCCCAACTCGCTTTGGCAGAACCTGCCCCCATTGGAATTCATGTTGATGGAGTTCAGAGACAACCTGTGGATGAGCCCTTCGGTGTGGCTTGTCAGCCGAAGGCTGACGGATATGGCAGGCCCCTGGGATGAAACTCTGTCTCTCAATGATGACGGGGAGTACTTTTGCCGGGTTGTGCTGGCCAGTGAGAAAATTCACTTCGTCCCCGAGTCGAGGTCTTACAAGAGGATAGGAATGTCCGGGAATCTCAGCGGCCGCACTTCTCCTCACGCCTGCCGTTCTCAGTTTGACGCCATGAGCTCCTCTATTCGCCGGGTACTGGCCTTGGAAGACAGCGAAAGAGTGAGGAAGATCTGTCTCGCGCTTCTACAGAGATGGCTCATCTATTATTATCCGGAGGAAACGGAATTGATCGACAAAATGAATGAACTCGCCCGCTTTCTCGGCGGGGATCTCAAGCCTCCCCAGCTCGGGTGGAAGTATTCTCTTATCCAGAAGGTATTCGGATGGAAAGCAGCAAAAGCCGCTTTGCGCCTGCTTCCAAAAATCCGGTTCCTTGCTGCAAGTAACTTACACGTGCTCATGGACTGAGCGTTCAGTTTCTTGGTTGTTCAGTTGAGAAGAGGCAGACTCAAATGACAAGGGATTTGAAGCCGGGATACAGCGTCGAAATAGACAGCGTCGAAAAGGAAAAGTGGAATGCCATACTTGAACAATTCGATGACGCAAGCATATACCAATCATGGTCCTATGAGGCCGTCATAAGTGGTGAAAGGAATCTGAGCCACCTCTTGCTGAAGAGGAAGGGTGAAATGTTGGCGGCGGCTCAAGCAAGAATCAGGCGGATACCCTTCACCAATTTCGGGGCTGCTTATATCCGCTGGGGGCCGATGTGGAAACTGCGCGGGAAAGAAGCCGATCCTGAAGTCTTCGAGCAGGTCCTATTCGCCTTGCGTCGTGAATATGCCTCCCGGCGCAGGCTCGTGATGTGGATTCTGCCCCTTCTTTTCGAAGATTCCTCTGTAATCTTTGATCCTATCCTCGCCCGGGCAGGATTCGCGCCGGTCTCCGTCCAGGTTCAACGGACACTCCTGGTTCCTCTCGAAAATTCTCTGGAGCAGATTAGAAAGGGCGTTGAGCAAAAATGGCGCAACCGTTTGAACCGGGCCGAAAAGAACAGCCTCCGCATCGTGGAGGGCTCCGACGATACCTTGTTCGAGCAATTTATAGAAGTCTATAATGAAATGCATGAACGCAAGCAGTTTGTAGAGACATCCGATGTGCATCAATTCCGAATGATGCAACATGACCTGCCGGAGCGCTTCCGAATGAAAATTCTGATCGCCTTTTCGGGCGACAAACCTGCAGCCGGTCTGATCTGCAGTAAAATTGGTGAAATGGGCATGTACCTGTTTGCTGCGACCAGTAATGCGGGGTTGAACAGCCAGGGCTCCTATCTTCTGCAGTGGAGGGCATTGAGTTGGCTGAAGGAAAACGGCGCCAAATGGTATAATCTCCAAGGTATCAATCCCGAGCTGAACCCGGGCACCTTCAGATTCAAATCAGGCCTGTGCGGGAAGAACGGCAAGGATGTGCATTATCTGGGAACATATCAGGCGGGTGAAAATTTCATGGCAAGCAATCTGGTCTGGCTCGCCATCTTCACAAGGAATCTTATTAGAAAAACCAGGTCAAGGATAAGGAGATCTCCTCTGGTTGCGTTCGGAGACTCCCCCAGTGAAGGGTAGATTCTCCCCCGGTCTGCGGAACGAACGTAGAGGGCATGGACATTCGGCGTAGTGTCGCCGCGAATCCGACTCAGTTTTTTGAAGAAGCGGTCTTAGCAGGTTGTCCCGGAATCGTTTCCTCACCGTCAACCTTAACGCGCGACGGAGTTCGATGATTTTCTGCAGTTCGCCGGCGGCAATGCCGCCCATTCTGGCACAGGTAGGGATGCTCGCCCTATACCTTCCGCACAAGCTCCTCTAACCTCCGCCCGGACTTTATTTACGAGAGTACTGAAATCGAGAATACGGGTGAACCTGTATTCTGCGGGTGTGAGCCGATACTTTCGTTGACACTCCGCAGCAAGCGCTTTATTAGCTTGTGAACTGTACGCCGGCAGTCCACTCCCGCCCGTTCAGTTCACGGGAAAAACAAATGCAGACCATTGCTGGCAAGAGCACAAAAAAATCCTATGATGAGATACTTCGATCGACTTTCATCATGGGCGCTTCGTCCGTCATCACCTCCCTTCTGAGCATTCTACGAATCAAAGTCCTTGCATTGCTGATAGGCCCCGCCGGGGTCGGGCTGATGGGCATATACCTGTCGACAGCAAACTTGCTCACCGCCGTTTCCGGCATGGGGGTGGATGAGAGCGGGGTCCGACAGATCGCTTCTGACAATAGCCGCAGGGGCATTGCCGTCACGGTCTTCAGCATCAGGAGGGCGGCTATGGCCTTTGGTGCTGCCGGGCTTTGTTTCCTGCTCATCTTCAGATATCGAGTGAGCCTGTGGACCTTCGGAAACGGGGATCATGCTTACGATCTGGCTCTGATGTCCCTGACAGTCCTGTTCGGGACAGTTTCCGGAGGACAGATCGCGCTCATCCAAGGGATGCGAAGAATCGGTGATCTCGCAAGGATCAACATCCTGGGCGGTCTGTGGGGGACCATGCTCAGCATACCGATCATCTACCTTCTCGAAACCCGAGGCATTGCCATTTTTCTCCTGGCCGCATCCGGCGCCTATCTCCTTACCTGCTGGTGGTATGCAAGAAAAATAGACATCCCCCGGATATCGGTGAGCTGGCGAAGTTCACTGGCCGAAGCCGGACCCCTTCTGAGACTTGGGTTCGCATTCATGATTGCGTCGTTGATGTCACTCGGAACAACATACATCCTGCGGGTGCTTGTTCTGCATCATCAGGGGATGGCCGCAACAGGCATATACCAGGCAGCGGCAACGCTGTCGTCGATCTATGTGGCCGTCATCCTTCGGGCAATGTTCACTGACTTTTACCCGCGCCTGACCGCTGCTGCCGGCGACGGGCTGCGGTTCTCAAAACTCGTCAATGAGCAGATCGAGGTCGGGATTCTGCTTGCAGTACCAGGCATCCTTGCCACCATGACGGCTGCCCCTCTTGTCATCTTGGCTTTCTACTCGTCGGAATTCATGCTCTCCGTCGACATACTCCGCTGGCAGATACTGGGTGTCTTTCTTCAGGTCATCAGCTGGCCCATGGGATTCATGCTGCGAGCAAAAGGAAACCGCAAGCTTTTTCTATGGAGCGAGTCGTTTGGAAACGCCGTCCATTTAGGGTTTGCCTGGGTCGGGATCACGTGGTTCGGACTTTCCGGGATGGGAATGGCCTTCCTTGCGATGAACGTCTCCTACGGGTTGGTGATTTACCTGATCGTTCATCGTCGCTATGGATTCTCCTTTTCGCCCAAGATCATTCGGTTCATGACCATTTTCGGTGGAACGGCAGCGGCCGTGTTCCTGACTCCCTACCCCTTCCCTCAAAGCCATTTGACGATCAATGTTGTGCTGACGATCACAGCGGGGATTTACTGCCTCAAATCACTCATAAGCAGCACAGGAGCGCTGCCCGGCATTTTGCTCAAAATCAAGTCGAGGTACACCTGTTGAAATAGGCTCCCTGAAGGAGGTCGGGTTTATGACGACATTCAGTGTGATTATTCCCACGTTCAACCGTGCACGCTTTGTCACCGAAGCCGTGACAAGTGTTCTCGACCAGGAGTGCAGGGAATCTGAAGTCATTGTGATCGATGACGGATCGACGGATGACACGAGTGCCGCTCTCGAGCCCTATATGAGCCGCATACGATATCTGCGCCAGGAAAACGGCGGTGTCAGCGCCGCCCGGAATGCCGGGATTCGGCAGGCCAAAGGAGATTGGATCGCATTCCTGGATTCCGACGATCGATGGATGAGTGGTTATCTTTCCACCCAAATTGAGCACATCCGCCGGTATCCCGGTGCTGTGGCTCACATCACGAATGCGGTCACGATCTTTTCGGACGGAAGCAGAAGCGACCTCTTCGGCGAGATTGGTTTTCTGAAGAAGTTCAAAAGGAAATCCTTTCTGATGAAGGATCGGCCATATGGTCTCATAGTAGGAAATTCTCATTTTTTCCTTCAATCCACGGTCATCCGTCGCGACGTCCTGTTGCGGGCAGGGTTGTTCAAGCAGCACCTCACCATTGCCGAAGACCTCGACATCATGGCCAGGGTCGCGCTCCATGGCTCCTTTTCATTCTGCAACAGGGTTCTGGTCGAAGTCCTGAGACGGCGGGAATCCATTGACAACTTGTCATTGCAGCGTGTGAAAAGAGGGGTGTACGCCTACAGCGCCTTCGGGGAGGTGTACGCAAACCTCTTGCGCTCTCCAGAACTGACCCTTCGAGAACGGTTCATCACGGCATCGGCCCTGAGTCGAACCTGGCGCGCCATTGGAAATACCTTGATTGTGAAGGGGGAGCGGGCAGAGGCAAGGAGATACTTTCTGAAGGCATTCCTGATCCGGCCTTCTCTTGGATCCCTAATGAAATACTGTGCGACCTTTCTCCCTCGGAAAGCTTCCATGCTCTTTGTGAGAAAGGGAAGGCACATTCTTCCAGGCTGAGGGGATGAAGGAATGTACCGCTATAAAAAACGCAGGGAATACCCTACACCCCCAAAAATGAGAATCGTCAAGCGCTTAAGTCATATACCCAGTCTCTTCCTCATTACCCGAATGTAGGAAAAATCATGCACATAAGAGATTTCCCGAAAACCCTCTTACATCTAAGCATCTCATTTTACAGTTTTAAGAGCGTGGGTGAACCCGTGGCCCATGATTTGCATTTCTTGACTACAAGCGCCACAAACCAGGAAGTCGTGATTATCAGGCTTCCGGCGTGAACACCCAGAACGGCACAAGGAGACAAAAGAATGGGCTATTTGGAAGGTCTGGCGATTTGGGCATTGGCTTCGGTTCTGCTTGCACCTATCGCCGGCAGAATACTGCATGGCATCCCGAAAAGGAGCTGATCGCCGCCAGTCGCGGAGGCCACCGGAATAATCCGAACTGCACCGCCGGTACAAGTTCAATTTGACCCTGGCTTTTCCCCCGTTTCCCGGTATCCAAAAGGATACTATCAATTCAAGAGTGTTCAGGTTAACCGCTTGAGTGCTCTTTTCATATGTGAGGCCGTGGTACCACTCCCTTACCTTCCTGCAAACCCAACGTCCACGGCCTCACCCCCACATTCGATACCATAGCCCGCACACAATCGAGATGGTTTCAGGAGCGGAACCACTTCACGGATTTCAAAGGGATATGACTCCCTAGGCTTGTCGAAGAAGACGTCCGCTCTCTTCTCCAGGACCGCAACATCAGGCTCATTGCTACCCGGACAGAAGAGGCTGTCAGGGAATTCAATCGGCTCGCTTAGCCTCTCACCTGACTGCCACGATTCCTAAGGGTTGAGAGGGGCGCTGATACGCCAGAGCTTGCCGTTATCCTGGTCGCTCAACAGGTAAATCGAGCCGTCCGGTCCGGTTTGGACATCGCGAATACGCTCGGGCAGAGGCAGACGATCTTCCTCTATGACTCTTGTGCCATCAAGGACCAGCCGGACGAGTTCCTTCGACGTCAAGCCTCCGATGAGTGCGTTGTTTTTCCAGTCGGGGAACATGACGCCTTCATAGAATACCATGCCCGAAGGTGAGATGACCGGGGTCCAGTGTCTCGCTGCATCCTTGAACTCCGGGCGGGTCGGGGGATTTGGAATTTTCCTGCCGTCATAATGATTTCCCCAGCTGACCACCGGCCAGCCGTAATTGGCGCCTCTTTCGATTTTGTTCAGCTCATCGCCGCCCTTCGGCCCCATTTCCCCTGCCCAGAGAGCGCCCGTCCCCGGCTGGAACGCCATCGCCTCGATATTGCGATGGCCGAACGACCAGATCTCTCCCCTTGCATTTTTCCGGCCGACAAACGGGTTGTCTTTCGGCACGCTGCCGTCCGGATGGATCCGGATCACCTTGCCCAGGTGGTTGGATAGATCCTGCGCCGGGTCGAACTGAAACCGTTCACCGAGGGCAAAAAACAGGTACTTGCCGTCCGGAGAAAATTCGATGCGGTTCCCGAAGTGGTTCGATCCTTCAACATAAGGTTCCTGAACGAAGATATCTTGGAAATTCTCTACGCGGTTATCGGCGAGTCTTCCTCGCCCCAGCGCGGTAGAGGCTTTACCGCCTGCACCCGGCTTCGCATAGGAGAGATATACATATTTGTTTCTTTCAAAGTTCGGATCGAGCGCCACATCCATCAGCCCGCCCTGGCCGCGCGAATGGACTTTCGGGACGCCGTCCAACGGCTTAGACAGCTTTCTGTCGGTTTGCAGAAGATAGAGCCGCCCGGTATTCCGCTCTGTGATCAGCAGGCGGCCATCCGGAAGAAACGCCATGCCCCAGGGGTGGTCCAACCCTGTCACCAGGGTCTCGGCCTTCACTTCTGCACCTTTGTTTGTCCGCAGAGTCTCAACTTCTGCCCACAGATTTGCGGGCGAGGCGCATACCAACAAGGTCAGAGTCCCCAATAATGTTGTTGCCTGTATTACCTTTTTCATATCGCAGTCACCTCAAGCGTTCGTTCCTCGCCCTTCAGCCCCAAGTGCAAACCGTGAATCCTCTTTCCAGGACGCAAATGCGGCTTGCCCGAGCTGACCTATCGCTCCCTCCTCTGCTGAAATCACATCGGACTCTGTGAGATACAAGGTCAGGTCATTTCCTGCCACTCCACAGGGAAGAGATCACGAGAGGAAGGATACGCGTTTTACCGGTGAACCGCCTCCCCATCCGTTGCGGCGGCCGCCTCCAAAACGGACTCGGAAAGGGTCATGTGGGGAAGAATCGTGTTTTGGAGATCCTCTATGGTAAGCCCGTTTTGAATGGCCATGACCCCCAGGGAGATCAATTCCGTCGCGGATGGGCCCATGATATGCATGCCCAGGACCTCTCCTGTTTCTGCATCACTGGGAATCAGGACCAGTCCTTCCTCCTTTCCCATGCTCCCTGCGCGGCCATTGCGGGTAAAATAATACTCTCCGAGCCTGATGGCACGCCCGATTTGCCTTGCCTCGTAATCCTTTATCCCCACCGATCCGATTTCCGGATCGCCGTATATGCAGTTGGCGATGACGGGCGGTTTTGCGAACCGTTCCCTGCCCATCATGTGATCCGCGGCCACCATAGCCTGGGCAATGGCCTTGTGGGCGAGGTAGGGAGGACCTGCCGCGTCACCGATGACGTAGACACCCTTCTGTTCGGTCTCCATGGTGGCGCCGTGCTTGAGGAACCCCTCACTCAACGCCAAACCGGCTGCTCCCAGATTCAATCCGTCAAAGCACGGACGGCGCGATCCCGTCAGAAGAACCTGCTCAACGTCCAATCGGACCCTCTCTGGATCTCCTGAGCCTAGAGAAAGACGAACCCCTCCTTCTTCTGAGGGTTCGGCCGCCACCGCCTCGGTCTTGGTCATGACACGGATATGCCTGAGTCCGAGAATCTGCCTGTATCTCCCGGAAATCCAGCGGTGTTCCCTGGGCAGAAGCCGTTTCTTTCTTTCCACAATCGTCACGGCCGTCCCAAGGTTTGCATAGATCGAGGCAAACTCCACCCCCCGGTTGCCCGCACCGATGATGGCTATGGATCGGGGTATACGCCCGAGCCTAAGCGCACCATCTGTATCAAGGATCGTACCACCCTGGACGTTCAAGCCAGGGCCGTATTCGGGTTTTGCGCCGGGAGCGATGATGACGTAGGTCGCCTCGATCTCCATGGGGTCCTCGGCCGGCCGATTCAAAACGATTCGCTTGGGACCTGTAAAGGAAGCATTCCCTCCGAGGAGCACCACGCCTTTTTCCAGGACCATCTGTGTGATGCCGGCCACGGACGCCTCCACGAGCGCATTCTTTCTCTCGAGCATGCGGGCGCGGTTGATCTTGAGGTCTCCTTTTAGAAAAGCGGCATGCCTCACGGCATCGACGGTGAGGGTATCTTCGAGCAGGGTCTTGGTGGGCAGGCAGCCGCGATTGAGGCAGGTGCCTCCCATGCTCCCCTTTTCCACCAGAACGGTCTTCAAGCCCCCCCCGGCTGCCCTCATGGCCGCAGTGTGCCCCCCGGGCCCGCCACCGATAATCAGCAGATCGCATGCTTCAGTCTTCATAGAACCGCCTTCTTCGGACATCCATAGTATTTTGCACGCCTGCCGCTTCCTTATCGCAGCACCTTCCTGAAGAGATCCGGCGACTCAATGATCTCTTTCACCCTGCCCAGGAAGAGAGATGCCGGTACTCCATCGATGATCCGGTGATCGTGCGTCAGACAGAGATGAGTCATTGTCCTGACGCAGAGTTGTCCCTCGTGCACCGCCGGCTGGGGGCCGATCTTCCCCACCGCCAGGATGGCGCTCTGTGGTGGGTTGATAATGGGTGTGATGATATCGGTCTCGACCTTCCCGCCGCTTGTCAGGGTAAAGGTCCCCCCCTGATAGTCTTCGGGGCCGAGCGCATTCTGTCTTGCCTTTCTGGAGAGCATCTTGATTTCCCTACTGACCGCGGCCAGCCCCTTTTTATCCGCGCTCCTCACTACCGGCACCACCAGGCCCTCCTCAAGCGCCACGGCAACGCCCATATGAACCTCGTCCCAGCAGACGATCTCATCGCCTGCCAGCGCCGAGTTGACCATGGGATACTCCCGTAGCGAAAAGGCCAGGATCTTTACCAGCATATCCACATAGGTGATCTTCGTGTCCGGGAAATCCAGGAGGAGTTCTTTGCGAAACCCTTCCAGCCATGTCATATCCGTCTTGGAGACGATGGTGAGTTGTGCGCCGGTCTGGAGGCTGGCTACAAGGTTATCGGCGATGGTCCTTCGCATCCCCAGGAAGGGGATGCGTTTCAGGATTTGCCTCCCGTCCAAATCGATCTCGGGAAGCCTCGGCACAGGAGGAGGCTCGGGAGGTCTTGATTCCGAGAGGTGCTCCAATTCATCTTCCTCAAAGGAAAGATGAACGCGCCATTCCTCCTCTTCTTCCGGTGGAAGGATTAGCTCCTGGGACGTCTTTTGAGGGGCATGCTGAGCCATGAATCCATCAAATTCCTCTTTGCTGTCAACCACGACCGCCAGCAGATCCCCTGCTGCTGCCTTGTCTTTAACCTTTTTGAGGTAATAGATCATGCCCGGGGCCGGGGCATAGAGGTCATAAGCCACTTTTGCCGTTTCAATGACCGCTATTTTTTCATCCTTTTCGACCGTATCCCCATTCTTTTTGGAAATCCCAACAACCGTGATGTTTGCCCGGACCATGCCGAGCTTCGGCACTCGAATTTCCGCTGCCATTTGTTTGAACGACCTCCTTCTACTCCGCAAGTCCAAGAATCAGGCAAAGAAAACCTGCGCCCCCGGCCCCCTGGGATGCACTAAAGGGCGCGCTTTACGGCCCTGACAATGGAATCCTTGTTCGGAATATACAGGTCCTCCAGGGCAGGGCTTCCTCCAATGGGCACCATGGGGGCTGCAACCCGCTGCACCGGGGCCTTCAGGAGACCGAAATATTCGGTGGTGGCCAGGGCGCTGATCTCCGCCCCCAGCCCCCCGCGAATCCTTCCCTCCTCCACGGTAATCAGTCGGCCGGTCTTTTCCACGGACTTGAAGATCGCGTCTTTGTCCATTGGGACAATGGACCTGAGATCGATCACTTCGATGTCGATGCCCTCCTGGGCAAGTTGCTGCGCCGCTCCCAGGGCCTCATAGCACATGAACCCCACGGCCACCACGGTGGCATCCTTCCCGGGTTTTCGAATCACGGCCTCTCCAAAGGGAAGGGTGTATTCCTCTTCCGGCACCTCACCCTGCACTGCCCCGAATATGAGTTTTTTGGATTCAACCACGATCACGGGGTCATCGCTCCTGATAGCCGCCTTGAGGAGGCCCTTTGCATCATAAGGTGTGGAGGGTTCCACAATGATAAGGCCGGGGGCCTGGATTAACTGGGATTGAAGGCACTGGGAATGCCCATATCCCATCCTCATTCCGGCGCCGCAGGCTGTTCGTATGGTGAGGGGAATGGAATACTGGCCACCCGTGACATACCGCCACTGACCGAGATTATTGCAGAGCTGATCCATGGCCAGCATGGTGAAATCCATGAACATGATTTCCAGAACAGGCCGCAGGCCGTTCAGCGCGGCGCCCATGGCCGCCCCTGTGATCGCGTTTTCGGCAATCGGCGTATTGATCACCCGCTCTTGACCAAATTCATTCACCAATCCGGCGGTCTGCCCGAAACAGCTCACCCGGACGTCTTCTCCGATGATAAAGACACTGGGATCCCGTCTCAACTCTTCTGCCATGGCCTCATTCAGGGCCTGCGAAAACGTAATTGTCCTGGCCATTAGATCACCCCCTTTCCGGAGTAAACATCCGTAAACAGGTCTTCCACAGAAGGATCAGGTGCTGCAAAGGCAGCTGATACGGCAGCATCCACATCAGCCTGGACCTGTCCCCTTAGCTGGACGTCTTCCTTTTCCGACAAGATCCCCTTGTCCAGGAGCTTCTCCTTGCACAGATCAATGGGATCCCTCTTTCTCCACGCCTCCAGTTCCTCCCGGTTTACGTATGTCCCCGGATCTCCGGAGAAGTGAGTGGACATACGAAAGGTCTTGTATTCCACCACGTACGGGCCGTTTCCCCCGCGGGCATGCTCCACCGCCGTTCTGGTGGCCTCATAGGTCGTCTCGATCTCCTGCCCGTCCACGATGTTGAAGGGGATGTCATAGGCCGCGGCTCTCGTTGCGACGTCTTTGGTGGGAATGTGATCGCATTTGTAAGAGAGTTCGCAGAATTCATTGGTGCAGATGGCAAAGACGACCGGAAGCTTCCAGAGGGCGGCCATACACATGGAAGGGTGAGCATCCGCCTGGTTGCAGGTCCCCTCGCCCACAAAATACAGTGTGACCTGACCGGTTTTCCTCATCTTGGAAGCAAGGGCCGTTCCCACGGCAATGGAAAAATCCGAACCCAGGCTGGCTACCAGTCCGGGGATATTCGATTTTCTGTCGCACAGGTGCAGCCCCCCTTTTCCATTGCAGGGACTATCTCTTTTACCCATGTATTCCAGCCATATATCCCTGGGCGCCATCCCTTTTCCAATATATTCCCCCACACCCCTGTGGGTCCCGAACAGGATGTCTTCACCGCGAAGGGGGCCTGTCACTCCGATGGCCACCGCCTCCTGTCCGGTTCCAAAGTGCCCCATCAACTGGATTTTGCCCTCCTGGAGGAGTTTGTTATGGGTGTCCTCCATACACCGCACAAGAATCATGCGGCGGTACAATTCCTTAAGGATGTTGTTGTCTACACTCATCTCCTCCTCCTTTGCGCTATCAAGGTTTTCTGTTTGACATCCTGTGCCCCCTATCTGCCAAGGAAAGCAGATCTTTTGAAAAGAGACAATAACGGGAATCCGTCATTCTTCATGGGGATATTGACTGGTTTGTTTGTTTATGACTATAAGGGGATACTTTTCCTAAGAGCTGAAGGGGCATCAGCAGGAGGCGTGACTCTTCCTGATGTTCAGTCAGAATCCATAGTCCACGAATAGAGTAAATAGAAAAAATATCCGCAGCGCACGGAACTACGGGCCTAACCCCCCAGCACAGGGGCCCACCATGATTTGTTCAAGCTTAACCCGTGAAGAGCATGAGAAGATCCACTCATTTTGCCGGCACCTTTTCACGATTGGGGATGTGGATGGCGTCAGGCGGGAATCGCTTTTGTTTTTTGAGCGCCAATTCGGGGCCGAGAAAAGCAACTTTTTCATGGCCGAGGCCCCGGATAAACCTGTCAGCTTTCTAAGAATCGTGAATCGGGGAATTGAGGACAGGGCACTTCGTCATTACAGACAATATTATTGGAGAATCGATCCCTTTTATAGGAAATATGCGGAGCAAAAGCCTTCCGAAATCTCCGATGTCCTTACGACTGAGGATATCCTCTCCTACAAGAAATTGACGCGCACAGAATACTATAATGATTTCCTCAAACCACAGTCCATCCATCATCAGATGACCGTGCACTTGAAATCGGGATTTCAGATTCTGGGGGTGGTGGCCCTTTTTCGAAGTCGTCGAGCGAGTGGATTTTCTACCCATGACAAACTCAAGGCCCTTTTAGCGGCCCCCTATCTTTCAGGGGCACTGAAGGCCGCCATTGTCTCAGAAAAGAACACGGCGCTGGAGTCTGTGATCCATTCGCTCATCCCGGATCTGCCATACAGCGGCCTGATTATTTTCGACCGGTTTCTTGAGCCGATCTACAAGGATGAAAGGGCAATCAGTATCTTATCCACCCTGGGCGTGCCGGGCCGTGAATTCAACTCCCGTTCGAGCTCGGGTCAAAGGGACATCTACGGGTATTGTAAGAAACTGTTGGGATCCTTTGAAGGCAAGGAGAATGCCGGAGCCCGGGAACTCCAATTCGACCTTTTCTCAGAAGGCTCCAGGCAAAAGGTCTCTGTCAGGGCGCGCCTGATTTATGAACAGAAGAGCGGGCCTTTATACCTGCTCTTCTTCAATCCCGAAGAACATATCCTGGGCATGACAAAGGATTTGAGGAGCATGGGCCTTACCAGGCGCGAGGTTGAGGTCGTCCACCTCCTTGCCAAGGGGTCAAAAAACGCGGAAATCGCCGAAAGGCTTTGCATAAGCGAATATACGGTGGAAAATCACCTGAGATCCATCTATCGAAAAATGGGGGTATCCAACAGGACGGCCGTCGTTCACCAGTTGCTGCAGATTCTACCCGATGATTTTAAAAGGCGCCCGGTTTGTTAAAGGCTTGCCTGAGTTGCCCAGAGGTGCCGAGTAACCGGCAAAGCTACTATATGGAATGGGGACAATCCTATATTGTCCTGTCAAGAGAAAATATACGGTAAAGGAAAAACAATGGGTTAGCAGATCCTTGCTTTTTTGTGCATACTCCTCCTCGGGTTCCCAACATGGAAACCTGCGGTTTCGGCG